>Ga0137376_10000975_pt1 | contig 15049 bp, 17 predicted proteins | sample SagtaG_23_FD_104814 | JGI IMG/M metagenome (GOLD analysis project Ga0137376, IMG submission 104814) | Vadose zone soil microbial communities from Sagehorn Ranch, Mendocino, California, USA - Sage2_L_20_16 metaG | ecosystem: Environmental > Terrestrial > Soil > Vadose zone | place: USA...
CCGGGACGCCCGCCGCGCGGCGTGGAGTAGGCGTCCGCAGCCGACCTACGCCGGGACGCGCTCCCTCGAGCCCAGATCGAGTTGAGAGTGCCTCGGAACGCGGAGCTCGCGCCAGCACTGATCATGGAAGAGATCGCCGTGCATGAACATCACGCGGTCGACGTCTCCCAGGGTCCTGTTGCATCGGGCGCACTTCTGAGGCGGCGACTTGCGTCCGTTGCCGTCCAAGACGGCCGGGGTGGAAGCGATAGCCCGCAGCCTGACCTCTCCGATCTGATGCTGGTAGGTCTCGATGGAGGCGACGACGACGCGGGCTTCTACGGTGATCAGGTCGATGCCCATGACGGAAACGCGCATCCAGGCATCGATCACGATGCCCTTGTCCAGGACACGGTCCAGGATATCGAGGACGCTCGTCGAACCCGGTGCTCGCTGAACAGGCAAACTCTTACTCCATCGCGCTTGGCGCAGAGAATTGTTCAAGCAATGGCAGCATAAGGAACACTAACCAGTACACGATTCGTGCCATCAGCTAAGTACGTGCCACTATGTGGCAGCCTACGTGCAGACGCTCGCGCTTATCCACAAAAGTACCTCACACACCCAAAAATTTACCCTTCAGCTCCGGACTCGCCCGCAGCTCCTCCGGCGAGCACTCATGGACGATGCGGCCCTTGCTCATCAGGTACACCCGGTCGGCGACGCGTAACGCGAACGCCAGATTTTGCTCGACCAGTAAGATGGTGGTCCCCTCGGCCTTGAGCTGGGTGATGATCCGGCCAAGCTCTCGCACGAGGAGCGGCGCCAGGCCCTCCGACGGCTCATCCATCAATAAAACGTCGGGGTTGCCGACGAGCGCCCGGCCGCAGGCGAGCATGGCCTGCTCGCCGCCCGAGAGCTTGCCCCCACGATGGTGCAAGCGTTCGCGCAGGCGGGGAAAGAGATCGAGCACCCGCGAGAGGTTCCATCCACGACCGTTGCCGCGCCGATCGCCCACCGCCAGGTGCTCACGCACGTCGAGCGACGCGAACACGCGCCGGCCCTGCGGGACGAGGCCGACGCCGCGCCGGGCGATCTCGTGAGCGGCCAGCCCGGTGACGTCGTCGCCCTTCAGCACGACCGCGCCGCGACGCACGGGGATCAGGCCTCCGATGGCGCGGATGAGCGTCGTCTTGCCGACGCCGTTACGTCCGAGCACGGTGGCGACCTGTCCCTGCCCGACCTGCAACGACACGCCCTGGAGGATCATGCTCTCGCCGTACCCCGCGTGGACGTCGCGGACCTCAAGCATCGTCGGTCCCCAGGTAGATCTCGGTCACGCGCGGGTCCTTGCGGATCTCGGCCTGCGTACCCTCGGCCAGCACGCGGCCATGGTGGAGGACGACGACGCGCTCGGCTAGCGCCAGCGCGACGTCCATGTCGTGCTCGATGAGCAGGAGCGTCACGTCGCGCGGGAAGCGCTGGACCATGGCGGCCACCGCGGCGGTCTCGGCCGGAGACAGGCCGGCCGTCGGCTCGTCGAGCAGCAGGACGCGCGGCCGCGCGGCGAGCGCCAGGATCAGCTCGAGCTGCCGCTGCTCGCCGTAGGAGAGGTGGCGCGTCGGCACGTCGCGCCGGTCGCCGAGGCTCCACTCGTCGAGGAGTTGCTCGGCGGCCCGCACGAGGTGCGGGTAGGCCGTCGCCGGCCGGTACAGCGTGAAGCGCGCGCCGTCGGCGCCCTGGACGGCGAGCAGCACGTTGTCGAGCACGGTGAGCTTCGGGAAGAGCGTCGTGATCTGGAAGGTCCGGCCGAGGCCCAGGCGCGCGCGGCGAAACGGTTGAAGGCGCGTGACGTCACGGTCGAAGAGCGTGATGCGGCCGCGGTTCGGGCTGATGAGACCGGTGACGATGTTGAAGAGCGTCGTCTTGCCCGCACCGTTGGGCCCAACGATCACCAGCCGCTCGCCGGCCGCGGCGTGCAGGCTCACGTCGCTGAGCGCCTGGAGGCCGCCGAAGTTGTGGGAGAGGCCTTCGACGGCGAGGGCGTTGATCATCCGACCTCGTCCTCGACGCGACGCTGCTCCTGCGCCATCCCGAAGCCTCCCGCCGCCTGCGGCGCCGCGATGATACGTTATCGCCCTCGCTGATCGCGCTCCGGAGCGTGAGGGGGTCGAGCGTGGCCCGCCGGCGCCCCGCGGGGCGTCTCCGCGGCTCGGTGCGGAGCCAGTCGGTTTGCCGGCTCACCGGGCAGCGAACGCGTTGCGACCGCATCGTTCGGACGTCCCGGCGTGGGCTCCACACGGGCGTGCGGGGACGCTGGCCGTACTCGTTCCGTCTGGCTCGCCCCGAAGGGCGGGCGCGGAGGGACCGAGGCCACGGGCGCGGGCGTCGGTGCCGCGACGATCCGCGGCGCCGGCTCGCGTCGCGCGACCGGTGCGGTGGCCTGTGCAGGTGCCGCGACCACGCTCGGCGGCGAAGCGACGGTGGTACGAGCCGGCGGCCGCGTGGCGACGACTCGACGATCGAGGGCAGCCTCGGGCGGCCGCGCCGCGGGGCCGCTGCCGGCGACGAAGCTCGCAGCATCGGGCCGCGTACGAACCGCTCCGTGCACGGGCTGCAGCCGCTGCGTATCGACCTCCACGACGCGCGCCTCGCGCACGGGTTGCCGGCCGAAGTGATCCGCGCGGACTGCCACCACCGCGTTCTGCACGCCGACGTTCCTGTAGACGGTGACGGTCTTGACGTCGACGACGGTCGTGCGATTGACGACGACGTTGTTGACGACACGCGGCCCGCCCCAGCCGACCCACGACGGCCGCCCGACGAAGCGAGACGAGCCCCACCACGGCACGACCGGCTCGCCCCAGCCGAGCGCGACCCAGCTGAGCAGCGGCGCGTTGGCGGCAACGGCCACGCCCGGCGCACCGAAGAAGGCAACGAGCGCAGGAGCGTACGCGGGCCGCACCACGATCGGGCCCGGCGCCCACGCCCACAGTCCATCGATGGAGACCCAGCGGCCATAGTGATACGGCGCCCAGCCCCACGGCGCGGCGTCGACCCACGTCCAGCCGTAGTGACGATCCCAGATCCAGCGCCCCGTGCTGTACGGTGCCCACCCCGCGGGAACGGCGTTCGGAACCCACACCGACCCATACGTCGGGACGACGCGCCAGTTGCCGTAGTGATCGAGATCGTCGACACCGTACACGGCGGACGAAACGTAGCGGGCGCTCATGCTGTCGATCAACTCCTCGGTCCGCGCGTAATTCCACTGATCCCACACGTCGAGGTCCGGAGCGACGTAGGCCTGCACCGATGCGTTCGGCGCGCCGGCGAGCACGACCTCTTCGCTGGGAGTGACCACAACGGATGGCCCGCCGGCGGGCGTCATGGTGGCTCGCCCGCCCCGTCGCGTGATGAAGGACGTCTGGGCCGGCTCGACGTCGACGCGGTAATAGCCGGGACGGTCGATCGTGAAGGCGGCCTGCGGCGTGTCGAGCTCGACCGTCTGATTCGGATCGAGGCTGCGCACATCGACCGACACGTGTCCGTTCGTGACCTTGAACTGCAGGAAGTCGCGATCCTGGTTCGACAGGCCCACCTGGGTGTCGCCCCAGGCCCGCACGAAGGCCCGGGTCCCGATTTGCATCTCGAGGTCGCCCTGGTGGGCCGTGTAGAGCTCGTCGCCCGGAGCCAGCGGGATGTTGACCTCCGCCGGCGACCAGTCCTGAGCGCCCGGCCGCCAGAACGACACCTCGCCGTCGAGGTAGCTCAGGCGCGGCGGAATGAGCCCAAGGGGCGAGGCGTCAGGTGGGGCTGTGGGCACCGCGGCACGGGCGGTCGGCGCGGCGGAGGCGGTGATCGTGACGGCCAGCAGGGTTGCGAGCGCTCGGGTCGCCAGAGTCTTCATGGACCCTTGGACGAACCGTCAGGCGCTCACATTCTGACCGCCGCCTGCCGTGCGCGCAGCAGACCGAGCAAGCCGGCCGGCGCGAACAGCGTCACGACCACGTAGATGAGGCCGAGGATCAACAGCCAGCGCTCGGTGTACGCGCTGATCGCGTTCTCCAGGAAGACGATGGCGGCGCTGCCAACGGCGGGGCCGAGCAGCGTGCCGGCGCCGCCCAGGATCACCATGATCAACGCCATCGCCGAGAAGACGATGGAGAGGTAGGCCGGGCTCACGAAGCCGTTGTAGTAGACGAACAGCGCGCCGGACAGGCCGGCCAGCGTGCCGGCCAGGACGAAGGCGACGTACTTGTGGAGCCAGACGTTGTAGCCGAGCACCTCCATGCGGCGCGCGCTCTCGCGGATGCCGACCAGCGCTCGGCCGAAGGGCGAGCGGACCACGAGCCACATCAGCGCGACGGCCAGCGAGAAGACGACGAGGATGAAGTAGTAGAAGCTGATTCCATCCCCGAGCCGCCACGGCCCGACGGCGGGACGCGTGATGCCGGGCAGGCCGTCGTCGCCGCCGGTGAGCGAGCGCCAGCCGAACGCGATGCCCCACAGCACCTGAGCGAGCGCGAGCGTGATCATCAGCAGGTAGGAGCCCTGCGCGCGCAGGGCCAGGAGCCCGAAGAGCGCGGCCGTGATGGCCGCGGCGATCAGGCCGGCCGCGAAATCGAGCCAGAAATTCGGCGTCAGGCGCAGCGACAGCAGCGCCGTCGTGTAGGCGGCGACGCCGAAATACGCGGCGTGTCCGAGCGAGGGCAGTCCCGCGTAGCCGAGGATCAGGTTCAGGCTCATCGCGAAGACGGCGAAGATGAGCATCTTGGTCAGCAGGCCGAGCTGATAGGACGAGAGCCCCCACGGCAGCGCGATCAGGAGCACGGCCGCGACCAGCGCGAGCCCGCGAGTCATCGCGCGCCGAAGAGTCCCGTGGGCCGCAGCGCGAGGATGATGGCCATCGGCGCGAAGATCGTGAACATCGCGAGGCCGGGGAACAGGACCTTGCCGAACGTGTCGAGCAGGCCCACCAGCAAGCCGCCGAACAGCGCGCCCTTGAGGCTGCCGAGGCCGCCGATGATGACGACGACGAAGGCGAGCAACAGGATCTCGAAATCGGCGCCGGGATAGACGCCGACGAGCGGCCCGCCGATGATCCCGCCGAGCGCGGCGAGGGCGGCGCCCAGCGCGAAGACGCCCGTGGACAGCAGCGAGACGTTGATGCCGGTCGCGCGCGCGATCTCGGCGTCGTCGATGGCGGCGCGGATCATCGCGCCCAGCCTCGTCCGCTCCTGGAAGATCCACAGCGCCAGCCCCACGACGATGCCGACGGCGATCACGAAGAGCCGGTACGACGGGAAGATCATCCCGGCGAAGCGCACCGACGACGACAGGCCCTCGGGCTTGGGAAGCTGGGTGGGCGTGCCGCCCCAGATCCACAGCGAGACGTCGCCGACGATCAAGAGAATCCCGAAGGTCATGAGCGCCTGGGGCAGCTCTTCGTGCTGGGGAAGCCGGCGCAGCACGAAGCGCTCCATCACCACGCCGAGCGCGACCACCAGGGCGACCGCGGCCACGGTGGCGAGCGCGAAGCTGGCGGTGGCGTGGAGCACCGAGAGCCCGACGTAAGCGCCCAGGATGTAGTACGACCCGTGGGCGAGGTTGAGAATGCGCATGAGGCCGTAGATCAGCGACAGGCCGGCGGCGAGGAGGAAGAGCAGCATGCCGAACGAGAGCCCGTTCAGGACCTGGATGGTCCAGAACGTCATGCCGACGTGGCCCACAGTCCCGCGATCGTCGAGCTGTCGGCCACTCGACCGAAGTAGGTGCGCACGTTGTGGACGGCGCCGTCGTGCTCGCGCTCGGTGAAGGCGGCGGCGCAGTCCTCGGCGAGCACGGTGTCGTAGTCGCGCATGAAGGCATCGCGCAGCGTGGACTCCACGCAGACGTTGGTGGTCACGCCGCAGAAGACCAGCGTCGGGCGGGCCAGCGTGCGCAGGACCACCTCGAGCTTGCTTCCGACGAAGGCGCTGTAGCGGTGCTTGACGACCACGATTTCGTCGGCGGCCGGCTTGGCGCGGTAGAACTCGGCACCCCAGGAGTCCGTGGCGCAGATCTCGAGGCCGGCCCGAGTGCGGCGCGAGAGCCAGTTGCGGGAGTTGGTCGACCGGTCGTGATGAGTCTTCACCCACACCACCGGCACGCCGGCCCGCCGCGCGACCTCGACCAGGTGGACGATGCGCTCGGCCGCCGCCTGCACGGCGCCGAGGTGGAAGCCGAGCTTGCCGAACGTCCCCTGGTCGTCGCAGTAATCGTTCTGGACGTCGATGACGATCAACGCGCACGCGTCGGGCGTCACTGAGGAAACTCCTCGCGGATGGACGGCATGACGTGCCGGGCGAAGCGCTCCATGTTCGCGAGCGTCATCGCGTGGGGCATGGAGCCGACCTGGAAGATGCCCTGGATGATGCCGCAGCCGGCGCGCTTGATGCCCTCCCGCAGCTTCTGCCGAACGGTCTCGGCGCTGCCCACGATGGCGTAGCCGCCCTCCTCGGCCTCCTTCCACGACGAGATGAGCGAGATGAACTTGCGCTTCGCGTGGCCGGGGCGGAGCTGCGATTCCACCGACGTGTGGCCGGGCGGGAACATGTACTCGCGGGGCAGTCGCAGTCCCTTCTTCGCGAGATACCAGAAGTGAGGCTCGAACTCCTCGCGTGCGCTCGTGTCCGTCTCGCCCACGTAGATCATCGCCGGCCAGCCGATCTGTGACGGCGGCACGTCGTAGCCGCAGTGGCTCGCCGCGTACTCGCGCAGCAGGTCGAAGTGCTCGCACATCACGTCGAACTGCGAGTAGGGCAGCGCGATGAACGGGTAGCGTCGGTCGGCCACGAAGCGGATCGTCTCGATGGAGCCGGAGCCGGGGATCCAGATGGGCGGGTGAGGCTGCTGGTAGGTGCGCGGCCACACGTTGACGAAGCGGAAGTCGTAGTGCTTGCCCTCGAAGTGGAAGGGCCCGGGCTCCGTCCACGCGCGCACGATCAGGTCGTGGGCCTCGCGGTAGCGCTCCCGCATGAACGTGGGGTTGACCTCGTAGGAGTACGCCTCGACACCGAGGCCGACGACCATGCCGGCGATCATCCGCCCGCCCGACATGACGTCGAGCATGGCGACCTCCTCGGCCACGCGCAGCGGGTGGTCGTAGAGCGGGAGCGCGCTGCCGAGCACGAGGATCTTCACGCGGCTCGTCATCTTGGTGAGCGCGGCGGCCATGATGTTGGGCGACGGCATCAGGCCGTAGGCGTTCTGGTGGTGCTCGTTGACGCCGATGACATCGAAGCCCAGCCGTTCGGCCGCCACCAGCTGGTCGAGGTAGTCCGTATAGAGCGTCCGCCCGCGCTCGGGATCGAACAGCGTGTTGGGCAGCGTCAGCCACGCCGAGTCGTGCTTCTGCTCGAAGTCGGCCGGCAGGTGGGGCCACGGCATGAGATGGAAACAGACGATCTGCACGTCAGGCCTCGAGGAAGCTGAGCACGACGTCGGCAAAGCGCTCGGGATGCTCGAAGGGCGGCAGGTGGCCGGATTTTTCGATCACCACGAGCCGGGCGCCGGGGATGCCGTTGGCGTAGGCCTCGCCGTAGGCGAGCGGCAGGAGCTTGTCGTCCGAGCCCCACACGACCAGCGTCGGCGCGGTGATCCGGCCGAGTCGGCTCGTCAGCTTCCGCTGGGCCACGTGCGGGTGCCACAACAGCCGCGCGGCGGCTTCCCGGCCGCGCAGGACCGTCTCCATCCGCTCCGGCGGCACGGCATCGGGCACCAGCGTCGTCGCGAGCCTCGACGCCGGATCGTGGAAGAGCAGCGCGCGCGCCTTGGCCGGCGTGGCCATGAAGATGTTGCCGCGCGGGACGCCAGCCACCCGCGTGCCGGCGGCGTCGACCAGCACCAGGCGCTTCACGCGCTGCGGGTGGCGCAGCGCCAGCTCGGCGGCGAGCCAGCCCCCGAGCGACAGCCCCACGACGTCCGCCTGCTCGAGCCCGAGCTCGTCCATCACGTCGACCGTGTGGAACACGAGGTCCTCGATGTCCTCGATCTCGTCGAACCCCCCGGACTCACCGAATCCCGGGTGGACCGGCAGGAACACGCGGCGGCGACCCGCCAACCAGTTGTGGACCGGCATCCATATATAGAGGCCGGCGCCGTGCAGGTAGAGGAGGGGCGGCCCGTCCCCGCCCTGCCAGAGCTGGACGGTCTTGCCGCGGACCTCGAGCGCTACTTCTTGTTCCACCATCCCCACACGTCTTCCTGACGCACGTTCGGGATGCGCTCGATCACCGTGTTCACGTAACGCCCGCCCACCTTCTCGGCCCTGGTGACGTAGATCGGCGTGATGACCTGGCGGTACTGATCGAACTCGAGATGCCCGCGCGGCGTCTTGAGCTTGGGCAGCGCGTTCTTCAGCGCCTCGCGGACCTTGTCGCGATGGCTCAGGTCGCCCTTGAGGTCGTCGAGGGCCTGGGCGATCAGCTCCAGGGTCATCCAGCCGGCGTCGCTGTAGCGGCTGGGCCAGGTCTTGTAGCGCTTGTCGTACTCGGCGACGAACGCCTTGTTCTCGGGATTGTCGAGCGTGGACGTGTAGGAGCCCATCGTCACGATCCCGAGCGCAGCGTCGCCGACCGCGGGCATGATCGTATCGTCGACCAGGACCGCGTGCCCGGTCAGCGGCATCTTTTCGCCGATGCCGTACTCCCGGTACTGCTTCACGAAGCGGATCGCGTCGGCGCCGGCGAACCACGCGTAGACCGCGTCGGCCTTCTCGGCGCCCGCCTGCGCCAGGTACGGCGCGAAGTCGGGCGTGTTGAGCGGCGGATAGATCTCCTTGACGATGTCGCCGCCGGCCGCCTTGAAGCCGGCGATGAAGGCCTCGACCGCGTGGCGGCCGGCCACGAAGTCCGTGGCCATGACGACGACCCGCCGGTACTTCGTGTTCTTCATCATCCACGCGCCCATCGGGTAGTTCGACTGATCCGTCGTCTCGGCGATGCGGAAGATGGAGGGCGACGCCTGCTGGGGCGACGTGAGCACGCGCGTGAAGGCGACGGGGACGATCAGTGGCGTCTGCTGCTCGTGGACGTAGCTGCGGATGGCGACGGCGACGACGCTACTGACCGGGCCGACCAGAAAATCGACGTGATCGCGCTCGACGAGCTTCTTGATCTTGGTCAGCGCGATGTCGGGCTTGGCCTCGTCGTCCTCCTTCAGCACCTCGATCGCGCGCCCGCCCGCCTTGCGGCCGATCTTGGTGAGGTAGAGCTCGAAGCCGTTGGTGGTGTCGATCCCCTGCACCGAGAGCACGCCGGTGTATGGGAGCAGCAGGCCGATCTTGACCGCCGGCGCCTGAGCGGGCGCATCGAAGGGCAGGACCAGCGCGAGCAAGAGCAGGACGGGCAGCCATCGTCTCATCGTCGGTCCCCCGAGAGGTGCGATCAGGACGTGCATGGTAGGACGTGGCCAGCCCGATGGCAACGGCGGGCGCCAACCCTCGGGCTGCCGCACCCCCGTCACATCGATCTGGTCGGCGTTGTCCTTCGTCACGACGTAGATCGGCGTCAGGAGGTTCGGCGGAATCGGCTTCTTCTCGAGCGCGAGAACGGCCACGCGAATGCCCCAGCGCCCCATGGTGACCGGGACCTGGACCATCGCCGCGGAGATCCAGCCCTCGCGCACGAGGCGCTCAGTGTCGTCGTTGTAGTCGACGATCGTGACGATCACGTCTCCGGGCTTCTTGCCCTGGGCGAGCAGCGCCTGCACGGCGCCGATGGTCAGGCGATCGCCACCGGGATCCATCTGGGAGACCTGCTTGGCCACGTTCTTGTGCTCGCCGGCGTCGTAGAGGATGACCTTCGCCCGAGCTTCTCCGCCTCGTCCACGAAGCTGTAGGCCTGGGCGACAAAGTGTGGGATGGCCATGTTCGGCTCGAGCACGCCGACGCGGTAGCCCCTGGTGGCCTGGGTGGCCGCGGGATCAGCTCATCGGCGGCCAGGCTCGCGTCCGCCACGAGCGCTTAGCGCCGCCAGTCCGATCCATATCGTCACGATGCGTCGCATACGAGTCCTGCTTCTGCGGCGCCGTATTCGAATCCAACCGCGTCAGGGTTCGATGGCGAGCCGCGGAGGAAGGATCGGAGATGGGGCAGGCCTCAACCCGCTGGAGTTGAGACCTGACCCGGACAGCAGGCGAGCGGACAGCTAGAACGAGATCCCGGAGGCTCTGGTTAATCTACACTGATGGTCACATTCGGGTCCTTGATCAGTCGAACGGACTCAACCGTCATAGACCCTTGCCCACCGTTCCCATCGCTTCAAAGGAAATGCCGGAGCCGAACAGCCCGAGGCCATGACCGTAAAAGATCGTGGTACAGATCACCGACTGTAGCAGGTAGTTGGTGAGGGCCATTCGTCCGACCGCCGCCAGGGGACGAAGCGGCCACCCGCGCCCGGAGTACTCAGGGGCTCGGTGGTGCCTCACGCCGCAGTCCAGGCTGCGGCTGCCAGGCTGCGGCCAGCGCTTTGCTCTGTGCGCGCTGCTCTGGGCTCATGACTCTTTCGGCGGCCGCGAGCTGGGCGGCATAGAACGGGAGATTGTCTTTCGCTGCCAACCGCAGCCACATCCCGCCTTGCACCGGATCGCGCGGCAATCCCGGCAGGCCTTCCATACAGGTCTGGCCCAGGAGCAACTGCGCGTCCTGGTTGCCCTGCTCGGCGGCCAGCCGCACCCACCGCAGCCCTTCCGGGATGTCCGAGCGGGGCAAGAAATACATGGCACCCAGCAGGAAGGCCCCGTCGGCGTTGCCCTGCACGGCCGCGGCCTTGAACCACTTGAGGGCCGTGTCCGGATCCTTGGGCACACCGCGGCCCGTCAGGTACATCCGGCCCAGGACGACCTGGGCCTCCGCCTGGCCTTGCTCCGCCAGGGCCGTCGCGTCTTGCAGCGCGGTGGCTTGATACGCGTGCTGGGCCGACTCGAGATCGGCCCCAGCGGTCACCCCTGCGCACAGCAGGATGGTGGCCAGAGAAAGCGCAAACTGTGGCAATGCCCGCATGTTTGACGGCTCCTATTCCCCTGCGAACTGACATCGCGAGCTCCCGCGGCATCATGGAACGTGAGGCCTCACGCCCGGTGCGGCATGAGGCCTCACGTGCGGGGATGCGTGAGGTTAGAACGAATTGGTCCTGTTGAACTGGAACACCTTCTTCTGGTCCACGGTGAAGTTCACCGGGCCCACGCAGGTCAAGGCGCGGCTAATCCCCGTGTTCCCGAGAGACGACGACCAATTGACCGTCACCACGTATTGCCCGGATGTCAGGCCGGTCGCAATCCAGTCGAAGCTATGCGCGGACACCGTGCTCTCATGGAAATCGAAGAAGCAACTGCCGGTCGGGTTGGTGGTCGAGACGGTGGTGCAGGTCGTGGCGAGCACGTCAAACAGGTTGCTGCTGATCTGGACGAACCGCGAGGCATAGGTCACCGGATAGTTCGGAATGACTTTGGCCGGCGCGGGGCTCACGTCGACGCTAAAGTTCACGCCCGCGAGTGCTGAGCTGGTGCCAGTGAAAGGGGTGGTCTTGGTGGTGAGGCTGACATCGGTCAGGAGGCCAATCACGGCCGACGGCCGCATGACGAATACGTTGCCATTGCCGCTGTTGGTCTTGATGCCGACGCTGAATCCTCCTACGCATAAGTCGCTCCCCTGGCCAGTGCACGCGACAGTGCCATCGGGCTGGAGGGCGCAGTTACTTTCGCAGAGTTGTCCGCCGATGATTTGGCCGCCGGACTGCAGAACACAGTGGGTCGAGCCCCCGTTGCTGCCATAGGTGAAATTCCCGCTGCTCTGGGCGAAGGCCGCACTACTCACGCCGAGCGCGGCGACGAGAAGGGCGACGGCGAGAACGACGGCTGACTTCTTCATACGCGGCCCCTCCTTGGGCAAGGCACGCGTTCCACGCGTGCCCGATTGGGAAGATCGACTCGGGAGGGGAGCGACCGCCCTCCTTCGGTAACCCGGCCATCAAGCGCATTGCGCTTGATCCGTGGCTTTGCGGCCCCGCCTCGCGGCGGGTGTGCCTTTATCGAGAGGGTCTTCTCTAGTGCAATTGGAGGGTGCACAGGGAGTGCCACAACTCGGCCATCTGGCGCCCGCGCATCAAGTTCTGGAAATCGTGAGCGTCGAGCGCACGCAATGCAATCGGCAAGCCGAACATATTTAGGCGGCGTGACAACACGGTGCCATGCGCGACGCCGGAGAGTCACGAAGCGCACACAAATTTTTTCGGTACCGACAATGTGCGTCAGTGTTTCAGAGTTGGCGATAACGCCACTGGTCCACGTCGACGGCGCGCGCGATGTTGACGCCGTTCGTGACGATGCCCATGGCGACTACGCCGAACATCGTGTTGCCGACTCAAGGGCCACACGCAGATCTTGGGGCGCGCGACGGGTACGCCCGCGCACCTCGTTGCCGCTGATCGCGTTCTCCTCTCCGCTCAGTCGACGCGGCCGCCGGAGAAGCGGCGTCCCGGCATGCTGAGGTAATAACCGCGTACATGCCCTCGGTGCCGAGCGTCCTGATGTAGCCGGGTGCAATAGCGTTGGCGCGAATGCCATAGGGCGGCGTCCACTCGAGGGCCATGAGGCGCGTGAGCATGATGAGCCCGGCCTTCACCACGCTGTAGGAGCCGGCCCAGTTATACGGGAACAGACGCGCGACCGATGCGATGTTGACGAAGCAGCCCGACTTGCGCGCGATCATGTCGCGCGCGGCGGCCTGGCTCAGGAGGAACGCGCTTGAGCCCGATGTTCATCGTGGTGTCCCAGGCTTCCTCCGTCAGCGGCGGGCGATGTCGTCACGCCTGGCGACATCGCCCGCGACCGCCAGTGACTTCGAGCCGAGCGTGACCGCCCAGCCGCTGTCGCGCTGGCGGTGGCCGGATCGATGTCGTTGACGACGACGTGGGCGCCTTCGCGGGCGTAGGCGAGGGCGATGGCCTGGCCGATACCTCGCCCGGCCCCGGTGACGATCGCGACTTTATCCTTCAGTCGCATGAAAACCTCCTGCGGGATCGAGGCGCGGCGAGAGTAGCAGAAAGCTGCGAGGCTGGCGAGCGAAGTCGCCCTCGCTACAATGCGTCGTCATGAGCGCGCGCATCGTCGTCCTCGATTCCGTCACGCAGTGCGCGGGGCGTGTTCAGGCGGGTGACGTCCTCGTCGCCGGGTCGTTCGCCGGCGCCCTCTCGCTCGGCCTGGCGCTGCCGTTTGGCATCCGGGCGTTGATCGCGCACGCGGCCGGCGTGGGAAAGGACGAGGCCGGCATCAGCGCGCTCGCCGTCGCCGACGGGCTCGGCCTGCCCGTCGCCGCGGTCGAGACGATGTCGGCACTGATCGGTGACGGCCCGAGCGTCCACGACGAGGGAGTGATCTCCCACGCGAACGCCGTCGCCCGCGCGCTCGGCATCGCGATCGGCATGAGCGCGCACGAGGCCGCGCAACGGCTCACGCGCGCCGGCGAGCCGCGAGCGGTGACCGCGAACCTCGTCGACGAGCGCCCATGCGTGGTCGACGAGGTCGCCACCGGCCGCGTCGTGTGCCTCGACACGCTGTCGTTCGCGACGGCCGACAACGCCGGCGACGTCCTCTGCGGTGGCTCCCACAGCGGCCACGTCAACATCGAGGCGCTCCTGCGGATCGTCCACCCTCGCGGCGTCATCGCGAGCGACGGCGGCATGGCGCGGGCGCGCTCGGGGATCAGCGGGCTCGCGCGGCTCGACGACGCCGGCGTGGCCGGCGCCGCCGTCGACGTGATGTCGGCGCGCATCGGTGATGGCCGCAGCACGTGGCAGCACGGCGTGATCTCGGCAGCGAACGCCCGCGCCGCCCAGGCCGGCGTCGTGGTGGGCCAGCCGGCCCGTGCGGCGGCGCGCCGAATACTTCATTGACTAAACTATTAATCAGGGCGACCATTAAGCTTCATGACCAGTCGGACCAGGACGCGGAACGGCTCCCGTCAGCACCGAACGGCCGAGGCGCAGCGGCTCCTCGATCTCTTGAACGCCCTGGGCAGCACCACCTTCCGCCAGCTCCTCTGGCAGAAGGCGTCCGAGATCGATCTGACCTACGCGCAGTCGCAGGTGCTCTTTCACGTGGCCGAACATCCTGACTGCCACATGGGCGAGGTGGCCAAGGCGTTCGGCGTGACGTTGCCGGCGGTGACCCACATCGTGGATCGCCTCGAGCAGAAGAATCTGTTGACGCGGGCCGATCACCCCACCGACCGGCGCGTCTACGTCCTCGATCTCACGCGCGGGGGCCGGGCGCTGGTTGAGGAGCTGCAAGCCATCCGACTGTCGGCGATGGAAGACGTGCTGGCCGGTATGAGCGTGGCCGATTCCCGCCGGGTGATCAGCGGCCTCGAAACCCTGGTCGACGCCGCGGCGCGCGTGTCGAGAGGCGAGTCATGAAGCGGGCCTTTCTCCTCGCCCTGCTGCTGGCGCTGCCCGCGTGCTCCGATCGCGCCGGCGGTAACACGCCGCCCAAGGCGCCGCCTCCGGTTCCGATCGCGGCCGGACCCGTCGTCCAGAAGATCGTGCCCGTCCAGGTCATCGCCGTCGGAAACGTGCAGGCGTACACATCGGTCAGCATCAAGTCGCGGGTGGCCGGCCAGGTCGTGAAGGTCCACTTCAAGGAAGGCGACGACGTGCGGCGGGGCGACGTGCTCTTCACGATCGATCCGTTGCCATTCGAGGCGGCGGTGCGCCAGGCCGAGGCCACGGTGGCCAAGGACATGGCCAATCTCAAGCAGGCCCAGGCGACGCTCGAGCGCGACCAGGCCCAGCTCAACAATGCGCGCGTGCAGGAGGCTCGCTACCGCGAGCTGCTCGGACGCGAGCTGATCGCCCGCGAGCAATACGACCAGCTCAAGACGAACTTCGCGGCGATGGAGGCCACGGTCGACGCCGATCGCGCCGCCGTCGAGAATGCGCGGGCCTCCATCAGCGCCGACCAGGCCGCCCTCGACAGCGCTCGCCTGAACCTGAGCTTCACCACGATCGCGGCGCCCATCGACGGGCGCGCC
>Ga0137376_10000976_pt1 | contig 15046 bp, 13 predicted proteins | sample SagtaG_23_FD_104814 | JGI IMG/M metagenome (GOLD analysis project Ga0137376, IMG submission 104814) | Vadose zone soil microbial communities from Sagehorn Ranch, Mendocino, California, USA - Sage2_L_20_16 metaG | ecosystem: Environmental > Terrestrial > Soil > Vadose zone | place: USA...
GGCGAGAAGGTGGCCCTGGCGCCGGCGGCCCGCACCAGGATGGAACGCAGCCGGGCGAGGGTCGAGAAAGCCGCGGCTTCACGCGAGCCGGTCTACGGGGTCTCGACGGGATTTGGCGCCCTCGCTGGAACTCGCGTTGCTCCCCTGCGCCAGCCCGAGCTGCAGCTGGCCTTGATCCGCTCCCACGCCGCCGGGATGGGACCACCGGTGGAGCAGGAGGTGGTTCGCGCCACGATGTTGCTGAGGGCGCGAACGCTGGCCATGGGCCTGTCGGGCGTGCGGCCGATGGTCGCCGAGGCGCTGATCGCGATGCTGAACGCCGAGATCACTCCGGTCGTCCCGCGTTACGGCTCGGTTGGATGCAGCGGCGACCTCGCCCCCCTCGCTCACATCGGCCTTGCGCTGGTCGGCGAAGGTGAGGTCACGGATGCGGAAGGAAACGTCAGAGCCGCGGCACAAGCTCTCAAGGCCGTGAAGCTGAAGCCGCTGAAGCTCGAGACCAAAGAAGGCCTGGCCCTCATCAACGGGACCGACGGGATGCTCGGCATGCTGGCCCTGGCATGTGCCGACGCCGAGCTGCGTTTCCGTACCGCCGACGTAGCGGCCGCCATGTCTGCTGAGGCGCTGCTGGGGACCGATCGCACTTTCCAGGCGCGGCTTCACGAGATCCGCCCGCATCCGGGACAGGTCGCGAGCGCGGCCAACCTGGTGCGGTTGATGAAGGGCTCGGGCATCGTCGCCTCGCACCGCCACTCACACCACGCGGTGCAGGACTCGTACTCGGTGAGGTGCAGCCCTCAAGTCGCAGGCGCGGCGCGCGACACGCTTGATCACGCCCGCCGAGTTGCGGCGGTGGAGCTTGCCTCTGCCGTCGACAACCCTGTCGTCCTGGAGTCGGGCGAGGTCGAGTCGACCGGCAACTTCCACGGCGAGCCACTCGCTTTTGCCGCCGACTTCCTGGCCATCGCCGCGGCAGAGGTCGGCGCCATCGCCGAGCGGCGGGTCGATCGCCTGCTCGACCCGCATCGTTCGGAGGGATTGCCTCCGTTCTTGGCGGAGGAGCCGGGCGTCAACTCCGGCCTCATGGTTGCTCAGTACACGGCGGCTGCTCTGGTGGCCGAGAACCGGCGCCTTGCTGCGCCCGCCAGCGTGGACTCGATCCCGACCTCGGGTATGCAAGAGGACCACGTATCGATGGGTTGGGGCGCGGCCCTGAAGCTGCGTACTGTGCTCGACAACCTCACGAACATCCTCGCCGTCGAGCTTGTCGCGGCGGCCCGCGCTCAGGATTTGAGACGTCCGCTTAAGGCCTCGCCGGCGACTGCGGCGGTGCGCGACCTCATCCGTAAGCAAGTGCCGGGCGTGGGACCGGACCGGTTTCTGGCCCCCGACCTCGCCGCCGCTGAAGAGCTCATCCGCAGCGGTGCCATCCTCGAGGCGGCGGAATCTGTCACCGGGGCTTTGGCTTGAGGGGGGACGTCCGCTCTCCGCGTGGTGCTCAGATCACCTGTCTCGGCTGGCAGCAGGAAGGGGCGATGCGGATGCTCATGAACAACCTGGATCCCGAAGTCGCCGAGCGCCCCGAGGATCTCGTCGTCTACGGAGGAACAGGGAAGGCAGCCCGATCCTGGGAGGCGTACGACGCGATCGTGCGCGAGCTGCGCCTGCTAAAGGGCGACCAGACCCTCCTCGTTCAATCGGGCAAGCCGGTCGGCGTGTTCGAAACCCATGAATGGGCGCCGCGTGTCCTCATCTCGAACTCGATGCTCGTGCCCGAGTGGGCGACATGGGACGAGTTCCGGCGCCTGGAAGCTCTCGGTCTGACGATGTACGGCCAGATGACGGCCGGATCGTGGATCTACATCGGCACGCAGGGCATCCTGCAGGGCACGTACGAGACGTTCGCCGCAGTCGCGGTGAAGCGCTTCGGCGGATCGCTCGCGGGGACGATCACGCTGACCGCGGGTCTAGGGGGGATGGGCGGCGCGCAGCCGCTGGCGGTCACGTTGAACGGCGGCGTCGCGATTTGCGTGGAGGCGGATGGTGAGCGCATCGAGCGCCGCCTGCAGCACCGCTACCTCGATGTGCGGGCCGATGACCTCGAGCATGCGTTGAAACTAGCCGTCGACTCCAAACGCGCTAAACGTGCGCTCTCGATTGGGCTTCTCGGCAATGCAGCCGATGTGGTCCCCGCCCTGGTCGCGCGCGGCTTCGATGTTGACGTGGTCACCGACCAGACGCCGGCGCACGACCCACTGAGCTACATCCCCCTCGGCCTCTCTCCAGAGGACGCGCAAGAGCTGCGTCTTGATGATCCCGCCGCATATGTCAAACGTGCGCGGGAGAGCATGGCCCGTCACGTCGATGCGATGGTGGAGTTCCAGGACCGCGGGGCCGAAGTGTTCGATTACGGAAACAGCCTTCGCGCGGAGGCGCGGCTGGGCGGTAGCTCGCGCGCATTCGACTTTCCAGGATTTGTGCCGGCCTACATCCGTCCGCTCTTCTGCGAGGGAAAGGGACCGTTTCGGTGGGTCGCGCTGTCCGGCGACCCCGCGGACATCGCGGCTACGGATGCGGCCATCGTCGACGAGTTTTCCGATGACCCGGCACTCGTGCGCTGGATCAAGGCCGCAGAGGAACGTGTCGCATTCCAGGGTCTTCCGGCGCGGATCTGCTGGCTGGGGTACGGCGAGCGTGCTCGTGCCGGGGCTCGTTTCAACGACCTTGTCCGCACAGGTGCGGTCAAAGCGCCGATCGTCATCGGCCGCGACCACCTCGACTCGGGTTCGGTGGCTTCGCCCTATCGCGAGACCGAGGCGATGCTCGACGGTTCGGATGCGATCGCGGACTGGCCGATCCTGAACGCCTTGCTCAACGCATCGAGCGGCGCTTCATGGGTGAGCGTCCACCACGGCGGCGGCGTCGGCATCGGGCGCTCGATCCACGCCGGCATGGTGGTCGTCGCCGACGGATCGGACGAATCGGCGCGCAAGCTGGAGCGTGTGCTGACCAACGACCCCGGTACTGGTGTCATTCGCCATGCCGATGCGGGCTATGAACGCGCAATCGATGTGGCTAAAGAGCGTGGCGTCCACATTCCCATGCGAGATTGAACGGGTCAGGACTCTGGCACGCTGAGCAGGCCTGGCTCGGATTCGCGGCCGAGGACGTCCTGATCGAGGTCGAAGGCGGAACGATCAAATCGGTGACTCCGCGCTCCGCGCGTCCCCATGATGCGGTGATCCTCACCGGGTGGACGATCCCGGGTCTCGCGAACGTCCACAGCCACGCCTTTCAGCACTCGTTGCGTGGGGAGGTGGAATCCGGCGCGGGCGATTTCTGGACCTGGCGGCACGAGATGTACCGGCGGACCGAGTGGGACCGTGCCGACTACTCCAAATACGCGCGCGCCGTATTTCAAGAGATGCTGGAAGCCGGCATCACCGCCGTCGGCGAGTTCCATTACCTGCACCGGTACGGCAACGAGCTCGGAGAGGCGTTGATCGAGGCCGCGAGCCAGGTTGGGATCAGGATCACACTGATCGATGCGTGCTACTTGCGCGGTGGGCTCGACGGCAGGCCGCTCGATGACGCTCAGCAAACTTTCTCGGACGGCGACGTCGATCGATGGACACAGCGCGTCGACGATTTGAGGGATGGGGAAGGGGTGCGCATCGCCGCGGCGATTCACAGCGTCCGCGCGGTCGACCCTGCATCGATGCGCACGGTTGCTGCGTGGGCTCGCAAGCGTGGCACTCCTCTGCACATCCATCTCGCCGAGCAGCCGGCGGAGGTTGAAGAATGCCAGGCGGTCGAAGGGTGCACGCCCGCCGCTCTGCTGGAGCGCGAGGGGATTCTCGGTCCGGACCTCACCGCCGTGCACGCGATCCATGTCGACGACCACGACATCGAGCTGCTCGGTTCCAACCGTGTGAGCGTGTGCGCGTGCGCCAGCACCGAGCGCGACCTCGGTGATCGGGTGGGACCGCTGCAGGCGCTGGCTCGGGCGGGCTGTCCGCTGACTGTCGGCAGCGACTCTAACGCGATGATCGACATCCTGGAAGAGGCGCGCGCCCTGGAGCTTGACCAGCGGCGTGCCAGCGGCCGTCGCGTTCTGCACCAACCGGATGACCTGCTGACCGCGGCGACCGCGAACGGCATGCGTGCGCTCGGCTGGGAGGCGGGCGAGCTGAAGCCGGGCATGCTTGCCGACTTCATCACGCTCGAGCAACGTCCACACACGACATGGCGCCAGCTCGACCCTGCATACATTATTTATGGCCACACCGCCTGCGACGTGACGAACGTTGTGGTCGGCGGCCGCACCGCGTTTGTCAAGTGAGGCGCCTACGCAACATCGGCCGGCTCTTCACCGGGACGTCAGTTGGCGTAATCGAGGATGCGGCCGTCATCTGCGATGACGACAAGATCGCCTGGTGCGGCCCACACGGGCAGGAGCCGCATGAGCTGCTGGAGGCGGTCACCGAAGACGACGACTGCGCCGGCGGCCTGGTCACAGCCGGCCTGATCGACGCCCATACCCATCCCGTATACGCCGGAGACAGAATGGCCGAGCTGGCGAAGAAAACTGCCGGTGCCTCCTACGCCGAGGTGGCAAAGGAGGGCGGTGGCATTCGCGCCAGCGTCCTGGCCACAAGGGCCGAGCCCATCAGCGAGCTGGAGCAGGCGACCGCGCGGCGGCTCTGGGCATGGATGGAAGGGGGCGCGACCACGGTTGAGGCGAAGACCGGCTACCACCTGGACCGAGACGGTGAGCTCGAGGCCACGCGGATGCTTTCCCGGCTGGGTGAGCGGAAGGACCTGCCCCGGATCGAGGTCACGTTCCTGGCGGCGCATGCCCTTCCGCCCGATCGGTGGGCGAGGTACGGGGCGTATGCGGGTCAGGTTGCGGAATGGTGCGAGGAAGCGCACTTAGCCGGCGCCCGCTTCTGCGACGTGTTCTGCGATCGCGGCTATTTCTCGGTGCCTCAATCGCGACGCATTCTTAAGGCTGGGATCGAAGCGAAGTTAATTCCTCGGATTCATGCCGATGAGCTCGCGCGCACCGGAGGCTCGCGACTCGCGGCGGAGCTGCACGCAGTTTCGGCCGACCACCTGCTTCGCGCGAACCGCAGCGACGCGGTCGCTCTGGCGCGCGCAGGCGTGGTGGCCACCCTCGCGCCGGCGACCGCGCTTTCGATGGGTAAATTGCCACCGGTCAAAGAGCTGGCCGACGCGGGGGTGGTGATCGCGCTTGGAACGGATCACAACCCTGGCACGAGCGGGATCACGAGCATGAGCCTCGTAATCGCTCTCGCCGTCGGAGTTTTCAAGCTCTCGGCTGAGAGGGCGCTGATCGCGGCCACAGTTGGCGGCGCAATGTCCGTTTCACGATCGGATCGCGGGGTGGTCGCCCCATCGAAATTGGCCGACCTCGTGCTGTGGGAAGCGGACCACGAAGGGGCTTTCGCGTGGGCGTACGGGCTCAAGCCGCGGCGGGTTTGGCGAGGCGGTTCGCAAGCTTTTGCTTGATAGGGCGTTGCTAATCGCGTGCATTTCGAGTACAAGTTGCACTGAAAAGACCGCCGCTCCGTGTAACGAATCAATAACCAGCGGTCATATGGAGGAAGTCATCTAGTGGCAAAGTGGAATCCCTTGGCGTTGAAGCTCCTGATGTGGGTCATGGGTGTACTGATCGTGATGGGCTCCGGGCTGGGCTTCATCGGGGGCACGTTCTTCCCATTCGACAGCTGGGCGGGCGTTACGGCATCGGTGGCTGGAGTCGCGTTCGGCGCCGGCGTCATGATCGCCGGATTTGACCCGATCGGAAATGTCAGCTGGGTCCGCGCGCTCGTTCTCTACGCCGTGCTGGAAATCGTCTGGCAGATCTTCAACCAGATCACGATCGCGCACTTCGACATCGTCGCGTTCATCATCGCCATCCTCGTTGCGGTCCTCATCCTCGTCCTATACCCGAACAAGCCTTCGCTCTGGATGCAGGGCGGCACCTCAGGCGCTCGCGCGTAGTTAGTTCGTCAATCACCAAGGGGCAGCCACTTGGCTGCCCCTTATTTGTTTAGTCCGGTGCCGATAACGCACGTTTGGCGCCAACAGTTTCGGAATGCGGTAGATCGAAGCGAATCTGTGGCGGCAAAAGTTCGGAATCCGAGACCGCCTCCGGGTTCCCTCTCAGCCTTCAGGCTGTTCCTGGTTCGTCGCCGCTAACGATCCAGCGTCCGCCACCCGCGTCTGCGACCAGGTCATCGGCGGCCTGAGGTCCCCATGAACCTTTCTGGTACGACTCCGGATGGCCCTCCGCGTCCCAAGCGCGGATGAGTGGGTCGACGATTTCCCACGACAGCTCGATCTCCTCAGCGCCGGGGAAGGCCGAGTGTCCACCCGCGAGAACTTCTGACAGCACGTTCTCGTATGCGTCGGGCAGCGAAGCCTTCGAAAGTCGCGCGTAGTCGAGCCGCATCCCGGCCGGAACCATCTCGAACTTCGTGCCCGGGCGTTTGGCGCCGATGCGAAGTGAGATGCCTTCGTCGGGTTGGATGCGGATCACGATCAAAGTCGGAATTCCGCGCTGGCGCCGGCCCCCGATGCGCAGCATCGGCGCATCGCGCAGCTTGATCACGACCTCGGTGACTCGCCGCCGGAGCGCCTTGCCGGTGCGCAAGAAAATCGGCACGCCATCCCATCGCCAGTTGTCGATCGACACCCGCATCGCCGCGTACGTCTCGCGCCGCGAGTCCGGCGCCACGCCCTCCTCTTCGAGGTAGCCTTCGTACTGGCCGCGCACCGCCATGCTGGGATCGATCGGCGACATCGCCCGCAGCGCGGCGCGCTTCGCTCGCCGTACATACTCCGGGTCGAATGTGGTCGGTGGCTCCATCGTGATCAGAGCGAGCAGCTGCAGCATGTGGTTCTGGACTATGTCGCGCACGGCGCCGCTCTGGTCGTAATAGCCGGCACGCTTGCCGATGCCCTCCTCCTCGGCGACGGTGATGAGGATGGTCTCGATCAAAGTCCGGTTCCACACCGGCTCGAAAAGTGAGTTCGAAAAGCGCAACGCCATCACGTTCTGGACGGTGTCCTTCGCGAGGTAGTGGTCGATGCGGAAGATCTGCTCTTCCTCGAGTGCGGCCGCCAGCTCGGCGTTGAGCTTGTGAGCCGATGCGAGGTTGTGACCGAATGGTTTCTCGACCACGATCCGCCGCGCGACGTCGCCCTTTTTCGCCAGGCCGCATAGAGACAGCGCGGCAACGATGTCGCTGAATGTCTCGGGCGGGGTGGCGAGATAGAAGAGGACGGTGGGCGAGGCCTCCACCATTTCCGTCAGCGCTGCGTAGGTCGGCGGGTCCGGATAGTTGAGCTGGACCCATTCCGCCGTGTCGCTCAGTTTCTGGTTGCTGCTCGCCTTCAAGACCTGCTCGCGAAATTCCGGAGTGGAAAGCTGGCTGCGACCCACACCGACGACGCGCACGGACTGGCCTTCACGAGCGACGAGCCGGCCAAGAGACGGCAGGATCTTGCGGTGCGCCAGATCGCCTGACGCTCCAAAGATGACGAGGTCGACTGGTTTGGCCACTCCCGAAATCCTACGGCGACTTAATCGACGATCACCTCGGTGCCCGCGGCCTCGTCGTGCACCGGACGGCGGAGCGCCCACGCGATCGGGAGGGCGAAGAGGCGGACGACCGATTGCCCGATGCTCGGCTCTGACCCGTCGATCGCCACGACGCGCTGGCGCATGACCATGCCGCCGAGAGTCCGCCCCGAGCTGCTCCAGCATGCGACGTGGTAGGCGGCAGTGATGCCGAGCAAGACATGCAGCTTGCGGCGCCGGCCGGTGAAGCCGGCGAGAGTTGCGCAGAAAGCGATGTCGACCGCGGCCGCGCGCAAGCGGTCGTCTCGGCTGGCGGGGATGCCCGGTTCAGGTTCGCGCCCGTGTAGGCGGAGCAGGTGCAGCCGGATCACCAGATGGTGGATGAGCAGCTGCGATATCGCGTAGAGCGGCAGCGGAAGGCGTGGGCGATAGTCCTCAACGGTCGCCACGACGCGGCCGTCGTTTGCTTCGATTCGCCACCGGCCACCAGGGGAGCCGGCCGCGAGCCCGCCTTCGATCGGCCACGACACGGAGTTGCGAGTCACGTTTGGCAGGCCAAAGCGCAGCACCTCGATCGGGCCCACAAAAACGGAGGTGCCGCGGATCCGAACGAGGCCCAGGGTCAGCTTGCTGACGTCCTGGAGGTACGCCTCGCGCAGATGCTCGCCGGTCATCGCCCGAGTGATGGAGACAGAGTCTTCTACTGATACGCGGCCCCCGGTCACCCTGAGCACAGTCATATCTTGCTTGGGATGGCAAAGCGCGAGTTCAAGGCGCAGGTGTCAGTCAAGTGCCCACCCGAGCGTGCCTTCGATTACTTCGCCGACTATCGGCACGTTGCCGCGGTGCTCGAGGGTGTGAGCCGGTGGGAGCCGGCCGCGTCGAAAACCACCGGCTTGGGCGCCCGCTACAACGTGGAGATTCAAGCCCTCGGCATGCCGCTGAGGAGCGTGCTGCGCCTGAATCGATGGCGCCGCCCGCACGAGATCGGGTGGGTCTCCGAGTCAGGGCTGATCAAGCAGGAGGGCGGCTTCACGTTCAAAAGGGTGAAGGACGGTGTCCTGATCGAGCTGCGCATCGCTTATGAGCCTCCGGGTTCTTTTGTGGGTGGCGCGGTTGCCGGCCGGCTTGACTGGGTGATTCGGGGCCGGCTCCAGAAAGCCCTCGAGCGGATCCGGACCGTGCTCGCGGTGGAGAGCTGATGGATCTCCCCTCCCGGCCGGGGCCTTCGGCCCGGGCCGACCTCCCCGGCGGCGGGGAGGTGGTCTCCCGACCCCATCGGGGAGGTGAACACTAAAGTGGGCGAGATGAAGTTGACCCATGAGGCTCGGGACATCCTTGGGCAGTCTCCGATTGGCATGCTTGCCCTCCGCGCCGGCCGTTTTCCGCTGGTCAACCCAGCGGTGTTCAGCTTCGCCTCGGGATCGATCTGGATGACGACCTCCCGGTATGCGGCCAAGACCTTGATGGCACGCCGCGACCCGCGCGCCGCCTTCCTTGTCGACGGCGGATCGCGCGCGCTGCTGCTTCGCGGCGCCATCGAGGTCTTCGATCCGCTCTCGGTTTCGAACCAGGTGCGCGCGATGCTCGACGGGCCGGGCTATGTCCTTGGGATGGCCGGCTACGCGCTGAAGAACGCACCCTTCGTCGCGGGTTACTTGCTCGACCTCACGCGTCTGCCGCGCGAGTGGCTCCCCTACAACCGTGTGGTCATGCGACTGAGACCGAGCCACGCCGATGTGCTGGAGGGCGTCCAGTTCCCCGCTGCCCAGGCTGCTCGAGTTCCGGCTGTCCCGGCGGAGGTGAGTCGGCGCCTCGCGGGCGTCTCACGCGGTTACGCATGCTGGAACGAGGGTGGCATGCCGGTGATCCGCCCCGCCTTCTGGGAGGTGGACCACGGGAGGGTCACGGTCGCGGCAGCGGCCGGCCGGCCAAGAGTCGGGTCTGCGGGCGCTGTCGTGGTCGAGTCTCATCATCGGTTCCGGCCCTCGCTGATGGTTGGCGCGTGCGTGAGGGGTACCTTTGAAAGCGCGGCGGACGGATCTGTGATTGCCGAGCGATACGGCATGGACCAAGGCGAGATTCCGCCGGCCGTCGAGCTGAGGCCAGAACGGGTGACCTCATGGCGCGGTTTTGCCATCACGACGGCGGTGCCGCGATCCGCGCGCCATCTCCGAGTCGCCCACGGCTGATGGCCAAGCCTGCCGCTCCCGGCCTGCGTGTACATCGGTGGACGTCCGGGCACTGGACCGAGTCGCCGGACGCGGTCGTCACCGAGGAGCCGCTGCAGATCTCGCTGCATGGCGAGCCGCTGTCTGTCGTCATGCGCACGCCGGGCAACGACATCGAGCTGTGCCTCGGATTGATGTACGCGGAGGGGATTCTGCGCGCGATGGACGAGGTGCGCCTCATCCGCATCAGCGCCGAATCGGAGGAGATGGAGGATGCCGTACACGTGGATGCCGACCTGGTGGAGTCGAACCAGGTTGACCTGCACCCTAAGGGCGCGCCCCGGCGCAAGCCCGAGCGCTCGATGCTGTCGAGCTCGGCATGCGGCGTTTGCGGCACGGTGCTCATCGAGGACCTGAGACGCGACCTGTCCTCATTGCCGGATGGTCCAAAAGTCGACGCATCGATTCTCCCGGGCCTCGTCGAGCAGCTTCGCGCGGGACAGGGAGTCTTCGAGCGCACGGGCGGCCTCCACGCCGCGGGCCTTTTTACTGCTGGCGGCGATCTCGTCCACGTGCGTGAGGACATCGGCCGCCACAACGCCGTCGACAAGATCGTCGGCCGCTCGCTGATCGACGGCGCACTCCCGGCGCGCAATTCGATCCTGGTCGTGAGCGGGCGCGCGGGCTACGAAATCGTGCAAAAGACGATCAGCGCCGGCGTCCCGATTCTCGCCGCTGTAGGCGCACCGTCCAGTCTCGCCGTCGCCCTCGCGCGAGAATTCAACCAGACCCTGGTCGGGTTTCTCCGCGGTGACCGCTTCAATGTCTATGCGGGACCTGAGCGCCTGGCATCTTGATCTCCGCCCTCAAGAGCATTCACCCCGCCCGGAGGGCGATCCTGGTCGGGGCATACGTCCTGCTGATCGAGTGGTCTCGGGCCCTCATCCAGTACGAGCCACAGATGGCGGTCGCAGCTCTCGTTCTGGGCGGAGCGGCCCTCATGCTGGTCGCGGTCGGTTGGCCGGCAGACCGCCTGGGCCTCGGGACGTCGCGGCTCGGCCTCAGGATTCTCGGCGGCCTCGCGCTGGGCGCGGTGCTTCTGTTGCCCGCTGCGGTTCGATCCGCCGCCGTGCCGGTGCTGCCCGCCGGACTTGCGGTGGCAGCCGTCGCCGTCTCGATCGGTGAGGAGCTGGCGTTCCGAGGGGCCGTGTACGCGGCGCTCGATGAGCTGGGCGGGGCGCCCCTGGCGATCATCGGCAGCACCGCCCTCTGGACCGCCGCGCACGCCCTTTCACATCCCCCCGCTTTCCTCGGCGCCGTAGCCGCCGCCGGGCTCTTGCTCGCCCTGTGGCGCTGGGCATGCCGCGACCTCGTGGGTCCGGTGATCGGCCACGTGGTGGCCGACCTGGCGCTGTGAAGAGAGCAGCCCTGCTGGCGGCGGCCGCGACCACCTACGCCGTCGCCGCCTGGATGGTGGCTCCCGGCTTTTACGACGGTTTCGGCCCACCCCAGGCGTACAACTGGACCTGTCCACCGCCGCAGGCAGGCGCCAACATCAAGCCACCATCCGGCCACCAGGTGGTCAAGGTCCTGAACGGTGTCAGCGATGCCAACTCGGCCTTCACGGATGACGGTCAGGTGGTAATCGGGTTTCTGCCCGGCGCCTTCGACGCCACCGGAAAGACCGCCATCTCGGTGGACATCACGCCGCTGCCCAGCTGCCCACAGCCGCCGGGCATTCGCTTTGTCACCAACGTCTACCACATCACCGCCGACGCTCCACTGGTGAAGCCGGCGAACCTCGTGCTTCGCTACTCAAACCTCTTACCGGATCCGTCCGACGTGTACTTCGCGACCGATCCGGCCGGTGCGTACAAGCCGATCGGCCGCGCACAGACGGCGCAGCCCTTCACCATCGACACCACCACGCGCGAATTCGGCGATTTCGGCGCGGGCTACCCGTCGGCCTCGCCGCCAGCCGGCGTGGTGACAGTTGGCGGCGGGCAGACGCTGCCCATCGTCGTCGCGATTCTGATCGCGTTGGTCGTGGTGGCCGGCCTCCCTCTGGCACTCCGCCGCCGGCGTGGAGCTAGCACCGATCACGAAGAGCCGCCTGAAGACGAGACTTGAGCCGGCCAGTCCTGGTTCTCCTCAACAGGTCCGCTGGAACCGGGCACTCCGAGAGCCTTTCTGGCGACCTGGTGGCTGCGCTTCGTGCGGGTTACGGCGCTCCGCTCGAGGTGAACACAAAAGTGCTCGATGACCACTCTGGCGTCAGGTCCGCCGCGGCAGCGTTCGTCGCCTCCGCACACCCCGCCCTGGTCATCGCCGCGGGAGGAGGCGGAACGTTGCGCGCCGTGGTGGAGGGTGTCATGGACGCTTTCCCTGAAGCCCCACCTCCAGCGGAGGCGGTCCTGGTCGCGGGCCTTCGCATGGGATCGGGGAACATCGTCGCGCGCCGGCTTGGAGTGCCGCGCGATCCACTGGTGGCAGCCCGCCAGATTGGAGAGCAGCATCGCAAGGAAAGCGTTCGGTTCTGCTCGGTGATCCGCTGCACGCATGGCGCGCCGGGTGGTGGGACCGTGACCCGTCACGCCGTCACGATGTGCGGGCTCGGGCAGTGGGGGCGCGTTCCCGGATATCTCGCGCGCTGGCGCACCCGTCACAACGTCGCGCGGCGTCGCGCCGCTGCTTTGATTGGACTGGAGCGCGTCAACCTGCTCGAGTATTTCGCGTTTGGCTCGGCGCGCCTCCTCGCGGGGACGGTGTCGGCGTCCCAATGCGAGCTGGTGGAGCTGGACGGCGCGCGACACGTGCGATTGTTGGCCGCGGTCGCTTTGAACCTGCCCCTGCCCCCGATGCCGCATCCTGGCGTGACCATGAGCGAGAACGCGGCGGGCGTGACCGTGATCCCTCGATTGGGGCGGCCATTCCGGCGCCGCCTCGAACCCGGTGCCGACTTCGCTTTGAGACTGCTCGACCGGGAGACGATCGAGTTTTTTCTCGATGAAGATCCCGAAATCGCCACTGGCTGGCTGCGGCTCGAAATGGCAGGATGCATCGCATTCGTGCCAGGCAGCGCTGAATGACGAGTCTCCAGGTGGCGGTGATCGGCATCGACGGCAGCGGCAAGAGCACGCTGGCGGCATCGCTCGCCGTTTTGCTGGCGGGCGAGTGCGGCCTCGTCGCCGGATCGGCGGTCGCCGACGAATTCTGGGTCCGCGCACCTGACACGGACCTATGTGGTCCCAGCTTTCATCCCCATGGCTATGCCATCGCCGCGCGCCTGGAACGCATCAGCCGCAGGTTCACCCGCCTCGTTGTCGACAACCGGGCGCTGTACCCGATGGCGAAGGTTTTCCAGATGCTGCTGCAGGACAACGCCGCGGTAAAGCTGTCGAAGCGCTACGGCGCGGACGTCATGGTCAGCGATGGCAACCTCCTGCTGTCAGGTGCGGGTCGTGCCTTCAACTACCGCGGCCCAGTCGACAACCCACCGTCCGCTGATGACGTCGACCACGCGTTCCAACATCTTCTCAACGGGACGCGACTGGGGCCCGAGACCCGCAAGCGCCTGCCGGACCTCCATACGGCCGATGTGCTTGCGGTCCTGGCGAGGCTGACCCGCATGCAGGGTGTGTGGATTCCCGACCACGCTGTCTTTCTCGACCTGACGCCTGACGCCGCGGTTTCGCGAGTCAAAGGCCGAGGCGCCAAGGTCGACCGCCACGAGAACCCCGCCGATTTGAGCACGGCGCGCGAGGGCTACCTGCGAGTGCTGGAGGTGGTGCGGAAGACCAAGGGAGATGACTCGACGCATGTGATCCCGGTTGAGTCGCTCGGGCCTGGCGATGTGCTGGCCGCCGCGGTGAAAGCGTTGAAGCCTTACTTACCCGAAGCGAAGGGCGCGGAATCGCGGGCGGGCGCGCTGCACGAGGCGATCGGGCGGCGCAGCATGGCGGCGCGGATCCTCAGCTATCGCTATCTAGGCCGCTACCTGGTCAGGCGATTTTTCGAAGGCGCGTGGCGCGAGCCGTTCTTCCCCATGTCCGCGCCGGGACGCATCTTCTTGAAGGATGGCTATTCGGCCGGCGTCATGCGCTTGATTTACGACCAACCTGCTCATCCATCTCCGCTGGACCGAGTTTTCTACGGCTATCCACTCCATCGAGCCGTCCGCGACCGGCTCGGCATCCTCGAGCGGCTCATCGAGCGCGAGCTGCGCAAGCGGCTTGCTGGTGGCGCGAAGGTGACGATCTTCACCGCGCCGAGCGGCTTCGCCTATGACTTGATGCGCCCGCTGAAGAAGCTGGTGGACTCGGATCCATCGCTCGCGAGCCGCGTGGTGCTCGTGGCCGCGGACCTGGACCCTTTGGGCCAGCTGGCTCCCGAGCTCACTGCAAAGGCCAAAGAAATCGGAGTCCGGCTGGAGTTTCTCCGCGGCGACCTCACCGGGCCGGAGCTGCGCAGCCAAGGCGAAAGGTTCGGCCCGTTCGATGTCGCGCTGTTCGTCGGGCTGTCCGCGTGGCTGCCGAAGCCGCCGATGCTCGAACACCTGCGATGGCTGCGAGCCAACCTACGCGAGGGCGGATTGCTCGTCACCGACTGCTTCACGCCGGCCGCTTACGCGACGGGTGGCGCGGCGATGGGCTACAAGGCCAGCTACTACCCACCGGTGGTCATGAAGGCGCTGCTCGATTACTGCGGTTTCGACGGTATGACGGCGTCGGTCGAGTCGGGCCGTGACAGGATCAACCACGTCGTGGTCGCCGGTCATCGCTAGGAAACCATTGAGGATCGCTCGTCTGATCTTGATCGGCCTCATCGTCGCCGCCTGTGGCGAAACCGCTGCCCCGAGCCCCTCGCCCAGCCCAGTCGCACTCGGCGACACTTGCCTGGTCGGTCGCTGGGTTGAGACGAAGCAGTTTTCCCCCGGAAACTTCGGCCTGGGGACAGGCGAAAGGTTCACCGTCACAGGGCTGGAAGGGTTCGTCATCACGTTCGCAGGCGATGGCACAGAGACTGACGATTACAAGGACGCGCGGCCGTTGAATGGCGGCTGGCGCGGGAACCAGATCCAGATCGTGATCACTGGGTCGATCACGTATCAAGACCATGCCGATCGGGGCTTCATCCTTCAGTCGAAACCGGTCGGAAGCCCCGCTGTCGCCTATTACGCCAACAACGCGCCGATGTCTGGCGGCACCAGCTCCGCATCATTTGCGCCGGCAAACATTTCGTACACGTGCGCGGGGGGGTTCCTCCA
>Ga0137376_10000978_pt1 | contig 15026 bp, 9 predicted proteins | sample SagtaG_23_FD_104814 | JGI IMG/M metagenome (GOLD analysis project Ga0137376, IMG submission 104814) | Vadose zone soil microbial communities from Sagehorn Ranch, Mendocino, California, USA - Sage2_L_20_16 metaG | ecosystem: Environmental > Terrestrial > Soil > Vadose zone | place: USA...
GTTGCTTTGGCGGCCGGGTTCATCCCGGCCGCGACTATGTCTCTCAAGCCACCCAGCGTTGCCCCGAGTGGCTTTAGAAAAATCGAAACCCAGCGTTACTTTGGCGGCCGGGTTCATCCCGGCCGCGACTATGTCTCTCAAGCCACCCCGCGTTGCCTCGAGTGGCTTTAGAAAAATCCCAACCGTATACCGGAAAGAGAGCAGCCCCTGCGGCGGAGCCGCACGGGCGATGAGAGGGAACCATCTGGGTTCCCTCTCATATCAAAAAAAGGGCCGGGACTCCACAGAGCCCCGGCGCGTAACGGACTTACGAAACGATTGAAGAGAAGTGCCTTACTTCTTCTTCGAGGTCTTCTTGGCGGCCTTCTTAGCCGGCTTCTTAGCGGCCTTCTTCTTTGCCATCATGCATTACCTCCTTCTCCAAAAGATATGGACCCGATAGGTTCCATCGGTCTGGCGGGTTCCATGTGGTGGTGAGACGTGGACAGGATCTCTCCTGCACGTACCTCCTCTGTAACCCCACGGGTTGCGCCACGGACCCTCATTGATAAGGATTCCGAGACGTTGGCGGTTGTCGAAAATGGTCGCCTTTCTCGCGTCGGGTCCGTTGCCTCTGTGGTGGCAACCACGAGCAGCATCGCCATACAAGGTGTTGTGATACTCGATGAACCCCTCTCACGTCAATGGTTCGAGAAATTTTTTTTCGAGAGGCCTTGTGGAAATTTCTGCTGATGTCGCGCTGATGACGACCATCATCGACCTCTGCATCGACCTCTAAGAGACTGCGACGATACGCATCATGCGAGTCGTCCTCGGTCATGGAGCATCAGGCAACGCGGCGTCGATGAAACCCTATGTGGTCGGTTTCAATCGACGTGGAATCGATGCCATCGCGGTCGATCTTCCACGTGGAAGTGCGGAGAAGGCAGTGCCTGTCTTCATCAAGACCTCAGGTCGCGGACTCGAAGTCATCGGTGGTGGCCAATCCTTCGGTGGAAGGGTCGCGAGCATGGCCGCGGTCGAGGCGGACTTCGGTGGCCTCGTGCTTTTTTCCTATCCGCTGCACCGTCCAGGCTTCCCGGATCAGCTCCGCACCGATCACTGGTCTCAGATTCGCTGCCCGACCCTATTTCTGAGCGGCGATCGCGACCCCTTCGCCCGCATCGACCTCTTGAGAGAGAAGATCAAGCTCATCCCGGACGCGCGGCTCGAGGTCTTCAAGGGCCAGGGGCACGGACTCCTGGCGGTTCTCGACCAGGCGCTCGACGTCGCGACCGATTTCATAGGCAAACACGTGAAGTGACAGCCAGCCAGCACATGGTCCAGGCCAACGGCCTGCGCTTTCGGACGATGGTCGATGGCCCTGCGAGCGGCGACATGTTCATCCTCCTTCACGGCTTTCCTGAAGGCGCCGAGTCATGGTCCAAACAGGTGGATGCACTGGCCCAGGCTGGAGCGCTGGCGGTGGCCCCGGACATGCGTGGCTACGGATTGAGTGATGCCCCGGGTCGCGTTGAGGACTACCGCCTCGAAACCCTTGTCAAGGACGTCGCCGGGATCATCGAGGCGTTTGGCCGATCCAGCGCTCATGTCGCCGGCCACGACTGGGGGGCGATGGTGGCATGGTTCTTCGCCGGCCGCCATCCCGAGATGACAAAGACCCTCACGGTGCTCTCGGTCGGACATCCCGTCGCGCTGGCTGAAGCGGCCGCCCACGATGAGGACCAGAAAGAACGATCGCGATACATCGGTCTCTTCCTGGTCGAAGGAAAGGCCGAGAGTGTGTTGTCCGAGGACGACCACAGGCGGCTGCGCCGAATGCTTGGCAGCGCGATGCCTCCCTCCATCGTCGAACACTTCGTCCGATCTTTGTCGAAGCCTGGGCGGCTCACGGCAGGCCTCAACTACTACCGCGCGAACCTCTCGCGCGAACGCGCTTGGACCGACCTGCGCCGCGATCTGAAGGTCGTCGCGCCGACCGTCATGTTGTGGGGCGACCAGGATCCGGCGCTGGGGCGCTGGCAAGCTGAGAGCACGATGAATTACGTGACCGGCGACTACCGACTCGAAGTTCTCGAGGGGGCTGGACACTGGCTCCAGTTCGAGCGTCCCGCCGAGGTGACCCGCTCGCTGGTAAAAGCCATCACCCAGTAAGCTTTCACGATGCTCCGGCCGGGTGAATCAGAGAGGCGGGGCGGGCTGCGCCGCCTCGATGACATTCTCGAGAGCCTCGAACAACTCAACCTTCATGACAAGACCGACCTGCCGGACCACGTGGCAGAAGCGCTCGTGATGCTCGGCATCGAGCAACCGCACTCGATCCCGATCCCACAGCTCATAGAGCGCGTGTGGGCGATGCAGCAGCCGTATCTGATCACCATCGTCGTCGAGCGCCGCCGGCGCAGGCGCCGCAAGGTCTCGACCGAGCCCACGCTGCCCGACCAACCGCACTGAAACAAATCCCCACGAACTCAGAGGCTTCGCCGTGAGTTCGCGGGGGCCCCTGGCCAGCGGCGAGTGGCTCGAGGTCTTCTCGCGCATCGGTGACGGCGTTCGGCGCGCCGTGCAGCCAATTACGGGCACCGAGGCCGGCCGCGCGCCGCTGAGCGTCGGCGCCGGCGGCGACACCACGCTGGAGCTCGACCGAGCCGCGGAGGCTGTTGTCTTCGCTGAGCTGGCGGGGCTTGGCGAGCGTGGTGAGAAGTTCTCGGTGCTCTCCGAAGAGGCCGGCCGCCGCGACTTCGGCGCCGAGTACCCGCTCGTCCTCGTCGACCCTGTGGACGGCAGCCTCAACGCCAAGCAAGGGCTCCCGCTGTTCGGTGTCATGCTCGCCGTTCTCGACGGTCCCGTTGTCGAAGACACGTACGCGGGCCTCGTCCTCAACATCAGCACAGGCGAGGAATGGAAGGCGATTCGCAAGCAGGGTGTGTGGCGCGCGGGCAAGCCGCTGACCGTCATGAAGAGATCCGGGCGCGACCGGATCGAGCTCCTTGGCCTGGAGAGCACGCCCCGAGCGCTCAAGCTCGCCCAGCCTCTCGTCGAGCGTGCGGCCAAGATCCGCATACTGGGTTCGATGGCCCTGTCGATCGCGCTGACAAGCGCGGGAGGCTTCGACGTCTTCTGCGCGCCGATCCCGGTCCGGGTCTTTGACATGGCGGCGAGCCTCCTCCTTCTCGCCGAAGCAGGCGGCGTCGCGACCACGCTGCACGGCGAACCGCTGGCGAAGGTGCGATGCGATCTCGAAAGCCGCTCCACCTTGCTGTGCGCTCCAACCCGTGAGCTGCATACAGAGGCGCTGAACATTCTGGGTACGGCGCGTTGAACCTGGACCCGGCTCGATCGGTCTTTGTGATCCTCAGCTTCGAGGGCCCCGACGTTTACAGCCAGGCTGGAGGTCTGGGTGTGCGGGTGAAAGGCCTCTCTCGCTCGCTGGCCCGAATGGGTTACTCGACGTATGTCTATTTCTGTGGCGACCCGGACCTTCCTGGTGAGGAAGACCTGGAGGACGGACGGCTGCACCTAAGGCGTTGGTGCCAGTGGATCTCAGCCCTGCACCGAGGCGGCGTCTACGACGGCGAGGAAGGCAAGATCCGGGACTGGAACTACAGCCTGCCGTCGAGCTTGGTCGACACCGTGATCGGACCGGCGATCGCCGATGACAAGCAAGTGGTCATCCTGGGCGAGGAGTGGCACACGTCGTGGTCGATGAAGCTCATCTCGGATTCGCTTTACTACCGCGGGCTTCGCAATCGCGTCGTCATGCTCTGGAACGCCAACAATACCTACGGCTTCAACCGCATCGATTGGCCCGCGCTGAACCTCGCGACCACCGTGACCACGGTCAGCCGCTACATGAAGTTCAGGATGTGGGAGTCGGGGCAGAACCCGATCGTGATCCCCAACGGCATTCCTCGCGAGTCGATCGTCGATCCCGACCCGCACACGATCACCGAGCTGTCCTCGGCCGCGGGCGCCGAGCACTTCTGGTTCAAGATCGGCCGCTTCGACCCCGACAAGCGCTGGTTGATGGCCATCTCCGCCGCCGCCCTGCTCAAGCGAGTGGGCCACAGCGTGAAGCTCCTCATGCGGGGAGGCCGTGAAGCGCACGGCGCCGAGGTCGTCAGCCACGCCGTGCATCAGGGTCTTGTCGTACGGCATGCGGCTGCGCCGAACGATCCGTCGGGACTTGCCGCCCTGATGCGGGAATCGAAGGACGCGGATGTGATCAACCTCACGACCTTCCTCAGTGATTCGGCGGTCCGCGCAATGTATTCGGCTTCCGACGCGGTGCTGGCCAACTCCGGTCACGAGCCGTTCGGGCTGGTCGGGCTCGAGGTCATGGCCGCGGGCGGCACTGCGGTCACAGGGTCCACAGGTGAGGACTACGCAGAGGCGTATCGCAACGCGGTGGTCCTCGAGACGGACGATCCGATCGAGATCGTGACCGAGCTCTCAGTGCTCAAGCAGAGACCGCGGCTGGCGGCCGAGATCCGTAAGCGCGGCCGAACCACTGCGCGCGACTACGTATGGGATAAGGTGATCGACCAGCTGCTGCTTCGGGTCGATTTTGCAGCCGCCCGGCAGGAGGTCAGCATCCCGGCCACGCCGCCCGTGAAGCGGCCGCTGCGGCGCGCTCCGCGAACGACAGCGAAGCGTTCGGTCGAGGCACCGTCGCTCTCTAAACTTCACCCGAGCGCTTGAGGAAATGAAGCCACTCCACGTTGCCTTCATCTGGCACATGCACCAGCCGTACTACAAGGACGACCTCACGAGCACTTACCTCCTGCCGTGGGTGCGGCTGCGCTCGGCCAAGGACTATTACAAGATGCCGGCGCTGCTCGACGGCTACCCCAACGTGCGGGCGACCTTCAACCTCGTTCCATCGCTGCTGGCCCAGATCGAGGACTACGGCAAGGAGGAGTCGGTCGATCTCTTCCTCAACCTGAGCAAGCGCGCTGCGGGTGATCTCTCGGCCGAAGAGCGCGACTTCGTCCTCCGCTGGATGCGTGAGTCGCCGCGGGCACTGCGCGTCCAGCAATCGCCGCGATACCTCGAGCTGGCCTCGCGTTCGCCCGACGCGCAATACACGACCGCCGATATCCGCGACCTCCAGGTGTGGTTCAACCTGGCGTGGTGCGATCCCGTCTGGGTCGAGAACGACCGGCGCCTCGCCGAGCTCAAGCGCAAAGACCGGGACTTCAACGAGGAGGACAAGGGGATCCTCTTCGAGGCACAGCTCGAGCGCATCCGGAGCGTGATCCCGAAATACCGCGAGCTCGCCGACCGCGGGCAGGCCGAGCTTACTTTCTCGCCTTACTACCATCCGATCCTGCCGCTGATATGCCACGTCGACTCGGCGCGCAGCGCCAACCCCCAGATCCAGCTCCCCGAGCGCCATTTCTCGCATCGCGAGGACGCGGAACGCCAGATCGAGCTTGGCACGGGATTATTCGAGCGCATGCTCGGCCGCAAGCCAAAAGGCATGTGGCCTTCGGAGATGGCCGTCGGCGAGGCGGTGATCGGCCTGGCCGAGAAAGCAAAGCTCGATTGGATGATCAGCGATGAGGAGGTGCTGGCCCGCTCGCTCGAGGGCCAGTTCAACCGCGACGAGCACCTGTACCAACCCAAGCGTGTCGCGCGTGAAGGTGGCACCGTTTCGATGGTGTTCCGCGACTCACAGCTCTCGAACGTGATCGGCTTCGACTACCAGCGGATGTCATCCATCGACGCGGCGCGTGATCTGATCGCGCGCCTCCGGCGGATTCGCGATATCCAGGGGGACCGGGAGTTTCTCGCGGTCATCGCCCTGGACGGCGAGAACGCGTGGGAGTTCTACCCGCGCGACGGCCACGACTTCCTCAACGCCCTGTACACCGAGCTCGACTCGAGCTCCGATATCGTGACCACGACCGTATCCGACTTTCTCGCTCAGTACCCCTCCCAGCAGCTGCTCCACCACCTGCACACCGGTAGCTGGATCGGCGCCAGCCTCGACACGTGGATCGGCGACCCCGAGCACAACGTCGCGTGGGACCTGCTGGCGGAAACGCGCGACTGGCTCGACGCGCAGTCGCAGCAGCGGCCGAAAGAATCGCAGTCCGCGGCCCTCGCCTGGCGCGAGATCCTAATCACCGAGGGCAGCGACTGGTTCTGGTGGTTCAGCCGCAAGCACGACTCGGGCATGGACCCGATCTGGGACAACCAGTTTCGCCTGCACCTGCGCAATGTCTACAAGCTGATGGGCGCTCGCGCGCCGGCTCGGCTGTTCCAACCGATCATCAAGCGCGCGCCGACACCTGAGCGAGGCGTGCCGGCGGCTTTGATCAGTCCCCAGACGCGTCAGGACCCGGTCTGGGCCCAGGCCGGTTACTACCTCGTCGGCTCAGGGTTTGGGGCCCTGCACCGTCCGGCGGGTGTGGTCGAGCGCGTCTATTACGGGTACGACGAAAGCAAGATGTATTTCCGGATCGACTCTCCTCGCTCGGGTCACGAGCTCGAGTCCCAGAAGATCGAGCTCTGGCTTTACTGCGCGGGGGCGCCGGCGCTTGACGGCGACAGCGATATGGAGCTTCCGCTGCCCAAGACAGCGATCGCCGAGCTTGGTTTCGAGCCGGCTTACGTGGTCCGGATCACGCCGCGGGCGCAGGGCGGCAAGGTCACGGTGGCGAAGGTCGTCGAACCGCTGACGAGGGCAACCTCGGAGACGAGCTGGGACGTCGAGGATCCATTCTCCGTCGCGGTTCCCTTCCCACAGGTCGGCAAGCGCCCGGGAGATGCGTTCGAGGTGGCGTTGATCGTCAGCCGAGAGGGCCGCGACATGGAGGTGGTGCCGCCGTCGGGCGCCCTCGGCCTGCGCGTCCCCGGCCAGGCGGCGCAGATAGAGGTGCCGCACTCGGAGCACCTCAAGGTCCTGGTCGCGACCGCGGAGCTGGCGCCGTTCGCAAAGCTCGGCGGCGTGTCTGACGTGGCCGCCTCCCTGTCCAAGGAGTTGCGCCGCCTGGGCCACGACGTGCGCGTCGTCCTGCCCCGCTATCGGCAGGTCGACATTGGGCGCTACGGCCTGCGACCCGTCGTAACCGACCTCCAGGTGCCCCTGGGGGGCGACAAGCTGGCGGCGACCATCTTCGAAGGCCGGCTCGGCGAGATGGTCGTCTATTTCGTCGACTGCCCGCAGCTCTACGACCGCGACGGGATGTTCGGCTTCGGGGACGACGACGCGAGGTCGGTCTACTTCTGCCGCGCCGTGCTCGAGATGATGCCCGCCCTGGATTTCTTCCCCGATGTGGTTCACGTCCACGACTGGTACGCGGCCCTGATCCCCAACATGCTTGACCGTGTCTACGACCGCGATCCGTACAGCGAGATCGCGACCACCCTGACCATTCACAACCTGTCGGCGCAGGGCGTGTTCGGTTTTGGCGCCCTGGTTCTCGCGGGCCTGCAGGAGTGGGGACTGATCCGGCTGGGCATCCCGGGCCTCGACAACGTCGTCAACTTCCTGGGCCGCGGCATCCACTTCGCGGACGTCGTGAACACTGTCAGCGAGCGCTACGCCAAGGAGATCCAGACGCCGGAGTTTGGCGAGGGCCTCGATGAGCTGCTGCGCCGCAACACCCACAAGCTGCACGGGATCTTGAACGGGATCGACTACGAGACCTTTGATCCCGAGCGCGACCCCAACATCCAGCACCACTACTCGGCGGAGGCGCCCCAGAACAAAGTCCTGTGCCGGGCCGCACTGCGCGCAGAACTGGGTCTCGAGGACGTCAGCCGGCCTCTCTGCGCCATCGTTTCGCGCTTCTACGACGTCAAGGGCTTCGACCTCATCGAGCAGGCGATGCCCGAGCTCGTCCAGCTAGGCCTGCAGGTCGTGGTCATCGGCACCGGCGACCGGCGCTACGAAGACATGTTCAGGCGCTGGGCCTCAGAGCTCCCGCGCCAGGTCGCGGTCGTCATCGGCTTCGACGCGGCGATGGCGCAGCGCATCTATGCGGGCGCGGACATGTTGTGGATGCCCTCGCGCTTCGAGCCCGGCGGACTGGCGCCGCTGATCGCACTCCGATACGGGACGGTCCCGGTGGTCCGAGCGACGGGTGGTCTCGCCGACAGCATCCGCGACTACGACCCGGTCGCGCAGAAGGGCAACGGATTCCGGTTTGGACCCTACGACCCCTGGCAGTTCTTCGCCGCGGTGGTGCGGGCGGCCGAAAACTTCAGGCACCCGACCGAATGGGCGTGGCTCGTTCAGCATGCGATGAAAGAGGACGTCTCCTGGTCGCGGTCGGCGCTGAAATACGTGCAGCTCTACGTGGCCGCGGTCGCCGCGCGCCGCGAGAGACGCGGCCTGACCACCGCCGTACCCACCTCACCCGCCCCAGTCGGGAAGTAAGACCAGAGCGACCTACCTGAGTCCCCTCTCATACCGTCACCCAACATCGCCTTGGCGGCCGGACTTGCTCCGGCCGCATCCCGCATTGCACAAGCGTCTCCCAGGCATTGCCTCGAGTGACTACTTAGAAAAAGTCCCAACCGTATACCGGAAAGAGAGCAGCGCCTGCGGCGAAGCCGCATGCGCGATGAGAGGGAACCATCTGGGTTCCCTCTCATACCGTTACCCGCCCCAGTCTGGGAGCAGCCGGAGCTGTTCGACGCGGCGGGCGCCTGGGGCGTACGCCGTGTCGAAGTAATCGATCACCATCCGTCGGGCCCCGAACTGAGTCACCACGTTGCGGATCGACGCCTTCATCATCTCCACCCAGCGACGCGGGATGCCTGACTCGTCACGGTCATAGAAGGCGGGCACCACCTCGCGCTCCAGGAGTCGAAATAGTCCCTCCGCCTCAGCCACGTCGTCGATGTCCTGGCGGTCGAGGGTTGCGCCCGACGGGATGGCCCAGCCCAGCTCCGGCCGGTACGCCTCATCCCACCAGCCGTCCAGGATGCTCACGTTGAGGGCTCCGTTCGCGCCTGCTTTCATGCCGCTCGTGCCGCTCGCCTCGAGGAACCGCCGCGGATTGTTGAGCCACACGTCCGCGCCCTGCACCAGGTGCCGGGCCAAGGTGATGTCGTAGTCCTTGAGGAAGACGACGCGGGGCTCCTCCCGGGACAGGCCGACGATGCCCGCGACGATGTCTTTGCCGGGTTGGTCGGCCGGGTGGGCCTTACCGGCGAACAGGATCTGCACCGGCCGCTTCGCGTTGCGGAGCAGCTTGTTCAGGCGCGGCCGGTCTCGAAGCAGGAGGTTCGCCCGCTTGTACGGAGCGAATCGACGGCCGAAGCCGATCGTGAGCGCGTTCAGATCTAGCTCCCGGGGCGTCTCCGCTCGCTCGTCCGAAAGTACGAAGAGCCTTCGCTTCAGCTCGCCATGGATCGCCCACAGCTCGTGCGCGGGAATTTCGTCAATGGCGTGCCACCTCCCGTCGGAAGGGTCGAGGTCCCACCAGTCCGGACCGACAAAGCGGCCCAACAGGCCGGCGATCTCCGAGGCGACCCACGTCGGCATGTGGACGCCGTTGGTCACGGAGCCGATCGGAACCTGGTTCTCGGGCAACCCGCGCCAAGCGTCCTTCCATATCCGCCTCGACACCGCTCCGTGTAGCCGGCTGACCCCGACCGACTGGTCGGCGAGGCGCAGCGCCGCGTAGGTCGTGCACAACCTCTCCCGGGGATCGCCGGGCCGCTGTCGGCCCAGGTCCATGAAACGGTCGAACGAGATGCCCACCTGGCTCAGGTAAGGACCAAGCTGGTCCCAGACCAGGCCGGCGTCGAAGTAGTCGCTGCCCGCCGCGATCGGCGTGTGTGTGGTGAAGACGATGCCCGCCCGAGCGACGAGCCGGGCCTCTTCGAGCGTCATCTGCCGTGACGCGCGCAGCTCGCGGATGCGCTCGATCGCGCAGAGAAAGCTGTGGCCTTCGTTCAGGTGGAAGACACCCGAATCGATGCCCAGTGCGCGCAGCGCACGAACACCGCCGACGCCGAGCACGATCTCCTGCCGCAGCCGGCGATCCGGTTCAGGCACGTAGAGGCGGTCGGTGATGTTGCGGAGGTCGTTTGGGTTCGATTCGAGGTCGGTGTCCAGGAGGAACAGCGGCACCCGGCCGACCTGGGCCCGCCAGACGGCGATGCGGACGTTGCGCGTGCCGATCGGCGCCTCGACCTCGACCCCTTCGACCTTGCGCACGGGCAGCTCGGAGCCGCGGTTCTCGAAGTAGACCTCGAACTGCCGGCCGCCGCCATCGATGTCCTGCCGCCCAAAGCCCTGCCGGTACAGGAGACCCACCGCGACCAGCGGAAGCCCTAAATCGCTCGTCGCCTTGAGATGGTCGCCGGCGAGGACGCCGAGCCCGCCCGAATAGATGGGCAGGCATTCCGAAAGCCCGAACTCGAGCGAAAAGTAAGCCACCGCGAGCGGCGCCTTTGCGTCCATGAACCGCGGATGGCGCTCGTAGTACTGGCGATAGGCCGCCCGCGCGCCGTCGAATGCCTGGCGAACGTCCTCACGTTCGCAGGCGCGCTGCACGCCGTCCTCACCGAGCTGCGAGAGCAGCAGCACGGGGTTCTCGCGCGTCGATTTCCAGAGTTCGGGGTCGAGGGCGCGGAAGAGGGCTTCGATGCGGGGCTGCCAGGTCCAGAGCAGGTCGTAAGCGAATTGCTTGAGTTCCTCTACCACCGAATTAAGATCGTATTGGGTTGGGGAAGTGAAGGCGGTTGTGATGGCTGGGGGCGAGGGCTCTCGTCTCCGGCCGCTCACCAGCAGCATGCCCAAGCCGCTCGTGCCTGTCGCGGGCCGGCCGATCATGGAGCACATCCTTCTTCACCTGCGCCGCCATCAGCTGCGCGACGTGGTGGCGACGGTGCAGTACATGGGCGCCTCGATCCGCAACTACTTCGGTGACGGATCCGAGCAGGGCGTCGCGCTCACCTACTCGGTCGAGGACTCACCTCTCGGCACCGCCGGTTCGGTCATGCTCGCTCGCCAGCAGCTGAACGAAACCTTTGTCGTCATCTCCGGCGATTCGCTGACCGACATCGACCTTGGAGCGGCGGCGCGCTTCCATCGCGAGCGCAAAGCCATCGCCACCATCGTCCTCAAGCCGGTGCCAAACCCGCTCGAGTACGGCGTCGTGGTCGTCGACGAGGGAGGAGCCGTCCAGCGCTTCATCGAAAAGCCGAGCTGGGGCGAGGTCATCTCCGACCTGGCCAACACGGGCATCTACATCCTGGACCCCGCGGTCTTCGAGTTCTTCCGGACAGGCGAGGTCACCGACTGGTCCGGTGACGTGTTCCCGAAGCTGCTCAAGGAAGGCGAGCACGTCTTTGGTTGGATCGCCGACGGCTACTGGGAAGACGTAGGCAGCCACGCCGCGTACGTCAAAGCGAACTTTGACTGCCTCGAGGGCAGGGTCAGCGTGCAGCTGCCAGGCGACCGCGTCGGCGACTCGACGTGGATTCACCCCGAAGCCGAGGTGTTTCCCGGCGCCCGCGTCGATGGTCCCGCCTTGATCGGGCCCGGCGCCAAGGTGCGCGCCGGCGCGTGGGTCAACGGCCCCGCGGTGGTCGGCGCTTACACCACGGTCGACTCGGGCGTGAAGATCTCGAACTCCATCATCTGGGATCACAGCTACATCGGGCTGAACTCCCGCCTTCGCGGCGCGGTCGTGTGCCGCTCCGTGACGGTCAAGAACGGATGCCTGCTCGAGGAAGGCAGTGTCATCGGCAGCGACGTGACCATCGGCTCGGGCTCGACCGTCAACGCGAACGTGCGGATCTGGCCGAACAAAGAGGTCGAGCCTGGAGCTGTCGTCCACGAGTCGATCATCTGGGCCGGCTCGTGGAAGCGAGGACTCTTCAGCTCTTATGGCCTCACGGGGCTGATCAACATCGAGATCACACCCGAGTTCGCCTCGCGCCTTGGCGCCGCGATCGGCGCCCTGACCACCAAGGGGACCGAGATCGCGTTCTCGCGCGACTACACGCGATCGGCTCGAATGATCGGCCGCGCCCTCATGTCAGGCATGATCTCGTCGGGCACCAACGTCATCGACCTCTCGGTGCTGCCGGCCCCGATCGGCCGTTATTGGTCGCGCCACAATCACATGTCGGCTGTGCACGTGCAGACGTCGCCGGTCGATCCCCGCTCGGCCGACGTCCGCATCTTCGACGACCATGGCCTCGACGTCGACAAGCGAAGCGAGCGCAAGCTCGAGGGACTCTTCTTTCGCGAGGATATCCGCCGCGTCTCGCATTACGAGATGGGCCGGATCACGCGGCGCGACCAGCAGACGGAGCGCTATCTGGAGGACCTGATCGCGAAGCTCGACCTCGAGTCTGTGCGGGGAGCGGCGTTCAAGGTCGTGATCGACTACAACAACGGCGCCGCGGCGATGGTGCTGCCGCAGATTCTTCGTGAGCTGAACTGCGCGGTGATTCCCCTGAATGCGGCTCCGGCCGAGATCGTCATGGAACAGGACGACCCCACCTTTCAGGCCCACCTTCAGGAGATCGGGGTGATCACCTCGGCCGTGAAGGCCAAGCTCGGCGTCTTCATCGACTCGCCGGGCGAACGCTGTTTCATCGTCGACGAGACGGGCACCGTGCTGAGCCACGATGCGGCCTTTGCCGTGCTCACGCGCCTTGCTTTGACCAGCAAGCCGGGCATGGTGTTGGGACCGGCGTCCGCATCGCTGGCGTTCTCGATGATCGCCGAGCAGCTCGGGAGCAGATTTGTGCCGACCAAGATCACTCCGGGAGCGGTCCTCAGGGCCGCCCAGCATGCCGAGACGGTGCTCGCCTCCGACAGCGTCGGCGGTTACTGCTGGCCCGACTTTGCGGTGTCATTCGACTCCATCTTCACGATCGCGCGGGTGCTCGAGCTGCTGGCCAAGACCGGCATGACGCTCGGCTCGCTGCGCTCGCGGATCCCTGAGGTGGCTCACCGCACCGCGGTCGAGTTCTGCCCGTGGGAGGTCAAAGGCCGCGTGATGCGCACGATGATGGAAAGGCACCTGAAGGACCGCGTCGACCTCACAGACGGCGTCAAGGTGTTCGTCGACGACGGATGGGTGTTGGTGGCGCCCGACGCCGACCGGCCCGAGTACTACGTCATCGCGTCGACGACGGATGCGGGGCACTCGGACCGGCTGGTCGAGGAGTACTCGCAGCTCGTGCGGTCGGTGGTCGCCGAGGCGGCGCCGCAGGCAGAAGCCGTCGTCGAAACCTAGAATCGATACTCTTCCGAGCGGGCGTAGCTCACCTGGTAGAGCGCAACCTTCCCAAGGTTGAGGTAGCCGGTTCGAGGCCGGTCGCCCGCTCCATGTCCTCCCCTCGAGTGCGCCGCCAGCTTGGTGCGGGGCACCCCTGGCGAGCTAATCTCCAGCGACCGATGAGCATCTTCTTCCGCGCCATGTATCGGCTCGGCGTCACGCCCTGGGATTCGGGTGCAACGCCGCCGGAGCTCAAGGAGCTCATCGAAGGCCGGCAAGCCCGAACCCCCGGCAAGGCGCTCGACCTCGGCTGTGGCACCGGGACCAACGTCCTCTACATGGCCCAGCATGGCTGGCAGGTGACCGGCATCGACTTCGTGCCCAGGGCCATCGCCGCGGCCAGGCGCAAGGCCGAGGCCGCGAACATTTCGCCTCAACTCCTGCTCGGTGACGTGACCCGCCTCGACGACCTCGGTGTCGGTGATGGCTTCAGCCTGGTCTTTGACCTCGGATGCCTTCACTCGATTCCCGAGGGGCGACGCGATGCCTACGCGGCTGGGGTGACCAAGGCGGCGGCGCAGGGGGCCGACTTTCTCGTCTGGGGCTTCTATACCAAGCCGAATTTCTTCATCAACGCGAGGGTGACCCGGGATGAGCTCGAACGGCGTTTCGGCGGCTCGTGGGACCTGGTGCGGGTGTGGGGCGGCGAGCAGCCGGAACGGTTCCCTGGGCGCTGGTATCACCTGCGCCGACGATAAGTCCGCCAGCACACGCAGTTCAGCGGATACGAGAAGGCCAGGCAGCCTGACCAGACGACCGGCAGGTGCCACTTCGCAGGAGAGCGCTGCTGGCAGGATTTCCAGGGCTATGGAAAGCGGCGCGTCGGAAGCCGCCCGGGCCGCAAACGAGATCCTGAGCGACTACAAGGCCGGGATACCGACCTAGCCGGAGCCCTGAACCCGCTCCGGCATCCGCAGCGACATCGCGCCCCAGGCCATGGCGCCGGCGGCCAGGATGCCCGGCGCAAAGGCGAGCACGGCAAGGCCCGTCGCGTCCCACAGCCCTCCCGCGATCAGCGGGATCACGAACGCGGTGGCGTATTGCAGCGTGAAGATCGCGGCGCTCATCCTCGCCACGTCGCCGGCGGGCGCCAGACGGGGCGGAAGGCTGAGCACCACCACGAAGGCGAGCGCGGTTGAGAACCCGAGCACAAAGGCCCAGCCGACGACACCCGCGCCCGGCGTCAAGACGATGCCGATCTGTCCCGCGGCCATGACCACGGCAGCACCGATGAAGCCGGCGCGGCCCGTCAGCAGCTGAGGCCACAAGGCCACCGCCGGCGCAGTCAGCAGCTGAGATCCGTTGAGCACGGCGAGGGTGGGGGAGATGAGGTTGTGACGCCCCGTCTGGTCGAGAAAGTCCGGGATGAAGGCATTGGCGCCGAAGTACGCCGCCGAGGCCATGCCCATGACGAGACCGATCCGGATCGCCTGGCCCTGACGCCAGTCGGGCCACCACCGACGGTGGACCTCGGAGCCGGCCCTTCGCGACGGCGCCGCCGCCCCGATCGCGATCCCGCTCAGCAAAACCAGCAGCGACCATGCCGCCAGCGCCCATCGCCAGTCGCCGTGCGCGAGCGGCAGGACACCCACCGGAGTGGTGAGCGCGGTCGGCACGGTCTCGCCGATCAGGATTCCGTTGCTGTAAACCGCGGTCGCGATCGCGATGCGGCGCGGGAACCATTCCCTCACCAAAGATGGAAAGGCCGGCTGCGTCACTGCGACGCCCACACCCATCAGGAAAGTCGCGCTGAAGAGCACGGGA
>Ga0137376_10000987_pt1 | contig 14984 bp, 16 predicted proteins | sample SagtaG_23_FD_104814 | JGI IMG/M metagenome (GOLD analysis project Ga0137376, IMG submission 104814) | Vadose zone soil microbial communities from Sagehorn Ranch, Mendocino, California, USA - Sage2_L_20_16 metaG | ecosystem: Environmental > Terrestrial > Soil > Vadose zone | place: USA...
AGGAGCCGGCGAACATTACGTCCGGGCTGTCGGGACGAACCGCGATGTACCCGCTCTCTCCGCCTCCGGCGTCATACCAGTCTTCTCTCGAGATGCCGCCGTCCGCTCTGCTGGGCCCGCAAAGCGTCGAGTTGTCCTGCTGAGCGCCGCAAACTCTATAGGGAAAATGATTCGTCGTAGTGACGTGATAGAACTGTCCCGTCGCGAAATCCTGCTCCGTCCAGGTGCGCCCGCCATTGTATGAAACGTTGGCGCCGCCGTCGTTCGATTCGATCATCCGCTGTGGGTCGTTGGGCGCGATCCACAAGTCATGATTGTCGCCGTGCGGGACCTGAACCGATCGGAAAGTCTTGCCGTCATCGGTCGAGCGGTACATTCCCGTATTGAGCACGTAGATCGATTTCTCGTCCTTCGGGTCAGCGAAAATGCGGGTGTAATACCATGCGCGCTGACGCAGCCTTCGATCGCTGTTGGTGCGTGTCCAGGTGGCTCCCCCATCGCTGGACCGGAACACTCCACCCGAATCTGCTTCGACGATCGCCCAGATCTTGTTGGCGTTCGTCGGTGATACGGCGAGGCCTACGTTGCCGATGACGCCCTGCGGTAATCCCGGATTCCTCGTGATCTCCGTCCAGTGCTCTCCCGCATCGGTGGATTTGAAGATTCCACTGCCGGCGCCTCCTGAAACCAGCTGCCACGGAGTTCGCCACGCCTGCCAGAACGCCGCGTAAATCGTCTCCGGACTCTTTGGATCCAGGACGAGATCGGTGATGCCCGTCGAATCGTTGCGGTAGAGAATCTTTCTCCAGTTCTTTCCGCCGTCGGTCGTCTTGTAGACGCCGCGCTCGGAGTTGGGGCCGAAGACGTGGCCCTGTGCACCGACGTATACGATATCCGGATTGGTGGGATTGACGCGCACCCGCGAGATTTGCCGCGTCTCGGAGAGGCCGAGTGAAGTCCAGGTCTTTCCGCCGTCGCTCGTCCGCCAGACTCCATCGCCATGGGAGACGTTTCCGCGAATCGGGTACTCGCCTGCGCCAACGTAAACGATGTCCGGGTTCGATTCGCTGACGCCGATCGCGCCGATGGTGCCGCCAAAGTATTTGTCGGTAACGGGCGCCCAGGTAATTCCCCCGTCGGTCGTCTTGAATACCCCGCCGCCTGTCGTTCCGAAGTAGTACTCGTTCGGTCGCTTGCTCGATCCGGCCACGGCTACCGATCTGCCACCGCGAAATGGTCCGATCTCACGCCAGCGGAGCGCGGCGAAGACGGTGGTGTCGTAGAGCGGCGGCGGTGTTGGAGACGCCGGCGCGATGGCGATGGGTACCCTTTGAGAGGTGGCGGAGCACGGGATTGACAGTGCCACCGGGAGGGCTGCGCCGATGGCGATGCGGAGCGCGCGGGATTTCACGAATCGGTTCTCCGGGAGAGCCACGTTGGTTGGCCGCTAAAGTATCCGGCCGACGGGCGAATCGGTAGTCGGGCGATGACGCCCGGCGAGCGACAATTTCGGATTGCCTTCGCCCTATCTGAGGAATCGTTCGGCGAGCTGCGCGAGGCGCTCATCACCATCCTGCTCGGCGCGCACGCGAATGCGTTCGACAAACGGACGCAGTTTCTTCTCGCCCCAGTAGTATCCGGTCGCGCTTTCGGCGCTCCCCGTATCCCCGGCCTTCGCTGCGCCGAGCAGGGCTTCAGCAGCGGCTTCATCGTAAGTGGCGTCGCTGCGGTCCGGGAGCGAATAGCGTTTGCCCGGATCACCCCAGCTATCGGCATCTTCTTTCACGAATGCGCGGGACATCGTTGGCTCTCGACGAAAGTAACAGAATGTCGCAGCTTTCACGCCGTTATCACGGGACTTGCAGATCATTATTGCAACCAGACTACGTGGAGGCTCTGGATGACACAGGAATCCTTTGAGGAGCAGCAGGAGGCGCTCGACCCGCACCGGCGCGAGGAGCGAAACGCGGCCGCCCTCGAGTTGGCGGGTCGCCTTCGGCAGAAGGACATGCTCCTCACTGGGCGCGAGACGAGCGCCCAGCTCGACGACCTGATGACCGCCATCGATCGCTTCGAGGCGGCGGTGATTGCACGAGGAGGAGACCTTTTCGTGAACATGCCGACTTCGAATCCGCCGGAAAACCCGGAATTCGTGATTCCGCGCCGGGTGCCCGGTGAGGACGCCGAAGCGTACGCCGCCCGTATCAATGCCGCCGCTCAGCGGTTGGAGAAAGTCGACCTCTAGCAGGCCGACCCCGCGGTGAAAAAAGCGACCAACAGGGCGATCCGCTGGGCGCAGGCTGGGCTGCTCACGAACGCCCTCCTCGTCATCGCCAAGTTTTTCGCGGGAATCATCGGGCACTCCAACGCGCTCATCGCCGACGCGGTCGAGTCGTCGGCTGACATTTTCTCATCGCTGATAGTGTGGATGGGCCTGAGCATCGCGGCCCGTCCCGCTGATGAAGATCATCCCTATGGTCACGGCAAGGCAGAGCCTCTCGCCGCCGCGGTCGTCTCGCTGATGTTGCTGGGCGCGGCGGTCGGAATCTCGATCATCGCGATCCGGGATATCAGGACACCGCACCATCTTCCAGCGCCGTTCACGCTGTTCGTCGCCGCGGGCGTAATAATCGTCAAGGAGATTCTGTATCGCCGCGTCTCCCGTGTCGGCAGGGAAGTGGGCAGCACGGCGGTGACGGCTGATGCGTGGCATCACCGCTCGGATGCGATCAGCTCGCTGGCGGCGTTCATCGGGATCAGCATCGCGCTGCTCGGTGGGCACGGCTGGGAAGCCGCCGATGATTGGGCGGCACTGGTCGCGGCGCTGCTCGTTGCCGTGAACGGGGTGCGGACTCTACGGCCCGCCATCTCGGGCCTGATGGACGAAGCGCCGGACCGCACCGTGAAGGAGCGGGCGCTACAGGCGGCGAGCGAAGTGCGTGGAGTCCGCAGCGTCGAGAACCTCAACGTGCGCAGCTCCGGAATCGGATTCTACATTGATCTTCACGTGAAGGCCGATCCGAAATTGTCGCTCGAGGAAGCTCACGAGATTGCCGCGAAAGTGAAGTACGCGATACTGGAGGCGATCCCGAACGTCGTGAACGTGTTGGTGCACATGGAGCCGTACAAAGCGAGCGGCAGCCTCTCTAAAGATCCGGTCTTCAGCTTGCCTCCGATCTGAGAGGAACCCCGGCCCTACGCGCGCTTACTCGCGCTTCCAGTCTCCGCTTTTCCCGCCACGCTTCTCGATCAGGCGAACGCCGGAGATCTCCATCGCCCGATCCACAGCCTTCGCCATGTCATAGACGGTCAGCAGCGCCACAGTGACAGCCGTGAGTGCTTCCATCTCGACTCCGGTTCTTCCCTGCGTTGACGCCCATCCTGTGACGCGAAGGCCCGGCAGCGCGTGATCGATCTCGATCTCGATCCCTGCGTCGGTGAGCGCAAGTGGATGGCAGAGTGGAATGAGCTCCGCCGTTTTCTTGGCGGCCATGATCCCCGCGATACGCGCCGCGCCGATCACGTCCCCTTTGGAGATGGCGCTGCCCTCGACGGCGGCGAGTGTCTCAGCGCTCATCTTTATCGAGCCCTCAGCGCGGGCCGTGCGCGCGCTCTCCGTCTTCGCGCCGACATCCACCATTCGCGCGCGACCCGCGTCATCGAGATGGGAGAGATCCTTCATTTGAGAGTCGTTGCGAGCTCGCGAATCAGCTTTGCCGCGATGATCTGCGGGCTCACGTTCCCGCCCGCGTAGGTCTGCGCCTGGAGGACCGCATCGATCGCCTTGCTTGCGGACGCCGCGCTTCCCTGATCGTTCCGGTGCAGCGCGTCTCTGGCGCGCTCTCCAAGCAGCTCCACGAGGGCGTCGAGGGTATCCGTGAAACCACCACGCGCGCCCGACGCTCCTTGCGAGAGCGCAGTGGAGTAAACGAGGGCACGACGCGCGCCCGTTGCGGCGTCGATGATACGCCGGGCGTTCATCGTCGCCTTTGCGTCGCCAGCGCCTGTGAGAAGTCTGCCGGGCGCGCCAGCCGCGGCGCGCACGCGTTGCGACGTCCCCGATTTTCCCATTTTGTCGACAGCTTTCTTGACATCCGGATCCTCCACGAACGCGCGGACAGCCGCATCCGGAAGGAGGGGAACGCGCACCGCTACAACTCGCGAGCGAATCGTTGGCAGTAGGGCACCAGGCTCGCTCGACGTCAGAATAATCGTCGTGTCCGCCGGGGGCTCCTCGAGGAGTTTCAGAAATGCGTTCGCGGCCATGTCCGAGCCTTCCTGCGGAACCATCCGCTCGGCGTCGCCGACGATGAAAACCTTGCGCTTGCCCATCGCCGGCGCCATCGCCGCTCGTTGCACCAGCGATCTCACCGTGGCGACGAAGATTCCTTCGCTTCCCGACGGCGCGGCGTACAGACCGCCGTTGCTCGCGCGCTCCGTCGTCGCTTCCGCATAGTCGTCCCGCACCTGCTCGAGATCGGGATCAGCGTCTTTGAGGCGCGGTCTGGGGAATACCCAGTGCAGATCCGGGTGGGTCAGCTCGCGAACGTAGCGACAGGCTTTGCACTTTCCGCACGGCGGGTCCGGCTCGGCGCAGAGAAGTCGCTGCGCCAGCCAGAGTGCCAGCCTTTGCTTCCCGACTCCGCGCGGTCCCTGAAGCAGCAGGCTGGCCGGCAGGGTCCCTGCTCTGATGCTTTCAGACAGGCGCTGGCGCAGAGTCTCATGTCCGTAGAGGTCGATGATTGGCACGTCGAAATATGGTGAGCGTTACCCGTTACCCGTTACCCGATGCCCGGCATCCGACAATCAGACTTCCTGCGCTGGCATAAAATCTGACTGAAATATGTGGGTTGAACGAGATCCAAACCGCTACCGGAGATTGTCATGCCCAGCCAGCTCAAGGGGCGCAAGGTCGCCTTCCTCGCGACCGACGGCGTCGAACAGGTGGAGCTCACAGCGCCGTGGAACGCGCTCAAGCAGGCTGGTGCCGAGGTGAAGCTGGTCTCGGACAAGCCGGGCGAGATACAGTCGATGAACCATGAACAGAAGGGCGACAGGTTTCCGGTCGACCTGGAAGTCTCGCAGGTCAGCGCCCGCGATTTCGATGCGCTGGTGTTGCCTGGCGGCGTTGCCAATCCCGACAAGCTCCGCACCAACAAGAACGCGGTGAACTTCGTGCGCGAGTTCATGGAGGCGGACAAGCCCGTGGCGGCCATCTGTCATGGTCCGTGGCTGCTGGTCGAGGCCGACGCGGTTCGCGGCAGGACTATCACGTCGTGGCCGAGTCTCGAGACTGATATCAAGAACGCCGGCGGAGCATGGGTGGACAAGCAGGTTCAGCTCGACCAGAAGCTGCTGACGAGTCGCAAGCCGGACGACCTCCCGGCGTTCTGCGCCCAACTGGTGGATCTGCTCACCAACGCGATCGACGAGCGCCGGCTCGACAAGATGGTAGAACAGAGCTTCCCAGCCAGCGACCCGTTGCCCGGTCCGATCGCTTTGGGGTAGTACGGGGTAGTACGACGGAGCGCGAAGAACAGCGCGTCTTAGCTTTGTAACGCAAAGTACTTGACAATCGTCATTCCGTCGGATAACATCGGCACAATGGCATCGGTCACGCCCCTTCACAGGCCTCCAGCTCCGGAACCGCCCGCGCTTCACGTGCGGGCGATGGACAACCTCGCCTTCATCCGCGACACGATGGAGGCCGCTGGATCGTTCACGGCCGTCTCCGGATGGGGCATGGTCGCCGTCGGGATAATCGCGGCCGTTGCGGCGACAATTGCGGCAGCGCAGCAATCGGAATTGCAGTCGCTTTACGTGTGGGTCGTAGCAGCTGTTCTCGCCCCGGTCGTCATGCTCTGGGCGATCGTGCGCAAGGCGCGGAGGGCACACGTCCCGCTGCTCTCGGGACCCGGCCGGAAATTCGTGCTGAGCTTCTCGCCGCCGGTGCTGGTCGGAGCGCTCCTCACGATCGTTCTTTACCGCGCGGGTCTCGTTGGGACGATTCCCGGGATGTGGCTGCTTCTCTATGGTACGGCAGTCGTCGCCGGTGGGGCATTCTCGGTGAGGATCGTGCCGGTGATGGGATTCTGTTTCATGGTCGCTGGAACCCTGGCTCTGTTCGCTCCTCCATCCTGGAACGACTGGATCATGGCGGCGGCGTTCGGCGGCCTCCACATCGGCTTCGGGATTCCTGTCGCGTGGAGGCACGGTGGCTAAGCACGGAACCGCGCGCGACGACCGGAGACCAAGCGTGACCGGAGATTTGAGGACAGTTCGAGGCAAACCGGATGGGAGCCCCCTTTCCTCTGCTCGCGCCGACGCGCTGGACAGGCTCATTCACGAACGCCTCCGCCTCGGCATCGTCAGCGCGCTGGCCGTCAACGATTCGCTCAGCTTCAGTGATCTCAAGAAGCTGATGAAGACGACCGACGGCAATCTCAGCGTCCACGCGCGCAAGCTCGAGGAAGCCGAATACATCGCGTGCACGAAATCCTTCGCGGGCAGGATGCCCAAGACGGAGTATCGACTGACGGCTGTCGGCCGCCGTGCCCTCGAGCGCTACCTGGACCACATGGAGGCGCTGATTCGCGCCACGCGGGAGCGCTGAGATCGTGTCCCACAGCCACACCGTGAAGCACACGCACGCCCGCATCTCGTCCGCAAGCGGCCACCCGCAGGCGACTCCCGCACAGTCCGGCATTCACGTCGCCATCATCATGGACGGCAATGGGCGCTGGGCGAATGCACGCGGCCGGCCGCGCACAGCCGGCCACATCGCGGGCGCGCGCGTTGTGAGGAAGATCGTGGAGGCAGCTCCCGATTGCGGCATCGGCATGCTGACGCTCTACGCTTTCTCGGCCGATAACTGGTCGCGCCCCTCGCGCGAAGTGGCGCTCCTCATGCGCCTCTTCCGCCGTTATCTCGTCGCGGAAACCGATCGCTGCGTCACCAATGATGTGCGAATGCGGATCATTGGACGGCGCGATCGCATTCCACCCGAGCTGCTTCGCGCTATTTGCGTGGCCGAAGAGACGACGAAGCATGGAACGCGGCTCGATTTGCGCATCGCTGTGGACTATTCTGCGCGCGATGCGATGGTGCGAGCGGTGGACCTTCTGCGCGGCGCCGAGCACATCACGCGCGAAGACCTGGCGCAGGCGATGTGCAAGGTCGATAACTGGACGGGTGAGTGCCGGGATGTGGATCTCCTCATTCGTACCGGTGGCGAGCAGCGTTTAAGCGACTTCCTTCTTTGGGAATGCGCGTACGCCGAGCTGTACTTCACCGACCGCCGCTGGCCGGATTTTACTCCGGCGGACCTCCAGCACGCCGTAAAGGACTTTCACTCGAGAGAGCGTAGGTTCGGGACCGTTCCAGAAGCTGCGGCAGGGTAGGCGGCCTTAACAGTCGGAACAACACCACGTCTAACTGATCAGCCGGGCGCATTCCCGCGCGCGGCGCTCAACTAGTTGTGGAGGTTTGGAATGTCGACAGTACGAACTTTGGCTCTCGGGGCCTTGATGGTTTGCGGCATAGCGGGAATTTCCGCGGCGCAGTCGCCAACGACCCCGAAGACCCGCGCGGATAGCGGCTACTACCGTCGTGGCGCTCGTCCCGATGGCCAGTTTCGCCGAGGCCCAGGCGCCCCGGGCGAAGGCCGTGGCTTCCGTGATCTAAACCTGACGGATGCCCAGAAGACCCAGATCAAGGCAATCCGCCTGAAGTATCAGCCCCAGAACCAGGCCCTGCGCGATCGCGCCAAACCGTTCACGGATGCGGCGCGTGCCGCCCGGAAGAGCGGTGACAGCGTCGCTTTCCGCAGCAACATGGACAAGGCTCGGCAAGTGATGCAGAGTGGCCAGTCGATCCACACTCAGGAGACGGCGGAGATTCGCGCCATCCTGACGCCCGATCAACAGGCCAAGTTCGACGCTCATCAGAAAGCAGCTTCTGAGCGCCGTGCAAAGGGCGGCAAGGGCGGAGAGAAAGGCTGGGGGCGCAAGCGCTCCGGCGCTCCACCAGCCGCAAAGCAGCAGTAAGCACCAGCTGGATCGAAGCAGACCAGAGAGCCTCCGTCGCCTTTTCGGCGACGGAGGCTCTCTGCATCAGTGCAAGACTACCCGCGCCCCGCGGCAAAAACTAACTTTGGCCAATGGCCTCTGAAGTCGTCCAGCTCACCCGCCGTCGCTTCGGGGAGACAATGCGCCGCGACGCGTGGTGGGTCCAGCCGCTCGTCGTCTTCATAATCCTCTTCAGCTTTCTCGTCTACGCGACGTGGGCCGCGATGCAGAACAAGTACTACGCCTACGGTAACTATCTCTCGCCGTTCTATTCGCCGTTGCTGTTCTCCGATTCTCCGCACGCCTGGATCCATGGTGCCCGGCCATCGTGGATTCCAGCCTTTCTCCCATTCTCGCCGGCGCTGCTCATCCTTCCGTTCCCCGCCGGGTTCCGCCTGACCTGCTACTACTATAGGGGAGCGTACTACAAGAGCTTCTGGGCCGATCCGCCCAACTGCGCCGTCGGCGAGCCACGCAAGAGTTACCGCGGCGAAAGATTCCTGCCCCTCGTCATCCAGAACATCCACCGCTACTTCCTCTACGCCGCTCTGGTTTTTCTCGTCATACTCGCCAGCGATGCGTACAAGGCGATGTGGTTCTTTGATCGCTCGACGGGGCGCCAGAATTTCGGGATCGGACTCGGCACCATCGTTCTCGTCGTCAACGTGGTTCTGCTCGGCGGGTACACACTCGGGTGTCATTCGCTCCGGCACCTCGTGGGTGGTTATCTCGACCAGCTTTCACGCGCGCCGGTGCGGAGGAAAACCTACGACTGCGTCAGCTGTCTCAATCGCGGTCATATGACGTGGGCATGGCTCAGCCTGTTCTGGGTAGCGTTCTCGGATGTCTACATCAGGTTGTTGGCGATGGGCATCTGGCATGACGTGAGGCTGTTCTAGGTGGCGGAATACCAGAGGCACGAGCACGACGTGCTCGTGATCGGCGCCGGCGGCGCGGGGCTGCGCGCGGCGATCGAGTCGGCGCACGGCGGAGCGTCGGTCGGTTTGATTTGCAAGTCGCTGCTCGGAAAGGCTCACACAGTGATGGCCGAGGGCGGCGTCGCCGCGGCGCTCGCGAACGTCGACGATCGCGACAATTGGCAAGTGCATTTCGCGGACACGATGCGCGGCGGCCAGTATCTCAACAACTGGCGCATGGCGGAGCTGCACGCGAAAGAAGCTCCTGATCGAGTGCGCGAGCTCGAGGCGTGGGGCACCGTCTTCGACCGCACGCCGGACGGTCGCATCCTGCAGCGAAATTTTGGCGGTCACAAGTATCCGCGCCTGGCCCACGTCGGCGATCGCACCGGCCTCGAGATGATCCGCACCCTGCAGGATCACGCGATCTACCAGCCGATCGACGTGCACATGGAGTGCACCATCGTATCGCTCCTCAAGGACGGCAGTCGGATTTGCGGCGCCCTCGGCTACGATCGGGAGCGCGGCCGCTTCAAGCTGTTCGCGGCCAAAGCGGTAGTACTAGCCACGGGCGGAATCGGACGGGCGTACAGCGTCACGAGCAACAGCTGGGAATACACCGGCGATGGGCACGCGCTCGCCTACAACGCGGGGGCGGCGCTGCAGGACATGGAGTTCGTGCAATTCCATCCGACGGGAATGGTGTGGCCGCCGAGCGTCAGGGGAATTCTCGTCACTGAAGGCGTAAGGGGCGAAGGCGGCATCCTCGTGAATCGCGAAGGTCGTCGCTTCATGTTCGACGAGATTCCCGAGAACTACCGCGCTCAGACCGCCGACAACGAAGAGGAGGGCTGGCGCTACACGCAAGGCGACAAGAACGCCCGGCGGCCGCCGGAGCTGCTCACGCGCGATCACGTGGCGAGGGCCATCATGCGGGAGGTGCGCGAGGGGAGGGGCAGCCCGCACGGGGGTGTGTACCTCGACATCTCGTGGATCAAGACCAGGCTCTCCAACGCCGAGGAGCACATCAAGAAGAAACTCCCCAGCATGTATCACCAGTTCAAGCAGCTCGCCGACATCGACATCACCAAGGAGCCGATGGAAGTCGGTCCTACGACCCATTACGTGATGGGCGGCGTGCGAGTCGACGGAGACACGCAGATGTCTACCGTGCCGGGATTGTTCGCCGCCGGCGAGGTCGGCGCCGGATTGCACGGGGCCAACAGGCTCGGGGGGAATTCGCTCTCCGATCTACTGGTGTTCGGGATGCGAGCCGGCAAGTACGCCGCCGAGTTTGCGGCGAGACAGTCGGCCTCGCGGATCGATCCACAGCAAGCGGACGAGATTGTCCGCGCGGCGCTCGAGCCGTTCAACAGGCAAGGCGGCGGGGAAGGACCCTACCAGGTGGAGCATGATCTGCAGACGATGATGCAGGAGCTGGTCGGAATCGTGAGACGGGAGCAGGAGATCCGCCGCGCGATCGATTCACTCAAGACGCTGCGAGAAAGGGCGGCGAAAGTTTCCGTTACTGGTAACCGCGAGTACAATCCGGGATGGCATACGGCGCTCGATCTCCAGAACCTGATCACGGTCTCCGAAATCGTCGCGCGCGCCGCTCTCGAAAGAAAGGAGAGTCGAGGCGGACACTTTCGCGACGACTTTCCCGACAAGGATCCGAATTATGGCAAATTCAACATTGTCGTGCGGCGCGGACCCGCTGGCGAGATGCAGGTGACCCGCGAGCCGCTGCCTGAAATGCGTGAGGATCTGAGGCGGATCGTCGAGGAGAACAAGTAATGGCCGCGACAGAGACATTCTCGCGCAACATCGTCGAGAGCGGCCAACGTGCCGCGGCGAGAAGCGACAGCAGCGCCGGCACCGAATCGCGGAGCGCAACCTTCAGAATCTGGCGCGGCGCGGGCGGGGATGCAGGAGGAGGACAGCTCCAGGATTACGTCACGAACGTATCCGAAGGCATGGTCGTTCTCGACGCCATCCATCAGATCCAGGCGGAAGGTGCGGGCGATCTCGCCGTCCGCTGGAACTGCAAGGCCGGGAAGTGTGGATCGTGCTCCGCGGAAATCAACGGAATGCCGCGCCTCATGTGCATGACGCGCCTGAGCGAGCTCGACGTGGCGAAACCGATCACCGTCGAGCCGATGAGGGCGTTTCCTCTGGTCAAGGACCTGGTGACGGATGTGTCGTCGAATTTCCGCGCCAAAAAGAGAATCAGGAAATTCACTCCGAGGCCGCCGGACGCACCCGACGGAACCTGGCGCATGGCGCAGGTCGATGCCGACCGCGTTCAGGAGTTCAGAAAGTGCATCGAATGCTTCCTTTGCCAGGACGTGTGTCACGTCCTGCGCGACCATCAGCTGCACGAGCAGTTCATCGGCCCGCGCCTTCTCGTCCACGTCGCGCAGCTCGAGATGCATCCCCTCGACGTACTCGATCGCACGACGGAGCTCAAAGAGAGCCACGGCATCGGCTACTGCAACATCACGAAGTGTTGCACGAAGGTGTGTCCGGAGAACATTACGATCACCGACAACGCCATCATTCCGCTCAAGGAGCGCGTCGTCGATCGAGAGTACGACCCACTTGCGAAACTGGTGCGGCTGGTGCGGGGTAAGAAGGCGAAGCCGGAACGGTAGGAGAACCGCGTGCGCGAACACTTCAAGCTGAAGCCGATTTCAAGAGACGCAATTCCTCGCGCCGTTCAGAAGGCGGAGCGGTATCGCCTGATCAATCAGTCGTGGGCGGCGGAGAGCATCTGCCGCGACATTCTCGAGATAGATCCCGGGAATCAGCAAGTGCTGGTGATGTTCGTGCTGGCGCTCACCGACCAGCTCGCGGAAGATCACGGGCGCATCATGAAGGCCGTGCACGAAACGCTGCCACGAATCACCGACTCGTACCAGCGCGCGTACTATACCGGCATCGCGTCGGAGCGGAGCGGACAGGCGCTGCTGCACCGCGGAGGAATGGGTAGCGGAGCGATGACATATGAGGCTCTACGCGACGCAATGAACTGGTATGAGCGGGCGGAGGCGATCCGGCCGGCTGGCAATGACGATGCAATCCTCAGGTGGAACACGTGCGCCCGACTGATCAACGGAAACAGCCAGCTTGCGCCCCACCCGGAACCAACTTACGAACCCGCGCTGGAAGATTGATGCGATTCGTGAGGTCCGTTCAGATCGCGGCGGCGCTGTCCCTCGTTGGCCGCGGAACATTGCCAGCGCAGCAGAAGACCGCGCCGCCGCCAGCGCCAGCCGCGCGCGGAACGGCGCAGATCATCGGCGTGGTGGTGGACAGCCTGAATGGCACCTATCTGTCGGGCGGCGACGTCATCATCGATGGAGCGAAGGTAACGCTCGTCACCGATTCCCTCGGCAGGTTCAGGATCGACAGTCTACCGGCGGGCACGTATCAGGTCGGCGTTTTTCATCCACTTCTCGATACGCTGGGAATCTCACTGGCAACGAAGCCGTTTCACGTCGGTGCCGACAGCGCGACGTCGGTGTTCCTGGCCGTCCCATCAGCGGCCACGATAATTCGAGGCGCGTGCCCGATTCGACCGCGGGCGCAGGGAACCTCCGCGGTAATCGGTCATGTAACCGATCCGGAAACGCTCCAGCCAGTCGCCGGTGCGGAAGTCTCGCTCGCGTGGTCCCAGGTCGAAGTCTCCAAGGAGACCGGCGTGCACCGCTCCCCGCGGCTGTTGTACGACAGCACTGACGCATCCGGTAAGTTTCGTATTTGCGGCCTTCCGAATTCCCTGCAAGCCACGCTGCAGGCAAAACGTGGCGGCTCGGTCACCGCCGAGATTCCGATCACGATCGGGGACTCGGATACGGAGCTGTTCGCCCGCACTCTGCTGCTTTCGCGGGCCGATTCCGGAACGAAGGTTGGCAATGCGATGGTGTCTGGACGTGTCGTGCTCGAGGGAAGCCCGACGAACGCGGGTAGCAGGGTAGAGGTCGTGGGGACCGACGTAGTCGTTCTGACGAACGAAAAAGGCGAATTCACGCTGCGCAATCTCCCGTCCGGCAGCCGGGTTCTTCTGGCGCGCCATCTCGGGTTCGGCGCCGCGGCGGTGGGGGTGGACCTCTCTTCGCATGAGCCAAAGCAGGTGACGATCAAGCTGCCGAAGTATGTGGCGGTCATCGAGCCTGTCGTCGTCACGGCGCGCCGCGAGGGGAGCCTCGACAGAGTCGGATTCAATCAACGGAAGAATTCCGGCGCTGGATACTTCCTCGATCCCGAACAGATTCAGCGCATCCGTCCCAATCTCGTCACCGACATCCTGCGAACGGTGCCGGGCCTTCACGTGAACTACGGCCCCGAGGGCGAGACAGTCTCGAGCGCGCGCGGCGTGAACAGTCTCAGCGGCGGCGACTGCGTCCAGTACGTCGTAGACGGAATGGCCTGGCAGTCGACAGAACCCGGCGATGTCAACCAGTTCGTGAACGGCGCCGAGGTCGTCGGCGCGGAGATTTATCAGGGACCGAACGTACCGGCACAGTACTCGCGCGGAATGCAGAATTGCACGACGATCGTTCTCTGGACGAAGTTCAAAATTCGGGACTGATACGAACACATCAAGCCGGACCACCCACACGCCGGAGCCGCAGATGATTTTTCCGCGCAGGTCTCTCCTCGTAGGCACCGTACTCGTGATCGCGGTTTGCGCCGCTTGCGCTTCGACGCAGGCTGCGCGCAACGCGGTCGCGCGAGCGGTAGCAATCCTTTACGACGTCAACGGAGCTCCGGTCGGCACGGCTGAGCTGTGGCAGGACCAGAGTGGACTGGTAAACGTCGAGATCGGCAGCCTCGCTCTTCCACCAGGCACTCATGGCATTCATTTCCATGCCGTGGGCTTGTGCGATGGCGGGGCGACTGCGTTCTCCACCGCCGGTGCGCACTTCAATCCGCTCGGAAGGGAGCACGGACTCGAGAACCCGAACGGTCCACATGCCGGCGACGCGCCGAATATCGTTACTCCCGCCAGCGGCATCGGCAGAGTCGCGTTCAGCACCAATCGAGTGTTGCTCACACCTGGTGCGATTTCGCTATTTGACGCTGATGGAAGCTCGATCGTCGTACACGCAAATGCCGATGATCAGCGCTCTCAGCCGTCCGGAAACAGCGGAGCACGCATTGCGTGCGGGGTGGTGCGATCGGTCCCGTAGTGGTTCGTGGTTTCTATTGACACTGGCGACGACCCGCCGCACGTTCCACGCATGACGGGTCCCTCCGGGCGTAAAACAGGTAATGGCACCGCGAAGCGCAACGACGAGCGCCTCGCGCGCAACGCGAGGAGCAAGGCCCACATCAATCTTGCCAAGGCGCTGGCGTCGGTCTTCGCGGCCGGCGTCTACACCAAGGAAGAGTTGCAGGCCGCCGTCTGCACTTACGTTGCGGAGATGAAAGAAGGCGGCGCGACGGGAGAAGGAGTGGTTCGCGCCGCGCAGGGTTTGGTCAACGAAATAGGTGCGAGCTTTCCATCATCGCAGCGGACTCAGGTCGTGCTCGCCGACATGGTCACATGGTGTCTCGCGGAGTACTATCGCGAGAGTGCGTGACCGCCGGGCTCGGGAGCACGGGAGAAACGGGCCTCCGGCGCTTCTGCTCGTAGAGCGCGGTATCAGCTTGCGACAGGAGATCCGCCAGCATTGTCCCCTCCGCCTTTGATCTCGTAGCTCCGACACTCAGAGAGAGCGTGTAGCCCCGGTCGGTCTCACGATTGTGCCTCTCGACACGCGCCTGGATGCGCGCGCGGATGATGTCCGCGCCCTGATCGGAATCCACGCTCATCAGCGCAACGAACTCGTCGCCACCGAGCCGCGCGACGAGGTCGGAGTCGCGGCAGCTGTCGCGGAGCACTTTGGCCGTATCGATGAGGGCGCGATCGCCGGCGAGATGCCCCCAGGTGTCGTTGATGTGCTTGAGATGATCCACATCTATGAAGATCATCAACACGTCGTGATGGTCGCGG
>Ga0137376_10000988_pt1 | contig 14984 bp, 18 predicted proteins | sample SagtaG_23_FD_104814 | JGI IMG/M metagenome (GOLD analysis project Ga0137376, IMG submission 104814) | Vadose zone soil microbial communities from Sagehorn Ranch, Mendocino, California, USA - Sage2_L_20_16 metaG | ecosystem: Environmental > Terrestrial > Soil > Vadose zone | place: USA...
CCACTTCGAGTCCGTTTGTTAGCACCCCTGCTACTGTTCAATCGTAAAGACGACTGTCTGGCGGCGAAGTTGCGGCCCGGCAACGTGCATAGCGCCGACGGATGGGAAGAGCTGCTGCTACCGAAATTCGAGCGGCAAGAGACGATGGGCAAGGGAGTGTTGTCTCGAACCGATGCCGCCTTCGCCAAGCCGGAGATTTACGAAGCGCTGTAGGAACGAGGAGTGAAAATATGCATCCAGATTCCCGCGAAGGAGAACCGGCAGCGGGACATCAACGAGTTGCTGACGCGGCCTGTGGGTCGATCAAGCCACCAGCCGGTGGTCTGGTACAAAGGTTTCTCTAGCAAGCTGCCAGTTGGAAAATGGCAAGACGACTGCTAGCGAGGCCGGAGTTTCATGCTGGGGAGTTGTTCCCACGAGTGGGCTTCATCGTGACCAACCTAGAGACAGACCGCCGGGCTGTGGTGCCTCTCTACAACAAGCTAGGCACGGCGAAGCAATGGATCAAAGAAGGCGAGACTGGAGACGGAAAAGTGTTCAAAGAAGGGGGGGAAGAGGAGTCAATTTGTGTCTTTTGAGATTTTGCTGTGGCCGTCGGAAAAGATCTGCACTCAAAAACGTGGCTGGAGCATTGCATGCTGACGGGGTCGGGTGTACGTTATCGATTCTCCGGAATGTCAAAATGGACATTCCGGGCTATGGGTGAACGAAGCGGAACTCGGGAGGGCAGGTCGTTCTGTTATCACGAAAGACCTGGCGCGCGCGGAAGGTTCTTTTCTTATATGGAAATTTTCAAGGCACGTCGGGCTGCGTTCCAGAAGTTGCACGAAGACGGTTGCTTCGTCATTCCAAATCCGTGGGACATCGGTACAGCTCGGTATTTGTGCCACCTTGGTTTCCAGGCGCTGGCCACAAGCAGTTCTGGCTTCGCCTTCTCGCGCGGAATGCCGGACACAGATCGAGGAGTGTCGCGGGATTTGATGCTGGGCCATATTGCGGAAATCGTTGCTGCGGTGGAGGCGCCGGTGAACGCAGATTTCAGAGCGGGGTACGCAGACCAACCGGAGGATGTAGCAGAAAATGTCCGTTTGTGCATCGATACAGGTGTCGCTGGCTTGTCCATTGAGGATGCAACCGAAGATGTTCGCAACCCGCTTTATGACGTGGCGCTCGCAATCGACCGGATCAAGGCAGCGCGAACCGTGATCGATGCTTCCGGTACTGGCGTGATTCTCACTGCGCGGGCCGAATGCTTCTTGGTCGGCCACCCCGACCCGTTGAGAGAATCAATTCGTCGCCTGCAGGCCTATGCTGAAGCGGGCGCGGACGTACTCTACGCTCCGGGCCCGCGGAGCCGAGAGGACATTAAATCGATTGTGGCATCGGTTAGCCCTAAACCTGTGAACGTCCTGGTGAGTTCGAATACCGGTCTGAAGTTCTCCGATCTCGCGGAATTGGGAGCACGGCGTATCAGTGTGGGTTCGTCATTGGCACGCGTAGCGTGGACGGGTTTTCTGCGGGCCGCAAGGGCGATTGCTCAGGAGGGTAGCTTCGCGGGCTTCGATGGATCAGTTTCCGGCAGCGAACTCAACGATTTATTTCGAGAGGACTCGAAGAAAAGCCCGTCATGATCGTTAATTGGGTCTACCGATGAAAAAACAGATCTACGATAGCTTTCTACGCGGAATCAGAATCATTGCATTGAGGCTCATCGCGACTTCTTCCTTTTGATTTGGAACTTCAACCACCGACCGCACCAGCTCTCTGAATAGCCTGCCCACGCGCAAGCTGATTATTTTCGGAAGCTTTTTGAATGGTTCAGTAGATCACTGTCGGTTTGAAAGCTCTTCGATGTGAACGGCAATTTTCCGACCCTTGTTAGTTCGATAGGTAACGCGCACCGTATCTCCTGGAAAAACTCCTCTCGCAGGAACGCTAAGATCAAACTCCTCAGATTGGCCATTCGGAACTTCATCTGCAACGATACGCAGTTTGTCGTCGCCGATGGCGACAACCCGGCCTTTGATGACGCTGTTTCTGCCTTCTATTGTCGTCCCGATTTGATAAGCCGTAATCCAGCCGTGCTCGCGTACGAATTCTTCATGTAAATGCCCACGCCAGGAACCCATGACGTTCGCGCGATTGATGTACCCCACCAGCTTCTGAGGGGCCGCGCGGTCTACCACCGGCAGACGGCCAATGTTGTGTTCGAGCATTTTCGTCACTGCCTCGAAGACTCGTTCGTCGGGATAGGCCACGACGAGCGAACGCGTCCCGGCCTCGATGACTGGCAACTCACCCGCGGGATCGGCCTGTATCGCACGAAGCAAATCGCCCTGTGTGACCAATCCCTGTAATTGACCGGCCGAATCCACGATAGGAAGTGCATGGTGGCGGGAATTTCTTAGATCGCCCGCGGCGAAGCGATCTGCCACGGCGCGCACAGTTTCTTCCGGCGTGACAGTCGCAACATCACGAGCCATGACCTCCGCGACTTTGAGTTGCTTGAGTGCGTTGGCTTCGTAGTCTTGATGTATATCAAGTCCACGCCGGGAGAGTTTCTCCGTCATGATCGAGTTTGGCAGATAACGCATGGCGATCGCACTGGCAATGACTGACACGAGCATCAAGGGGAGCACAGAGTTAAAATCACGTACAATCTCAAACGCAAAAACTATGAACGTGAATGTAGCGCGCGATGCCGAACCGAACACGGCGGCCATCGCGACCAGGGCGCACGCTCCCGGTGACAAATGCGCGCTTGGAATAAGATAATTTACGCCGATCGCAAAAATGCCCCCTCCCGCTGCCGAAGACATGAACATCGGCGCAAGCAATCCCCCTGAAGTACCCGATCCAAGCGAAAGCAACAATGCGACCGATTTGCAAACGGCAATCAGCACCAGAAGTTTCAGGGCGAGATTGTTATTTAAAATGTCTCCAAGAGTGTCGTATCCAACCCCAAGCACACGCGGGACAAAAAATCCGATGATTCCCAACGCAAGTGCCCCAATCGCAGGATGCCACAGTTCAGAAATTGGAAGGCGGTCGAAGTGGTCTTCGACGAAATAAAGCGCCTTCGTAAAAGCAATGGCAATGGCCCCGCAGACGATCCCAAGAACCAGATAGTACGGGAGCGCACGCGGAATTCCGAAGTCCATCGGTAGAACCTTGAACATCGCGCTATTTCCGAGCAGCATCTGACGAACGCTGGTGGCCAACGTGGTTGCAATCACCAACGGAATGAACGATCGGCTGCGGAACTCGAACAACAGCAATTCAATCGCCAGAATCACCCCTGCGATGGGCGTATTGAACGTAGCGGCCATTCCCGCGCCTGCGCCGCACGCCAGCAATACTTTTCGCTCGGATGCAGTCGTCGAAACGATCTGGCCGATGACCGAACCGAATGCTCCGCCCGTTTGGATGATCGGCCCTTCGGCGCCGAACGGCCCGCCCGTTCCGATCGCGATGGCCGCCGAGATCGGCTTCAATATTGCAACTTTCGGTTCAATTCGACTCTTCGATGTAAGAACAGCTTCCATTGCTTCAGGGATGCCGTGGCCTTTGATCTTCGGAGAACCATACTTGGCCATGAAACCGACCATGATCCCGCCGACAACGGGGATAACGATGGCCCATGCGCCGAGTTGATTGTCAGCAGGACTGCGAAAATGGAACGACCAGACGTGATAGAACGCAAGATTTGTAAAAAGCCCGATCAAGTTGTAGAGAAGAAATGCGACGATGCCCGCGATCAGGCCAACGACCGCAGCAAGTAGAGAGACGCACAACAGTCGGAAACCGCTGGCGACTCGATTGATTTTCCCGAAGTCACGACTGCCCTGAGCAGCAGAATCCAATGGCTGATCTCCTTGGTTAGTCGGGCAATTCATAACTATTCGCGTGAATTCTTCCATTCGCGTGGTCATCAGCCAAGAGTTGCTCTAGTTGCTTAACGCAACTTTTTGTGGTGATCTTAGTCCCATAAAATCTGTGCAGTCCTATTTTGAATCTCTCACCGCAACCATTAAAGTCACAGACAGCAACCCCCCACTCTGAATGCTCAGGTGCATGTACTACAGACTGGCCAACCTTGATTGCGACTGGGCACAGTGGAGATATTTTTTCAGTATATTCAGTAAAACTCATTCGGTCTCCCCTCAGAACGACAGAGTGAAGATACAGGTACGAGATTAGTGGGAAGTTGCTCTGATCGTCTTGTACAAAATTGCCCTTATCGTGGGGCTGACTGGTATAGTTAGGTAGTGAATTCAGAAATAAATCGTTCAATCCCAGGCGCACGCATTTCTCCGCGTTCACCTCGAATCATGGACGCAGACAACTCCCATATCTACAGGGACCATAGTGCGCGGCCCGCCGGCAGGGATGAAAGTGCTCGTATCTGGCAACATGGCGCTCTCAGCGGTGCTGAACTGTTTCGAGGTTCTTATCGGAAGTATGAATTTGCACATCACTTTCATTCCGTTCCAGCGATAGGAGTCGTCGAAAGGGGCTCGATGAGGTGTTACTGCAAGGGAGCGACCCATATTCTGCCACCTGGCACGGTTCTCCTGTTCAATCCTGGAGAGGTACATGCACCGGGGCCAGCACATTCTAATGAATGGACCTTCCGTGTATTCTTTTTCGAGGACGAGCTGTTTCGTGCACGATCGGCTGATGTCGCGCGGAGCGTACTTCGATTCTCGAAGCCGTTTGTTGAGGATCGTCGCCTCGCAAGTAGCCTGTTGCGGTTGCATTGTAAACTCGAAACCCATGGAACTGCATTGGATATCGAATCATCCATATTGGGGATTTTCACGCAGTTGGCGCAGAAGCACACATGTCTTCCAGCACATACTCATCGTTCTGGCATCGAGAAAACCAAAATAAAGAGGGTAAAAGAACATCTGGATGTCTATTTCCGGCGAGATATCACGCTTGGTGATCTAGCAGCGATTGCTCAATTCAGCCCCTATCATACGTTGCGCACGTTTCGAAGCTCAGTTGGACTCACTCCCCATGCTTATCTGATACAAATTCGCATTGAAGAGGGCAAGCGGTTACTGCGGACGGGGAATTCCATTTCGGATGTTTCCGCAAGCACCGGATTTACCGACCAGAGCCATTTCACGCGGCATTTCAAACGCATCATGGGCGTAACACCGGGGCAATATCTTCCTCAGCTTTAGTTCTTAGGATAAAATCTCAACACGATCACGCTTGTCGCTACCTCTGAAACATTTCGCTGCATTAAAAACCAGAACCATCCTCGCTCATTCACGCAAGCTGGAAAATCCGAAAATATCCGGCGGCGGGACAGGTATTTTTCTTGACTTCCTCTTTTATAGAACGTCTCAGGACTTGGCCAGCGAACAGTCTGTATCACAGCTGTGTCGTGAAAACGTCACCTCCAAGAAGGCCGAACCGCTCCACAGAAGGCGTAGATAAAACGGGTCCAGCGTTTTCAGCGTTTAGGAATTCGCACTATTTCTACCGAGCAGGTCGCGCGTCGCGCGATTCCATCCGACACATTTCCCATCAAGAAGCGGTCAAGCTTCGTCCTTCCGCGTGAACCGAGGACGATTAAATCGGCGTGCCACTCTTCGGCGGCGTCGAGGATCTTAGATTTAGGGTCGCCCAACTCGATGGCTGTAGTCACTCGGAAGCCCTTGGAACGAAGCAATTCGGCGGCTTTCGAAACTAGCGCTTCCGCCGGGCCGCGTTGGGCATCTCGCGCGTGTTCAATTCCGGGGTAATAGGCCATCATTTCAGGAAACTGAGGAGATGGTATGTCTATCACATGTAGTACGCGCACTTCGGTCTCATGCGGATTGGCTCGTGCGATCACGGCCTGCGTTGCCGCCTCTGAGAACATAGAACCATCGATCGCAAGGAGAAGTCTCATACATCTATCCTATAGCTAGCGCGGCCATGTGAATTTCAAAACCAAGCCTTCTCGCGGCCAAGTCCCGGGAAACGGGATTAATCTCCCAAACACAGCTTGTGATCGGCCTGCAGCTTGTAGCCATGGCACACCCCGCAGACACAGTGGAGGTTTTCGCGGCGATGTGGACTTCCAGCCTTCAATCGTCGAATGAGCCTCGCCGGCACAATGTGGTCGACTTGGCGGCTTATTCCAGCCTGCTTGAAATCCACTCCACAAGATTCCACCTCGCACTTCCCACCCAATGCTGACGTCCGCTGTTTCCTCCATCCCTTCCGGGACGGTCGCGGCCCTGGCCACTTCCGATCCACGCGGCTCCAACGTACCAGCCTCACTTATGTACTGAATCGAGACCCACAATAGGCGCATCGCCGGTGGCGATACGAGTTGTGGCCGCGGCAAACGGTCTTTAGGACTTGAAAAGCACCTGCGGCGGAACTCATTCCACTACTTCGGGTCGTGACTGAACCAGCGCCGGAGTTCGTGGCTCAAAGAGGTGAGGCCGAACGTCGTGCTCGTGAGCGCTCATTAGCGGTAGGCTCCTTCGGTAACACAATCTCAACCGCATGGCCCCCAAGTGTCGCCGTTGCTTTGGACGGGTCCACATCCGCCGGTGGGTCGTGGACTTGGAAGATCTGCTGCGATCGCACCTCCCAATGAGTATCGCCCTCCATACAGCGAACTGATTTCTTTCTCACTGCTCACCAGTAACCGGCGCGGTTCCACGCTCACTGTGAGCTGATCAGCGGTGATAGATCCCGGCAGATCAATGTGAAGAATGATGGCCTCCTCAGATTCCTTCAAATCGTGGCAACATGGATATACAAGTTCCGATTCCGCTTGTACCCAATCGTCGATTTCATGACTTGGAAGACAGCCACGGTACTCGAACAATTCGTATGCGCGTCGAGCGATTATGTTGTGGATCTCGGTCATTCTTTGCTCCAACATTTGGACCGGAACAAACTTTACAGGTGTGCCTGCTTTATCCTGTTCTTCTACTGAGCAGCCTTTCATCGTCATGCCCATTTCTCCGCGTCGGACTATGCAACTCGAATGTGCCGCGTCCGATTTAGAATTGCCGTCGTAAACAATACAATGTCAATCTTGGCGAGAGATTTCCGCAACTCGTCTGAGACGTCGCCATTCCTCATAGTCCGAGAGCCTTGCCAGAACATCTTTGCAATCAAACACTTCGTCCTCTAAACCTTGCCCTGTGTTGCGGACATTTGGAAGTCGGGTGCTTAGAATAAAATCTTCGGAACTCCTACGATCCGAATGAGACTCATCCCAGCCCAGGACCAATTCCAAGGTGTGGCGGCTTCACGCTACGGCTGTCTTGGCTATTGCCCTCGCACCTCCCAGGCGCCTCGCTTCCGCCGAGCCTGCGCACTTTGAATCTGTAACGAGCTCTTGGTTGAAGTAGCGATTCAGGTATTCACGCACCTCCAGGCGCGCTCGGAGTAGGCGCGACCTTGTTCCCGACACGGAGAGTCCGATCAATTCCGCGATCTCCACGGTCGAGAAGCTCTCAAAGTCGCGCAGCAGAAACACGATCCGGTGTTCTAGGCTGAGCTTGCAGATTACTTCCGAAAGGATCCGATTTAGCTCGGTTTTCGCGTATCGTTTTTCGGGCCAATCGCCCCAGCCAACCACTATGTTCGGCGCCAAGTCATCGTCGCATTCCGCAGGCTTGTCGGGACCGATCCACTTGAGCTTTCGCTCCCGAAACTTCTGCAAGGCTTTCCTGATGCAGATTTGTACCAACCAAGTGGAGAAGCGCGAGCAATCTCCAAATTCTTGGAGGTGCTCCTGTGCTTCGATAAATGTATCCTGGAGCAAACCCTCGGCGTCTTCTTGATCCTGTGTAAGCATAAAGGCGAGCCGATAAATTCTGCTTTCATTGCGAGTCACAAGCTCCTCGAAAGCCAAGGCATAGCCTGCCTTAGCTGCCATCGCCCACCTGGCCTCGAAGTTCACGTTGTCTTTAGAGCTTTTACGCAATCCGTTAGGCCCGACGAATCCCGTGCTCATACCTTCGTCCTCCTTTAGGTCAGATCCTCAAAGAACGCTTTAACCGCACGGCAACATTTGCTGGTCCAAGGAGAATGCAGCCCTACGCCCGGCTGTAACGCCCCGACAATCGCCCCAGCGCCAACGCAGCGAGCAACAAGCCAAAATCACGTAGCGCGATGTCGTAGAACCCCGAATATGTGAGGAGGTTGAAGATGATCCCCAAAAGCCAGAGCGCCACAATGTAAGCTCCCCAGCGCGGCTTAAAAGCCACCACCAGGCCTGCAACGATTTCTACGATGCCTACACCAAGCATGAATGCGTGAGCATTGCCAATAATTCGAACGGCCCACGGAGCCACATACTTCTCCCAGTCCACCATGAGATTGAAGAACTTATCCAATCCAAATAGAATGGGGGCCACTGTGAACCCGATGTGGAGAATCTGATACGCCTGATACGCTGGGTCCGCTACAGATATGCTTTCTGCTCGAGCTATAGTTGCCATTTTTGTTTTCCTCCGTTTCAAAACGGCAGCGCCGCTATCATTTCCTCTTTACGACATGCTGACGAACAACCGCCGACTCAGGTCCTCTCCGTCAACAATAGCCAGTATCACCTTCCTTGTATCACCACGATCCTCACTAATCTTTTCTGGAAACTCGCCAACGACCATCTTTTCATATTGCGGTATCGTTCCGGCAATCGCCTTAGATTGCACAACTCGTAGGCGATCGCGCTCGACTGCCGTGTCGCCTCTTTCCCTGAAAGGCGTGGTTCACGTGGACGGACCGCAGTGTTGCCCAGCACTTCGGGCACTGCGTGCCGATGTCTGTTTGGGCCAACACTGCAGTCAGATGTGACAGCGCGTGGCCACATTGTTTGCAAGTCATAGCGACCTCCTTGCTCCTCGTCGGTCCTCGTCAACATTCTCAGATTAGAGAAGCGACAACGATTCCATCTTTGAACTGCTCTGAATTTCTCGCAATGGGTCGTTTATAACCTGAAAGAAAACAGGTGTAACAACTGTGCAAGGTGGGCACTGCGTTTGGATTCGCTCTGCGGACATGGATTCGTTAACCCTCTCCGGATTTGGTTCTTGGTGGGTCTTCCGTCGTCAAGCTGCCTCGATGTTTTTATGTTTAGGACGCTTACCAATCTGGCCATAAATGGCCATTTCAGAATGAAATCGAGGGCGCCAACTCGATGCGACGAGTTAAAGTAGTTGGCGCTGCATGGCGTGGGTAACGGCTTCCAAGCGATTGTGCGTATGGAGCTTTTGGTTGATGTGGTGCAGGTGGTTTCGCAAAGTTTGCGGAGTGATTCCGAGGGTGCGTGCAATGTGTCCCGCGTTCTTGCCGCACGAGAACAATCGCAGGATCTCTCTTTCATGCTCTGAAAGCGTAGGCATCGGTTCAGGTCTCATCACGACGTCTGGTATGGCTATCAGCTGGCGTGAGACATCCATCATTTTACGGAGTAGGTTTTCGTTTTTCTTTCTGTCAGAAATATCGCGAGCAAGGTGGACGATCAAACGCCGATGGTTGCGGGAGGATTCAAATACTAGGATAGACACATTCACCCACATCCGGCGTCCCGAACGAATCTTCACTTCGAGGTCGAAGTTCGGGATGTCTAAGCGCCTCGCAGCACAATCCCTAACGCTGCAATTATCGCCACAGACCTCAGTACCGAGAACTCCCCGCCCTTGAAAGAGATCTTTGCACGTCTTTCTGATGGCTTCGGCTGCAGTGTAACCAAAAAGCTTCTCTGCGCCCTTGTTCCAGGAACAAACCTCGCCCTCGTCGGTTACAACGAAAGCGGCGTCTGAGGTTCCCTCCAGTAGATTAAATAGCTCCAGGTCTAACAAGGTCGGGCTCCTTTGATGATTCTAACCATTGCGAGTATTCGCTCACCAGGGGAGCTGAGGCGTCACCCACGGCGCTTTCATGGCCGGGAGGGGCACAAACGACGCAGAAAGCGCCCGTTTGTGCAGCGAAGACGTCATCTCCACTGATGCAAGTCAAGAAAACGATTCACCAGGTTGGCCGCGTTCAAGGGCGGCGTTGATGGCATCCAGTAATGTTTGCCGTCGCACTGGTTTATTCAAGAAATTCGCCGCGCCATCTTCCATCGCCCGATCGCGCGCAGAGGCATCCCCATGTGCGGTCACAAAGATGATTGGGATTCCGTTATTCTTGGAGCGCAACCGTCTCTGGAGTTCGATCCCGCTCATGCCCGGCAGGCGCACATCGAGGATCAAGCATGTGGCGCTATTCAGCGGAATCGAATCCAAGAAGTCCTCGGCCGAGCCGAATGTCTCGGTCGTAAACCCCGCTGCTTTCACTACACTCTCTAACGCCTGCCGCACTAGCTCATCGTCGTCAACGATGACGATGAGGTCGGTCTTGGAAATGTTGTCGGTCAATTGATTTCTTTCAACTGCTGCTTGAGACATCGACTCATCACGAGGAGAGGCTAGCACTTCGCGCGAACGGAGGCTATCCTGCTTTAGGAGGAGACAGGTACTACCGGCGATCGTTACTCTTGAGCTCCTCGTTCATCCGGACCAAATGAGCCAGGGACTCGGCTTGCGTCTTTTGCATGATGTGCGCACGATGGGTTTTGATGGTGACTTCTCCGATGTTCAATTCGCCTGCGATCTGCTTGTTCAGAAGACCCGCTACGATGAGATCCAGTACCTCCCTTTCACGGAGAGTTAGCAAGTCGAACCGCGTACGAAGGTCTGCCATCTTGGCGCGTTCCCGCCGCGCCGCTCGATCGTGCGCAATTGCTTGCTGAATGGCATCCAGGAGGTCTTGACCGCGAATGGGCTTAGTCAAAAATTCCAGCGCTCCATTTTTCATGGCGCGCACGGACATCGGAATATCACCGTGGCCAGTCATGAAGATAATGGGGATGCGGATATTCGACTCGTTCAGTTCGCGTTGAAGATCAAGCCCGCTCAAGCCCGGGAGTCGCACATCGAGCACGAGACAACCGGGTGCGTCGGGGGGCTTCCGCTGCATGAATTCGCGCGACGAGCCGAACGTCTCTACGTGGAGGCCCACAGACTTGATGAGACTTCGGAGTCCATCTCGAATCAACGGGTCGTCATCGACCACAAATACAATCGGATCAGCTTCCTTCATGAGACATCACAAGCTTCGGTTGGCAGCGTGAATTGAAAGGTCGAACCTTGAGAAACGGTCGATTCGGCCCACAAGCGGCCACCGTGCCCTTCAATTATTGAGCGGCTGATGGGCAATCCCATCCCTATCCCTTGAGATTTCGTCGTAAAGAACGGTTCAAAGAGGCGGGCCATAACATCTGGGCTCATTCCCGTCCCGGAGTCTTGGACTGCGACAAGAACTCGATCTGCATCCTGTGTTTGCGACCGGATCAGCAGACGGCGTGGACGGCCGTTCGTGCTGGACATGGCTGCGATGCCATTCATCGCGAGATTTAGAATCACCTGTTGCAATTGGATCCGGTCGCCAAGCACTACCGGCAGATCGGATGCGAGTTCAGTTACCAAGGAGACGTTATTATTCATCGTCTCAGTGCGAGCCAGCGCCACCGCTTCCTCAATGACTTCGTTGATATTTAATTTCAGCCTCTCCGGAGTTGCCTTTGTGATGAGCGAACGAATTCTGGCAATTACCTCTGAGGCCCGCGTCGCTGCCAAAATCATACTGCTTGCTGCCTTTTTAGCCTCGTCGAGGTTTGGTTGCGGTTTGGATAGCCATGCCAAGCACGCGTCCGAGTTGGCGACGATGCCAGCAAGTGGTTGATTAACTTCGTGTGCGATTGACGCCGTCAGTTCGCCGATGATTGCCACTCGGGCCACACGAGCCAGCTCAGCTTGGGTCGCAAGTAGCGAACCTTCAGCATGCTTGCGTTCAGCAATCTGGAGGAGCAGCTCTTCATTCCTTCTCGTGAGTTCTGCTGTGCGCTCTTCGACCTTTGCTTCAAGTGTGTCGCGAGCGTGCTTGAGTGAATCTTCTGCTTGCCTTCGCCGTGAACTCAACCAGCTTGCAAAGATTGCGCACGCTGCGAACGTGAGGAAAAAGGGAACATCCACGGGCTTCAAAATCCACGTACGGGCCGGAGGTATGAAAAAATACTCGACCGCCACCGAACTCAGGATAACCGCCAGCCAACCGGGCCCCTTTCCACCGTACCAGGCGCTGGCCATCACGGCCGCGAAGAATAAGAACCAGAGGCGATCCAAGAAATAATAGTGCAGAGAAAGGGTTACAAGCAGGGCTGATGACACAAAGACAATCGCTAGCCCGTAACGTTTCAGCGGATATAACTTGGCCTCTACAATGGGAACGCTTGGCATGAGAGCTTGACGGCTCCTAGCAACATAGACATTGGGCTTTTGTTTTTACGCAGCCTTATTTCTCGACTAGATCTCACCATGATCGGTCACCGCAAGAGCTGGGTCTGAAGTTCCCTCCGGCGGATTAGATAACTCACAATCCAGCATAGTTGGACTCCTGTGATGGGTGTATCTATTGCAAGTACAAATGGATTATTGATGTGAGCATCGCATTGCCCGATTCTACCACTGTATTAGGATTTCGCTCTTGTACCGAAGCGCACGCGGCAGAAGGGGCTGATTGAAGCCGAAGAGCGTGTGCGCACGGTTCGTATTGTTTTAGGTGGTGACTCCCAATGCGAAGCACCAGGTTGCTCGTCGTCGTGGATGAAAACAAAGCATCGAAACGCGCGGTTTCGTACGTGGCCCAGATAGTCGGGCGGCGACGAGGGTTCAAGGTTTGTCTTGTCCATACGGTGCCAGAGATTCCGGCGTCATTAATTGAGTATGGAGGCGCTAAGAATCCTGATGAGGAGGAGAAATTGGATGCCGATCTGCACGCAGAGCAAAAGCACTGGGTTTTCGCAGCCCAGGAAAAGGCGCAGCCCACTCTTACCCGTGCTTCTGCCGTCCTACGTAAGGGGGGATTGGCAGCGAATGCTATCGAAGAACGGTTCTGCTTCCCAGCAGATGGGCGTGCGAGAGACGACGAAATTCTCGAGCTTGCGAGGAAGCACAAATGCTATACGGTGGTGGTCGGGAGCGAATCGCTTCCCTGGCTGAGTCAACACCTGGGTAGCGATCCCGTTGAAGAACTGCTTCGTCGAGGAAAGGGTTTCACGATCTGGATTGTAGAGTAAGCACTGAGTCGAGCTCGAGGGAGTTGCCGTTTTGGAACGATGTGTGCCTTCGGGGGCATCAGACGGACCGCGACGGCCAGTTCGATTGGGAGAACTCCCGTAACCACATACTACTGGACTCGGGAGCTGTGGAGAGATTGCCGAATGCACGATGGCTTTCCAGCTCGGGAGTCCTCTGACTTTCGATTCAAAACAGTCAGTTGGACGAGGCTAATGGGGTGCCCCGAAGATCCTTGCTAGCACCACCCATCGGAGTTAGACCAAGGTCGAAAAGGCCGAATGAGCCGCGTCACTATTATCGTGAACCCGGTCCCTCCCTTTCGCTTGGACCTGACTGTTTGGGCATTGCGTCGCCGGGCGGAGAACATCATCGATCGGTGGGACGGCATGACCTATAGCCGGGCGTTTGTGCTGGATGGGAAAGCGGTGGAATTGGAAGTCACTCAAATGGGGACCCACACAAGACCGCGACTTCGAGTCATCGCCACTGGTCCCCGATTGACGCGTCGAGGGAAGCGGATTGTATCAACTTTAGTTGAACGGATGTTGGGCACAGGAGTCGACTTGACCAGGTTCTACCGACTCGCAGCGCAACAACCGGAATTGGGAGATCTAGTTCGACGCTTCCGTGGGCTCAAGCCGCCCCGTTTTCCAACTGTCTTTGAGTCCTTGTTAACCGCTTTCGCCTGCCAGCAACTTTCTCTTGCATTGGGGGTGTTGCTTTTGAATCGTCTGACGGAGACTTATGGGGTCGCCGTTGAACAAATCGGCGGTCGAATATGCGCCTTCCCCCGACCTGAAGATCTCTCAACCGAGCAGCCTGAAGCACTTGGGAAGCTTGGATTTAGCCGGCAGAAGGCGCGCGCAATAATTGAACTGAGCTTAGCGGTAAAGGAGCATCGACTAGATCTGGAGAAATTCACGGAATTAGAAGGAGATGCGCTTCTAGAGCAACTGCATGCTCTAAGGGGAGTCGGCCGGTGGTCGGCGGAGTATGTGTCGCTGCGAGGACTCGGGCGACTGCAAGTATTTCCTGGCGATGATGTGGGTGCACAGAATAAATTGCAACGATATCTCGGGCTCAGAAAGCCCCCGAGTTATGACACAGTCCGCCGTCGGCTCGCTCAATGGGGCGATTATGCCGGCCTGATCTACTTTCATCTTTTGCTACATGGTTTGGCCGAAAAGGGGTGTCTGTCGTGAGGAAAACGAGAACCAAAATGCCCTTCGTCCTGACGATTGGACACTCCACACGCACATGGAAAGACTTTCTGGAACTTCTGCGGGCGTACCGCGTTAAGCGCGTCATAGACGTACGCAGCATCCCCCGATCCAGACACAACCCTCAGTTCAACCGGGACACACTGTCAACAAAGCTGCGGGCTGCGAGGATCGGCTATGTGTATTTGCAAAAGCTTGGGGGCTTGCGCCATGCGCGGCGCGATTCGCCGAACATGGGATGGCGCAATGCATCATTTCGCGGCTTTGCTGATTATATGCAGACCTCCGAATTCGATGCAGGTTTACACCGATTGATGAAATTGGCCGGACAGAAGCGGAGCGCGATTATGTGCGCGGAAGCGGTTCCTTGGCGTTGCCACCGTTCGCTTATCGCCGATGCGATTACCGAACGCGGGATTCGGGTTGACGACATCATGAGCGTAAAACGTTCTCAGGTTCATTCGCTCACTCCTTTTGCACAAGTCCAAGGTCCTTGCATCACGTACCCTGTCGGGGATCGCGGCGGCAGGCGAATCAAGCGAAAAAACGGGAGTAGCGTCGTCGGGTAGATAGTTTCAACACCGTCTGGCCGTTCGAGACTTCTTCCGAAAGGACG
>Ga0137376_10000991_pt1 | contig 14972 bp, 18 predicted proteins | sample SagtaG_23_FD_104814 | JGI IMG/M metagenome (GOLD analysis project Ga0137376, IMG submission 104814) | Vadose zone soil microbial communities from Sagehorn Ranch, Mendocino, California, USA - Sage2_L_20_16 metaG | ecosystem: Environmental > Terrestrial > Soil > Vadose zone | place: USA...
CCTTCAGTAGAAACAGACTGACCCCGGGGATGATGTACCAATGCACGTTGGACAAGCTGCCGCTCATACCGGAGCATTGTTCGGTGAGATGCCACCAGGTCCCGTAAAAAGCCGGCGGTAGATATGCGACGGCATCGAGGGGAACCGCCGGCGCAGTCGGCGCATCACTGCACGCGGCAAGCAATGGCAGGAGGAGCGCAATACGGCGCATGGGGGAGGCGCTACGCGGCGCCCACTCCCCGTCGAATTCTATCGATCTGCCTCAGATGCACGATATCATGACCCGCGTACAATCTGAGCAGATGACGAAGTGATTCCTCTCCTCTCTCCGAATGCAGTCCGATGCGATCGAAGTCGTCGTCGGTTGCGCGCTCGAATAATCTCACGTTTGAGCGACGCAATGTCGTGAATTCGTCCAGTGCGTCGTTGACGTTCGATTCGGAATAACGCAGACGCTCCGCCCATAAATCCTGATCGTACGCGAGAAGCGGCGGATTGTCGTGGGCCATCACCATTCGAAAGCGAGTCGCCCCGACGAGCTCCGAATCAGCGAGATGTTGAATGACTTCTCCGATCGACCACTTCCCCGGCGCTTCGCGCGCAGTGATCGCGCTCGCGGGTAGCTTCGACACGATTGCTCGAAGTTTCGTGGGAGTTTCGCGCATGACATCGAGTGGATCGCGCTCACCCAGCGCTTCCAGCACTGACGCTACGTACGCGTCAGCCTGCGGGCCCAATGCACTTCGAGCCTGATTACTGAATACCGACAATTAACGACCGCCGCCGTTGTCGGAAACTTTTTTCTGCTGTGGCGTGAACACGTCCACGGAAAGAGTGAAGGTGCGCTGCTCCGCGGGTTGCAGCGCACCTACTCCTACCTGCTGTCGCGCAATTTCCTCTCCGCGCTCATTTCGAATTGTGAGCATCATCGAGTACTCCCACGCTTCGCCAACCTGCGGATGTCGGATCATACCTTCGACACGCAATCCCGAGAAACTGGGGTGCGCGCTCTCCGACATCCGCTGGTCGAACCGCAAATGGTGCCGGCAGATTGGGCAGACGTTGGCGCTCTCGAGAATCGTCGCTTTGCAGTGCGGACAACTGCGCGTCGCACCCGGCGCGCCGGCACGCGCGGTGCTCATGCCGCCGAGCCGCTCTCCATTCTCATGTCGGAGCGAGACGGCTTCGACTCCCAGCCGAACTCAGCCTGACCGCGCATGCGCGAACCCGCAGCGACTGTGAGAGAGCCGGCATTGAGGTTTCCATTCAGGACGCCACTCTGTAGAAGCTCGACGCGCGACGCCGCATCGATGTTGCCCTCGAGCTCGCCACCGATGATCACGGTTGCAGCGCGAACTCCACCAGTGAGTTTTGCTCCCTGCTCGATAGTGAGATTCCCTTTCACGTGCACGTCGCCCTGGAAGTTTCCGGCGATTCGAACACTGCCCGCGCCTTCGATCTTACCTTCGATCGTGAGGCCGGCTGCAATTACCGATTCCTTGTTCTCATCCAACGTCGAGGCGGGCCGACGCGGGGTGTCGTAGCTCGGATCGAGGTCAGGTCGCAGCTCCGACTGAGTCGGGGCGGGTCGAACCGGCGAGATGGGTGTTGGGTCCTTCGTTGCCGAGGTCTGTTCCTTCCAGATTGCCATGGCGTGTGCTTCCTATCTTGGGGCGGAACTGCAGGAGTGGGACACGGCACCTGCACAGCGGCGCCCGCCTTATCCCGCCACCGGAGTTACGTGCACGCATCTAGTAACCCGTTCAAGATAGGCGATCGCATCGCCGTGGGAAGGTAGAATCAAAAGAAAAAAGGAACGAGGTATCGGGCTCGTGGAGCCCGATACCTCGTTCCTTTCTCTTCCGAATTTCTGTATCAGCCCGACGGGAAGCCCGGCGCCTGTTGCTGGTCTGGCTGCGGAATTCGAATCTTTGGCGCCTGACCGAAGTTGTACTGGAACGTCAGGAACGTCCCCCGCACTCCGAACTTGCGCTCGGTGATTTGCGTGATGTTGTCGTCTCCCACGCGAACCTTGAAGCCGGTCGTGTTGAACGGATCGACGAATCGCAAACTCACCGTCACCGCGTCGTTGTACATCTTCTGACGAATCGCAAAGTTCGTCTGCTGGAACGACGAGAATCGTCCACGCTCGAAGTTCGTCGGCCCGCGATAGTTATAATTGGCCGACAGCGTCAGAGTTTTGTTAACCTGTGAGCTGAGATTCAAGCGGTACGCCCAAACCAGAGCATTAGACTGGAGTGCGGATGTGGAACCGCCATCAGTGACGACCTTGAAAAGGTTGAACCCGGCAAAGCCGTTGAATTTCGGGCCGAGACGCAGCTGTCCGTTCACATCGGTTCCCCACGAATTGCTCTTCGCGAGATTCTGGAAGCTCACCGTTGTCACATCGCGGCCGTCGAGCACAGCGGCAGTATTCACGATCACGCGAATGACGTTCGTCGTATGACGGTAGAACGGCGATACCTGAAACAGTCCGAGCTTGCCTGTCTTCGAATAGCCGAATTCGAACGCATCAGTGTACTCGGGATTCAGATTCGGATTGCCGACGAAAACATTTTGCGCGTCGAAGAACGTCGGGAATGGATTCAGCTCCTGCGTCCCAGGGCGACGGATGCGCCGCGAGTAGCTCGCCTTGATCTGCGTCGCGTCATCGAGCTTGTACAACACGATTCCACTCGGGAAGAGACTCGTGTAGTTGTACGGATAGCTCTTCTTCGGGTTCGTAAGGGAAAAACTACGGTTCGCATATTCGGCGCGAAGCCCAGCCTGCAGATCGAACTTTCCATAGCCCTGACTCAGCACGCCGTACGCTGCCTGCACCATCTCATCAAACGAAAAATCATTGCTGAGATTGCTCTTCAGCCAATTACCGGTTCCGAGAGAATCTTTCTGCACGAGATAATTCCGGTCGAGCCAGCGCCCGGTTCCTTTGTATCCGGTCTCGAGCTTCGTCCTCGGCGCGAACGTCTTGGTGTAGTCGACCTGGCCGGTCAACTGCTGAGTGAGCGCGTCGGTATCATCCGTCTCACCCTCGACACGCGTTGACCCAGCTCGCTCTGTCCAGAATGTTGCAAGGTCGGGGTCCTTCGATCGGTTGAACCGGAGCTCACTCGACAATTCGTGCTTCCCTCGCTCGAACGTCCGCTTCCACGTCGCGTCATAATCGAACAAGGTTGAGCTCGCTTTATCGTTTCTGAGCCGCGTGTAACTATCCAGCACTGTGCGCGACGCGTTCAGCTCGGAGTAGCCGGTGCGTGAATCCTCGCTCGAAGTGCGATGACTGATGATCAACGCGTTCGAGAGCACGTCACGCTTGTTCACCTTGTAGTCGGCGGTCGTCGTGAAATTTTGTCCGTCGTTTCCCGATTCGCCGAAAATGTCCTGATTTGTGAATGATGTCGGCACGCCAAGAACACCCAAACGCTCGCGGTCGTTGATACCGGTGAGTCCGCGATCGTCGGAGTTGAATCCAAAGCTGGTGAAAGTCGTGAGCGGCCCGCTCTGATAGCCGAGATTTCCCGACGCGTTGTAGCGGCCAGTTTGAGCAGCACTCGTTGTCACTCCGCCGCTCACGCCAAGATCTGTATTGGCCTTGAGCTGGATATTGATGATTCCCGCCATGCCTTCCGGATCGTACTTCGCCGATGGATTGGGAATGATCTCGATTTTATCGACGATGTTCGCCGGGATCTGCTTGAGGTATTGAGTGAGCTGCGCGCCCCTGATCGGCGACGGGCGTCCGTTGATTTGAATAGCGACGTTTTCATTGCCGCGGAGACTGATCTTCCCTTCACCGTCGACCTGCACTGACGGAGTTGCTTCGAGAACATCGCCCGCGTTCGCTGCCGCAGGAGCAACGTCCTTCGCGCGATAGGAGTTGCGGTCGGGTTCAATCGTAACCGACGCGCGCTCGCCCGTGACTTCGACGCCCTGCAACGCAACCGCGACTCTCGAGAGCTCAAAGCTGATAGCGGTTGGAGCCGCCGCTGCGGGGCCGATCGTCACCTCCTGCGTTCGCGGTCCATAGCCGATAGATGTTGCGCGCACTCTGTAAACGCCGGGGCGCAAACCCTGAATTCGGAACGTGCCATCCGCGTTGCCAATCGCGCCTGCCACGACCGATGAGTCGCGCGTGCTTCGCACGGTTATCTGAGGCCGCGGGATCGGAGCTTTCGCGGCGGTATCCATCACGACACCTCGAATCTCTCCATTTGCCGCCATTGCCGCGGGCGGCGCGCCTGCAGGTTGGCCGGGCGTTTGGGCGTGAGCCGGGCGAGTCCCGGAGGCGATGAGCAGGCCGAGGATAATCAGGATGCGCTTCATGGTGGACTCTCGAGACGGACGGTATATGGATACAGAACTGCGACGACAAAGCACGGGCATTATGGCCTTTACGGTGGTGCTGCCCTGCAGGTTTCGGAGCTTGGGAGTCCTTACATCCCGCAGATAAACATCCGTCTATAGCGTTTGGTCAATCGACATACACTTCGACCCCAAAATATCGGCAAGGGTTTGATTTCTTCGGATTAATTCTCGATGACGGCTAGGGGGTTTCCCAAGCTCCCGGCTCGCTATTCTCTTTTGTCGTTTCGCCGCCGCATCAAGAGTGCGTAGGCGACAACGTTGACAAGCAGCGCTATGCTGCCGAGCACGTACTGAGTCGTCCGCGCAAGTCCGCGCGGGTAAAGCGCGCCGAGCAGATAGTGTTGGATGAAATCACCGCTGTACGCCGCCTCACCGGCGTGGGCGCGCAATGAATTCTCTAGTGGAGTGAGCGGGCAAATCCAGCCCGCATACTCGATGAGCACGCCCCATATCGCTGCGGGAACGTGCAGCCACACGAGCCATCGCCAGCGCAGTGCGAGAAAAGCGCCGAGTATGACGAACGCGACGAACAATCCATGAACAACAACGACACCGTCGGCAAGCAGCCTGTAGATCACAATCCGGTAATCATTGTCGCTCCTTTGAAGTCACTGTCTCGAGCCAAACGTCAGCGAATCGGCTTCCGTCAACTCGCGTCACAACTCTGGTCGGACGCCCGACGTCGTCCGCAATTCTTTGCTGGACTAATCCCGTCTCGAGTGTCGACGCCAGGGGCAACTCATGAATCTTCACGCCCTCTCGCCATCCAAGCGCTATTGCGCACGTTAGTGGATCGTGCTGAAAGTTGATGATGTCATCCGGTAGTCCCGCGAAATTTCCCCCGCCGTAGCGCCGCTCATAATTCTGATCTGCTGCGTACGCCTCGGCTTGTTTTGCTATCAGCTGAGCGAGAGGACCCGCGGCACGAAGACTCGCAAGCTCAGATCTTCGAAGTGCCGTTTCGACGGTGATCGGAAGCGGAACGAGAGTAGGAGACGATTTGTCGAGCACGACGTACGCCGAGCGCGCATCTGCCTGGATGTTGTAATCGGTCTCATTTCCGCGATTTGGAAATCCGTCGCGCGCAGGAAATGGATGGCCGCCCATCAGAACTATGCGAGCCTTACGCAGGATCCCGGCAGTTCGTCGCTCGAGCATCGCAAGGTTTGTGTACGGTCCAATCGCAACTATCACCGCGCCGCGATCGATGCTTCGCTCCAGCAATGTCAACGCATCATCGATTGCTCCAGGGGCGGGCGAAATAGTTTCCGGCCAATATCGACTTTCCTCAGGCAATGCAGGCCATGGATTGAAACATCCAAGGCTCGCATCCGCACCGGCGGCTACTGGGATATCACCGCGACCAGCGAGGTCCAGAGCGTAACGCGCGTAACCCGCGCGCTTCCCTCCATGCTCGGCCACCGTGGTCACGCCACATAGCTCCGCATCAGGCCAGTTGAGAACCATCGCGATTGCGCAGAGATCGTCGATGTCTCCACCAATGTCGGTGTCGATGTGAATGTCAGTCAGTGGCGTGCCATGGTCGAAGTCTTGGAATCTATCACGGCTTGAATTGGCTCCATGGGCCGCGCGTTTTACGAAACAGAAGCTCGGAATGACCGGGCACTAGATAATCACTCAGCTCGCCGACGTAACGATAGCCCAGTCGCTCGTACAGTCGGCGCGCTCCGGAATTGAACGATGACACGCAAAGAAATGCGTTGGGCGATTCGGAGAAGATTCGATCTTCGGCGTAAGCGACGAGCTTCGAGCCGATTCCATTTCCCTGCTGGTTCGGAGCAACGAGAACGGTCTGGATGTAACCGACAAAGGCTCCGACCATACACAGAACAATGAACCCGGCGACACCGGATTCGTCTTCGGCGACGTACACCTCACTGGTAGAATCCTGAATTACTCGCGCACATGCATCGTAACCTCGGCCAAGCGTGACCCAGGGATCTGTGTTGGCCATGAGTCGCGCGCACTGCTCAGCTTCCTGAGCGCCGCCGAGCGGGCGAATTGTTATCAATTACAGATGGCCTTTGTGGCCGAGTCCGGCTGCGCGTCGCCAATCACCGAGTTGACCGATGTGATATCCAAGGTGACCCGTCATCAGATATGGCACGAACTCGCGACCGGTTGGAAATGCCGGACGAGCGGGCTCGAACGGATTCGGCGTGGAGAGTGACGCGTCATCTGCGTTTACAATCGCGTCGCAAAGATCTGTGTACACCTCGCGGAATGTTTGGCAGAGATCAGCCATCGGCGGATAGCCCGTCGCTTCAATCTCGGGCTTGGTTCCTGGTCGAAAGATGTTCCTCCAGTCGGGAGGACAAATGCTTTTGCGCCCGCAAAGTCTTCGCCCAAAATCCCCGGTGATGCAGAGATGGCCGAGAATCCATCCTGCCGTTTTGTTCCCCGGAGTCGGTTCGAGATGCGAATGCTCATCGCGCAAACCTTCGAGCATCGGCTCGGCTTGCGAGAGCAAGTATCTGCATTGTCCAGCTAACATTTCATTCGACATGCGGAAGCGTGTAGTCGAGTTCGTAGTAGTGCTTCTTGTCCACGATGTTGATCGGTCGTCACGATCGACCGCTCCGGGTGGTTGACGGAGTGAGTGCGAGTATGAATACTGAGAGTAAGGCGGTCAAACCCATGCGACAGTCCTCATCGAAAACGGTTTTCAGAAGCATCAGAAGAATCGGGACGCCTGTCCAGCCCGCAGTATCGAATCGCATCGTTGTTTTGACATTGGCGACTGCCGCGACTCTGATTCTCGCCTGTGCATCGAGTCCGACCTTACCGCCTTACGATGGCTCGCTTCCACTTGGCACGTGGGGAAGTGACAGCGCTGCCCTGATTGTTGGTGACACCGCGATGCACATTCACATCAAATGCACTTTCGGCGATGTCTCCGGTCGGATTCCACTCAGCGGGGATGGATCGTTCGATGTTGCGGGCACCTACATGCTGCGCGCTTATCCCATCACGATTGGACCCGCAGTTCCCGCGCGATTCACGGGTCGAGTGCGTGGCGGCGACGTTACGGTCACGGTGACAGTCAACGACACCGTCGAGCACAAAACCGTCGTGCTCGGTCCGGTGTCAGCGACTTACGGAATTGAAGCGCGCTTGTGGCCATGCCCGATTTGTCGCCGGCCCATCTTCACTTCGTATCGCCGAGCCGAGCTTGGATTGCGTCGACTGCGTCTTTAGCTCCCTGTAGGTCAACGCCGTAATTCTGACGATAGAGTTTGATCGCGTCGATCTCATGCCCGGCGCGGAGAAGTGCCTCGATCTCCGGATCCGCGCCGGTCACTTCGCGACCGGCAACCGGCTGATACACAGTCGTCGTCTTCTCCTTCGGTGAAGTAATGCGGCCGATCAGAAAGCCGAAGACAAATAATCCAATGCCGATTGCGACGCTCTGCATTTCCATGTGGCGAGTCCTTATTTGCCTAGCCGCCTCAACTCGACCTCGGACATTATGAAACCGAACGCAGGCCAACCGCCCGATTTTATAGAGCGCTCGAACCAGGTTCTCGCACGCGCTGTGTCACCCTGAAGAAGAAACCAATTGCCCACACCATAGCTGAGCGTTGCAATCTGAACGTCCGCTGTGTCCGCCGGCGTGAACACATCATCCGGGCCAATCTCTCCTCGATACAGCTTGAGCCGACGCGCATATGCGTTCGTCACTGCGAGCGAATCAGGCTTTCGAGCGAGCATCGCTTGCGCGTCATTCTTTCTCCCTGCACGCATCAGTGACATCCAAAGCCAATCAGTTGAACCGGCAAGCTCCCCCGCATCGGGCGCACTTGGCTGCGCGCGTGTGAACGCATCGACAGCTCCCCCGAAATCGCCGCGGGCATAACGGACAATTCCGAGATGATACCAGATACCATAAATAGTGCTGTCGAGCTTGCTGCCGCGTGTGAGATCGTTCATCGCTCGATCGAAGTCACGAACCGAGAGATATCGATGACCTCGCCAGCGAAGAAGGAGAGCATTGTTCGGCGCGATCGAAAGACCGCGCGTGAATGTCGCGATAGCTTCGCGAAATTGTCGCGCGCCGGATTGGGCAACGCCGAGCTGAATTATTTTGTCGACGTTTTGTGAATCGGCGGCGAGCGCGGCTTGCGCACGAGCGATCGCGCCGGTGTCGACCTGAGAGTAATAGTCGACACCGGCTGGTGAATGATACTGTACTGATTGCGCAAAAAGAGACGTCGCTGCGCTAAGCGCAACGATCGAGAGCGCAATCAGACACGCGAGTTTTTTGCCCGTCAGATTCTTCCGCTGAGCAGCACCCACAGCAATACGATGACCAGAATCACTGTGATAGTGTGCCCGCCGCCGCCGAGTCCCCAACGGCTTCGACCGTAACCGTAATACCCCGGGGTCCAAAGCAGCAGCAGGATGATGATGATAACCAGCAGCATGGCGACTCCTGGATCAATGAGTGATTACGAAGAACCAACTCGCAATCACTGGGCCGCGCGGGGGACGAGTGCCCGGAGCGGGCGGTGGCGTACCAGGCGCAGGCGCCGGGGCCGGGCCGAATTCCGGTTGAAAGAGATACGCGACGTGCTTGATCGGATCGACAGCGATTGTCTTCGCGCCGCGCATCGTCGGCACCGTCGCAACGACTGTGTAGGTATTGGGTGAAGTTTCGCGCACTACAGTCACATTGCTGTCGCGGCCGGCGGGTATGTAAATCAATTTCTCCGACGGATCGAATCCAAGGGCGTCGACGCCGTCTCCATTGGCAATTGTCGCGACGACTTTCCCTGTTGCAGGATCGACAACTACGGAATTCTTTCCGCATCCTGAAAAAATCCGGTTCGTGCTGCGATCATAGGCGATTCCCGTCGGTCCTTCGCACGGTGCAAGCGGCCACGAGGAGAGAACCTTCATCGTTTTCGCGTCAATCACCTGAATGGTGTTCTTGCCTTCGTTGTTGACGAAGAGTTTTCCCTTCCCATCGCTCGCCGCGCCTTCAGGGCCGGTGTCTTCGAGCTCTGCTGTCCCTGTGATGTCTCCTGTATTCGGATTGAGCGCGACCGCAGTGCCGATCGGACGACTGTGATTCGTCAGAATGATTCGATCAGAGAAATCATCGTACATGATTCCGTCGAGTCCGCCGGTCGGCACTTTGATTTTCCTGATGAAACCGAGCGTCTTGAGGTCGAACATGGTCACGGTCGAATCGCCGCCATTCGTGGTGAAGCCGTGATTCGATTTCGGCGCGAGTGCGATCCCGTGCATGCGCGGGGTATCAGGAATGTCGCCGATGACCTTTCCGGTTGTTCCGTCGACGACCATTGTGTGAGTCCCGCGCGAAACGAACACACGGCCGGTGCCTGGCTCCGCAGTGAGGTAGTCCGTGCCACCATCACCACCGATGTTGTACTTCTGCACCTTGAAGGTTTGCGCGTTCGCGCCGCTCGATGCGACGAATGCACCAGCGATAATGAAACCAGAAATCATTAGTGACCAGCTTTTCATACCATCCTCGTTTCTGAGTTGACTGCGTGAAAATGTGCTACCCGGGAAGACTGGACGCAGCGAGAGGCTCGGGCTGAGCAGCCTCGACCAGCGTTGCTACCAATTCGCGACAAAATGCGGGGATATCTGCGACGATCCGGCCCCATACCAGATTACCCTCTCTAAACGCGGGCTCGTCAACCCACGTCGCTCCAGCGTTTATCAGGTCGTCCTTGATTCCGAGCGACCCTGTCGCTCGGCGCCCGCGAACGATGTCCGCTGAAATCGCGACGAGCCCACCATGACAGATGATCGCAACGATTTTTCCGGCTGCATCCATCTCCTTTACAAGATTCGTCACTGCTGGATAGCGACGTAATTTGTCCGGAGCCCATCCGCCCGGCACGATGAGGGCGAACAACTCGCTGCTCCGAAGAGAATCAACGCGTGTGGTGGGGAGGATCTCCAATCCATTTTTCCCGCGAATCCGCTCAACCTTCAGCGCTGCCCCAATGACCTCGGCGCCCTCTTCCTGAAGGCGCATGAAAGGAACATAGAACTCGAGATCCTCAACGCCTTCTGCGAGAAGTATCGCTATTCGTTTGCCCTTGAGTCGCATACAGGGATATTGCTACCTCTCCTTGCGAAGCGCCATCGGCATTGCCATCGTGGCTCCCTACCTCAACGCATACTAATGAAGAACGCACTCAAGCTCCTGATCGTTGGCGCGCTGGTCGTTGCCGCATGCACTCCACAAAAGCCTGAGACGCCAAGTCCGCGAATCTCGACGCCTGCGGAAGTTCGGGCGCTGTGGGTGGTCCGAACGACGCGCGATCACGTCGAGGGATTGTACATGGTTCCCGCTGCGCCTGAAACCAAAGAGCACATCTATTCCATCTGGATGGACGTTCTCGAGCACTACGACGTCGACGGACTGAACTTCGATTACGTCCGTTATCCTGCGCCGGACTACGATTACTCCCGCACATCACTCGATCGTTTTCGCATGTGGCTTGTGCCACAGCTGAGCGACAGCGTGCGCACGCGATTCGCCGCACTGGAATCGGATCCACTCATTTACGTGGATTCATTTCCATCGAAGTACAACGACTTCCGCCGAGCGCAGATCACCGAGCTCGTTGAGCGAATTTATTATGGCGTGAAGAAACGCAACCCGAAGGTCGTCGTGTCAGCAGATGTGTTCGCGAACGCAAAGGACGCATACGAGAACCGTTTTCAGGATTGGAGGAGCTGGCTGCAGCGCGGCTTCCTGGATGTCGCGGCACTGATGGCGTATTCGCCGAATACGCAGATCTTCAGCGATCAAATAAAAGTTGCCGTCGACGCGGGTGGGCGTGATCGGATCTGGGCGGGTATTGGAGCGTATCGACAGATCGCCGATTCTACCGTGCAGAAAATCCGCGCGGCCCGAGAGATCGGAGCGCGCGGCATTGTTCTGTTTTCCTACCAGTCAGCAGTCCGCAAAAGCGAGTTGAACCCCAACGCCGACTATCTCGAACAGATAAGAAAAGCGGCGTTCCTGAAGGCGCCCGGAGATTCAACGCGCTGACTCAACCCTCTGGCGGCGACGCCGCCTCCCGGTGAACATCGCGCGGTCGCTTATCCGTTCGAAACCCCTGCAGCGATGGATGCCGAATGTGACCATCGCCAGTCCATTCCGTGAACTCAACTTCCGCGACGAGACGCGGCTTTACCCAATGCGCATTTCGTGCAAACAGTCTTGCCGGTGGGGGATCGCACGGCGTGCGATCCGTTTCGATTTTCTCCAGCTTCCGCCGTAGCTCGAGACTGAATGCACCGCTCCATCCGCGACCGGTCCCAACTTTTCCTGCAAATCGCAGCGACTTGCCGTCGTAATAACCGACGAGAATCGATCCGACACCAACGCGCGAGCCTGAAGGATCAGTGAATCCGCCCACAACGAATTCCTGTCGCTTGACGCACTTGATTTTCTGCCAATCGGATGAGCGAGCACCGAGTCTATACGGTGCGTCCCGAAGCTTGCTGATGATTCCTTCGGCGCCAAGGGCGCATGCTTTAGCAAAAACGTCAGCGCCGTCCGCATCGACGTGAGTCGTGAAGCGAATTACGCCGGTACGTCGACCCAGCAATTTCTTGAGGCGCTTCTTTCGCTCCTCGAGCGGAAGGCGTGTGAGATCTTCGTCATCGAGTGAGAGCAGATCGAAGGCGAAGTACGTGAGACCACGACGACTTTCGCCGAGCTGCTGGAGAAGTTGGAAGCGTGAGATTCCCTTTTTGTCGAGCACGACGACTTCGCCATCGAGCAATGCTTCCTTCACAGGGAGCTTTCGCGCGGCGTTCGCAATTTCGGGAAACTGATTCGTGTAGTCGTTGCCGCGGCGCGAGATAATCCGAACGTCGCCTGGCGTGACAAGAATCCCCATGCGAAATCCATCGAGTTTCAGCTCGTGGATCCAGCGATCGCCCGACGGTGGACGGGCGACGAGCAGCGCCTTTTGTGGATGGTATTGAGTTTTTATCGGCGCGGCCCCCGCTTCGCGAGCCCACAATGGTTTCACCCAGTTGGCTAATCCGTCGGCTGCCTATCCCCCGGCGGCGCGCTCTTGAGTCTCGCCGGTACTTCGTGGCGAGAGATGTCGATCTTGTTGACCATGCGGCGTCCCGCCGTCAGCCCCGCTGGAGAGGAGTTGCGGACCGGTTTTCGCCACGCCTCCAAGGTCGAAAAGGCGATCGACTCCATGCGCGGTTATTCCCAAATGACCCGACACCAGCCGCTCGACCCAGCCGATCTCACGCAGATACCAGAGATGAAACTTTATGGTCGACGGCCCGCACCCGAGCAGTCGCTCAAGCTCCACAACCCCCACGCCAGGTTCATCGGGGTTGTTGCGCCGGGCCACATACAGTACGGACATGATAGCTTGGCGAATCAAGCTGTCGGAAGCAACCTCGCTGACCGTCGTCTCCTGGTCGAAGATCCGCCATTGCTTCTGAAGCACACGCTCGTAACTGACGTCGTACTCGGCTCGCCGCTCGGGATTGGAAAGAATCTGGTATGCCTCTACCACCTGAGTGAAGTGATCGGAATTGCCGCTCTCACGATTGTCCGGATGGTAGCGGCGGGCGAGGTGTCGATACACGCCCTCGATAGTCTCTGAGTCTGCATGCGAAGAGACTTGGAGGACCTCATAGTAATCCGCTACCGGCATACCAGTCATAAGGGTCCGGTTCCATGTCGTGGCAACGGACGTCAGTCCTCCGCTCCGCCCGCTGGACAGCCCTGCGAAAATGCAACGTTCTTGGGCGCCTCGCAATAACGAAAAATCAGCCCTGAAACCGGGAACGAACCTTTACCACGGTATGATGTTAGGCCGCCAAATAATGGCCACACCGGCGGCGATCACGGGTGCAGCGTGTACTTCGCCAGCTCCAACGGATCTGCGTCAGCAATCGCTCTCAAATGCGCGAGCAGCGACTCACGTCGCGCCTTTTCTCGAGGGTCATCTGCCGCGGCTGTGATCAGCGTTTTGAGATCCTGCTCTGTCGCCTCCTTAGTTTCGTTCTTCAGAACAAGCAGGGGAAGACCGGCGAGCTGAAACCGCTCAAATCCTTCGATCAGAAATTCGCGCATCGCCGGACTGTTGCGAAGATGAAACCGGATTGTCTGCTCCACACTTCGAACAGGATATTGGGGAAACGCAGCGGAATGAATTATCGCCGAAGCGAAATTGTTGAGCAGCAGCTCCGCCATCGCCTTGACCTCGTCCGGAGATGCAGTGTCTCCGGATGTCCACGCTTTGCCATCGTAGAAGTACGGCCGCAAGTACGGCTTCTCGATCATGATCTTGAGATGATCCGATGTCTCCGACATCGCGCGCTGCACCAGCAGGATCTCGGGCCCCTGTCGCGCATTTTCGAGCAGGCGCCGCGCGGTCTCGAGCTGTTCCCTCGACGCGCGGAGCTGTCTCACAAAAACGGAAAAATTCAGGAGGCCCGTGACGACGACAAGCAGCGTCGCGGCGATTGTGAGTACAGGGATTGAAATGTCGAGATTCATTTTATGACGAGTATGCCGGCCGCGATCATTGCTACGCCCGCAAGTCGCGCAACGTAGACGCCACTGCGTCCGAACTTCTCGATAAGAATAAACGCCATGAGTGCCGCAACCCACGCGAGATTCATCACTCCAACCACGAACAACACCCACATCAGCGCCCAGCAACAGCCGAGACAATATTTGCCGTGCTCCAGGCCCATGACCAACGCTCCTTTCCGTCCCTCTCGCCAATTGCTCATAAGAAATCCGAGTGGACTCTGGCATTGGCGGAGGCACGCATGTTTCACGGGCGTGAGTTGATACACACCGGCAAGCAGCAGAACTACCCCACCGAGAATTGAGCTCGTCGTCGCCATGCTCGGCGAAAGCATAGCCGCGTTGTGCAACGCCAGCTGTGCGAGCGCCGCGAAAGCACTGAATCCAACCCACACTATCAAGTAACCGAGGCCAAGAAGCAGCACGGTTCCGTCGAGAGTGCGTCCGCCGCGGTTTTTCTGCATGCCGGAAAAAAGAAGCAAGACGGGAGCAGCACTCGCGCTCATCATACCGACCATCATCACTGACCACATCGCGAACGTGAAGAAGTAGTCAGTTGCGCTCCACGACGCGACCATCGGCATCGTCATGTTTTGCGCGGAGAGATGGATCAGGTACATCCACGCGAGCGCGGTGATGACAATGATGCAGCTCGCGATGATTGCGCGGTCGCGGGAGATCACGCCCGCAACCGGAGATTGGCTACGCACTGCGCCAGTTGAACGGCGCGTACTGTCCGTTGTTCTTTCCGCTGGTGTCGTTCCAGCTGAGTCCGAGCGCGTCGACGTGGCTCTTGATGGCGTGCGCGAGCAAGAGACTATCGCTTGCTGGATGTCCGGTATTCGACAGTTGAAGTGGCTGCGAATTGCCGGGGTTGATTCCCATTGCCGGTTGCGCGGACATGTCGACGAGTTTCCCCGCGTTGACCGACCAGCTCGCGCCTTGTTTGTCGAATTTGATCGGCGCTGATTCTGCGCCGAGGAATTTTCCAATGAGACCG
>Ga0137376_10001001_pt1 | contig 14922 bp, 13 predicted proteins | sample SagtaG_23_FD_104814 | JGI IMG/M metagenome (GOLD analysis project Ga0137376, IMG submission 104814) | Vadose zone soil microbial communities from Sagehorn Ranch, Mendocino, California, USA - Sage2_L_20_16 metaG | ecosystem: Environmental > Terrestrial > Soil > Vadose zone | place: USA...
CGGGGTGAGGTCCTCGCCGCCGGCCGCCGCCTTCCGCCGCAGCAGATCCTCGAGGTAGACGTCGGAGGTCCGCAGCGGCACGTCGGGCGTGGCGTCGCTGACGAGCACCTGCAGGTGCGCGTCGGGGAAGCGGCGTGCGATCGCGAGCGCCTGGATGAAGTGGAACGAGTGGCCGACGTTCTCCTTGCCGCGGTTCTCCGGATAGCACCCGTAGGCCGGGCGATCGGCGGTGGAGGAGAAGTAGCCGCAGAGGTTGCCGGTCGGCGGCGCGTCGGGCTCGACCGCGACGAGATGTGCGAACGCTCCCGAGTAGCACTGCGACATCAGCATGACGACGCGGACCCCGGGGCGCAGCATCCGGAGGAGCTCGCGCAGCTCGCTCACTGAAAGCGATTCCTTGGGTCCCCAGAGCGTGATCGAGTTGTTGAGCGAGTCTTCCGCGTTCTTCTGGCCGTGGTCGGTCACGTAGAGGAGGAGGGTGTCGCGGCGGCCAAGCGCGCGGTGCGCGCGCTTGAACCAGCGCCGCAGGTTCTCCTTGGTGGCCGCCTGCAGCTCGACGCCGGGGACCGAGGAGTTGGCGTGGGTGATCGGCGTGGCCAGCTGGTGCTCGAGCCGTGTGCCGCGCAGCAGCCAGAACTCCGCCTCGGGCTGGACCTCGCGCACCGCGAGATCCTCGGCCGGGTCGGCGCCGTCGCCGCTGAAGACCGACACCTGGTCAGGCCGGATGCCCGCATGGCGCAGCACGTCGAGGAGCTGCTGCACGTGGAGCAGGTGCGACTGGTAGTTCATCGCCTTGCTCCCGCCGCCGTTCACCATGAGGACGTGCACGCGGTCGACCGCGTCGCCCACGCGAGGGAGGGCGGGCTTTGCCGCCGGCAGCGGCTGGCGCCGGCAGCCGGCGGCCACGAGCGCACAGACGCCGAGGACGACGAGCGCGTGGGCGGCCCGGCGCAGGCGGCGCGACGTCACCATCCCGCGGAGCTTAGCGGGACCGCGGCGACAGCGGAAGTTCGCCCTGGCCACGCGAGGCCGGCAGCGAGAGCTGCCATCTTGGCCGACGGGGTTCGGGGGCATCGGAGGAGCGCAGCGCGCGAAGCGCGCGAGCACCGCACGGGCCCCCGAGGAGTTTACTTAATGCAGCGGGTGGTACGGACCGTCGAGGACGCCGAGCACGGTCAACGCCCCGTCGTCATCGATGTGGTAGAGGATGTAGTAGTTGTCGATCGCGAGGTAGTAGCAGCCGCCGATGCCCTGCAGCAGAGACGAGCCCGGCGGATAGGGGTCCTCGGCGAGACCGATGATCGCCTCGCCGATGTGACGCAGCGGAACCTGCGGGATCATCTCCAGCTCGCGGTAGGCGCTGTAGGTGATGTTGAGCTTCATCGTCGCGCAGCAGCGGGATGGTTATCGGCAGCGCCTTCGCTCGGCTTTAGCGTCAACGCAGCGCTCCGAACGCGTCGATCGTGCAAGTGCTGTGCGGTTCGACGTGCGTCTGTTTGTCTTGCAAACGCCACACGGCGCCAGTAAGTTGACGGTTCGTGACCCCAAGGGGGGGCGACCTGATGCCTGCCAGTCAGTCCGAGGTGCTCGTCGGCCGCCGCTATCTCGAGCGAGGCTTCCTCGACGCCGCCATGAAGCTCTTCGTGCGAAACGCGGAGCTCGTCACGGCGGGCGACTGGACGGGTCTCGCCGACCGATTGATGGAGCGGAACCGCATCAATGATGCCGTCCGCATCTGCGAGCTCGGCTCCGTGCCGCTGCCGCGCGACCGCTTCCTCACGCTCGGCGACGCGGCGTTGAAGCGCAAGGACATCGAAGGCGCGATGCGGCTGTACGAGCTGGCCGACGCCGACCAAGACCGCTGGACGCGCTTCGTCGACATCCTGACCCGGCTGCCCGACCGGGCCCGGCAGGCCGTCGAGGTGGCCGAGCGTCACCTGCGCAATCCCGAGCCCGAGACCTTCGACGACGGTCGGGCGCCCCGCCGCATCAAGGCGGTGAAGTAGCCCGCGAGGCCGGCCGTTCGCCCCTCCGACTGGCTCCGGCCCTCGATCCGCGGGCTGCCGCCGTACGTCCCGGGGGAGCAACCCGACCCCACGCGGCGGGTCATCAAGCTCAACACCAACGAGAACCCGTACCCGCCGTCGCCGGCGGTCCTCGAGGCGCTCGTCGCCGCCGCAGGCGCCGGCGTCCGCCTCTATCCGGACCCCGAGGCGCGCGCGCTCCGCGCCCGGGCGGCGGAGGTGTACGGCGTCCCGATGGACCACATCCTCGTCGGCAACGGCTCGGACGAGCTGCTGGCGCTCGTGCTGCGCGCGACGATCGACCCCCGCGACCGCGTGGCCTTCCCCGTCCCGACCTACAGCCTCTACGAGACGCTGGTCGCGGCGCAGGGCGGCGAGGCCGTCACCCTGCCGTTTCCCGAGGACTTCCGGCTACCGCCCGCGCTCGGCCGGGCGCGCGCGCGCGTGACCTTCCTCTGCAACCCGAACTCGCCGTCGGGCACGCTGGTGCGGCTCCCTGCCATCGAGGCGCTGGCCCGCGAGGTCGACGGCGTGCTGGTCGTCGACGAGGCGTACGTCGACTTCGCCCCCACCCATGCCCTCGCGCTCGTCGGGCGCCTGCCGAACGTCCTCGTGCTGCGAACGCTCTCGAAGTCGTTCTCGCTGGCGGGCCTCCGCGTCGGGCTCGCCTTCGGTCACCCGGAGCTGCTCGCCGGCCTCCGCACCGTGAAGGACTCGTACAACGTCGGCCGCCTCCCGCAGGTCGCCGCGCTGGCGGCGCTCGGCGATCTGCCGGCCATGCGGGCGAACGTCGCCCGCATCCGCGCGACGCGCGAGCGGCTCACCGCCGGCCTTCAACGCCTCGGCTTCGACGTCCTGCCGTCGGAGGCGAACTTCGTGCTGGCGCGGCGCCCCGGGGTGGACCAGACGCCGACGGCCCGGGCGCTCGCGGCGCGCGACATCCTCGTCCGCCACTTCGCGGTGCCCGGACTCCACGATGCGCTCCGCGTCACGGTCGGCACCGACGAGGAGATCGACGCGCTCCTGGAGGCGCTCGCCGCGTCCTGAAACCCCTGGCGCCCTGCCCGCCCCGACGCCCGTCAGGCGGGCATGCAAGGCACAGCGAACGCCTTGCGCAGCTGCAAGGCATGGCGACCACGGGGGGGCGCCGATCCGTCCCGCGCCGGGCCATTCGTGGCCACCCTTTTGCTTGACCGTCCGAGACGGCCGGCGCTAGCGTCGGCGCTCGACCGACGTCCCATGCGACGCTTCACGGCACGCCAGGCGCTGAATACCGGCCTCAACGAGGTCGAGTTCCGCCTCCAGTCGACGGTCGTCCGCTCGTTGCCCCAGAACGTCGACATCGTCCTCACCAAGGCGTGCAACCTGGCCTGCACGTTCTGCGTCGACTACGAGACTCCGGGCGCGAAACGCATCTCGCTCGAGAACTTCGAACGCGTCGCGCGCCAGCTCTTCCCTACCGCGCGGCTCGTGAGCATCTGCTCCGGCGGCGAGCCGTATCTCCACAAGGGGCTCGAGGACCTGCTGCGCGTCGCGCGCCGGCACCGCGTCGCCACCTGGGTGCTGTCGAACGGCATGCTGGTGCGCGAAGACCGCGTGCGGACGATCGTCCGCGAAGGTCTCATCACGACGCACGGCTTCTCCGTCGACGGATTCCATCCTGCAACGGTCGAGCGACTCCGCGTGAATGCGAAGCTCGACACGATCCTGGAAAAGATCCGGATGGTGCTACGCGTGCGCGAGGAAGAGGGGAAGCGCGAGCCGCGCACCATCATCCGCTACGCGCTCATGCGATCCAACGTCGAGGAGCTGCCGGACGCCGTCGAGCGCTGGGGCGAGATGGGCATCGACCGCATGGACTGCGGCTACCTCGCGGTCTGCAACGGCATCGACCCGCAGGAGAGCCTCTACTTCCACCAGGACCTCATGAGCCGCGTCTTCACCGAGGCACGCCGCGTGGCAGCCCGCTACCCGCGCCTGCGCGTCAACCTGCCCCCCGCCGTGCACGACGAGCAGCCGAAACGCCAGCAGCCGTCACGCTGCCGCGCACCGTGGCGCTTCGTGAAGATCGACACCGACGGCCGCGTCCTCCCCTGCTATCGCGCCTGGGAAGCGATCAGCATGGGCAAAGTGTACGACGACGACAGCACCGCTTTCCGCGACATCTGGAACAGCGAGAAGTATCAGGCGCTCCGGCGGACGGTGAACGACGACTCCGTCGAGAAGTCGTTTCCCTACTGCGCCCGCTGCGACTACCGCTACGGCTGGGCCGATCTCGCGCAGCACGTCGGCTTCGAGGAATGGGCCGACACGGTCGCGCCCGAGACCGCCGAAAACGGCCACGCGATCGACCACCGCCGCGACCGCCGTGCGTCCGCCTCGATGCTCCCGAAGAACGACCTCCCGGCCTGACGCTCGCATCGACGTCGGCGAGACGGGCGGCCGCGTCGGTCCGCGGGCACGGGACGCCGGCTGCGCTCCGGTCCTCGCTCCACGCGCACCTCGTAAAAGTGGCGTCCCCCCGAAGCTGCGTGCGTGCGCGGGAGCTGTGGGTCGCGCTGCCGGCGCCCCGCGCCCGCGGACCGACGCGCGCAACTAGTGTCTCGCCCTCACCGCCGCCTGGAGGTCGGCCAGGTTCTGCTCGATCATTGGGCGGCCAGGCGTGCCCGGTGGGAAGCGCGCCAGCGCCTCGCGGTAATCAGCGAGGGCCCCGGTCACGTCCCCCTTGGCCTGTCGCGCCAGCGCCCGGTTGTTGTAGTTGCGGCCGTCCTCCGGATCCAGGCGCACCGCCTCGTTCAGGTCGGCGAGCGCGCCGTCGAGGTCCTCCTGCGCGAGCCGTAGCGTGCCGCGGTTCATGTACGGCGACGCGTACTGCGGGTTGGCTTCGATCGCCGCGGTGAAATCCGCGATCGCGGCGTCGTAGTTGCCGCGCGCCTGCGAGACGTTGCCGCGGTTGTTGAGCGCGAGCGTGAACTTCGGGTTGATGCGGAGCGCCTCGTCGTACCGGCGGTAGGCGCCCTCGAGGTCGCCGTGCACCTGCCGCTCCCAGCCGAGGTTCAGGTGCGCGAAGTAGTCGTCCGGGTCGACCCGGAGCGCATGCTCCCAGAGCGCCGGCGTGTCCTTCCAGATCGTCGTCTGCCGCCACGTGAGCACGCCGAGCACGACCAGTGCCGCGGCTGCCAGGGGGAAGAAGCGCGGCCAGCGATGAAGCGCCGCGGCGGCGAGCACCGCCCATGGGAGACAGGCGAGGTACGTGTAGCGGTCGGCGGCGATCTGCGGCCCGGTCTGCATGACGCCGAGCATCGGCGCCACGACGACCGCGTAGCAGGCAGCCGCGGCAAGCGCCCAGGGAACGCGACGACGGAGCGCGACGAGCGCCGTGCCGGTCACGAGCACCGCAAGTGCGCAGGCCACGTACCGCGGCCGGAACGGGTCGAGCGTCGGCTCGATCATGTAGAGCGGCGAGAGGTTGAGCGGGACGACGGTTTTCCACGCGTAGAAGCAGAGGCCGTACGCCGCCTGCGCGGCGCGCGCGAAGAGGCCGTGCTGCGCGAGGCTCTTCACGTCCGAGAAGTGGCGGAGCATCAGAAGCGTGACGATCACGCCGGCGGCCGCGACCACACCGTACGCCGCCTTCTCCGCGAGCGCGCCGCGCGACCATCGGCGGAGCGGGTACACGTCGAGCGCGAGCAGCACGAACGGCAGCGTCACGCCCCACGTCTTCGCGAGGAGCGACAGCGTGAAGCAGGCGAGCGACGCGACGAACCACGGCGACCACCCACCGCCGCGGTCGCGCTCGTAGGCCATCCGGAGGTAGGTGAGGATCGTCAGGAGATAGAAGAGGCCGGAGAGCACGTCGCGGCGGGCCGTCGCCCACGCCACCGATTCGACGCGCAACGGATGGATCGCGAACGCGAGCGCGCCCGCGATCGCGGCCGCGCGCAGCGCCCGCGAACCCACCGCCGTCCGCGCGAGGAGCGTCCGGATGAGGATGTAGACGAGCACCGCGTTCGCGACGTGCAGTGCGAGACTGGTCAGATGGTAGCCGGCGGCGCTCATGCCCCAGAGGGCATTATCGACGGCGAAGCTCATCCAGGTGAGCGGCTGGTACTGCCCGCCGAGAAACGTCGTGAACATCCAGCGGAGGTGGCTCGGCGACAGGCCGCGGAAGTCGGTGTTGTCGGTGAGGATCATGTCGTCGTCCCACAGGACGAAGCCGTTCTGCAGGGTCGGCGCGAACGCGGCGAAGACGGCGACGACGAGCACCAGCGCGGGGCCGATGAGACCCGGCCGTCGGTCGACCGCGGGACGGCTCACGGCTTCGGAGCGAGGCCGCGACGCTCGTCGAGCAGCCGGTACTGCCGGCCGCAGCCGCAGGCGAGATCGGCGTCGAGCGGGAAGCCGCACACGCAGGCCCAGCCCACGCGACGCGCCGGATTGCCGACCACGAGCGCGTACGGCGCCACGTCGGCGATGACGACGCTGCCCGCGCCGACGAACGCCTGCTCGCCGATCGTCACGCCACAGACGATCGTGGCGTTGGCGCCGATCGCCGCGCCGCGCTTCACGACCGTGGGCGCGAACTGCTCGGGCGGCGGCGGAAAGGCCGCGCGCGGGTTCCGGATGTTCGTGAACACCATGTTCGGGCCGAGAAAGACGTCGTCCTCGACGGTCACACCCTTCCAGACGAGCACGCTGTTCTTGACGATGACCCGGTTCCCGAGCGTCGCGCCGGTCTCGATGAACGCGTGGTCGCAGACGTTGCAGTCGGCGCCGATCGTCGCCCCCGCCATGATGTGGGCGAACGCCCAGACACGGGTGCGCGGCCCGACCTGGTCGCTCTCGCAGAGCCCCTTCTCGTGGACGAAGACCGAGGGATCGCGCGCCATCTCAGCCGATGGCCGTCCGGAGCGCGTCGGCGACGCGTTCCTGCTGGGCCGGGGTGATCCCGGGATGGATCGGCAGCGACAGCACGCGCGCCGCCGCGGCCTCGGCCACGGGAAAGTCGCCGGGTCGGTGGCCGAGCGCGCGGAAGGCGCCTTGGAGGTGGATCGGCGTCGGGTAGTGGACGCCCGCCTCGATGCCGGCGGCGCGGAGCTTCGCGAGCACGTCATCGCGGCGGGGCACCTGCACCACGTAGAGGTGCCACACCGCCTCGTTGCCCGGCAGCGTGGCAGGGAGAACGACGCCGGGGACGCCGGCGAGGAGCGCGTCGTAGCGCCGCGCAGCGTCGCGCCGCTCCGCGTTCCAGCGCGCGAGGTGCGCGAGCTTGGCGCTCAACACGACCGCCTGGAGGGGATCGAGGCGCGAGTTGAAGCCCGTTTCCGGATGGACGTACTTCGCCTCACTGCCATAGTTGCGAAGGGCGCGCGCGCGGCGCGCGACGGCCTCGTCGTTGGTGAGGAGGGCGCCCGCGTCGCCGTAGGCGCCGAGGTTCTTCCCGGGGTAGAAGCTCGTCGCCGCGGCGACGGCGACGGCGGCGGGGCCCCTTCCCCGTCGCGTCGCACCCTGCGCTTGTGCGGCATCCTCGACGAGCACGAGGCCGAGCGAGGCGAGCTCCTCCATCGGCGCCATCTGGCCATAGAGATGCACCGGGACGACCGCCCGCGTGCGCGGCCCGATCTTCCGTCGTACCTGGGCGACGTCGATCAGGAGATGGTCGGGGTCGCAGTCGACCAGCACCGGCACGGCGCCCGCGCGCGCGACGGCGAGCGCGGTCGCGATGAAGGAGTTGACCGGCACGATGACCTCGTCGCCCTGCCCGATGCCCGCGGCACGGAGCGCGATCTCGAGCGCGTCGGTCCCGTTCGCGACGCCGACGCAGTGGCGCACGTCCGAGAAGCGCGCGAAGGACGCCTCGAACGCCTCGACCTCCGGGCCGAGGATGAAGCACCCGCTGTCGAGGACGCGCGCGAATCCGCGCGCGACGTCGTCCGCCACCTGCCGGTGCTGCGCCCGCAGGTCGACCAGCGGGATACCCGCCATCAGACCGGCTCCTCGCGGCCGGCGGCGCGGACCGAGCGCTGGATCGCCTCGAGCGCGTGCACGACCGTCAGCCCCTCCCGGCCACCGGTCAGCGGCGGCTTGCCGGCGGCGATGCACTCGAGGAAGTGATCGCACTCCACCTTCAGCGGCTCGCCGAGGGGGATCCTCGGGATCGTGATGTCGCCCTCGCGGAGGCTCGCCCGGAACGACGCGAAGGAGTCGATGTAGGGCGCCGGGGTGCGGACGTCCGTCACCTGCTTGTCGTAGAGGCGAACCGGCTCGCTCAGGTTCATGTCGTCGAAGGTCAGCATGCGCCGGTCGCCGACGAGCGTGATCTCGCGCGTCTTCCGCGGACTCAGCCACGACACGTGCAGGTTCACGAGGACGGCGTTCGGGTACCGGAGGGTGGCGAAGACGGCATCCTCGACGCCCGGGTTGATCCAGCCCCCGCCGACGGCGGACACGGTCGCCGGGGCGGTGCCGAGCCAGTAGTTCGCGATCGACACGTCGTGCGAGGCGAGGTCCCAGGCGGCGTTCACGTCGGCCCGGATGGGGCCGAGGTTCGTGCGCACCATCGTCACGTAGTAGACGCGCCCGAGGTCGCCCGCATCGAGGAGCTGCTTCACGCGCTGGACGCCGGGGTTGTACACGAAGACGTGCCCGACCATGAGGATCCGGTCCATGCGCGCGGCGAGGGCGCAGAGCTCCTCGGCCTGCGACGAATCGGCTGTGATCGGCTTCTCGACGAGCACGTGCTTGCCGGCCTCGAGCGCGCGCTTCACCAGCGTGTGGTGCGTGCTCGTCGGCGTCGCGATCACCACGGCGTCGACCCGGCCGTCGGCCATCACGGAGTCGGCCGCGGTGTCGAGGCCGACGTCGGGGAACCGCGCCCGGACCTGGTCGAGCCGTCCCGCGTCGGCGTCGACCACCCAGACCACCTCGCTCGTCCGGTGGTTGTGAAAGTTGCGGATGAGGTTCGGCCCCCATTGCCCGGCACCGATGACGGCGACGCGGATCATCGGCGGAGCCGGAGGCCCGCGTAGACGAGCGGGCGCAGGATCGACCACCAGCCGGTGATGGGTCGCATCTTCGTCTGGCCGAGGTGGCGGGCGGGGTAGACCTTCGTGACCGGCACCTCCGCCGTCCGGTAGCCGAGCTGGATGACGCGCAGGTAGAGGAACGGCTCGAGCTCGTACGCGTCGAGCCACGTGGGGGACAGGTCGAGGCGTGGGTCGGCGAGCACGCGGCGGTGGACGGCCCGGAAGCCGTTGGTGGATTCCGTCACCCAGCGCCGTGCCGCCAGCGAGAACAGCAACGGGTGCACCCGGGTCGCGATGCGGCGGTAGAACGGCATCGCGCCGAAGCTCGCCCGCGGCTTCAGGAAGCGGGAGCCCTGGACGAAGTCGGCGCGGTCGTCGGCGATCGGGTCGAGGAGCAGCGGGACCTCCTCCGGCGCGTCCTTGTCGTTGCCCGCCATGACCACCACGACATCGTAGCCGTGGTCGACGCCGTAGCGGTAGCCGGCCCGAAGGGCCGCACCGACGCCGGCGACCCGGCCCATCGGCAGTACGCTCGCGCCGAGCTGACGGGCGATCTCCGGCGAGCGGTCCGTCGAGCCGTCGTCGATCACCAGCATCTCGTCGACCACCGCGCGCGGCATGCGCCCGAGCACGCGGCCGATCTTCCCTTCCTCGTTCAGGACCGGCACGACGGCGATCACGGAGAGCCCCCGGTACATGGGTTCGCCCGGACGTCGCCTCCGGATTCCGGCGCCGCCTACGGCCGCAGCGCGCCGAGCGACGCGCCGCGCCGCGGGCCGCGCCGCCGCTCCATCCGCTCGCGCTCCCGCTCGCGCACCAGCGGCACGAGCTCGGCGATCGCCTGGTCGACCTCCTGGCGGCGCGCGCTCGACGGGTCGAGCAGCGGCTTCGTGCGCTGGAAGTGACTGAGCGACTGCTCGAGCTCGCCGCGGAGCCGCGAGGCGACCGCGAGGCGGTAGAAGCCCTCGGCCTCGTTGCCGCGCCGGCCGAGCGCCACCCCGGCGAGCCGCTGCGCCTCGTCGAGCTCCGGGTCGCACGTGATCGCGCGCTGGAACTCGCGGAGCGCACCGCCGTCGTCGCCGGCGTCGGCGAGCGCCTTGCCGAGCTGGAGGTGCGACCAGCCGTCCTCCGGGTGCTTGGCGAGATACCGGCCGAGGGCCTCGCGGGCGTCGGCGGGCTTCTTGAGCGCGACGTACACCGTGCCGAGCGGCCGGTCGACACGCCCGTCGAGGCCGCCGAGGGCACGGCACCGCTCGAGCGCGTTCCGCGCCGCGTCGAGCTGGCCGACGGTCTGGTACACGCGCCCGAGGAGCAGCTGCCGCTCGGCGTCGTCGGGCTTGTCGTCGGCCATGCGGCGATAGCGGGCGATCACGACGTCGGTGGGCTCCGCGATGGCCCGCGCCACGGCCTGCACCTCGGGGAGCTCCTTGGCGGACGCCGGCCGCCCCGCCGGCGTCTTCAGGTGTTGCGAATTGATGGCGGTCGCGACGTTCGCCACCCGGTCCTCGGTGAGCGGGTGGGTCAGCATGTAGGCCGGCACGCCGGCCGAGTTGATCCGCTGGTCGGCGAGGAGCTCCTTGAAGAACGAGCCGAGCGCGTGCGGGTCGTAGCCCGCCTCGCTCGAGTAGCGCAGCCCCAGGTAGTCGGCCTCCTGCTCGAACTCGCGCGAGTACTTGAGCTGCGCGGTCTCCGCCGCGGCGATGCCGGCGGCGCCGAGGACCGGATTCACCGCGGAGATGAGCAGCCCGAGCAGGGCGGCCGCCGTCCACACCTGGCCCTCCTTCTGCTGCCGCAGCAGGTGATGGCCGTGCACGTGGCCGATCTCGTGCGCGAGGACGCCGGCGAGCTCGTCGTCGTTGCCGATGCGCGCGAGGAGGCCCGAGAAAACGAACACGTACCCGCCCGGCACGGCGAACGCGTTCAGCGCCGGGTGCTGGACCACGTAGAACCGGTAGTCGAAGCTCTGGGCGCCGAGGGCGCCGACGAGCTTCTCCCCGATGTGCTCGACGTAGCCCGCCACCACGGGATCCTGCACGATCGGCAGCTCGCCGCGCGCCGCGAGCAGGAAATGGCGGCCCAGCTCGCGCTCGTCGACGGCGGCCGCCGGAGTGGCGACGGCGAGCGCCGTTGCGAGCGCGAGGGCCCGTGCCGGGTGCCGTCGCCTCACGCCCGCCTCCGGGCGGCGACGTCCTTCGCGAAGTACGTGATGATGACGTCGGCGCCGGCGCGCTTGATCGACAGCAGACTCTCGTCGACGACCCGCGCCTCGTCGAGCCAGCCGCGCGCGGCAGCGGCCTTCACCATCGCGTACTCGCCGCTCACCTGGTAGGCCGCGACGGGATACCCGAACCGCTCCTTCACGCGGCGGACGACGTCGAGATACGGGAGCGCGGGCTTCACCATCACGACGTCGGCGCCCTCCTCGATGTCGAGCGCGACTTCCCGCAGTGCTTCCTCCGCGTTGGCGGGGTCCATCTGGTAGGAGCGGCGGTCGCCGAAGGCCGGTGTCGACTCGGCAGCATCGCGAAACGGGCCGTACAGCGCCGACGCGAACTTCGCGGCGTACGACATGATGGGAAGATGCGAGAAGCCGGCGGCGTCGAGCGCGCCACGGATGGCGCCGACGCGGCCGTCCATCATGTCCGACGGCGCGATGACATCGGCGCCGGCCCGCGCGTGCGCCAGCGCCTCAGCCGCGAGCAGCTCGAGTGTGGCGTCGTTGTCGACGTCGCCCTCGCGGACGACGCCGCAGTGACCGTGATCGGTGTACTCGCAGAGACACACGTCGGTGATGAGGACGAGGCCCGGGGTGGCCCGACGGACCGCGCGGAGCGCGCGCGGGATGATGCCGCCCGGGTCGGTCGCGCCGCGGCCCCGCGCGTCCTTCTCCTCCGGGATGCCGAAGAGCAGCACCGCCGGGACGCCGACGTCGGCCAGCCGCCGGCATTCCTCGGCCGTGCGGTCGACCGAGCGCTGCGCCACGCCCGGCATCGACTCGACCGCTCGCTCGACGCCGTCGCCCGGTACGACGAAGAGCGGCTGGACGAGCTGCTCCGTGACGACGCGGGTCTCGCGAACGAGACGGCGGAGCGCCTCGCTGCGGCGGAGCCGCCGCGGGCGATAGGCGGGGAAGCGGCTCATCAATATCCTTCGCTCGCGCTCATGAATATCCTTCGCTCGCGCTCACGCGCCCCCTTCCGATAGTTGATCGGCGGAGCCTTTGCAAAAACGGGGTCCGCTCACCGGCGCTGCATGCGGAGATGCTCCGTCAACGCCGCGGCCAGCGCGGCCGCGGTGTACGCCTGCGGCTCGACGGCGACGGCGAGGCCGGCCGCCCGCGCCGTCTCGGCCGTCACCGGGCCGATGCACGCGATGGCGGGCCGGCCGTCGCGGATCAGGCGGCCGACGTCGTTCTCGCTGACGAGCGTCACGAAGTTCCGCACCGTCGAGCTGCTCGTGAACGCGACCGCATCGATCGATCCTTCGCCGAGCGCCGCCCGCAGGCCGCTGACGTCGGCGTCGGGCGGCAGGACGGCCTCGTAGGCGACGACCTCGTCGACGACCGCGCCGCGCGCGGCGAGCGCCTCGGGAAGGATGGCGCGGGCGCCGGCCGCGCGCGGCAGGAGGAAGCGCCGGCCGCGCAGATCCTCGCGGGCGAGCGCGGCGATCAAGCCCTCGGCCCGGTACTCCGCCGGCACGACGTCGGGTTGCAGGTGACGGCGCGCGAGCTCCGCCGCGGTCTCGGGGCCGATCGCCGCGAGCCGCACCCGGGCGAGCGCGCGCATGTCGCGTCCCAGCGCGGCGAAGCGCTCGAAGAAGACGCGTACGCCGTTGACGCTGGTGAACACGATCCAGTCGTACTCCGCCGCGCGCGCCACGGCACGGTCGAGGGCCGCCGCGTCCGGCGGCGGGCCGATCGCGATCGTGGGAAAGAGGACGACCTCCGCGCCGGCGTCCTCGAGGAGCCGTGCGAGCTCGCCCGCCTGCGCGCGCGGGCGCGTCAGGACGACGCGACGGCCGAACAACGGCCGATCCTCGAGCCAGCGGATCCGCTCCCGGACATTCACGACGCTGCCGACCACGACGACGGCGGGCGGGCCGACGCCGGCGGCGTGCACGCGCTCGGCGAGCGTCGCCACGGTGGCGACGACGGTCCGCTGGCCGCCCGTCGTGCCGTGCGCCACGGCTGCGGCAGGCGTGTCGCCGCCGAGCCCGTGCTCCATGAGCGCTGCCATGATCCCCGGCAGCTGGCGCATGCCCATCAGGAAGACGAGCGTGCCGCCCTGGCGCGCGAGCGCGGCCCACGGAAGCGCCGGCACCGTCGGCTCCGCGCCCGACGCGGACCGCGCCTGATGGCCGGTGGCGATCGTCACGAGCGAGGCGTGATCGCGATGCGTCGCCGGGATGCCGGCGTACGCCGGGACGGCGAGGGCGGCAGTCACGCCCGGAACGACTTCGAACGGGATCCCCGCGCGACGGAGCGCCTCGGCCTCCTCCGCACCCCGGCCGAAGAGGAACGGATCGCCGTTCTTGAGCCGCACCACGGTCTTGCCCGCCCGCGCGCGGGCCACGAGCAGCGCTTCGATCGCGTCCTGGCCGAGACGCGCCGGATCGCCGTGCGCGCCGCCCACGGCGACGATCTCGGCGTCCGGTCGCGCATGTTCGAGCAGCCGGCGGCTCACGAGGTCGTCGTGCACGACGACCTCGGCGGCGGCGAGGCAGCGCTGGCCGCGAAGAGTCAGGAGACCCGGATCGCCCGGCCCCGCGCCCACCAAATAGACGCGCCCGCTCATCGACCCATCAGTGCCGCGGCGCCGGCGGCGAGGAGGCGGGTCGCCACGGTGCGGCCGAGGGCCTCCGCGTCGGCGGCAGGGGCCGTGTCGCGCTCCTCGAGACGGCGGCGGCCGTCGGGATCGGTGACCAGCGCGCGCAGCGTCAGCCGGCCGCCGGCGAGCGTCGCGTGTGCCGCGATGGCGCTGTTGCAGTCGCCGCCGACCGCGGCGAGGAATGCCCGCTCGGCCGCGACCGCGGTTGCGGCCGCCGGCTGGTCGACGGCGGCGAGAAGCGCCCGCGTCGCACCGTCGTCGGCGCGGCATTCGAGCGCGAGCGCGCCCTGGCCGACGGCGGGCAGGAACTCGTCGACCGGAAGCGGCTGAGCCGCGGGCTCGCTGATCCCGAGCCGCGCGAGCCCCGCCGCGGCGAGCAGGAGTGCATCGACCTCACCGGCCCGCCATTTTCGCAGGCGAGTGTCGACGTTGCCGCGGAGGAGCACCACCACGAGGTCGGGGCGGTGCGCGAGGAGCTGCGCCCGCCGCCGCGGGCTCGCCGTCCCGATACGCGCGCCGGCCGGCAGGCCGGCGAGCCCCCCGTCGCCGCCGATGAGCACGTCGCGGGCGTCAGCACGCTCGGGTACTGCGCCGATCACGAGTCCGGCGGCAAGCCGCGCCGGCACGTCCTTCATCGAGTGCACGCCCGCGTCGATCCGGCCGTCGAGCAGGGCTTCCTCGATCTCCTTCACGAAGAGCCCCTTGCCGCCCGCCGCAGCGAGCGGTCCCGTCACTCGGTCGCCGGTCGTCCGGACGAAGACCAGCTCCACCGTGAGGCCCGGATGGCGCGCCGCGAGCGCGGCGCGGACGCCCTCGGCCTGCACCCGCGCCAGCGGGCTCGCGCGCGTGCCGAGCCGCAGCCGGCTGGGAGCGGCTCCCACTAGTCTTCCTCGTCGTCGGGATCGGCGCCGAGACGGAAGAGGCGGCGGGCCGCGTCGACGTAGAAGGCCTCGCCGGCCTGCGCCTCGTGGCGCCGGAGTGCGGTCAGCGGACCGTGCAGGATCTTGTTGACGATCGCGCTCGTGACGCGCTCGAGCACCTCGCCCA
>Ga0137376_10001002_pt1 | contig 14918 bp, 14 predicted proteins | sample SagtaG_23_FD_104814 | JGI IMG/M metagenome (GOLD analysis project Ga0137376, IMG submission 104814) | Vadose zone soil microbial communities from Sagehorn Ranch, Mendocino, California, USA - Sage2_L_20_16 metaG | ecosystem: Environmental > Terrestrial > Soil > Vadose zone | place: USA...
CATGGCGGTCTGCACCTTCGCGACACTGGCGGATCCGGCGGAATGGTCCGAGTGCGAGTGGAGGATCCTCGCGACCCTCCTTTTTCTCTATTTTTCATTTCCTTTCAAAGCATCTCGAGAAGCGTTCCCCGCATTGCGGCGGCGGGCGAGTCGGCCGTCCGATTCTAGAGGCCACGGAAATCCAGATCCCGCCACAGGACCGCGGGTCGCAGCGGGCCCGTCGAATACATGTACAAGCGTCCGAACGGGACGGTCATCGGAACGACGAAGTGCATTGAGACAACCCGGGTCTCCCCTCGCGCCAGGAGGACGGTCGAAAGGGCCGGGGTCAGAGTAAGGTTCCACCATGGAACACCTGCCATCAGCGTTTGTGCGATATCATTCGCGACGACGTCCTCCGCGGAATATCCAAACGGCATCTCGGGTCCGGAGCCGAACAGCAGCACCCCTCCGTTCCCGACCGGAATCCAGCTGAGTGAGGATGCCGCGAAGGTCGCACCGTAGATCACCCCGAGTGGCAGCCAAGATCGGTTCTGGATGAGCGTTAGGTTCGCGCCGGAGCGCGCGATGGGATACTTCAGATCTAGTGTCGCCGCGGTCGGGGTCCGATCGATCGGATCCGTCGGAGGGCCGGTGAGGTTGCCGATCACGGCGGCTCCAAAGATCTGCTTCTCACCCTCCCATCGCAAGTTCGTCGTGTCGTTCCATGAGAGCGAGGCCTGTCCGCGATGGGCGACGTAGGCCCCGATCAGATCTCCGGTCCAGACGAGGACCCCTCCCGCACGAAGCCAAGGGCTCACTTGGTTCACGCTCCGGCTGAAGACGGTGTCGGGTAACACGGAGGTGGCAATCACGACGACCGCGCGTTCCGGGGAGGAGAAGGTCGCCTGCAATCCTTCAGCGTCGACGATCTCGAATCGGCCGGCGAAGTGACGCTCGCTCAAGGCCGGCCGCAGGTGGTCGATAAGACCGTTGATCCGGTCGAGCGGCCCGGCGACCGGATAGGCCGGGTCTAGGTAGAACACGATCTTCGGGATGCTCCAAGATTCGTTCATCGCGAGGAGGAGCGCCCGAATTTCCGAAGGCGCGAATCCGCCCTGAAGCTGGAGGCGCACGTCGACGGCAATCGTGCCGCTCGCTCGCATCGCGTTCGAGTCGGTCAGATAGATTCGGGTAGCCTCGCCACCACCAAGGGGGAGGAGGGCCCCGACGACTACGACGCCGACCGCGAAGAGGACCGCGATCCTCCGAGGGGCCCAGCGGGCATCAGGCACCGGATCGCCCCCGCACGATCGCGAACGCGGACTTCGCTCGAAGGAGGAGGAAGAGATATCCAATCCACGAAATCGTGGAGACAAAGTAGGTCCAGAGAAACCCTCCAAAAGGACCAGGCACGCCCCAATAGGCCGCCACGGACTCGTTGATCACCGGAGTTGCAAGGACGCCGGTCCAGACGGACAGCGGGTAGAAAACCACGAGAGGCCCGGCGAGCGAGAAGATGAAGAGGCAACCGAGCAGAGAAAGTCCATCGACGAACCATCGGCTCGCCCGATCGTGGAAGAAGAGGATGATCATGGCGGGAAGGATCCAAAGGAGGTACTGCGGATTCACGAGCGGGGAGAACGTGAAGATTAGAAACAGCCCGACCACGTTCGTCGCGGCGAGCCCCGGGATCCGAAACGGGTCGAGGGTCGAGGGAGACGGCCGGAGAGCTCTCCACCCAAGCCACGAGGTCCCGACCAGGGTCGCTCCGATCGACGCGAGGGAGACGATCGCGCCGAGGGCGGCGACGTCGAAGTTCGACGCGAGGAGGAACGGGGTGAATCCTCCGTACGAGGGCGTGCTCACTCGGCGGAAGACCGCGGTGACTCCCGTGTCCCACGGGAAGAACACCGCGAACATCAGGGCGACCGCAAGGACCCCAATCCCGAAGCGGACGATTGGCGTCCGCTGCCATGCGGATCGGGGACCCCGGAGGGTGACGGCCAGGAGCGGCACGAGGTACACGGGCAGCAGGTAGATGGCGTACAGTTTGTAGCCCATGGACAGGGCGAGCGAGCCACCCCCTAGGAGGAACTCACCCTTATGGAGAAAATAGATGCTGAACAGTACAAACAACGACGGGAACACGTCGAACTGTCCGTTCACAGACCCCGCCAGGATCACGAGGGGATTGAGAAACCAGATCGCAAAGGCGCGTTTCGCGGCAGGCAGGCCAACCATTTCCCGGACGATCCTCGAGATCAGGAGCCCCATCGCGAGGTCGGCTAAGATGAGCGGGCTCTTCACGGCGAGATTGAAGGCCGGCGTGGTCACAATCGGATTGACCAATTGGGTCAGTCGAGAGACGGGCACGAGGGACGGGATGAACGCGCCCATGTCTGCGGGCGAGACGAAAACACTCAGCAAGTAGATCGGCGGCGCGAAGGTGTAGGCCCAAGCCGGCGGATAGGAGTAAAACATCGAATGGTAGGGGCTCGCACCGCTGAGCATGTCCATCCCGGCCATGTACGAGGGGACCATGTCCCAGGTCCACGACGTGAACGGCGCGAGGGCCAGCCGGATGAGGAGCCCGAGGATCGCGACCGGGGTCAGAGGGTGCGTGACCGTAGCACCAACCGTCGTTCGCATCCACCCAGCGGCGCGAGAGAGTCCGGACCTCGACTTTTCCATCGATAGCCGCCCCGGCCATCCCGGGGATCGTGGACCGCCCCGGTCAGGCCCGTCGGACTCGGCTTACCATATCCGGGCTTCTTCTTTGCGGTCGCCTACCAAGGGGCTGGCAGGGGAATCACGCCTTGGACGGCCCGACCGTCCCACCGGGTTTATCCGGGGGAAAGGGTCTCCCTTTTCGCCGACCCGGATGCGATGAACCGACGCCATCGGTCGACATGGAGGGCGCTAATGCGCATCGTCGCCATGGTCGAATTCTTTCCTCCCTCCCTCGGGAGCGACCTCCGCATCCATGAGTTGCTCGGCCGACTCTCCGACCGTCATGCCATCTCTTTCGTCGTGATTCCAGCGTTCCGCGAGTTGGTCGGGCGGATCCCTCGCCCGCGAGAGGACGGTCCGCCGCAGGCCGACGTGCTTCGGGTACGATTCGGACCGATGGAGTGGAGGGTGTGGCGTGCGTCGCCGGTCCTCGCGGTCCTGCTCACGATGCCCCTCCTCCTACTCCGGACCCTCCGCCTCGCCGGTCGGCTCAAGCCGGACGTAATCGTCGCGAACACGCCGAGCGCCTACACCGGCCTCCTCAGTTTCCTCGTCGCCCGGATCGGCGGCCACGCTTTCGTCGTGGATTTCAACGATCTGATCGCCGAATACAGCGCCAGTCTCATGGGCTGGAGTGACCAATCCGCCCTCGCCAGGGCCCTTCGCTGGGTCCAGACGTTCATCACGCGCAAGGCCGACCACATCTTTGCCGTGTCCGACTATGTGAGATCCGCGCTCGCCGATCGCGGTCTCCCGGGGGACCGCGTCACGGTCCTGCGGAATGGCGCGGTACCGATGGCGGTCGCAGCGCGAGACGGCGGCGGGGACCGGGCGCGCTGCCTCTACATGGGGCGTCTCGAGGCGTGGGCCGGGCTCGATCTCCTCGAAGGTCTCGCGAAATACGCGGAGGCGCATCACCTCCCGATCGACCTCCGGATCGCGGGTCCCAAACCCGCGGAGGACGGCTTCCTGAAGGGAGCGAATGTTCAATATCTCGGGGTCTTCGAACGATCTCGGCTGCAGGAAGTCCTGGCGGACGTCGAGTACGTGCTCGTGCCCTTTCCTCCCACGAACTTCAACGAAGCTGCCGTCCCGATCAAGTTGATGGAGGGCATGGCGGCGGGATGCGTCTGCGTCTGCAGCTCCCGTGCCGGTATCAAGGAGGTCGTCGCCCATTTATCCAACGGTGTGTTGGTGGAGGATGAGTCTCCCCAACGGTGGGCCGATGCGATCCTTCGCTTGCGACAAGACCCGGAGCTGCGCTCACGGCTCGGCGACCGAGCCCAGGCGACGATCCGGGAGCGCTACACGTGGGACGCCTTGGCCCGCGAATTCGGGAAGGGATTGATCGAAGGCCGGTCTCGCTTTGTCGCAGCTCACGGTCAGCGTCATCATCGTCGGGTATGATGGAGAGCGGCACCTGCCAGCCTGCCTCGACTCCGTCGCGGGACTGGACTACCCGCGAGAACAACTCGAGGTTATCGTCGTCGACAACGCATCCCGGGATCGCTCGGTCGAGGTCGCAGGACGACACCGGGATCGATTCGTGCAGTTCCAACTGATTGAACTGCGGCAAAATATGGGATACGGAGGCGCGATTAACATCGCCGCGTCGGCCGCGCACGGCGACATCCTCGCCTTCCTGAACCAAGATATCGTCCTGGAGCCGGCCTCCCTCCGTGCCGCCGTAGACGTGTTGCAGCGGCAGGTCGGGGCGGGGATTGTCGGATATCGCGTCACCCTGGCTCGCTCCGATTCCCTCTACGCTGCGGGCTCAATTCTGCTCCCTGGCATGTTCTCTTGGAATTATCGAGATCGAGAGGGCCCTTGTGACGCGGTATCCGGAGCTGCCCTACTCATTCGTCGACCGATCTTCGAGAAAGTCGGCGGGTTCGATTCCTCGTACTTCATGTACTACGACGAGACGGACCTCTGTCGACGCGTCACGGCCTCGGGGTGGACGGTCTGGTACTGCAAGGACGCCCGGGCGCTCCACTTCACCTCGGCATCGAGCTCGAGGAAATCCCCTTTCGTCCTGTTCCACATGGTACGAAACCGAACCTTGGTTTTGGTGCGGCTTAGCTCGCATCCGAAGCTCTCACTGTACCTCGATCTGCTGTTGTACTACCCTCTCGACCTGCTCGTTAACATGATCTCGATCGTCCAGAGCCCGAAAGCGCTCGCCGCGGTGATTCGAGCCCGCTGGGACTCGCTGCGGCGACTCACTCAGCAGACGGTGGGACCGCGCGACGATGCCTGACGGACCTGCTCTCCGATGCAGGGCCTCGGTCCAATCTGGCGACAGGGTGTTGCATTTGGCCTTTCCTATCCGTTGAGATCACACCTGAGCCCCGAGATTGGGTTCGCGAAGGGACGTCGGAAGAGCTTCTCCGGCTGTGACCACCGACTGCCGCAGCCCCCTCCGTCGGATTCGGGCCCGCACTCTCGGGGATGTCCTAAGAAGGCGACCAAGGCCGACGGCTTGGCTATCGCTAGATTCTAGCCTACCCACGACGCAAAGCTTAAGGTTTGGAAGAATCTCCGTTTGTTCTCTCAATCTGACCGTGGGGGGATCGTGGCGTGCAGGGGGAAGGCGTCGTCGGGCTAATTCCAATTCTAAACGAAGTCAACACCGTTAGCGAAGTCATCGATTCAGCGTTCGCGACCCACTCGATCGAACGACTGCTTGTCGTCGACGATGGCTCGACCGATGGGACGTTGGAACGGCTTCGAGCCGCTGAGGCGAGATATCCGGGTCTCGATCTCATCGTCCGCCGCGATCAGACGGGATTTGGCTCGGCGCTCCTGTTCGGATTCCGGGAGGCCCTGAAACGGTACTCATTTAGCCGGTTGGTCGAGCTCGACGGGGACATGAGCCACGACCCGACCGTCATCCCGGACCTTCTCCGGGAGGAGGCGGACCTCGTGATCGGGTCGCGGTACGCCGAGGGGGGCCGGATCCGGAACTGGTCGATTGCCCGCCGGACCATCAGTTTCATGGCGAATTCCGTCGCCCGAATCCTGTTGGGGCTCCCGATCCGCGACGTGACGTCGGGATACCGGGTCTACAGCCGCGAGCTCGTCGAGACGATCGTCGACGAGGCGAATTGCGGCGGCTACGAGTTGCTCGTTGAGGCCGCATGGCTGGCGAACCACCACGGCCTATCGGTGCGCGAAACCCCGATCCTGTTCACGGAACGGAAGCACGGCGAAAGCAAGTTGGCTACGCGAGAGGAGGCCGCGAAGTTCGCACGGTTCGTCCTGACGAAATCCGCGGGCCGCCTGAAGTCGCGCGTGTTGGCAGGGGGTCCAAGCCAGAAGACGGCCACGATGCCCGTTCGCCATCGCTAAATAGCGCCGCGCGGATGGCGGCGTCCATGTGTCGCATGATGGGCGTCGTCAGCCAGGGACCCGTCTACTACGACCTATTCGAGGAGTTTGCCGAACTTGCGACCCAGGGCATGTGCCCGATCGGAGCCCCGGATGAGCGCGGCCACAAAGATGGATGGGGCCTCGCTTGCTTCCAAAATGGCGGGCTGAAAATTCACACGCGAGACGCGGGAAGCGCCGCCGACGCCTCCAGGTACTACGGCACGGCTTGGAAGATTGCCAAGCTGAACGCGGAAAGGGCGCCCGGTCAGTCGCTCATCGTCTTGGGCCATCTGCGTCGGGCGAGCGGCTCGGGCTTGGTTGGTCAGAAGTTCGCCCATCCTTTCGTCGAGGACCGACAGGGGGTGAGATGGGCTTTCCAACACAACGGCTCGCTCATCCGGGACCTAGGGGAATCGGAGATGCTCGACTCGCAGATTCTATTCCGGTCGATCCTGGCCAACCTCGACGGGTCGGAGCATGCAGCCGTCGCGAGGGCGACCGCCACGGCGAGGACGGAAGCAATGGAAAAGTACGGCGGTTTCACCGCTCTGAACTTCATGCTGACGGACGGCCGGGCCCTGCACGTCTACCGCGACTTTCAGACGAACGGACAATACTACACCGTTTACATGGACAATCTCGGGGAAATGATCATCGCCGCGTCCGAGCCGATCCTCGCCATGAAAGCCGATCCGATCCCGAAGGGTGTTTTGCATTCGGTGAGCCCGGATTTGCGGGTCGAAAGGAGCTCCGTTTCCTAACCAACGGGCACATTCGTCCCGAACCCCTTCGCGCCAGAACGCCCATTCATCGACCTTTCGCCCGGCGCCAACCTCAAGGTATAACTATCATGGTAGTAATTCTTGTCTTGGGGAAGCGATACTCCATCCATGGTTCAATCAGCTCAACGTAGTCTGCCGGCGGGAGCCGAAATCCTGCGCCTCGCACTCTACGATCTCAATCGGACGATCGCGAGGGAGGTCCCACTACGGTTCATCGAGCTTCGCGGCCAACCCCACGTGCTGTACCGTGCGGCGACTCCGCCGGAGTGGGTCTCCCAGGCCACCGGGTCCTCTTTGGTGCACTGGACTATCGGGCCGAAGGAGTTCATCGGGACAGCGAGGGCGGTCACCGACGCCGAGACCTTGCAGCGGGAAATTCTCCCGCGGGCTCGGGCGGCGTTCGGAAAGGAGCGACTCTTGCGATGGTTCGGCCCGGAGTTCGCCTGCATCGCGCTTGTGGACTCCGAGAATGGCGTTCCGTACTACCGCGCAGTCGAAGCTCTCTTCGACGAGTCCGCTCCCAAATACGATCGCGTCGTGCAGGGCAACCGTTTTGATCTCCATCTTCGGAAGGTCGCGATCGAACGCTTGAGGATGTTGTTCCGCCCCGGCCAAACCGTCCTAGAGCTCGGTTGTGGGACCGGCCTGGAGACAATCCCCCTCGCCCAAAGTGGGGTGAACGTTGTCGCCCTCGACATTTCCTCCGGGATGTTGGGGGAACTCGAGCGGAAAGTTCGGTCCGCCTCCCTCCTCGGTCAGATCGAGACCCGAAAAGCGCCCATGACGGCGCTTTCGGAGATGGTGAGCGAATTCGGGCCCGGTTCTTTTGACGGCGCGTTCTCGCACTTCGGCGCTCTCAATTGCGAGCCGAATCTGGCGTCTCTGCCACGAGCCCTCCACATGCTCGTCAAACAAGACGGTTCGATTTCCATGGGCATCTGGAACCGAAGCTGCCTTTCCGAAATGATCCTGTTCGGCCTTGCGTTGAGGCCGAGGCGGGCCCTGGCTCGGTTCCAATCATCGGTTCCGGTGGGCCAGTCCCGCTTTGGCGTCCCGGTGTTTCCCTATTCGCCGGGGGAGATTCAGCGCCTTTTCTCGCCTTTCTTCTCGCTTGATGAGGCAATCGGCGTCTCGGTCCTGATGCCGCCTTACAACCTTGCTCGACGATTCGTGCATCACTCGGACTTGATTTCTCTCCTGGAGGCAGGCGATCGGCTCGTCCGGAATCATCGATTCTTCCGCTACCTTGGGGATCATTTCTTACTCGAAATGAGGCGCCGATAACATGGCCTTCGTCAGTGCGGTGAGGACCTACTTTGCGATTCGTCCGGCGAGTTTTTCCAATGCCGTCCGTCTCTTCACGGCTTACGCCACGTCGGCCCTCCTCCGAATCGCATTTCCCTCGCGGTTCGGTGCCGTCGGTCACGTCGTCCGCGGGACCCGGAACCTACGCGTCTGGATCGACGGGGTCCAATTCGAAGTGCGGCCGCGAACCAACGACCTGGACCTCCTCTCGCGGAAGCACGAACCGCTGACCACCGATTGGTTCCGGATCAGTCCTGGGGATGTCGTCGTCGACGTCGGCGCGCACATCGGCCGATATGCCCTGCGAGCCGCGGCGAAGGGAGCCAAGGTCGTCGCGATCGAGCCCGATCCAGAGAATTTCCGTCTCCTCCGCCGGAACGTGCAGCTGAACGGTCTGTCCAACGTGGACCTGCTGGCCCAGGCGATGACCGCGAGTCCGACCACGCTCTTGCTTTCAGTCGGCCCGGCGGTCAACACCGGAACATCGTCGGTCCGGATCGACGACGGACGTTCGCTCGACAACTCACGACCGGTTCGGATGCTTCGCGTTCCGGGAGAGACCCTGGACGGCCTTGTCCGGTCGCGAAGACTCGGTCGCATCGATTGGCTGAAAATCGATGTCGAAGGCCACGAGATTCCGGTCCTGGAGGGCGGCCGGTCCGCCCTAGACATCGCTCGAAGGCTCATCCTGGAAGTCACGGACTCGACGCGAGTTCCCTGTCAGCGTATCGCGGAAAGCCATGGTTTCCGGCTGGCGACCGTCGAAGAAGGACATCCTGCGAGCAATCTGCTCTTCGCGAAACCGGATGCGTAGCCCCGAGGTCTCCCATGGTTCCGAAAACCGTCAGCGTTGGAGTCTGCGCGTACAATGAAGCACGGCGAATCTCGAGCCTGCTCGATTCATTGTTGACCCAGGCGCTCCCTTCCGAGTTTGCGATCGTGGAAGTTCTCGTCGTCGCGAGCGGTTGCACGGACGGAACGGATCGGATTGTAGTGGAGCGGGCGAAGTCCGACGCTCGAATTGTCCTGATCAAGGAACCGGAGAGACGGGGGAAATCGTCGGCCTTGAATCGGATTCTGACCCGGTATCAAGGTGACATCTTGGTCCTCGTGAACGGTGACGCGCGCCTCCTGCCGGGCTCGCTGAGCGGTCTCGTCCAAGAATTCGACGGCGATGATCGAGTGCAACTCGCCTGTGGATTGCCCACCCCCGATGCGTCGCCGAATCCGATCTTGGACATGATCGAGGCCGTCTGGTGGCGTCTCCATAATCGGACGTTGCTGACGCTTTCGGACCGCGGCAGTGCCAACCACTGCTGCGATGAACTCATGGCCCTCCGGAGGGGCTTCGCCGATTCGATTCCGCAAGATGTCGTGAATGACGGGGCTTACTTCGGCGTCCTCGGGGCCCTCCGCGGGTTGACGGTCCGATTCTGCCCGAACGCCATCGTCATCGTGGAGACGCCATCGAATCTGTCGGGCCTGCTTCGACAGCGTCGCCGCATCGTCCGTGGCCATCGACAGGTGGTCCGACTGCTGGGACGGCGCCCATCCACGCTTGAGGGGCTCGTCCGGTCGAACCCCGCGCTCGCGGCCCGGATTCTTATCTCGGAGCTCACCCAGCGGCCGGCACAAGCGTTCGCGTTCCTGAGCCTCGGCGGACCCTTGGAACTGATTTCGCACCTGTTCTCGTTCGTCGATCGAACCCGCAATTCCGCATATCCTGTGGCCTGGCCGATGGTGGACTGATGCTGCCGACGCTCAAACCGTTTCTTCGGACTCCGCGAGGCCTCGTAGTGATCGGCCTTCTCATTCGGGAAGCGTTCAGCTTTTGGACGGGGCATCCGTTTGACTTCGAAATCTGGCTTCGGAACGCCTACTTCGTTTCGCGCGGGGGGAATCCCTACTCTGCGTTCATGCCACCGGTTCCGGGGCTTAGTTTTGCCTATCTAAATGACCCGCTCCCTGGGGTAGGCTACCTCCCGCTATGGCCCCTCATCTTAGCAGCGCTCTTCCAAATCTACTCTCTCATTCCAGGCGGGAGCCGATTTGTCCTCTATTTCTTGCTCAAACAGCCGCCGATCCTGGGTGACACATTGCTCGGCTGGTTCATTTACCGTGGTCTGCTGAGGTGGGGCGCGAAGCCGGATGCGGCTCTACGAGGCCTGAAGTTTTGGACCTTCTTCCCCTATGCAATCATCGTTTCCGCGATTTGGGGAATGTTTGACGCGATTGTCGTCGTCCTCTTCATGGGGTTCCTCCTTTCAGATCGGACCGTCAAGGGTTACGCTTCTTTAGGACTCAGCATTTTCCTCAAATGGTTCCCTCTGATCTTCCTCCCGTTTTACGCTTTGTCGGAACGCGGACGGCGCAAGCCCTTAGTGTCGATTGCGGTCGTCATTCCAATCGCATTGACTGCATTGATTTTTGCCTCCTTGGGATGGGACTACGTCGGGGTCACCTCCATGATGCAATACACGGGACATGGAGGCGGCGGCGGCATGACATACGTTAACATCTTTCGGGCACCCGTTCTCGAGCCAATTATCTCCGCGATTCCCGGATTCTACTATGTTGCAGGCTCCTTGTGGATCCTCGGGATCGTTTTCGCTGGATTCGTGAGCCGCTCGCGGTTCACTGCAAACGGACCGTCAGCCACGGTGCAGGCATTGTTGCTGATTACGACCATCTTCTTTCTCACTCGATGGGGGGTGAACGAGCAGTACCTAATCTACCTCTTGCCGCTCTTCTACATCGACATCGTCCTTTGGCATCCGAACCGGACCTCCCTGTTCCTCGTTACGTGGGTCCTCTCGCTTGCGTTTCTTCTCGTGAACAACGATCTGCTAGTCCGATTCTTCGGTCCCCTGGACTCTCGAGCTGTGGATATTGCCTACGCATTTGATAATGCCTCCAACCTCGCCCCAATCCGGGTCTGGGCCATGTATGCGCTTCAGGTCCTCTTCAGCGTCCATTTGGTTCAACTTGCTCGAACTTTCCTCAATCCCGCGCGCGATACAAGGCCATGGCTGCTCTGGCCATTCAGAAACCTAAGGAGGCTCACGAGCCGGTCCTCGACGCGGTTCCTCGGCGGCGAGTAAGAGGGCGAACTCCATGCGGGTGATCCAACTCACACAGCGATTCCCCCCTGCTCTTGGGGGAGTCGAACAACACGTGTTTCACCTTGCTCTGGGGCTTTCCAGAGGCGGCATTCCGGTGGAGGTCATCACGACGGACCTTCTGCGCACCGCTCCCTTCGAGCGGATGAGGTCGAACCGTTCCGGGTATCCTTTCCCTGTCACTCAATCCCGGGTTTGGAAGCTGTTCGAAGCCCCCCATGGAATGGGCTTTGTGGCTCCCTCGATGCTCCGGGAGGTCATGGGGCGGTCCGCGGATTTGATTCATGCCCATGCCTATGGATTTTTCCCGACTTTCGCCGGTAGTTTGGGCAGCGCACTCGATCATGCCGCGTTGGTCATCACGCCGCACTCTGACGCCGGCCGACCGTCCTTAGGAAAGTCGCTCTTCGACCGGCTCGTTCCACCGCTGACGCTGACGAGGGCCGCTCGTGTGGTTGCGGTGAGCCGCCACGAGGCCGACCACTTGGCGTCCTTGGGTGTACCGTCCGAAAAGATTCGGGTGATCCCGAACGGGGTCGCGGTTTCTGAATTTGACCGAGTTTCGAGGCTTCGAGCAGCCAAGCCGCAAATCACGGGTCTATTCGTTGGTCGAATCGACTTGGAGCAAAAAGGCCTCGACACCCTAGTCCGGGCCGTGGCTCTCTTGCCTCCCTCCGATGGCACTCGGATTCGCTTGGTCGGTGAGGATTGGGGCGGCACCGCCGCCCTGCGGTCCTTGGCCCAACGACTTGGGGTCGCGGAGCGGATGACGTTCGTCGGAAGGGTGGACCAAGCCGCGCTCCATGACGAGTACGCGAACGCCGACTACCTGGTTTTGCCATCGGTCTTCGAGCCGTTCGGGATTGTCCTCTTAGAGGCCATGGCCGCGCGGTTGCCGGTGATCGCCTCTCGGGTCGGTGGGATTCCCGAAATCGTGGAGGATGGCCGGACCGGCCTCCTCATCGAGCCGGGTGACCCGGTGGCCCTCGCTCACTCGATGACTGACCTGAGCGAAGCGGCGGAACTCCGAAACTCCATGGGCCGCGAGGCGCGGGACCGGGTGATTCCTTACGACTGGGAGTCGATCATCCCCCGGATCATTTCGGTGTACACTGAGGCGCTGGAAGAACGGGGAGGATAGAAACGAACCGGGATGCGAGAATTGCAGGAGCTGCACTGGTGATAGCATTCATGGCCGCCGCGATGGTCGTGACGACCTCGCTGACGCCTTCTGTCACGCCCCGAGGTGATGTGGCCGGCACGACCCCGATTCGACATGTGTTCGTGATCATGAAGGAGAACCATGCCTTCGACAACTATTTCGGAACGTTCCCGGGAGCCGACGGGATCCCACCAAACGTAGCGCTTTCTGATGGGCGTGGCGGCTCAATCTCACCTCATCATCTTACGACTTCCTGGACGCCGGACTTGCCTCACAGTCGCGAGGCAATGCTTCAATCCTACAACGGAGGAAGGAATGACGGATTCGTTCTTGCCGCAGAGACCGCCGCCCACGGCCTAGGGTCCTTCGCGATGGGTTACTACGACAGGCGACAGATCGGTGGGTATTGGGATTTGGCGGAGAACTATACTCTGGCGGACCGCTACTTCCAGTCGATGTTCGGGCCCACAATCCCGAACCGACTGTATTCGTTCGCCGGCCACGCCGGTGGGCTCACTACCAACATGATTGGAGGAAGCGGGTTGGACTTGCCAACGATTTTCGATCAGCTGGAGACGCACGGGATTTCATGGAAGTACTACTCCTCAGTCATCCCGTTCTACCCCCCGATACCCCTGAATTTCCCGCATATCCGGAACAATCAGGGAATGGCATCCAAAGTCGTGGCGATGAATCAACTCCTCCCCGACGTTGTGCGGGGGGTTTCCCCTCAGGTTGTGTTCGTCGACACGGAGTTCGATCCAGACATTAGTGAACACCCGGTAGCCAGCGTGACAACCGGCGAAGAGTGGACGATGCAGATTGTCGGCGCGATCATGGCGAGTCCTCAGTGGTCAAGCACCGCCATCTTCCTTGTTTGGGACGAGTCGGGCGGATTCTACGACCATGTGGCGCCCCCGCAGGTCGACAACTGGGGCTATGGTTTCCGGGTCCCGCTGCTCCTCATTTCTCCCTTTGCAAAGCGTGGATGGATTGACCACACTTTGATGGACCACACATCGCTGATGCGTTTTATCGCAGACAATTGGAACATGCCATACCTTACGGATCGCGAAGCCCAAGCCGGGAGCCCTACGAATGCGTTCGTGTTTGATCACAGCGGATCGGCTAACAAACTTGCGCCGCTCGCATATCCTCAAGTTACGAACGAGTTGATGGAGCCGGCTCCTTTGGCTCGCGACTCACTTCTGAGCTACCAACTCGAGGACCCGTAGTAACAGTAGAAGTATGCAGAATGACATCGTTCAAGATCGATTCGACCGGAACTCGACCAGACCTCGAGCCGAGCTCTCGTTTGACAGAAACGCTTTCCGTCGTCATTACAGCTTGGCGGAGGCAACAATTCTTAGCCGAGGCACTCGGCTCCGTGCTGTCAGACTCGGGATTGCCAGTGGAGGTCGTGGTCGTGGCGGATTTTGTCAACCAGGACCTCGAACGACAGGTTCGCGGGAGGGGCGGAAAGTGGATTCTCTCTCATGAACGCGGACTCGGTGCCATGACGGCCGAGGGCGTGCGATCTGCCAGCGGTTCCCTGATCGCATTCCTCGATGACGACGATCTTTTTGATCCTCATCGGCTTGACTATGTTCGATCCGTGTTCTACGAGGATGCCGACCTCGGATTCTTTCACAATGGTCACATCAAATTTGGCCACGGCGACCTCCCGCCATTTCGGTCAACAACGTTAGGATCACCACGCCTACGGATCCCTCCCTCTCGTCGGACCGAATCGGATTGCGAATCCATTTGGACCGATGGGGCCGGTTATAACGGAAGCTCAATTGTGATGCGTCGCACCGTTCTTGAGCCTCACCTCCGAGAGCTTGCAGAAATCCGACGAGGTGTCCCACCTTACCTGTTCTATCGTGCGTGGTGCTCGCCAACGGCCTTGGTAATGGATTCGTTACCCCTGACTGCTGTCCGAATGCACGACTCGAACATGACACCCACGCTTTTTCAAGGGAGAAGGGCTCGGTTCCGACGACTCGCTTCCATCGGCATTGACTTGTCCGTCGACGCGGAAAGAATCTTAGGCTTCCTTCCACACGATTGCTGGTCGGTGCCACTTCGTCAGATGTCTTCCATGGGGGAGATTCTGGCCGTCGCTACCGACGCGGAAAGGTCTTCCCGTCATCTGCCTTCCGCTGCCCTTGAACTCATTCGTCGTCGACGCATTTGGCTTCCGCGCTGGCCCCTGATCTCCCTCGCCTTGATTGGTGCCATTTGGCCTCGCGGGGCCAGGATACTTTTCAAGCGCCTCATCTGGCGCGGTGGTGAAAATGGGATCGAATCGTCTTAGTTCGGCAAGTCGAGATCGACTGTCCACCCGAATCGTCCACGGACCCATCCTAAAGTCCCAGTTCGTACGAGCAATGGACTGGATTGCCAAAATCAATCCGGACCTCTCTTATGCTCTTCGGAGCGGTTTCAGGGGGATGGCGTTCC
>Ga0137376_10001005_pt1 | contig 14911 bp, 13 predicted proteins | sample SagtaG_23_FD_104814 | JGI IMG/M metagenome (GOLD analysis project Ga0137376, IMG submission 104814) | Vadose zone soil microbial communities from Sagehorn Ranch, Mendocino, California, USA - Sage2_L_20_16 metaG | ecosystem: Environmental > Terrestrial > Soil > Vadose zone | place: USA...
TCGGATGTTCTCGCAGTTGCCTTCCGGCCAGATGGGAAAGAACTTGCTGTTTCTACATTGGATGGACAGATTACCTTTTTTGATATCGCCGAGGGAAAGCAGACGAGTATGATTGAAGGGAGGAAGGATGTTTCTGGGGGACGAAAGGCCGACGATCGCGTTTCGGCAGCGAACAACACCTCAGGAAAGTCATACAACAGCCTTGCCTATACCGCCGACGGCCGATGTCTGTTGGCTGGTGGAAACAGCAAGTACGTGGTGCTGTATGACGTACGTGAAGGCGAGGGTATCATGGTGAAGAAGTACCAGATCACCCAGAACCTGTCTTTGGACGGGACCGAGGAATTACTTGATAGCAGAAAGGTGAACGAGGCGGGCATCAACGTTGACTTGATCGATACTCGTGGAGACGAAAGCGATCTCGAAGATCGGCTGGACACGACTCTGCCTGGGGCTAGCAGAGGCGCACTAGATATGTCCAAGCGACGGTATCGACTAGAGGCAAGGACGAAATGCGTTCGATTCTCTCCAACAGGACGGGCGTGGGCTGCTGCGTCGACGGAAGGTTTGCTGATATACTCGCTCGACGAGACGGTCACCTTTGACCCATTTGACTTGACCATTGACCTCACCCCGCAATCCGTCTTGGAAGTCTTGGCGTCTAAAGAATACCTGAAGGCGCTTGTGATGGCTTTCCGGCTAAGCGAGAAGCCCCTTATTCAGCGCGTTTATGAAAGTATTCCCCGACACGACATTCGGCTCATCGCACGGCAAGTGCCTATCATATATGTACCGCAGCTGCTGCGATTCGTGGGCGAGCATCTAGAGCGCAGTCCCCATCTGGAGTTTGATCTCCTGTGGGTGAATACGTTGTTAATGACTCACGGAAGGTACTTGAAGGACAGATCAGGGGAGTTTGCAAGCGTATTCAGGACGCTCCAGAAAGCTCTCGGAGAGTCGGAACAATCGATATCGAAATTGTAAGTGATGTTCTTGTTATAGGACGGAAGGCCGCTGAAGGAACGAATATAGATGTGATGAAAACTCGTCGACTCTATCTTACATATTGGATCAATCGCGGATTAAGCGAGATACGGACGTGGAGATGATTGCTGCTCATTAGACAGTGCATACAAACTCAATCTAGTCCTTATCGAAACGTTCTTTCGACGGCAATCGCGCCCATACATGATCATTTCGTTCCTGCATCTGTTTTCGAGGCCGGTGCGGCTTGTTTGACGTGAGTTGCCGGAAAGACAGAAATAGCATCGATGGCGTACTGGTCTGCTTGACATCTGTTCTGTTTATCATGTAGAGAAGTCCCATGATGGATGCGATGGCCAAACTACCGAGAAGCTGGAACACATGAGCATGATCTGCGACGTCCTTTATCAGGTGGAAGCAGGGAAAGTTACCCATCCATTTTTTTGTTGATTGAATCTAAACTTGGTAGGGTCGCTCATGGGGTGTGTGGGACGATTGCTCTGCTTGGCGACGGAGGGTGGGATACCGCGATGACCCCGCTGATGTCATTTATGAAATCATGTCGATGCTCCACCTGCTGGTTGCGGGGGATCTACGCTCAAAAGATGCTAATCGATGTACGGCCCTGCTATCCTACACGACAACCCAATCATGACTCATTTCCATCTCTCCCCCCGTTTCCATCTCACTTTGGAGATACTGAAAAACCGCAGTCATATGTCCGTCAACACCGTGGAATCTAAGAGGTCTCTTCTTACCTTTAGCTTCTCGCTTTTGCAACCTTTTATCTTCTGCGGCGTATCCTGCCCAGTAAACCAAGCTAGTTATTACAGCCAAAGCCGCAGCACCCATCAGCTGGACGACAATACCCACGTTTAATTAATTCTTGAAAAAAAAATTGATAAACTCACCATGTTATTGTTAGTGTTCTTAAAAAAGCCCCTGCCCGATGTACTCCCACCGGCTGTTTGTCGCAAAAAGGGTGAAGGTCTGAACATCATGATGTTTCGATGTGCGTTGTGATGGCAAAAAGACAAGTGTGTTGCGCCACGGACTTGTTCCACAGTCTGATGTCATAGCAAGGCGTTGTGTACACTCGAGATCCACTTTCCAAAAATATGCAAGTTAGTATGTCGTAACAAAAAATTGCTATCTCGTGCTGAATCTTTGGCCTTGAGGTCTGATACGCGCTGTACCGATGTCTTGGATATCATAGAACCATTAATGGCCTTGTTACGGGAGTCAACGTTGCGATGATGTGCTGTTTCCGAACAACCGAATTACATCTCCGCGAATATGACTGAGACCTGCCAAGCGTTCCCGCGGCACACATTCTCGAAGTCTGTCTAGGATGGCGGTAACGCCATAGGAGGATCGTATCTTTGGCGCGTATCGCACCGAATAGCTGGACAAAGCAAGGAACCTTTGTACGAAAGGTTGAATTACGCCAGAAATGGACCCGGGCAAGATCGGTGAGGACCTGGTCCAGGAACGTTTGTTAACAAACTGCATATAGGCACGCGCAGCGATAAGGACGAAAAGCTATGCCGCCACCTCGAGTGTTGAGTCAGCCTTTCTTCTAGACGGGGATGGAGCTAACACGCTGCAGGTGGAAGGCAGGCCGCCATTCTGAAGAATGGAAACGATAATAGCGGCATTTCCTAGCGTCATCAGTCTTCTAAAGCACGTCCAAAGCACAGGTTTGATGCTACATTTACACGCCACGCCATGTACCCTACATCTTCGTCAACGGTACATAGAAGGATTTACAAAATTGATGAAAATCGCGCAGTTCTATAGACTTGTCTGATCAACCATCACTTGGCGGCGTAGTACCGTAACGAGCGAGCTAGTCGGAAGTTGGCTTCGCAACTGGGGTTAGCGTGTACACATGAATTAGATGGCTGTACAAGCAAGTACGAAAATAACGCATGCGCATGCGCAGGCACACAGCGACTGATACGGGTACCTGCCAGCAGTTGCCAGCCTATGACCATGAGACACGGCGTGGAGGTCGGGTGCGACTCGGACGCGTTTTTCGCAAGAAACTTGAAAATGGCGCACTGTCACGCTGGTCGGTCAAGGAGGGTAAATTGGGGTGCAAACTATATCACCCATAAATGAATTGGGTCATGTCAACGCCCATCACGGGTAGTTGACGGCGATAGAACAAAGTCAATTGTAGCTAGACTAGGCAGTCGGAATGAGCGAGGGGACTGCTGACGTACTGAGGTCGCGATAAAAATAAATCGCTGGTAACAACTTTGAAAAACTGACGTCACGGCTAAATAGTTATTGTACATCCAAAACATAGAACCCGTATTAAATTGTACAGATAGCAAATCCCCATTGGCGTCGACCTGTACGCCCCCCTCTCGATTATATCACCGCAAATCCCCTCCTCTCCCGGTCACGTCCACGCTGTCCTGCACGGCGGGAGTGGCCACTCTGGGTATAATCCAGGGTGTAATTACCAGCGTATAAAGGTATCCATAGACATAAATATATAGTTGCTTGTTCACAATGCATTGAAGTGTGATGAAGATGAGCATGCGAATGATATGCGCGTAAGTCGCAAGGCTGGCGACGAGGGACCTAGGCTCAGTTGGGAATTTGACGTTCACCTGCGCGTGACGTATTTCCAGAATATGGAGTTTGGAGGCTGAGGGTAGCGAGTCAGTATGGGGAGGGTAAAAGGTTGTCTAGGTATGTATGTACCTGTGAATATGAAGAAGATTGGTCTTGGGTATGGGTCAGCAAGAGTATAGACGAAGAGCGTTGAACGACTCACGATCACGAAGGCATTCCCAAATATCGACGCCCTTTCCCCTAGTGTCCCATATTCCACACTGGCTTTTCGCCTGCCAGTGGACATTGGGCTCCCAAATTCTAGTAAAGTTGCTGACGGCGGTAGGCATAAGTTTGTTTTTTGGAGATGGGTAGACTAGCAGGGGAAGAGGGGCTTATATAGGATTATAAGAGAAACGACACAGCCTTTTGTGAAATTATTGCGCACCGGCATCTAGTTGAGAATCTCCGACAAGGGTATCGAACCGTATCTTCAGCCCTTTTTTTCTCGCTGCCGCGTCTGTGCCGCACTCCGCCTTGATTCCGCGGAGGGAACTAGTCAGATCCAATCTCGCGCGACCCTAGGGTCCTTCCAAATCCGCCTCTCCCGCTGATCGATCGTGAATCCGCGCACGGGTCACCCCATCACAGCTTGCTAATTAATGTCCTCAACAACACGTTTTGTCCTCTTCGGATGTATGCGCGAACACGTTGTCCCACACATCCGGCCGGTTTTCAGTTTCATTCTACTTTCGGACCAGCCCGCAGCAGGGGGGGAATGAGGAATATCGGTCAGTTTTGCCGGTTTCCACAATTATCACTCCAAATTTTTCAGTTAACTAAATTGGTCTCTAAGCCACAGTAGACATATGGACAATGGACATCACGACGGTGCCGTAACGTGATTGATTGAGAATTCAATATTCATCTTGTTGGCATGTATGTACATTGTCTAACGGTTTAATTGATTCGTGGGTTCAGGAAAGAATGACCTTGCGAACGTGCCAAAAAAAAAAAAAATTGAGCAATACCGGCTGACGCGGCAGGAGAGTCGCACTAAGCTTTGTGCGATATTCCCGGCGGTCGGTAACCCAACAACAGAGGAGTGCTCGAGGTGCTATGGGGACTGACAGACGAACGTGATTGCAAATGTCGCCGAACAGTTCATGTGAGCCGGGAATGGTGTTGCAAACGCCTTGATCGAAGCAATATCTCATTCTAGCTCTTCGGTTTAGCATTCTTCCCGATGTCCACGTTTGGACACAAGACCTGTTGAAGCCACTTCTCGTCCGCCTGCGAAGGACTTCCCAAAGTCTAGGCTCTACCTTGGGTCAGATGTTGCATGATGGCGTATGGGTTGGTCTCCTGGCTTTGTGGAGCACCAGTTTTTTCTTTGCTTCTCCAAGAGAGTTAACATTTCTCCAATGCCTGTCGAGGGCGTCCGGTTCGGGCAAGGTCCACCGGGTCCAGCCGTTTCACCCTGAAGGAAATAGATGGATGAATACAATACTGAACCTGAAGAAGTAGCGCCAGATCGAATCTTACGGGAGCATAATAACCGCCGGGTCCCAAATGAGGAACAGCTAAACTCAAAGTTGCATGATTTCAGACAGCCCTGTAACGATAGTCAGTTAGTTATGCGAGACAGGCTTCAAGCTAGCGGTTGATTGATGTATGGATCAAGAATAGGAGCAGTCCAAGAACAGAACACTAGCCTGGGACCCAACGACGCGTCGGAAATGTGGCGACGCTTCTTGGAACGCACCAGTCTAGACTGTCTGCTCCAGATGGAAGTTTCAACTCAAGTGCCTTGAAGCCCGGGCGCGTTGACTGTCCTCGTGGACCGTGCGTGCCCCGTTCAGACTTTCTCCCGTTTCCACTCCCGGCAAAACAGGTCGCAAATTGGACAACCACTCCGATGACATCGAGAGTACAGCCCAGCCCATGTCTATTCCTGATGCTTAATCAAGGGATGGATTATGTTATCGATGTATCGATTAGTGCGCAAATAGAAGGAGATCTTGAAGATGCTCTCTACATATGCTTTTGCGCAAGGAGAGTAAAGATATCGGTCAACGTCGGTGACTAGACAGCCGTGTGGTGGCAGGAAGCAAGGGAGAAATGGCGCGATAGCAAACATAGGACGGCCAGGAGGAAGGCCGGTCCTGGCTTGGAGGCGAACTTGGCGCCGGAAGCGTTGGTAACAGCAGCTCCTGAAGTTTAACTGTCAGCGGCGGCAACACGTGCCGGGACCGGGCGCCATCAGTGGAAGGCTTGTCATGATATTTGCCTCGAGCGAGCAACAGGCTGTACACAGGCTGCATTGGCGGTCGTAACGTTGTTTGTAAGAAGGTTTGAAATTTTCATGGTTGCCTTCCGCGGGGCGTGTGTGTGCATAAGCTCTTGGACATGTGTTGTGGAGAGGCGCTCAGTTTGGTCGATCGTGAGAAGTGCGCAAACAACGCCACCCCAACCAGTCATGAGTTTATTCAACACCCCGACGAGAATGGTCGGTCCGTATTATTTTCGTGTCGTGTGGTACCTTATTGCCCCTATAGACGGGCGCATTTGCGGGTGCACTTTTAGTGCTTGGTGTAGCGTTCGTTTCGGTCAAGGAACATAATGCGAAAAAAAGAAAGGCCGAGCTCTACGAACATCGGGCGTGTAAGTGACAGGTATATATTGTTAACATTATTGAATATTAAATATTATATTAGCTTTAGGTCATGGGAAGAACGGTTGACAGAAAGAGGTCGGCTCACTCCTTCCTTACTGTTAACCACCATGTCCCACACTACCCCGCCTAATAGGTTTGGCCCTGTATGAGACGTATGTAGCATACTCGTGCACGCGAGCATATCCCTCTCACTAGAGCTTGATACTCGGTGCCACGCTCGTGGGTGCAACTCTCTTTGGCTTTTGGAACTTTCTATCTCGTCGGCAAGAAAATAAGGAAAAGGAGGGTAACATCCCTTTTTGTGAGCACATGCCATACAGCGCTACCGCTATTTCTGATGGATCACAGATGAGCATCGCGTCGGGAACAGGAAATCTGGCCGACTCGGACCATTCCCGACTGATAGGAACCCACCATCTGCTCCGACCTCGGCGCATACAGCTAGCCACATCACGATTCAACAAATGAAGAAGGAGAACACGGGAGAGGACGCCAGAATGCAAGTTCCGCCTCCTCAAAGAGGAAAGGACGACGATCCGACGAAAGCATATACCAAGGCCCCTGATTATGGAGACAATGCTAGAGCATGATAGCCGCTTAGAGAGTTGTACTGTAAAGTTTACTGGAAATGGAATGGTGGTTAATGCATTAATGATTTACCTGGAGGTGTCGTGCGCCTCGGCGTTGCTGGGTTGCTAAGGGACGCGTTGTCGCATACGATCACGTGAATTCCCGATGAACTCAAAGTGCGTTTGCGGTGAGTTCCACAGCTAGACCAACATGCACTCGGCCCTCAGATCAGTTTCCACCCACAGAACTTTGGCAGCTGCGTCCATCGCGAGAGCTGCCACCACGACTACCCATGCCTGCACACGACCCATTTCCACCAGTCCAGCACCCCGCAAAGACCCCTGGCTGCTTCCCAACACCCCACAACATCTCGCATCTACAGAAACACCCCCAGATTTACCCCTACCCACACCCATCGAAAGACCAAACGAGCCGGTGGGGACGATGCGTGCAAGGCTGATCTACCAGTCCAGAAAGCGCGGAACGCTCGAATCGGATCTGATTCTGAGCACCTTTGCGAATGAGAACATCCACAAGATGGATGAGAAGGAACTGAAGGAGTACGACAGGGTAAGCGTTCCTCTGTGAACTTCTTCGAGCGCTACATTAAGGAATGTGTTGGGTCAGCTGCTAGATGAACCCGATTGGGATATCTATTATTGGTCGACCGGAAAGAGAATCCCGCCTTCTCGGTGGGCCAACTCTGCCCTACTCGACAAGCTCAAAGCACACGCCAGGAATGAAGGAAAGGTCGTTCGGAGAATGCCTCCTCTGTAGACCCTTTTACGAGAAACAGTTAGCAGGGGGTTTAGAATGGTGTTTGTGCCCACTTGTAATGGTATCAGTTTCGGAATACATAGGACCCTTTTTTTTGTGAAGTGGAACTACAATAAGGCCTCACGACACGGCGTACGTTGAAGGTTCGCAAAGTTCCGTCGTCAGTCATTCCGAATTAATTGTATAATCTGAGATACAGCGGGGCACATTATCTTGCACGTATAGATCATTCAGCCCTTTCCAAACTAGCATCAAACTGAGTCAACAGCAGCCTCTCTATCCACCCATCTTTGGGGAATTGTTTTTCCCATTGATTATGCAGATGGACAGCAAATATTTTGTGTAACACCTGATCCAACCCACCGCCCTTTTCTAGTCCTAGTCCCATGGTCCATTTTCCCGACTTGTGATCAGGCACGAAAGGGTCTGGCAATCGGTTGTCTATCCGGCACGAACGTCCGTCATTGAAGCAGAATGGAAGAATCTTGAAAGGCGGAACTCCCCCCGCTACGAGACGCCGCCACAACCTCAAGTAGAGAATGGAGCCCCAATCTGTGGTACCAGATCGTGGAGCACGCGACGTGTTTATGACGTGGAACGCCTCGCACAAGTACGGCGAATGTTTCCGGAATCGCATGAGCGCACCATTAAGAGCCGTGTACTTCTTGTCTGATAGAAGAAGGGTCGCACCGGAACTTTCGCAAAAAAGTGGGGTACCGCGCTCACCGTAACAATCCCACTGAGTGACAAACTCGTGCTCGAGAAGAGGCTCCAAGTCCCTCGTGAGCAACGAATCCATATCCACCCACACGCCCCCATAATTCCACAACAAAAGCAACCGGATGAGATCTCCGTCCACCCACGCCTTTTGATCATTAATCGCCAATAACGCGCTTCCATTCAACTCTGTGCCCCTCGCCAACGACGGAATATCCACAACCTGCATCTCAAACTGCGCCGGATACTTATCCAAATACGACTTCAAAATCTCGTTATGCGTCAAATCCCCATTGGACCACAACACGAGTTTCGTCCGGCGCAAATCCTGCGTGGCGAAGAAAGATTTCAGCATCAACTCCTGCCTCGGTCCGAACACTCTCAAGTCCGTCCTCCAATAAGTATGGAACGGAACTCGGCCCTCCGACCACGGCGTCCCGGGCGTACCCAACGGCGGTCGAGAAGAAGGCGGGATCGGTTGGATCGTCCCAGCAAAGTTGTAACAGTCCAATCCGAAGCGCATCATCATCCCTGCTTGCACCTCGTTTTTCTTTGGCCCGTAAACGGCTTCGGATACGTTGTACAACACGCTTTCGCGAGACACGTCAAAGCACCCTGCGAGAGGTGAGATTGCCTCGATTTCATCCGTCGCCCATGTGCGAGAGTAGAATGCTAGTTCGATGTGCGGTTCGTATAGGTAAAAACCGTAGAGTAAGCAAAGGATAATGGCGAGTATGAGGTACTTGAGGAGCGATGAGAGTGTGCGGGGTCTGAGGCGGTACCGGAAACATGGCGTATTTTTGTGCCTGGGTGACCTGTACGCGGAGCTTTCTGGTGACGGCGAAGAGGACGAACGTGGGCGTCGACGGGATTGAAGTGCGTGCAGCGGTAATCTGTCTTGTTCATCTTCGACCGACACGCCCATCATGGGCGTTGCTGTCAAGCCAGAGTTTTTTAGCCGCAGCATGACCGTGACACATGACTCGCTCTCTCGGACTCGGGAGATGCCATGTATTCGTAGTCTATCTAACGCTTGACAAAAAGACAGACAGACGAGTATGGACCACAACACATCTCCTTCCCAATCACAGCCAACAAGATCAACCGACCAAACCAGTCACTACACACTACAAAACAAGGGCGAGCATTCAACGTTCGAAGTTGGGCAGGCAATAATATGGCAGACAATGGACTTGATTAACGGAACCTTCGCAAGACGGGGATATGTATGGGCATATAGAATCAGAAGGGCGTCGGATTGTACATGATGGGGTTTGATGTATACAGCGGATACAAGGGGAAGAACGCTGATTAATGTTATTGGTTGGTGTAATGATTAGGCGGCCCCACTCGTGAATTGCTTGCTTCGAATGTGGATATAGATCAGACTCGGTCGATTGTTCCGTTTGATGACTCTTCATGGGCTCCATCCATAACCTCCGATCTCTCATCGACCAACAGGAACGCCGCCACGATACACCGGCGTGCCTCGTGCCTGAGGATTTGACATCGGGGCATTAGGTGATACACCATTCGGCCGGACCTGTTGCGGCTGAGTTCCGTTACTGGTGTATGCTACTTGACCATTCTTGATAGGCGGTGCCTGCGCTTGGGTTCTCGGCTGCTGTTGTTGTTGTTGCTGCTGCTGCTGGTGTTGTGCCTGGCTCGGCCTTTGTGTCACTTCTTCCGGCATGCTGCTAGGCGCAACATACAGACTCCGATCGATATTCTGAGGAATGGGTTGAATCTCCGTCCCGAGTTCCTGCTCGATTCTATACAAATTGAATCGGTCCTCGTATGTAACAAGATTGATGGCGAGACCTAAATGTCCGAACCGCCCAGAACGTCCAATACGATGAAGATAAGTTTCACTGTTCTTTGGGAAATCAAAATTGATGACGACGTTTACGGCTTGTATGTCGATTCCACGTGTAAGAAGATCAGAGCAGACGAGGTTGCGGCATACGCCATTGCGGAAATCATGGAAAACGCGGTTGCGATGCGATTGCAGCATCTTTGCGTGAGAGTAGAAGCACGAATATCCAAGCTCTGTCACCTTTTTGGCCAAAAGCTCGACACGTTGGGTAGAATTACAAAAGATGATAGATTGGTTGATTTGCAACTAGAAACAAATGAATGAATCTGAAGTATCTTTTGCAAACGCGACTCACTTTAGAGAAGAGGGTGTTCAAGCAATGCACTTTCTGCCGCTCTTCTACATAAGCGTAATATTGTGTAACGCCACGCAGGGTAAGTTCTTCCATGAGGTTGATTTCATACGGTAACTTCATGTGCTTGTCCTATGGTTACCGGCGGATCAATTTGGAGCGAGAAGATGTGAAATAATAAAATTGCGCACTTTGAAATCCTTCACAATCATGGGAAATGTGGCACTGAATAGCATAACCTGCCTATCGCTAGGCAAGAACGAGAGTAATTGCTCCATTACCGGAGCAAATTCGGGCGAAAGTAGTTTATCTGCCTCGTCCATCACGAAGACTGGGCACTCTGAAAGGTCGGCGACGTGTTTTCCAGCGAGGTCCAATATACGTCCAGGGGTTCCAACGAGAACATGCACCGTTTCTGACAAGCGGAGAATATCGTCTTTGAGGGTTGTCCCACCGGTGGTCACCATGACTTGAACACCCATGTGCTTTCCTAATATTTTACACACTTGGGATGTTTGTAAGGCGAGCTCACGAGTAGGCACGAGGAGAAGAGCCTGCATTTTGCTCTTATTGACGTCTATCTGCTGGAGGGCAGGGATGACAAAGGCGGCTGTTTTTCCGGTGCCGTTCTTGGCCCGGGCGAGGATATCACGTTTGGTTAGGGCGATTGGGATGGCTTCTTCTTGGATGGGTGAGGGTTTCTCGAAACCAGCTTCAAAGATACCCATGAGGAGTTCTCGGCGTAGATACATGTCTTCAAATTCTAGACCTTTTGTTGCGGTGACATCCTCTGTCTGAGGACGTAGATCTTTCGGTGGTGCACGGAGACCGGCTTTCCAGTTGTCATTTGAGGGTCTGGAGAAAAATGAGCAAGAGTGACATGGATACGAGAGGAAGAGCACACGTCGACGAGGTTGATGGGCCTGTTTGCGACATTTCGAGGTTGGAAAGAACTTGAGCGAAAGGGAGCAGAAAGCTGAGGAGCTAACAGGCGGTGGTATCTGCGGATGGGTGAGAGACAAGTTCAAAGCGACGCATTCAAAAAGGTCGCGAGCTTTCACACGCTCATGCCACACGTAAATATCTTTCACGGAAATTCAAGTATGTACGCTTTCATCGCCTCCTCCCAACTGCACCGCGACTCTCCGCATTCTTTCTCCATCTCTTTTCCAATCCCACCCAAAAGTAGTTGAAGCTCTTCTTTGCTCTTCGCGTCTCCGGCGAAGGATCTTCTCTTCTTCACCGCATCAAGCACGCCATCTTCAACTTGCTTGTAGGTCTCAGATCCAGGTTCTGCCAAGGCTTGCAACAGTTCCACAGTCGAGTTAAGGGCAATCTGCTCCAGAATGGGGTAATGATGGACCATTGAGCCGGGCGTTCCGCAAACAACAGGACAATCAGGATTAGGACACCCAGGCGGATCAGCGTATCCAATAACAGTGCCATTTACAGCATAGACATTGCGTTGACATTTTCCGTGAAAGTAGCCTGGGAAAATAGCATTTTGTAGAGTAGCCGGTGCCTTGTCATGATAACCAGTCAGAATCGGCGCCAAGTATTCCAAGGATGTTTTTGATGGAGGATAGATTTGATTTGGAAGTATTCTTGATGATATTTCGTTCGCCTATACGCGCATATAGTCAGACTAGGCGCGTGTCGGGAAGACGAACGACTCACTATCTTTGTCAAGACTGAATGAACTGGATGTGAATAGTTGCCGACGAAGGCTCTCGTAACCCCGGTTATACATTCGCCTTCGCAACAAAGCACGGCTAGTGGAAAGACGAGGAGTAGCAGCACAGCTGTGTATTGGCGGGGGAGTGGGTATCCCATAGTGAACGGTATGAACGAAGAGACTTTGTGACGTGACATTATGCATTATGGCTTAGGGTAACCATATCGTTTGCAATATTGTCATTAATATCATTCTGCTTCCAATTCTTCGCGAAGCTGAGATACGTATGACAGAAACCTGACTTCGCTTCTCAGTCCAGATCAGCGGCTGCCTGCAACGTTGAGTCAGTACACCCGTCAGATCTCTGCGCAATTTAGTACACCGAACCAGGTTCAGACTCCCGCCAGGAACGTCTCTCGCACCAGAACGTCAGCAACGATAATATGTCTATCTTTGATTAAGGCGGCGCCTATAGCCGAGCGTTTCCGTCCAGCCAGTTCAACCCTGACTAGGCCCGCAAATTTGTTCAGCACAGCAGCAGCAGCGGCATGATAATTGCCGGCTAAACGAGAGTCTGCCCTGGCTTTATTTCCATGTTGTTCCGTTAATGGAGTGTCGCGTAAAAACCCGATAAGGGGACCCCCTTTTCTCTCTACAGCGAGTCTGACGGTTTGGACCATTGACTTGTTTCCAAATGTCCCTAGGTCCAATTGACACCGGGTGAGTTATCAAGCGATCTCGATGCGCACGGTGAATTGCCCATACTTACAAAGTGTTCCCAAGGTCGGTCCTGGCTCGCGAACGAAGGTGGCGCGAACTGACAATTTTTCATACCGCGTGTTCAGTTACTATCTGAACACGCGTTTTGTTCATATTACGGCAAGGGGGACCTCTCGGCCTTGCCAATTTTACGCAGTAAAGCCCTTGACGCAGGTTGTTCCTTCATCTTCCGCGAATCTGCTTTCAAGACACGCTCAGGATTCCGTCCTTGTATGGACCGCTCCTGGGGCTCCCGATTCACGTAATTACACGTAGAATGAGGCATGAATGGAGTGACTCGGTCATTATGTTCTTTTGTGTGGATACTATAAGGTTCCTAGTAGCTGGTCCATAGCCTCGCGCTCGGCCTTCAATTCCCGAGGTCGACTTCCTCTCCCAAGTATGGGGTGGCGAATATCGGTTGAAGTTCCTAGGTAACGGAGATGCAGCTCAAGTCAAGGTTAAGCTCGATTGTAGATCTGGCGTCGCGAAGATCTCCGTTTGCTCCTTCATTGGGCCCGCCCTGGTATCAATCTGCATTCACGTCCTAGCGTGTAGTCTCGACCGCTTTCGTCGTATCGACCTCTAGAATCAATTTTCCAATCAGAAATGAGGGTACTATACCCTTTACCACCTCCGTCGATACCCATTTCTCCGTTCTTATCGTCTGTGTCGTGGATAAAAATGGACGGCTGATACGTCATGTCAGCACTTCTAATGATTTCGTAAACCCCCTTCTTATCGAGGCCGCCGTTATCCGAGACAGAAAACTTTTCGCCCTCATCGTATCATTGCCCTAGGAGGTCACATTGACGTCAAAGGACGAACATGCTAATCCGTACAGTGGCGTTGTACTGAGCATGGGCCCCTAATTGAAATGTGACGAACAAATTCGCAGAATACAGCTGTCACGTTCGTCGCTTATCCATCATTTGGAAATGATGAACCTGTAAGGTCTGCGATGTGCGAGGATGAGCGACGTTTTCTAAAGTCGAATGGAACTGTTCGCCGCTCTAATCTTTGATTTGCGCTCGCAGCCTATTCTGATTCATTAGCAATGCCACTTTCAATGTGCGCTCTATAGACCATATACAGAATCATCATCACAAAGTCACCACGGAGTCGATTGGAAGACAAAGGATATCAAAATATCAGATAAGGACGCAGTCGCGGTAAACGTACAACAGAGGCAAAACGGGGCAACAAATAATGAGCGTGATGACACTAAGAAGATAACGTAAACAAACATTAGGCCCGACGCAACCAACCAACTTCGAGACCAGTCATAGAGCGTAAGCTCTCAGGATAAGCACGGTTGCTTTCTTTCAAGAGGCTCGCAATTTGGCGGCACACATTCATCGGGTAGTATAGATATTCCGCTTGCGGAAACCCTGGGTACTTGTTCAAGACGCTAGAAGACCAAGTAAATAGTCAGCACGATAAGAGTGCTACCTGCCCAGAGCGCACCTATTCAAGTCAATCGGGTCCTCCGACGGCCCGAAAAGTTTATAGAGCACCTTCGCTGCATGTATCGCTGCATTTTTAGGGCTGGCACGGGGCGTCCTCATGTTATATGCAAGGCGGATGCTTGGTTTGAACATCCACAACTTGGAGAATAGTGAGCTTGCGGAAACATTCTCAAATGACATATACTAACCAGCATCCGAGGACGTTCATCTTCCTCGTCAAAAATGACAAATCGGTAAGTAGCATGTGCCTGCACGAATTCGTTCATATCTCCAACCACGAATGCTGAGAGGGGTATTCTAGGTGGTCTAGAACAACATGAACATTTTCCTCGTGTACAATACAAAGAAAGACGTACTCGCATGTAGAGCTGATTGGTCGGATCGCATACTTGAGGATTCTGTAGGTGGTAGGCGGGCCGTGCACATTTCCCTGCTGATTTCCCTGACAGCGACCAAGGACAGCACCACAAAGGCAGCGAACGAGACACCACGCTTCACCTCGCTGAAAGCACAATGCATTAATTAGCAAAACACGAAAGGTAATAAA
>Ga0137376_10001006_pt1 | contig 14911 bp, 16 predicted proteins | sample SagtaG_23_FD_104814 | JGI IMG/M metagenome (GOLD analysis project Ga0137376, IMG submission 104814) | Vadose zone soil microbial communities from Sagehorn Ranch, Mendocino, California, USA - Sage2_L_20_16 metaG | ecosystem: Environmental > Terrestrial > Soil > Vadose zone | place: USA...
AGTCTTCACCCGCTCATTGCTTTCAAAGCTACCCGTCACTGCAATGACCTTCTTGGCCTCGATATCGTTTATACCGCCGCAGGTTAGGAGTATAGCGAAGTGGCGTAGGAAAGGGGGGATCTTGTCTTTTTCGCTGCTCGGATGTTTCTTATGTTTCATGTGATGAAGCATATTAGTCAAAGTTTCAATCCGGCTGGCGACATTGGCAAACTCAGAAGTATCTTCTGGGCTTGACATTGCATTCCTGGTAGAGCTCTGGGACTCAACACCACTTGGTGGTGGCGAGGGAGAGGAGTTAAGAGTCAGCTAACTGAAATTTCCTCTTTCGGTCTTGGCCGTTGGAGTCACGACCTCAACCTATATCCACACAAGGATCACAAAACAGCTGGCTGAGGATGCACTTAAGTAAGCGAGGTGAAGAGATCAATGACATGGACGACGCGCTATCACCCGCATGTTGCAAATACCATAATGTACAAAAAAAATACAAGCCATCAAAAATACAATAATTTGAATCGGAAGAACATAGTCGCTCTACCTCCTAGTTGGTCTGAGCGAAGGTGAATGGCGTGTACGCAAAGCCGACCCTTTGTTCAGAAGTGTCGAAAACGGTGTAGAACCTTTCCAGGAAAGTGTAGCCGAGGATAAAGTCGAATCCCGATCCCTTTGGTCTCCCCAAGTCGTTCACGACGAGGTAGATCCGATCAGAACGGCCTCCAATGGCGGTATTCAACGAGCGAGGCCATGTTTGAGCATTGGCCGTCAACTCAAAAGGGACCTGCACCCTAATTGAGAATTTGGTACAGCATATATAATTGCAACCTTACACCGTTGATAATGAAGAATAGACTTTTCAGTGCCAAATAGTTTTTTGGAGAAATGGCTAACAAGCCGACGGTGTGGTCCAGCTGACTGCCCGTTGCTTTGACATAAGCCGCATATCCTTCGGACGCAAGATAAATTAAAGTCGTGCCTGATGCACGACGACGGGTGCTCAGTTGGTGAATTTGGATAGCGTTTTTGATCGCACCTGTGTCAACGACACCCGCTGTTTTCCCGAGAATGTTTTTTCCCGAACCGTACACCACGGACTGATCAACACCCCAGAAAAGGCTGGAGGGAAATAGGGCTAACAGCGAAAGTTAGATAACCATACGAGGGGGTGAAAAAAAAAAACTGACGTGTATCTGATTGAGCCGGAGTACTTTGATTTATCAGCACCGCCTACATGCTCCAACGTGGGTTCTTGCTCGTCGTCATGAATAGCTGAACTCACCCCATGTCAATTCGCCAGTAAGGTCTCCGGCCGAAGTGAAAGGTTGGAATGATATGCCAACTACTTCAGAATTGATGTATCCCTGTTGGTATGCGTTGTCCGTTACGGTTGGGATTTTTACGTTACTATCGGGTGTTAATGTTCCTGTAGAATGGATGTGTTAGCGGTTGCGTGACTTTATTCGCTTCTTTACCTAGCGTAAGATCAACGGGGCCAATGCTATCCAGTTGAATGTCAGACAAATTTGTAACCAAGCGCGGGGACTTACCCCAAAATTCCGTCAAACGGGATATCTTTGGACTACAAACATAGAATGAATCTGGAGAGCATGACGTTGACCCCGATACACTCACCTGCTTTGCAACACCGATAGACTGACGAATCGTCAAGCCTGGGGCGATCTCCACATTATCTATATATTCAACACCCGAGAATGATCCAACGGCGTAAGTCACAGACTGGCTGACAGTGCGGTCAATGTCAACCTCCAAGGATAAATATCAACCTACCACGGTATCCGATGTTTTTTTACTGGAAGAAGTTTTCACGTACTTCTTTTGCGCACCCAACCAAGTATTGGAACTTTATAAGATGGCAGGATTAATAAAAGATAAAAAGCACATCAGACGATGATGATCACCTTCCAGCGTCGACCTCAAGATTGTCTGTGAAGAGAGTTGTAATCGTGCTTGAAAAGCCTGACGAGACTTACAGAATGTAGGTGGTCTTCCAACACCTATGGTAGCGACATATACGACTATCTCATTACCAAGGGGTTCACTGATTTTTTCTCGGAGGTTTCCGTTAGCTCGGGCTAGAAGCATGCGAGTCCTGGCCTGGTCTCGCTCCACGATTTTGTGAGTACCCGTGGTATTGACATGGCCGGAGAGAGGAAGTTTTGCCAGTGGTTTGTTGGCGACGACTGCGCTGTTCCCAACAGCAGCGATAGCAAGCAAGACGGCGCTGATTTTGGGCGTAGACACGAGCATGTTAGAGACAAGGGGATGAGAATCGAGGAGGGACTGGGGAATATCTGAATATCTTATGGCATTAGAAGCACAGGGGATAGTGACTCAAGTACTCACCCCTGCGATATCGATATGGAAGACATATTCACAAACGCCTCCTCACGCAGCGAGCGTCTGAGGCACAACTTTGGGGTCCCTGAAGATGTTTAAGTGGTTCCTAAAATCAGAAAGACATGCATTTTCGGTTGCCTAACTTGACGTCGACGAGGTTGCTCCTGATCGTCGGCGCAGACGGCACTGCCACCGGACAATCACGTACAAATAGAATTACGTTGTCACACGCTATTCAGTCACAATTGGGCGTGCCCAACGCGACTCGGACGCTCCAGGTACCTGTTCTCCGTACAACGTGGTTGGCTGACGAATAATCCAGTATAGGCAGCACGCAGGTGTTGAATTATGTCAACAGAGTACTTCCGCTCCATTGCACCATTCCTGCCCACAGAGCTGGCAATCCAGCTGGAACAGCTTTGTCAAGGTCCATCAACTGAACCCCTCATTGATGCACTAATACGTTTCGTGTGTGGTGCGGGGTGCCCTGAAACATTGTCAGACAACATTCGTTCACAGTGGTCCGAAAAGCAGCAAGATGCAAAACGCGCCCTTAGCGCCCTATTTCCATCCGCATTTGATCTCAAGAGGCCCAGAGAAGGTGATGATCAGCATGTCGATAGAGTGGCTGGTTCCAAGCGTCAAAGACTTACGCCATCAACCTCTGACATTGCCTTGGATGAACAAAGGACTCTTGAAGATGTTGATCAACCCATTTTCACACTATGCGCCATCTCCGCCACCTCTCCTGTTAGAAAAAAAGTAGACATCGCTATTCACAAATCAGCTCTTCGCTTCGCCAACACAGGGACATCTTCTATCGAAGCAACTGTACCCCTTTCAGCGTTACACCGCGCATTCTTACTTCCCACGCGAGGGAAAAGCAAGGCTCACTGGACCGTCGTCTTGGTCTCTTCTGATACCCCCGATCGCGGAAAACTAAACAATTCCACTTCTCCTCAGGTCATATTTGGAATTGATGCCACAACGTCATCACCCCTCACAACAGTTAAGTATGACAACAGTACTGAAATCACACGTGAAACGGTACCAAAAGGGAACGCGACACTACCCTCATTGAATACGTTCTTATCCCATCTTGGTATACAAGTACTAAAGCCTACGGCGGACGTCTTTAAAAGCGCATGCTCTGGTTATGGTGTCAACGCGGGCCAAGGTGGTATCCCAGGTGTTGAAGCCTACCGCGCTGCAAAAGTGGGAAGTCTATGGTTCATGAAAGAAGGAATCCTTTGGGGCGAAAGCAAACCATGTGAATTTTGGGCTGTTGAGGACCTGCTCAGCACGAGTGAGGGACTGCGCCTACTACCAAATGCCGGGGGCCGGACCTGCTCAGTCATTCTGACGAGAAAAGGTAGCGATGAAGTCCCTGCTGATGAAGACGTTGGGGTCGAAACAGAATTCACCATGATTGATTCTCGCGAGCAAGATAGTATTATTCAATGGGTTCGGGCACATCAGCACTTATTTGGAAGAAAAGAAACAGGGACGGAAGAGAAGATCGACAAGCGCCCTGCGAAGGTCTACCGTGGTCCTGTGACGATCCACCAAATTGGCTATGAGTCGGATAGCGAAGATGAAGACTTTCACATGAAATCCTTAGATGACGACGAGGACAGCGATTCTGCCAGCGAGTCAGAAGATGAGGAGAGCAATGATGACGAAAGGGAGGCTGAGGCTAGAGATTTGGACGCTGAGGGAGAAGATGAGGAGGAGCTAAAAGAAGAGAATCATCCATTGTTAAGGCGGGGCGCTGTACCTCGGATGTCCAAAGCAGCTATGGACATGGTTGTAGGTATGGTTGAAGAAGATTTTTTGGGCCGAGCGGAATATAGGAATGAAGAAGATGCCGAGGAAGATGAACTCGACGAATAAGATCTACACGGGTATTGTAATTGGATACATCTGGGAATGTATACTTTGATAGACACATTCTGACGCGCTGTCACCACGCGTCGCGTCGCGTCAACCTGGCACGGGATGGCGAGCGGCCCAACTTGTGGCACTTCACCGCCCAAAATCTGTATGCGCCACAAAGATGCCTGGGCCTTGCAACAAGAAGAAACGTAAACCAGCGAACAAGTCCCAAAAGGCCAGGAAACCCCCAAAACCAGAGACAAAACCAGAGACCTGCGATTCAGAACCGAAACTTGAAGATTCTAGCCCTTCATGCTCCCGGACGCCAAGCCAACACCTATTGACCCCTCCATCTATATCCTATTGTCCTGTTGACCAGCATAGACGCCCCAAGGACTGGGATGATCTTTCTACATTTGACGATGTCCCTAAATGTCTTGAAGATGATTTCTTGCCGCCCATACCATACATTTTTGACCCAGGCAATGGTCCTCGCGTCCGCGACACGCGTGCCTTTCTATCTTCAAGGTACTTTGCACAAAAGCCAGCTATGCATGTACGTCGTTGTATCCACCAAGACCATCGTCCATCTAACCCATAACCCCTGTCTCAGATCCCTCTATGTGCAGAGTTTGCTCAACCTGAAATTCTAGAAATGTTACGGACGATACTGCCAGAAGAAACAGCTCTGGTATGTCTCCCTGTCTTATCTCTTTCGTGAAGGACTACTGACAACAGAGCTAGATCCTATGGTACAACAAAAGCCGAGCTACAAGCCGGATATGTCCTGCATGTCAACGCTTGTACCGTCTAGGCGAAAACTTACCTGGACTGACAGCCGACGAGCCTTTCCCTTCAAAACAACACGGCTCTCCATACCTGAGAAGCGAGCAAGAAATGAGCGGCCTCTGTACGTCCCCTGCTATCGTGTCCCATAAGAATACATTTCTAACGCAGATTTTTGTGCCACTAGGTTCACCCGTATGTTTCATATTAGCCTCGTATGATTATCCAGGTGCAATAAAAAAGGCCTGGGGACGCACGGTGGATGAAATCGACGATGAGACATGGGAAATTATGAATGATCCTGCTGGACCCAACGGTGCTAGTGAGCTGGGAACTGCACTTGGCATGCTGGTCAAGATGACACGTTTGCATGATTTGGGCCTTGGACAGCTGTGCCTCGGCCAAGAACTGGACCATGCGAAAGATGCTATGGAACTATCTTTTGATACGACAGAACGCTTGGGAATCAATGCATGACGGGATTGATCTCATTGCATTAGGTTCGCAGAGCATTCGTCTGGTTCAGAACATATTTAATATGTATATCATTGTCATGTATTATTTAAAGAGTCATCAGGTTCCAGGACAACAACTTAATACAAGGTTTTTACGACTTGCTCAAGGAGGTGACATTGGATTATAGCACCTGGCCAATATCACCTGGAATAATCCGAAAGCTATAGCTTCTGGACGAAACGGACCATTGTACCGTGAATCTACAACAGGCGCCTATCAACCCGTCATGGGTCATGACGCTGACGACCAATGACTCTGATAATGTTTTCATAGACTGTGAACACGATGCCTCCGCTCAACTAGACAACGCACAGAAACGTCAGCATCAATGTGCAACGCCGAGCATCAGACTTACTACTAGACGGGCAAGCCGGGGAGTCGTTCCGGTCCAAAATCGTAAGATGCCTTCTTCCGTGAAAATCCGATAGGCACAATGAAACGAGTTGCGGTATTGACTCCGAGCATCAAGAGATTGCATTCGCGTTTTGATCACACTAAAGTTTCCTTTAGTCATCGTATGGCTTTATACAAGGATAGAAGCGTACTCCAGTGGCATAGTTGTATACACAGTCACCAAGCCAGCAATAGCGCCAATTCCGAATGTAATGGCACTCGGAAGTTGTTGTCCTGGCCGGGCAGTACCTTGAACAAACTGTTTCAGCGTAGTATACGTTGTAAACCGAACAGCCGAGTTTGCGCCTTGTCGCATCATCTTTCAGGATGATATTAGCGAGTTATTCTCCTTGCAGTAATCACTTACGACGGGGAAAAGGCCTCTATATATTCCACTAAGACCTTCCTCACGCACGATGCAAGCGGTTCCATGGACCAGGCCTTTGTACCGTGGGTTAGGTCTTTTGGCGTCGTCAATTAGTTTGGTCCTAGACGGACATCAGTCCAGATATTCACATAGCGAAAGAACAACACACTTGATCGTCTCTGAAGGAGTGACGGCAAATATGGCTTCCATCATTCCCGCTCCAAGACCGGCTGCAAAACAACCTAGTCAATACTACTCCCGGAGCTGATCTGTTGTATACGTACCGAGTAGGCTCCTCGGCGCGCTTACTTTTCCCTTTCAACTGTGGTTCAGAAAAAAGGGCCATAAAATGCAAGAGCATGACAGTACCTCGGAATCTGCCAACTTTTGCTTGAAATGATCATAGCTCAAGAACCGTACTCCCGCCTTCGTTGCGTTCCCAATGATAAGAGCTGAACATCCGGAATACAGGCCAGTGATCCCTTGCGTTTTGAGCGTTGTTCTGATTATTGCAAAAGGTGATTCTTTCTGCGGTATTCGCTTCAGATATATTCGAACAGCGAGCAACGGCGGACTCACTTTGCCGCTAAACTGAGACCGTGTCTTGGCGAATTCTGCCGGGTATGTGATGAATCTGTGGTGCTGAGAGATTCATTGGCCAGAGCTTAGCGCAGTTCCAGAGTTACGCACGCTTCCAGGGCGCCTGCTGTTGCACCGGCGAACCTGGGCAGAATTAGGAGATGATGGCGATGGCTAGCATACAATAGGGCTTACAGAGAGTGCAATGGCTTTTCTTTCTGCATGTTGACAAGGACAAGGGCGGAGAACGGAGAAATTGATCAGTCACTAAAGAATAGAAAAAGTCCGACTCCGTCACAAAATCAGTTAATTTGGACTGACACACAAGTACACTATATACTACAAGCTTCAGACCAAAAACGAACTTAGATACCCAATTGCGCATTCGATATGAAGTGCGAGCCACCAGCGCAGCGGTAACCTCCTCCATTGGGCAACCATTGGTAGCCTTGGACGCACACACCCATCGACCTCAGCTTTGCCTGAATCTGAGCCTCGCGTTGTCTCCGTTGTTCTTCCTGTCGTCTTCTTTCTCCCAGTTCTCTTTCAATCCTCTCTCGCTCTCTCTTGGCCGCCAATTCTCTAGCCTCCTGTTCCTCGCGTTCCTTGCGTAAACGTTGCCTCTCAGCTTCATCCCTTGCTCGCTTCTCCTGTTCCTCCAGTTCCTTCCTTCGTGCTGCCAACTCCTCTGCTTTCCGTTTCTCTTCTTCTTGGCTCTTTTTCAATGCTTCTTCGGCGGCGCGCGCACTTCTTTCCAGCTCCTCTTTCTTCCTCTTGGCAGCTTGGAGTTCTTGCCAAATTGCATTGGTTACACCGGCATCTCGAGGGGTGTTGTCCGAGGCTCGTCCGCGACCATTCCGCGCTGACTGTGACCCTGTCGTTTGGTTCTGACTGCTCTGGCCGCCAGGTTGCGGTCCCTGCCTTGATTTGTTCGGGCCTTTCTGCTTTCGTTGCGCGGGTGGTTGTTTTGGCTGAGTGGATGCGGACGGTGAAGCAGGAGGCGGAGGCGCTTGTTCCGCAGCAGTACTAGAAGTTGCAACGGGTGGAGGCGGCTGTTGTGTACGTGAATTGGATGCTGTCGGAAGACCATAGGAATGTCTGTAATTAACATTGCGCTCGCGGTCGAGCCGTTCTCGCAACATAGTTGTAGCGCATTTCAGGGCATCTTCATCGGAAATGCTCAGTTCTGACTGTGCATTAGCAGTGCCACTTTTCTTGAACACTTCTTGCACCATTTGGCCCGCTAAGGTTTTGATGTCCCGACCATTTCCCCAGGAACCGAGTTGGGAAAGCTGATTAATCAGTTGACTGAGCTTATCGTAGGTTTGGCATGACGCGTCGCGTAGTGCATGGAACACAACCTGGTCTTTGCCGAGTTCCTTGTCAAGCAGCTGAAGGCACCTATCAATGGACATATTATAGAAGTTGATCGTCTCCGGGAATCGACTTGATAGGCCAGTGTTCACGTTCATCAGCCGGTTTATATCTTGATCATAGCCAGCGAGAATGGCCATCATTTTCCCCATAAACTGCTCGTTGGTCAACAACGCAACGATCTCGTCCATAGATTCCTGAGCAAAGTGTCCTTCGGCCAATCTGTACGCCTCGTCAATGAATAGCACTTTCCCAAGTGCTTTTTCAAATATTTTCTTTGTCTTCGGTCCGGTATGACCAACGTATTCGCCGACTAGGTCTGAGGCAGAGCATTCTACAACTTCCGGTGCAGCCAAGAAACCCATGTCGTAGAAGACTTGACCCATCTTTCGCGCTGTTGTTGTCTTCCCCGTACCTGCACAGTTCAGATAGAGATACCGGCAATAAGAGATCGACTAACCTGGTGGGCCTTTGAAAATAAAATTCATGGGAATCTTGTTACGCGGATCCTTGCCTCGTGCCTCCATTGTGCGTGCAATACTCTGATAGTCGCGTAGCTTTTGTATGACATCCTCGCATCCCACCACGTCCGCAAATATTTTCTCAAGATTAGTCGATGCACGCTCGCTACGGTCGTGGTCAGGATCGAAGTCCTGCGGTTCGAGGATAATATCTGCAATGGCACCAAGCCGTTGCTGAGACCTTGCCTTTGCCCTCGCAAGGACGTTATCCACTTCACCACCATTCCCGAAGTTGGGACGATTCCGAGCTCGACTGAGTAAGTGTATAGCAGCTTTTTTGGCAGCATCAGAGGCTTTCAAGCCTTGTTGTTTCATTTTAAGTTCCAGGATTTGCAACAGCTCGGCGTCGTTGAAATTTTCAAATCTGAAGGCTCTTTCGATATCGAAACGCCGGGACAATCCAGGATTCACGTTCTATAATATATCAGCCCCCCCGTCGCTGTTAAAAATGTTTGCTTGACCTGGAACATCTCCTTCATTTGCTCGTCGTATCCCAGCAGGAGGACGCAACGATCATCTGATGCAGTACTTTGGACCTCGGCGACTATAGTATCGATGACAGCAGTTTTATAAGGGTCTGAATGATTGCCGCCTGACTGAGAACCAGAGTACAACATATACGCCTGCGAGAATTAGAGCTGTAGAAAGCCCCCATCTGAAACGGCCATACCTCATCAATTACGAGGACCTTGCCTTTGGTACTTTCTAATATGCTTTTCGTGTTGCGCTCTGACTGACCGAGATGAGAACCGACAAAGTCCGAGGGATTCTTGAGGACGACTGAAGATGAGGGAGAGTAAGAATTTTCAGGTTACTTGGAGTCTCAGTCTTCACTTACCTTCTCCATTGCTTAAAAGGCCGAGATCCTTTAAAAAGTTTCCATATAGCTGCGCTACGGTAGTCTTTCCTGTCCCCGGAGGCCCCAAAAAGCAACGATTAAGAGAAAATTGAACAATTGGTTTTTCTTCAAGTTCGCGCAGATAATTGGTTGAAACCAATATAAAGAACTCTCGAACGGTCTTTTTTACAGACTCCAAACCAATCATTTCTTGCAGTTTCTTCCATGCTTTGCTTTCGTTCATGGCTCGGTTCGGAGGAGGGCCAATGATATCTTCGGCTGTCAGAAGGAAGTCATTGGATCTATTGCCTTGCTTGCGCTCCTTCTCCACACGAGAGGCCTGACGTTCGCGAATTTTCGAAAACATATTCTGGAGAGCTCTGGCATTACCGAAGCCGTTAGTGCCTCGACCCCGTGCCAGTCTGGTAATTGCAATCCGGGAATGTAGCCCCGTTAATCCCCCTTCGATATTCATGTTTCCTCCCCACGTCGTTTCAATGAGTTTGACGAACATCTGAAGTAGTTCCCTTTTGTCATAGTCCACGAAAATCAGTTGATCAGGAACGCGACTCGGGATGCCGGGGTTATGCTCAAAAAACTTCTCCATTTGTTTGGCATAACCGGCGAGAATGAGAACGAGTTTATCAGTGTTGTTTTCCATTTCTGCGAGCAGGAAGTCGAGAACAATGCTACCGCCCATGTTATGTTCGCTGGTTAGCTGATACGCTTCATCAACGAAGATAGCTCCGCCTCCACCATTGAGAACGTCGTCAATGAGCTTTTGAGCTCCATTTATACCCTGGTTTGATAGACGGGAACCAGTTGTTTCTACGAAGCCGTTCCCAGGAAGAACGCCAACGTTGGCCAAAAACTTTGCATATTGTCTGGCTACAGTTGTTTTCCCTACATCCGGTTCAGACGCATGATTGACTATGAACATTTATGACTGACCAGTCCCTGGGTTGCCCAAAAACACGATATTGAAACGTTCCCCCTTGACTGATGCATTCTGCCTCTGTGCCGTATCGATTTTGCTCTTGATGCGAAGAAGCTGCTCCTTCACGGATTCGAGACCCGTCATTTTCATTATGGCGTCAATCGCGTCGTTGCGTGCACCTTCAAGCGCTTTTTGCAGCTTCCATTCGGCATCTGATTGAGAAGGTTTTAATTTCCACTCGTCGGGGAGATAAGAGGAGTTGGTAGGAGGTGGTTGCGCCGGTTGCGACTGCGACTGATTGCTAGTGCCCGTTGACGTGGACTGTTGAATTGGATGAGATGCAGTAGGAGCTGTCGATACTGAAATTTGCGAGGGCGAATTGAAAGCGGGACTTTGAGGTCCTGCGGGCGGTGGGGAAAGGCTGGGGCTGTTGGTTGCGTTAGTCAAAAAGTTTTGCTTCTGCTGTCGTGCTTTCGCAACCATCTCTCGTACGTCGCGCAAGTCATTTTCTTTTTGTGATCGGGCTTGTTCTCGTTCGGCTTCAAGTTGAACGTCGCGAATCTTTTGCCTTTCCTCTTGTATTCGCTTATCGAGGTCCGCCATTTTTAACTCATGCTCCACTTTATCGTGCTCCTGTTTTTCCTTCCGTTTGATATCGTCTCGCTTCTGCTTTTCTGCCCGCTTCCTTTCCTTCTCGCATGAAGGACACATAGAAGCAGGTCCCTTATAACATAGATGAGAGGTATCGTGCCCATTGCTGCATCTGGCATAGATAACTTCTCTGCATGGGAACTTAGAGTGATCTTTGCTCAGGTGGCATCTCTGAGGGCACTTATGTACTCCGCAGTTGAGGAGTACGCCGCTGCGGGGGTTTGTCGCATGTAAGTACCAGATAAATCATCATATTATATTACTTGCCAGGGCTCTCTGCAACCCCCATCTGGTGCTTCAGAATCGAAATCCTCTGGAGATTTCTTTGATAAAAATCAATAGGTGTAGCTTGAGAATGTAGCAAAACGCAAGAAACGTACAAGGATTGTTACTTTCGTTGGATGCCTCTCGCATTTAACAGGAAAGCCTTCATATATATGACCACCTTTTCGCAGGTTATCCAATAAGGGTCGCCACGTTTCCTCCCCCTTCCTTGCGTGCTTAAATGTGTCCACGTTACCAATCATGATGAGAGCGTTCCGTGCGCGAGACAGCATGACATTGACACGTTCCGCGGAGTGCATGAAGCCAATATCATGGTTGGAATTGCTGCGCGTGAGACTGGCGATCACGATATCACTTTCTTCACCTTGATAGTTATCTAGTGCCAAATTAGAGACCGAAGCAAAGATTGAAGAACAAATACCTATTGTGGCGAGTCTCAACTGCCGTTTACCAGGACTTGAACCATTGGTAAGGAGACCCACACGAGCAAGTTCCTGTGCATCTAAATCACCAAGAACAGGGTCCGTTTCCTTCAAATATTTCAACTTCGCATTCAGCTTTTGCAATTGTCCGAGATATGGCGTCAATATGACCATCTTGTCCGTTCCGTATCCTTGCTGGATCAGATATCGCACGATTTTGAACACCATTTCAACTTCGTGCGCATTTTGCTTGGAAGATTTTGCACCCTCTGCGCGGTCTGCAAGGTCGCTCATCTCATCCTCCGGCTTGTTGTGGTCGATCAAAACAAGATTGTCACGAACACCGATGAGATTGGGACGTCCAGTAGTTCCCGGAGCATCGACCAAGTCAGGATAAGTGAGAGCCTTGACTAAAGCAGAAATTTCAGGTCGCATACGGTGTTGTTGTGACAACGTCGTATGTGGGTATCCTTGTAACACAAGTCGCTCGAACATCGACTTATTGAGATCATAACCATCGCCTTTTTCGACCTAAATTACATGAGATCTGGTCCAGGGCGTAAATTTGATACTGACAGTGAGAGAATAACTGTTCACTTTTGGCCTCAGCTGCCTTACCGCACATTAGTACGCTCGAGAGCAAGTCATGTGTCCAGAAGACACTCACTTGTGATCACCAATGAGTATCAACTGGTTCTTTTCTCCTCCCAACGCTGTCAAAATGTGACTCTCCAAAATTTCTCCTGCCTCTTCCACGAGAAGGACGGAAGGAGAGACAGACTGGAGGAGTTCGGTATATTTCGCGGCACCTGTAGTGGTACAACCAATAATCCTCCTCCTCTGCAACGTATGGGTGTCCCTCTCGGCGAACTTCCTATCCAGCTGGTGAATCAGTTCATTGTACTGTTCCCCGGTGCAGAAAAATGCTGTCCATTGCTCTTTTATGATTTCTTCCCGCCATTTCATCAGTAGCGCTCGGCGCTTGGCAAGATCCATTGACCAGATCTCAGGCGAACCTTCCACGTTATCCCTGAATTGCACACTGGCAGGTTTCCATCCGTTGCTCCAGTAGAATAACAGGTAGTCTGCTTTGATAGACCTTCCCCCGCGATCGACGACAGACATTCCATCAGCTTGCGTCGGGATTTGGAAAGCGCTAAAGAAATCCGGTTCCTCGAACTGAAGCCAGTCAAGTATTTCCAGAAGGGTAATCGACTGCGAGGTCGACAGGTACTTATCAAACATGGCTTCAAGTATTTCTTGCTTATCATTGATTTCCGATCTGATGCTGTCGATGACATGCCGGTCCGTGGGGGTGAACCGATGCATCGTTTGCTGCTTCTGAAGCGCTAATGGCGTAGTTCTGGGCGTGGCCTTGCCTACGCCACCTAACCGAACGATATCTGCCTGGGGGATACCAATGTCTATCAAATCCTCGAGGAACTGGTCAAGAGCATGGTTTGTGTAACAGACGACAAGTATGTTTTGATCCGTGTGATCATGAATTGTTTTCGCCAGGAGGGCACCAATAAAACTCTTCCCGGTACCTCATCAAAGGTATCAGGACCATTCGTGAGTTACAACAAAAGACGGTACCCACCAGGAGGTCCCTGTATCAGCGATATGCATTGAGTAAGACCGTTCAAGAACGATTCTCCTTGGGACTTGTCCAGCTTGATGGATTTAGATGTCCTTAACAGTGACTGGAGCTCTTGGCACGGGTTTAGCCTAAGCATCGCCACAATCGCATGCGGTATATTTTGAGGCGCCGGCATCATAGTAGATTGCTTCCAATGCAATAACTCCCGGGACAATGGAACCTGATTAATTCGTTGTATTGCTTTCAAGATGGGCTCGTAAGAAAAAACGGCAACATCAACACTCAAGAGCTTGATGTTTTTACCGGCTTTCAACTTGGACAATGCCCGAATGACGGTATTTTCCCCGTCAAATTGCAAGCATACGATAGGCGGTATCTTAGCGAGCATTTCTTCGTCTCTGTCAATGAGTGAGACACCAATCATCTCCCCGTCAACGATTAGACAGACAGGTGACTGATGAGATAAAATACGACGACGCTTCTTGAGAAAATCTTCACGTTCCGTTGGCTTGATCTTGTTATGCTTGAGAGTCGGGATGTCTTGTGTCAACTGGAAACGTATGCCCCAGTTAGTCCGTTTCTTGTCAGCACCGCAATAGATGTCAAAGATCTTGAGACCATCATAAATGTGTGGTTTGTACTTGCGCTTCGACTTCCCTTGGGCTAATTGCCACTCTTCTCTGATCTCATTAAGCATGTCTTCTCGCAATAAGCGGAACTGATTGTCAAGGTAAACGCTGACTCTGTCTTCGTCTGTATTCGAATCTTCGAACATGTAGCTCGTCCTGAGAAACGGCTTCTTGTTCGAAAGCATCTCGTCCACCGTGGGCATGATGGCGATCTTTCGGAAATCCAAGAAGTCGTTATCGTGACGACCTCCAGGGGAAGACCCATTGTCTGATACGCTGGCTACCTTTCCGGTATCAAGGATGTGCTCAATGCGCTGGCCATAGCCCTTCGTCTCAGGGTGGCTCGATTGCATGAATAAATGAACATAGCCCTTTTCTCGGACATTGGTCCGAAAGAAGTCTGCATCGCTTATCTGGTACGAGACAAGCTTAGATACAAGCCATGCAAAACATATTCTGAAGTAGGGTTATTAAGACATCAGAATTGTAAATGAGATCACGTACTCTCCCTCTCCACTGAGCTGCTTAGTGTTATAGGCCGAACACAACGATTCCCAGAAGACGGGCGGCATCACCATTGCCATGAGAACCTTCTGCAGATATTGACCGCTGCTAACCTCCTCTATCTCCGGTGCCCTAAGATAATCCAAAATCTTCACCGCGTGGTTATTGACAAACATGACATTGGAGTCATATCGCAGAGCAACTTGCAGAGACGCCAATCCATTGCCGCTTCGAATTATTTCGCTGATGCACGCCACACGATCACCTTTGGCACATATG
>Ga0137376_10001008_pt1 | contig 14904 bp, 12 predicted proteins | sample SagtaG_23_FD_104814 | JGI IMG/M metagenome (GOLD analysis project Ga0137376, IMG submission 104814) | Vadose zone soil microbial communities from Sagehorn Ranch, Mendocino, California, USA - Sage2_L_20_16 metaG | ecosystem: Environmental > Terrestrial > Soil > Vadose zone | place: USA...
CCTCTGAGCGTCTGCTCGTGCTCGGCGCGACCGGCCAGCTCGGCCAGGACCTGATCCGGGCCGCGGCCGCGGCTGGGGTTGAGCACGTCGGGATGAGCCACGAGGAGGTCGAGGTGACGAAGCCGGAGTCGGTGGCTGCCGCGCTCGAGCGAGTGCGTCCGAGCGTCGTGATCAACAGCGCGGCGTTCCACCAAGTGGACCGCTGCGAGGACGATCCCCAGCAGGCGTACGCTGTCAACACCGTCGGCGCGCTGCTCGTGGCGCGGGCCGCCGCCCACGCCGGTGCCCGGTCGGTGTACGTCAGCACCGATTACGTCTTCCCCGGAGATAAGCCGCCGGCGACCGACGGCCGGCTCACCGCCCGTACGGCTTGGGTTGAGGACGATCCGCCCAGGCCGCTCAACGTGTACGGTGCATCGAAGGTGTCGGGCGAGCAGGCCGTGCGGCTCTCGGACCCCCGCCACCTCATTGTCCGGGTCTCTTCCCTCTTCGGCGTGGCAGGTGCTCGCGGCAAGGGGGGCAACTTCATCGAGACGATCCTCAAGAAGGCCAAGGACGGCGGGCCGCTCCGTGTGGTGAACGATCAATGGATGACGCCCACGTACACAGCCGACGCGGCGCACGCAATCGTGCACCTCGCGATGACGGGAGTCACGGGCACGGTACACGTGACCAACGCGGGTGGCTGCACGTGGCATGGGTTCGCCGACGAGGCGGTTCGGCTGACGGGCTTTGGTGTTCCGGTCGAGGCCGTCCCCGCGTCCGCTTATCCCTCCAAAGCGCGCCGTCCTCCCAACAGCGCGCTCCAGACAGATCGGTTGAGCGGCCTGCTCGGCCGGCCACCGCGCGCATGGCGCGAGGCGTTGGCCGCGTACCTGCGCGAGAAGGGCCACATAAGCTGAGCCGCACCGCGGACGTGGTGGTGATCGGAGCGGGTGCGATCGGGGCAAGCGCCGCACGCCACCTGGCCCAGCGGGGGGTGCGGGTCGCGCTCCTGGAGAAGGAAGCGGGTCCCGCACGCCATCAGAGCGGACGTAACTCGGGCGTGATCCATGCGGGCTACAACTTGAAGCCGGGCAGCCTCAAGGCCAAGTATTGCGTTGAGGGCAGCCGGGCGCTGCGCGCCTTCTGTCGCGAGCGGGACATTCCGATGGTCGAGGGCGGCATCCTCATCGTGGCGCGGACCGACGCCGAGCGGACTACGTTAGCCGAGCTGCACCGTCGAGCACAGGGCAATGGGGTGCAAAGCCAGATCGTGGGGGAGCGGGAGATCCGCGAAATCGAGCCGCATGCTGTGGGCATTGCCGCGCTGCATGCGCCCGAAGGTGCGAGCTTCGACTCATCGCGTTATGTCGAAGTGTTGTTGGACGACGCGCGCGCGGCCGGGACCGAGGTGCGATTCGGCGAGGCGGTGAGGGCCCTTACTGAGACCGGCTCGGTCGTGCGCGTCACGACGTCCGAGGGCGTGTGGGAAGCGCGTGTCGTGTTGAACTGTGCTGGGCTCCACGCCGATCGGTTAGCGGGCCCGCTTGCCGCCGATCTGCGGATCATTCCCTTTCGCGGATATTACGCGGAGCTGATCCCCGGGCGCCTGGGCCTGATCCGGAGCCACGTGTACGCGGCGCCGGATCTCACGTTTCCTTTTTTGGGCGTGCACCTTTCGCGACGGGCGGACGGGCGGGTGATCGTGGGACCCGGCGCAATGCTCGCCTTCGGGCGCGAGGCCTATCACTTTGCTCAGGTTCAGCCGCGCGATCTCGCCGGGACGCTTGCGTGGCCAGGGTTTTGGCGGATGATCCTCCAGCCCCGGTTCCGCGCCCTCGTGCGGAGCGAGGTGATGAAGAGCCTCTTTCTCAAGCGGATCTGGGCGGAGGCCCGCCTGCTCATCCCCGAGCTCACTGCGGGCGATCTGGTACGATCCTTCGCCGGGAATCGCGCGCAGGTGGTCAACGGCGCTGGTGAGCTAGTGGATGACATCGTGGTGCGGGAGTCTGCGCGGACGGTACATGTGCTCAACGCCGTCTCGCCGGGCCTGACGTGCAGTTTGCCCTTTGGGGAGTCCCTGGCAACACAGTGTGCAAATAGGCTCAAGGCGTGACAGGTACCCCAGCGGTCCCCGGTGTCTCGGGCCGAGCTCGAAAGGTTCTTGGGAAGAACCGCTTCAGAGCCAAGCACCTCTTCTCGAGCAGATGCCAACTCACCTCGGCAGCAGCGAGGGAGGCTGCGAGACACACCAACCAAAATAGGATCTGTTGGATGATTCCCGAGCGCCCAGGTACTGGTAGGATGCTTGCCTCCCAGACCCGCGACATCGCTTTCAGAACCCAGGGATGGAAGACGTACATGGCATAGCTCCGCATGCCGATGTGTCGCGTCCAGGGGTGTGAAAGCAACCTACCGACACCTGAGTGGTCCGGACCCGAGAGGACCAGGACGAGCAGGGCGGCGAAGCTTGAAGCGAGAAGAGCAAAACCCGCGGTCTGCGTAATCGGGTCGTACTGTCCAATCGTGCCGGTAGCGCCAACAATGAGCCCTAGCCCCACAATACCGCCCCAGAAGACACGTGTAGCAGCTCGGCGCACCCCTACCAACCCGCCGACCTCTCGCGCGAGAATGGCGACCGTTGCACCCGCCGCCAGACCGTCCATGCGCGTCGGAGTCAGGACGAACACTGAAATCGCGTTCACACCCATCAGCAGCAACGCCACACGAAGCGCGAACGCCGCCACCCAAACGCCAACCGCCACGTGCAGGAGCGTACGCCGACTTGCAAGGTACACGACGAGTGGCCACACAAGGTAGAACTGCTCCTCAACGGCGAGGGACCAGTAGTGCCCCGTAAGTGGCGGGATTGCACTCCATGACCCTTCGATTCCAATTGCTAGATTCGCGAGATAAGTCCACAGCCACACCTGACCATGAGAGAGTCGCCCCACGTTGTGCACCAGGCCCGAAGCGATACGCGGAATGACGAAGAAAAGGGCGACGAGGCTGCCATAATAGAGCGGGAGGATTCGGAGAACCCGCCGCATGTAAAAGTTGCGAAAGTACCCGTCTCCACCTTTCGTGTCCAACAGAATCCCCGTGATGAGAAAACCGGAGAGGACGAAAAAGAGATCGACGCCCACCCAGCCTGCGAGCCCCAACTGCCAAATGACTTGATCACCCAAGACGGATGATTGCAGGAATGGGGGCTGCACGATTGTGAAGTGCATCCCCATCACAGCAAGAATGGCTATAGCCCGCAGACCGTCGAGCGCTGGAACGTGATCAACGCTGGGATCGCGACTTGGCAAGGGGTGGGAAGAGACGGTGCCTTCCATCGCCACGTCGCTCATTCAATCTGGCGCCAGTTTCTCGGCGAGTTCTACGAGCGCCGTCGTAAGCGCGCAGCAGTTACGATTCCGCGTGGCAAGGCTCTCAATTCACGAAGTGCCGTCGCGCGAAGTGATGCAAATTCCCGGTAGGCTGCAGATTCTGCCACGCGCTGACCATTCATGTAGTCCTTCCCAAGTCCGTGGACGAGGCCGAGCATTCCTCCCAAAATCAATCCAATAACCACGCTAAGGATCAAGCTACCACTTTTCTTACCCGAGCCCTCCGGGGCATCGATTATCGTGATCACGGGAGTGTTGCGCGCTTCCTCAATTCGGGCCCGTTCATAGGCTTGCGCCAAAGTGAGGTAGACTTGCTGGAGAAAATCAACTTGTCGTTGCAAACGTCCCTGCTCTACCGTCAGCCGCGGTGAGTCCTGATAGGTACGGTTCTCCTCGAAAAATCGCCGCAGCGCATCCTCCGCGCTGTCAAGCTGTGCGCGCATCTCCCCCAGCCGAGCGACCACGAACGCTCCCTCAGCCGCTGCCTGTGCCTGGTGCTGAGACAGGTTGACCTCGTTGACCAGAGAGAGGATTCGTCGATTGACTTGCTCTGCGAGCGCCGGCCACTTTGCCTTCACGTCGATCGTTACAATACCGGCGTCCTCGTCTTTCGTAACCGTCAGCATATGTTCGAGCTTCTTGACTGTGCGTTGGAGGCGCTCCACTGGAGTATCACCGCGTACTCGCAATACCTCGATGAGGGTCCCCTGCATGCTGTCTGGCCCGTCCGCGTCAGACGGGAACCGATACACCGTGGTGGCGGCTTCGCTCAGGATCGTCCGCGAAGTGGCTACCGATGCGTAGAAATCCAGCGACGGACCACCGGTGAGCGATCCAACGTTAAAGCCGAACTGCGAAGCGAGCCCCGCCAAGGACGAGATACTCGACTGGTTCGTCTGTGGAGCAAAGCTGGACTCCGCCCGGTAGCCCCGCAACAACAAGGTTATGAGCCCAGCGCCGGCTCCACAACCAAGAATCCAAATGGCCACGCGCACACGGTGACGCAGTACAGTGCTCAGAAAGGTTAGCGGTGACAACGCTACGCCTTCCGCGTCCTCGTAAGGGAGAACGTACTGCACCGTTGGAGATTGGTGCTGGACTACACCTGTGCCATGTTCGCGCTCGCCTAGATCTGTCATGTGTGCCTGCAACGGAGGTTCGACCGCGCTAAGGTCCTGGCGTTCCTGGGTTGACAAAGTAACTCGCCGTGCCCCGCCACCCTACACCGTCACTGGCGGCTCACGCACTGTCGAGGGTAGCACATTCGGCGTCGCCGATATCAGCCTGCGCCGAGCCAAGACGTCATGCCCAATCACCATACACGTGATCAGATAGAGTGCCGACGCGTAGATGTTGATGGCAGCAACCAAGGGGTACGAAAAGTACATCCCCGACAGCGCTAGCCACCAGTAGGCGCCAGTCTGCCGAAACCGATCTAGAGTGTAGTGAAACAGGGCAACAAAGAACAGGATGAACAACAATAGCCCCACGATGCCGGAAAAGAGCAACACGTCGACGTATGTGCTGTCGAATAGGAGTGGGTGAATTCCTTGAAGCTCGGCAAACTTGTCCCCCTGGATGTAGCCCTGCCCGAAGACTACCGCAGTGGTGCTAGACGCGCCCGCGATGTATCGCCCCACCACCGCCGCGATACCCACGAGGCGGATCTGAAATGTCGACAAGTTCAGCAGACCCCCTGACTGTAGCCGCGTGAGCAGGAAGAAGCCGACGATCGCAGCGTACGCGAGCACCGCAAACCCAACACTGGTACTCAGTAGGAAGCGGTTGCTCCAACCACTTCGCAATAGCAGGGGGATGATAAGGACGGCTCCGAGGCTCACGAGGAATTCGACATATGTCGTTCGTGTCAGAGTGCTGGCCGACGCGACTGCAGCCGCGATCAAGATTACCGCGAACACACCGCGATTAGGGTCGCGTCGCCGTAACAGCAGGCGGCTTGCCGCAAGTGTCCCAACCAGCGTGATAAAATGTCCATATGAGAAAGCGGCCCCGAATACAGAAAAGGCGCGTACTTGACCAATATCGCTGCGCGTTGGGACTTCAACGACGTAGCCCGCCGCTTCGTCGCCTAAACCCAGGATCGGTGAGTTCAACACGACCTGGGCATATCCAAGTGCGAAGACCGGAATCGCGATTACGTACAGCATCCGGAAAACGCCACGCTCGACGATCACAGTTCCGCCGACGGACGAGTCGTTGTCCGACATGATCAACATCAACGGGATCAGAAAGACGAAGAAATAGAGATACGTCTCCCCATAGATGGCGGCGCTGGGCCGGATAGTGCCTCGTGCGAGCTTGAGCCCGAAGTCAACGACTACAAAGACACAGTACGTAAGTGACAAAGCGATCAATGCAGGTCTTCGAATACGGACGCTATTCCTTTGCAGCACGTACACCGCACTGGCGATCAAAGCCCCACCCAAGCCCAACAGGCGAATGTGCTGATGCATCAAGTACACTCTGCCGAGAACCGAGTCCTGCACCTGCACGATCGCGTAGAACAGCAATGACGTGTAGAGGTATGGGAGCACGATCAAGCGTAGGAGGTAACTGCCCCCACGATTAGCCGCCGAGAACACCTGGCTGCCACCGGCTGGCATATTTATCGCGGTAACGGGCATCCCTTCCACGCAGCAATAGCTCGACTGAACGCGACTCCGTCGGCTGTCTTCATGCCGTCCATTTGCAGGAGTCCGAACTGATCCCGAGGATCGCCGTCCGTCAGTGTGTGTACCGTCACAAGGGCGATTCTCGTTCGGCAAAAAAGAGTGTTGAGCACATCACGAAACCACGTATCCAAGACGGCTTGGGAAGACGCAAACGGCGTATGGACCCCCCACTCGGTGACCCACACGCGAACGTTATCCAATCCTAAGTCATCGAGTGCGCCAAGAGCGCTGTCGACCACAACATCGGGGAAGATGACGCCTCGGCCAAACGCACGAACACCGGGCGGCACGATGGAATAGGGGTGAAGGCCAATCGCAGAGAAGGAGACTCCGGCAGTGACTAGGGCCCGAATGTAGACCTCAGGTGTCGGCGCCGGGATGGATCGAGTCGAATCAAGGGGGTCGGGCCAGGTTATGGACCTACCGTTCAAGGACGACAACCCGCCAATGGCCACTTCCGCGTCCGGATTGGCACGTTCGATCGAGTCTCGCGCAAGCGCGAAGAGCCGGCCGTAGTCAGGCGCGTCGGGCCCACGATTCACGCCGCCGAGGGCATCGATCCAGAACGCGGGGAGATTCTCTTCATTCCATATCTCCCACCGATCAACGCGGCCCCGATATCGACGCGCAGCCGCTGCCCCGAAGGCCGCAAAGAGGGTGTCGCCCTTGGCCGCTGAGCCATCGACAACGGGCCGATGAGAGTCGATGCGCCGCACTCCTGCGTATGCGGCGGGAACGGCCCATCTCGGCGAGTACGCGATGACGCCATAGGCCTTTAGCCCATTCTCCTGCAGTTCGCTTACGACGCTATCCACCCGCGCCCAGTCAGGATGCCCTCGTGTTCTCTCGATTCTGGCCCATTCTACTGGTAGTCTGGTTCCACCGAACCCGAGACGACGAATCGCAGCAATCCGTACCAACCGGTTCGACAAGTCACGAGCCGGGCCCACACCGTACCACGTGAGTTCAGCCTGCACGTAGAGACGGTCGCGAATCGAGTCATGCTGCGCGAGAACTGATGTACTCGCGACCAAGAAGGCGCCGAGGATCATTGACGTTCTGTGCCAGTTGTGACCGAGCGCCGAGGGGATTCTGGGCGACGAAGAAACGTCGATCCCAACGACCCTCGCGACAACGGTGTCGTAATGAGCACTAATGCAGTCCCCGTTTGGTCATCCAAGAACGAAGGGCGGCGCGCTGCGCTCCGGTAGGCGACGTGATCCACCGAAGGCCTTGGAGCCGCACGATCTCTGGGTCAATGTCGGTGCCGGACCGAACTCTCCAAGCGAGGTACGTCGTCGGCGCCCGACCCATCCCGGAGCCACAGAACATCAGCAGGGCACGAGCATGTGATAGTGAGTCGTCGATGAAGGTGACGGCCTGTTGTAGATCCTCAGCCGAAGGTGCGCTTTGATCGGGAACACGCAGCCATAGGGCACCTTCAGCCTCTGCTAGCCAAGCCGGTGGCGGCACCTCGCCTAAGACCGATACGAAGCGTGACACGCCGCGTGCCCTCAGCCAACGCCACCGCCGCTCAGTGGGCACGCCACCCACCCAAATGCCATCTTCAACCTTTGTCGGGCGCCGCCATGGCAGCTCATTGCGCCACGCGAGCCAATGCACCCACAAGGCCTCGCGCCACGTCGGCACCGGCCAGGAAGGTGGACCGCTAGGCACGTCTCTCGCGGGAATCGGTTCCGTCTCCCTCGACTCCGGAGTGCGACCGCGTGAGAGCGACGTACGCCGCCGCCGCGTCAATCACCTTCCGCACCGCCTCCACCGCCAGCTCGGGGTGCTTCCCGATCGCAGTCTCCTCGGCGAACATCAGGTAATCCGCGCCGTCCAGGACGGCGTTGAACGCGTCGCTGACCTCGGAGATTCCCGGCTGCTCCGCCGAGCGCATCGAGGCGAATAAGCCTGTCGCCACGATCCACAAGCGACTGCGTCGCCGGCAAGCCTGCGCCACGTGCTTCTGCACCGCGCCCAGCGCCAAGACGCCGATCGCCGTGCTCAGATCACCCCGGTCGATCATGATGCCGTCCGCCGCCTCAACGATCGCGTCGATGTTGTCCACCGCCTCGCGCGTCTCGATCTTCGCGATCACCCCGGTCCCGCTGCCCCGCAACCGCTCTTTGACGTCAAGCACCGACTCCGCGGTTTTGACGTATGACAGCCCCACGAACTCGTAGCCCGCTTCGCGCGCGAACGCGAGCCATTCGTCGTCGGAGATCTTACTGGTGCGCGGCTTGGTGCGCGGGCCGGGAAGGTCGAGCAGCCGGGGGATCGCCAGCCGGTCGAAGTATTTCCGAACCTCGGGAGGGCTACCGAATGCTCCGTTCCAGCGCACGAAGTCCGCGCCTGGCACGAGGCCGTTCTGCGGGCTGATTGTGCATAGCACACCAGTCACCGGACGAATGCCTCCTCGGTCGCGAGTCGCTCAAGCACCTGCAGCACTTCCTCGCGCAGGAGGTAATGCGGCACGGGCTCGCGATTCACCACGTACCGGCGTACGAGCGTTCCGGAAATGTCGCACACGTCGTCGCCGCCATGCGGGCAAGTTCGCTCGGTCACGGTTTCCTCACAGCGCTTGCAATAGTACGGCCCCGCGAAACGCAGCGGCGTGATCTCGAGATCCTTGATGGAGTCGAACGCCCGATGACCGTCGTACACCCCGTAATACTTGCCCACCCCGGCGTGGTCGCGGCCGATAATGATGTGCGTACACCCAAAGTTCTGACGCACGATTGCGTGAAACACTGCTTCGCGTGGGCCTGCATACCGCACTTGACAATAGAACCCACCTAGCAGCGTCCGGTTCGCCGGATAGTAGCGCTCGAGCAGAGTCTCGTACGTCGAGAATTGCGCCCGCTGGGAGAAGTCCCCAGCCTTTTTCCATCCGACGATTGGGTGGACGAATAACCCGTCGACGTACGACAGGGCGAGCTTCTGGAGATACTCATGCGCCCGGTGTGGCACATTGCGCGTGTGGAACGCGGCCACTGTGTGCCAGCCCCGCTCGGCGAACAGCTTCCGGGTTTCCTTCGGCCGATAGAAGTACTGCCGGTTCTCGATCTCCGGCTCGCGCAGGAGCGTCAACACGCCGCCGACGCAAGTGTCGGACTGGGCAGCCAGGCGGTCCACGCCGGGGTGTGCCGCGTCGGCGGTGCCGAACACCGCTTCGGCGTACTCGGCTTTGGCAACCGTGAACACCGAGTCGACCCGCAACAGAGCGAACGGTACCGCTTCGTGGTCCACCAGCGCGATTTGGCCCTCCGGGCGCAATCGCTTCGCCATGCCACCAGGCACGTGGAGCAGCACCGGAACGGTCCACGTGAGGCCAGAAGCCAGCTGTCTGCGCTCGCATACGGCCCGGAAGTCCGCCTCCCCCAGAAACCCCCGTAGCGGGCTGAACGCGCCCACGGAAATGTTGAGGGCGTCCATCGTCGTGAACAGATCGACTGGCAAGCGCGGGGCTTCATCGGCGATGCGCTTCAGCTCCGACAGCTGCGATTCCGGTGCGGTGCAATCGACGAGCGTCCCACCGTGCGGGCGAACCAGTTCTGTGTCCGGCATGCAGGATCCCTTGCCTTCCATCACAAAGCGAGCAAACAAGTTACCCCAGCGGTGGGGGCCGTCACAAGAAGCCGCGACTCCCTGCAGCCAGAATGTTCTGCCGCTCCACCCCAGTCGCGCCCCCGCAATAGTCCCGCCACAGTTCGCGCAGAAGGGCAACCCAGGCGCCAGCTGACACCTCGCCGGTGCGCGCCATAACAAGAAGGGCGCGGAGTGCACCGATCACGAGTGCCGGAACCGCGAGTTGGCGCGGCCACCACCGAGCGACAACCCGGAGCTTCGCCCGGTTCGCGATAAACCACATGCGGCCGCGCTTGCGGCGGCGTGATACACCACCCTTGTGTCGCACAACAGACTGGGGAGCCAGAAAAGCGCTGTACCCCGCCGCCTGCAACCTGCACGCGAGGTCCACATCCTCGTTGGTCTGAAACAACTCTTCGTCGAACAGGCCGACCTCTTGCAACGCCGTCGTGCGGTAAAAGGCCGATGCGGCGCAGCACCCAAAAATCGCGATCAGTCCGTGGTTCTGTGGCGGGCCTAGGTCGGCGGGCGTACGCCCGCGCAACAGATCCTTCGCGCCTCCCCTCCGAAGCAAGCGCACCCCGGCCGAGTCGATCACTGCGTCATTCGGGTAGCCGAGAAGAAGGGATTGGACGGAGCCGGCGTGGGGCTGCGCCAACAGAGCTGCCACGCCACTTTCCACCGCATGGGGGTCGACCAACGTGTCGGTGTTCAGCACCCACATCGCAAGGTAGGGACGCCCGCTCGCCAGAGCGTACCGCATCGCGATATTGGTGCCTCGGGCGAACCCCGCGTTCTCATAGTTGCGAATCAGTGTCAGTCGAGGCGGCGCCCGAGACCCGAGGAACACGGTTGCCTCCGCACCATCGTGTATGTGGTCCACAAGGCCTACGGTCCAGCCCGCCGTCCGAGCCCAGCGAGCGATCTGCTCCACTGAATCGTCTCCGGACGCATTATCACACAGATAAAAGTCGAGGGGGGGGTTAGAGATCTTGGCCAGCGTCTCGAAGCAGGCGAGCGTGTCCCGCCAACCGTTCCAGTTGACGAGCGCGACGGCCACGGACGGCGTCTCGACGGTCACCGGCGCCGGACTGCTTCGTACGCAGGTGCCGGCAGAAACAGGGCCCTAATGCCTAGGTGGCGGCGTACCATGTCTACTTCGACGAAGTCTCGTACAATCTGCGATGTCGCCACCGCGATCGCGGCGCCTAGCCCTTGGAGAAGCGGTACCAACGCAGCCGCGCACACCAGGCAAGTGGCGGCCGCAACCAGGTTGCTATTCCGCACCTGGCGCTCATGGCCAGACATCATCAGCAGATGACCGACCGAGCCGGCTATCACGTTCGCCGCCTGCGCCACGGCGAGGATTGCGAGAACCATTGAGCCGCGCACGAACTCCGGTCCGAAGATCCCCATGATGGCTCGCGGTACGACGAGAAAGACGATGAGTAACGGCGCCGCGAGCAGTATCATGAGCCGCGTTGAGCTCCGCGCCAACGAGGCGAGTACGTCGAGTTCGCCAGCTTCATAAAGCGCTGCAAACTTCGGCGCGCTGATGATGTTGACCGCGATCAGCACGAAGCTGATAAGGAGAGTCACTCGGGATGCCGCGTTGAATATGCCCACGTCGGCCGTAGTTCCCCACACCCCCAACGCGAACGTAGCAATCCAGTTCATGGCCATGCTCATGGAGGTAGCCCATAGGAGCGGCATACTGCTTTCCAACAGCGTACGTCGGTCGAACGCGCCGCGAACGGGCTTGAGCATTGGCGTGACCCGGTGCCACCACCACCAAGCCGCCGCAGCGCTCAGAACCGACCCGATCGCATACGCCCAAATCGCCCCAAGAGGGCCGAACCCCGGACCCAGAAGCCACAGTACAAGGAGAGCGAAGCCCGAACCGCTGACAGCCGATAGGAGTGTGGACGCGAGGATGCGCCTGAGACCCTGCAACATCGACGAGAGCAGCGTACACAGTGCCGTCGGCGCCACGGCGAGGGTCATCCAGCGGATAAATGGGGCGAGCTCGGGTTTGTGGAAGAGCCTCTCCGCAAGAAGCGGCGCTGCCAGGAACAGCAGCACGCTGGTCCCGAGCGAAGCCACCAGCGAGATCGACATCGCGGCTCGGTAAGCGCCCTTAACCGATGCCCAATCGGCGGTCGCGGCACCTGCAGCCATAAAGCGCACCAGCGTGTTGTCCATCCCGAGCCGCCCAAGCACCGTCGCGATGGTCAGGACGGTCAACGCGATCGAATAGACGCCTGACCCGTCGGCACCAAAGAATCGCGCGATCACGACACTGAACAGGAAGGTGAGCCCAGCACCCACAACTTTCAAAACGAGGGCGAGAGCGCTGCCGCGCACCACCTCCAGCATGTGGTGATCAAGTCGAGACTCGAACGGGATCTTCATCGTGGCGGATGGACCAATATACAGCCCCCCCCGCGTACCCACGCGCCTGACGCGGGCGCCGTCACGGCGGTACCCAAGACCACGTCAGGATGACAAGCCAACGTAACGGACGGCTCTCGCACACTTGCTAAAGGGTCCCTGGCACGTGCATATAACCGTCCGTGAATACTGTCCGATTCACCGGCGAGCGTGTGGTGCCTGGAGGAACAACTCCAGCAAACATCTTCAACGAGGCCGAGGGGAGATACAACTTCGCCGCCCAATTCGTCCGCGGCCGAGTTGTTCTTGACATCGCCTGTGGGTCCGGGATCGGATCGGAGTTCCTTCTCGAAGCAGGAGCCAAGAAGGTCCTAGCCGTGGATATAGATCAACCATCGCTGGATGTAGCCTCGGCACAATACCCAAAGATCGAGTTTGCCTGGGGTGACGCGTCACGTCACATACCGCTTTCCGATGCTTCGGTTGATGTCGTTGTTTCATTCGAGACGATTGAGCATCTGCAGGATCAGGAGAACTTCCTAGGCGAATGTCGCCGCGTCCTCAAGGTGGGCGGGAGATTCATTTGCTCTTCGCCGAACAGCGATGTCTCCAAGTGGTTTCCACCGTCAAGGTTTCATGTCAAAGAGCTTCGAGCAACGGAGTTTATTGCGCTCATGCGTAAGTATTTTCCTAGTGCTGCGACGCATCCCCACGGCAATGTCATATTTGCGCAACGAGAACTTCAATATCCCACGCTGGTGGCGCGCGCACTCGCACGAACCGCCACAGAGGCGATGGGGATCAAGATCGCCCTACAACGACTTCTGAAAATTCAGCCTGAGCCTGGGGCCCAAAGGAATCGTTTTGCCGTGTGCCCACATGGGATCAGGCCCTACAGTCGTAGGCTACTTCATAAGCCGATGTTCCTAATCTACGTCGGGGACAAGACCTAAGATTTACGTCTCATGGTCGACTCGAGCTCTTCGCTGTGACCAACATTTCCATCGTCCTTCTTAACTGGAACAGCTACCCGGTTGTGCTCGACGCCGCGGCGTCTGCGTTGGCGCAGCGCGACGTTCACGTCGAGCTCCTACTGGTTGACAACGGTTCGCACGATGGGTCCGTGGCGGAGCTGCGTCGCCGATTCCCTGCCGTGCCGATCATGGAGATGGGTAGCAACTTGGGTTTCACGGGCGGAATGAACGCCGGCACCGAAGCGGCCCAGGGTGAATTCGTGTTGTGGCAAAATGCTGATCTCGTCCTCGCAGAAGACTACTGCGCCCGAGCCGTCGCGGCGATGCGAACGGACGCCACCATCGGCGGGGTTGGTGGTACGGTCCTCCGCTTGGTCGATGGGCGCCGAACCGCCGACTTCGACGCCGCGGGATACTCCCTCAGCCCAGCACACCGCACGGCGTTCGTTCACGCCGACGCACCGCGTGAGGTCGTCGGAGTATCCGGCAGCTGCCCGATCTTTCGACGCTCGGCCCTCGAACTCATCCGCGCAACCGTCGGCTACGTACTCGACCCGAGCTACTTCACTTACGGCGAGGATATCGATGTGATGCTGAGGTTGAACCTCGCAGGCTGGAAGATCGTGTACCTCCCCGGGATTCGGGCTTGGCATGTCCGAAGCGCTTCTACGGCGCCGCACTCGCGCTTCTACGAGAAACCTGACCACACTCAGGTCCACCACCTCCGCAACCGGCTCGCAACCATTGTCAAAACCTGGCCGCGCCCCGTGCTGTGGCGGCGTCTGCCGATACTGGTCGCCGTCGAGCTTGGGCTGCCGCTGTATCTTCTGGCCCGCCGGCCCCGGAGCCTGAAGAACTGGGCAACCGCCTGGCGGGAGCTGTGGCGCAACCGGCGCCAGCTGCGGCGCGATCGCTCCGCGATCCAAAACGCCGCGTCGCCAGCCGCGGTGTCACGACTACGATCGCTGTTGCAGTGGCCCGCCTAAGACGCGTGCTTGCTTTGCCGTGCGAGCGTCAGGCAGCGCAGAAACACAACGGCAAAGATCCCGCTGTTCAAGACGGCGAAGAACGCAAGGACCAGCTCGTAACGGCGCAGCAGAATGCCAATCAGCGTGAGCGGTAATACAAGTCCCGATGCGAACGATAGGTTGCGCCCGACGGTGAACAGGAGACCGTAGAGGTCGCGGCCCATCCGCGCGACCACCTGGTCGCGCTCCACACCAGGAAAGACAGCGGAGAATTTCGCAGCGCACATGATAGTCAGCGACATGGTACCCGCCGCAATCGCGCCCGCCGCCACCAGACCACCGCCGAGTGCGGGAGACACCGGCCACGAGGTCACTGCGGCGCCGCTCGCCAACGCAAGCCACGCCCCGATGCCTCCGGCTACGTGGAACCCAGCCACGAGTAAATAGGCTCCGACGCCTTCGAGCCACTCGCCAACCGGACTGAACCGGCGCGCCGTGCGCGCCATGTTGCCATCAGCGGCGTCGAGCACGAGCGCCACCAGCAGCACGGTGACGCCCGAGGCCATGTACGCCCGGCGTCCCGAGCCGAGCATCACTAGGCCCGCGGCGTTCAGCGCGAGCGAGATCCACGTGACGTGGTTCGGCGACAGGCCGAATCGCAACGCGAGCCACGCGAGCGGAAAGGAAAGCGGGCGCGCGAAGAAGCGGAACATTACATCGTGGCGCTCCTGCGCAGCCTTCGCCCCCCCGTAGCTGGAGCGCACTTCGCGATATGTGTATGGCACTGCGCTCTCGATCAGCGACCCTGAGCCGGGGTCGAGCACTTGTCCAGCTCGGGCGCGAGGGACACGACGTTGGAAAAGGCCAGCGGGCGCGTTCCCGCCCAAGCCTCCAACCGGGCAAATCC
>Ga0137376_10001010_pt1 | contig 14895 bp, 13 predicted proteins | sample SagtaG_23_FD_104814 | JGI IMG/M metagenome (GOLD analysis project Ga0137376, IMG submission 104814) | Vadose zone soil microbial communities from Sagehorn Ranch, Mendocino, California, USA - Sage2_L_20_16 metaG | ecosystem: Environmental > Terrestrial > Soil > Vadose zone | place: USA...
GTCGTATGTGTTCGAGCGGTCACTTCGCGGCCGCCGACCCGCGGCATGAGGCCCCACTGCCGGCGCATATCCTCGGCGCGATGAGGCCCGCGTGCGTCGCGATCGTTTTGGCCGTCGTAGCCTGCGCGCCGCTGAAGCTGGTGGGGACTGATCTGGGCGCGACGGAGGCGCCGGACTTCACCCTGACCGACGGCGTCAGTGGACGATCGGTCTCGCTCTCCGCCCAGCGCGGCCAGGTGGTGGCATTGACATTCCTATATACGACCTGCCCCGACGTGTGCCCGCTGACCGCCTCGCGCTTCCGCGCCGCACAGGACTCGCTCGCGAGCGAGGCGGGCCGCGTGGTGTTCATCGCGGTATCGGTGGATCCGGATCGTGATACCCCGAAAGCGACGCAGGATTTCTCAGCCGCGCACGGGCTCTCCGCGAACTGGTATTACCTCGTCGGGGGCCGCGCGCAGCTCGCGCCGGTCTGGTCGGCCTACGGCATCGGCGTGCAGGCCGGGAGCGCGAGCGTCACGCACAACGACGCGGTCTATCTCATCGATCGTCGCGGTCGCGAGCGCGTCCTCCTGCATTCCGAGGACCTCGCGGCGAATCTCGTCGACGACCTTCGGTCTCTCTTGCGCGCGGGCGACTGAGCGACTCACGAGCGTCCGACCGAGCGCCAGCTCCTGTTGACGGCAGCGAGGTCGGTGCTTTCATGCCCTCGGAGGTGTCGACATGCGGAACGTCGCCTTCGTCATCGGATCGCTCGTCCTCGCGGTGGTGGTCATCGCCGGCTATCAGCAGCTGCGACCGACGGGTCAGCGAGTCGCAAGCTCGGGCACGGCGCCGCAGGGCGGTGACACCACGGAGCTCGCGAGCCGCCTGCTCCTTCCGTCGTACCTGACTGGGGACGGCGCGAAGTACGAGCTACGGATGTATCCCGGAGCGCTCCCGCCGGATCCCAAGGTCGACCTTCCGCAGCCCGCGGGAACGCGCCTGGTCGGCGCGACGCTGCGGCTGCGCAACGACGCGCCGGCATCCCTCGACGCGGTGATGGATGTGCCCGCCTCGGCGGGGGACGTTCCCGCGTTCTTCGAGAAGGAGCTGGCGAAGCTCGGCTGGTCGCCGGCGCCAAATCGCGGGGGCGGATCACCGTCCGGTGGATTCGTGTCCGCGCCCATCGGAACGGGCCGCGCCTTCTGCAAAGGCGAAGCACCGCCCTGGTACACCGTCACCGTGTTCACGCCCGTCGGGGCGCCGCAGGATGTCCGCGCGCACATCGACCTCATCAACCCGAACCCCTTCCCGGGCGCGTTCGGCCCCTGCTCGCAGCCACCAGGACCGCCGCCGATGAATGGCCTCAACAAGCTGCCGCCACTTCGTGCGCCCGCGGGAGTGGTGATGCGCACGAGCGGCGGAGGTGGCGGTAACGACCGGCAGTCATCCGAGGCGACCGCGACGAGTAAGACCTCGGCCGTCGACCTCGAGACCGCGTTCGCCCAACAGCTGGTCGCCGCCGGCTGGTCGCGCATCTCCGGAGCCACGAGTGGACCGATCGCGCTAAGCACGTGGAAGCTACCCGGCGACGGCGACTGGCGCGGTCTGCTCCTCGTGAACGAGATCGGCGGCGAGACGCGCTCGCTCCTGGTGCAGGCGCAGCTGGTGCAGTGATCAGCCGACGATATATATCGTGATGAAGAGGCCGATCCAGACCACGTCGACGAAGTGCCAGTAGATCGAGGCCGCTTCGACCGCTAAGTGACGTTGAGCGCTGAAGTGTCCCTTCAGCGTGCGGAAGAAGACGATCGAGTTGAAGATCACGCCGCCGGTCACGTGCGCGCCATGGAAACCGGTGAGCGTGAAGAAGACGCCCGCGAAGATCCCGTCGCGCGGCAGGAACCCGAGCTTCGTGTACTCGTAGCCCTGGCCGACGAGGAAGAGCACGCCGAGGATGAGCGTCGGGATGAGCCAGGTGCGAAGCCCTTTGCGGTCGCCCCGCTTGATCGCGTTCACCGCCAGCTGCATGGTCACGCTCGACACGAGCAGCTCGATGGTGTTGATCGTCGGCAGCCCGATGCCGAAGACCGGGTCGACGTTCCAGCGTGGCTTTTCGCCGAAGACCGGCTCCCACTCGGGGAGACGCCCGCGCAGGAAGAAGTAGGTCGTGAACAGCGCGCCGAAGAAGAACGCTTCGCTTCCGATGAACAGGATGACCGCCCACATCCCCGCGCTGAAGCGCGAAGGCTGCGCCTCGAGACCGGTCTCATTGGGCGGAAGCCGATCGATGGGATCGATCCGGCGGCCGCGGACGACCACGCGGTCCTCGACGGTCGTCCTCACGGGCTAGTGATGCGCGCCGTCGGTCGGATCGCCGGCCTGCTGGTACGCGCGGGCGTCGTCGATGAGCCAGGTCGCGATGCCGATCACGAAAATGACGGCGCCAACGACGAGCAGCGGAGGCCCGACGAGCACGCCAAACGCGATGAGCATCACGCCGAGGCCGAGGATCGGCGGCGAGAAGCTCGGTTGCGGAACGTGAATCGCGTGTTCCTCGCCGTGGTGCGATGACATCGCGCGAAGACTAGCGCCGCGATTGGCGCCTGTCGAAATCTCCCTCTAATCTTCAGCGCGATGGGTCCATGGCCGCTCGACCCGCGCGGACCCCAGGCCGAAGCGAGCTCCTTCGTCTACTGGATCCTCTTCGCGTGCGCGATCCCCGTCCTCGCGATCGTGTGCGGCAGCCTCATCTATTCCGGCATCAAGTTCCGCGAGCGGCCCGGGCACGAGGCGAAGCAGTTCCACGGGCACAACCTCCTCGAGCTCATCTGGACGATCGTGCCGACGGTCATGGTGATCTCGTTCACCGGGCTTTCGTGGAACAAGCTCAACGAGATCAACAACGTCGACGCCGGCACCGCCATGACCGTAAAGGTCGAGGGCCGCCAGTGGGCGTGGGCCTTCACCTATCCCGACCAGCAGATGTTCAAGCTGCAGGACGGTTCGACGCTCATCACGGGCGAGCAGCTTGATATCCCTGTCGGCGCCAAGGTGAAGATCGAGCTCACGTCGAAGGACGTCATCCACTCGTTCTGGGTCCCGAACCTGGGCGGAAAGAAGGACGCGGTGCCGGGGCACACGACGAGCCTCTGGCTGCAGGCGGATCAAGCGGGGACGTACAGGGGCCAATGCTTCGAGTTCTGCGGCGAGGGTCACGCTGACATGCTCATCACGATCGTCGCCCATCCGCAGAACGAGTACGCGACCTGGGCGAGCACCGCGATCGCGGACGCGAACCGATTGAACGACCCGAGGACCAAAGCCGGCCGCGACACGTTCCTGGCGAGCGCGTGCGTCGGCTGCCACACCGTCAAGGGAACGCCCGCCGCCGGCAAGGTCGGCCCCGAACTCACGCACATCGCGAGCAAGCCGAACATCGGAGGCGTCCTCTCACCGGTCAATCAGGAGAACCTCGTCAAGTGGATCAGCGACGCGCCATCGATCAAGCCCGGGATCGTGATGCCGAGGTTCAAGGGAGTGCTGACCGACCAGCAGATCAACGACATCGCCCAGTGGCTCCTCACGCTGAAATAGCGTCCGCGGCGTGAGCGGCTCGGACCTCCCCGACTACGTACAGGTCAATCGCGACCACTGGACCAAGAACAACGCCGCGTACACCGATGGGCGCGCCGAGCACGCGTGGAACGAGCAGGAGATCTCGTGGGGCCTCTGGAACACGCCCGAGAGCGAGGTCAATGTCCTTCCTGACGTTCGCGGCAAAGACGTCGTCGAGCTGGGCTGCGGTACGGCGTACGTCGGGGCGTGGCTGAAACGGCGTGGCGCCCGACGAGTGGTCGGCGTGGACATCACGCCGGCGCAGCTCGAGTCGGCGCGGCGAGTGAACATCAAGACCGGGCTGGGCCTGGAGCTCGTGGAGGCGAACGCCGAAGCCACGGGCCTACCCGGCGCGTCGTTCGATCTGGCGATCTCCGAATATGGCGCGTCGATCTGGTGCGATCCGTACAAGTGGATCCCCGAGGCCGCGCGCCTGCTTCGGTCGAATGGCGAGCTCGTGTTCCTTCGCAACTCGACGCTCTCGATCCTCTGCATGCCCGACACCGGGAAGGTCACCGAGAAGCTGCAGCGCCCACAGCTCGGTCTGCACCGCATCGACTGGCCTGGTGACGAACCCGAGACGGACTTCAACCTCGGGCACGGCGATCTCATACGCCTGCTCCGGAAGTCGGGGTTCGAGATTCTCGACATGGTCGAGATCTTCGCGCCGGCCCACGCGGTCGACCACCCTTTCTATGGTGACTACGTCTCGGTGGAGTGGGCCCAGAAGTGGCCGGGCGAGGAGATGTGGCGCGCGCGAAAGCGCTAGGGCGCCTCCACGGTGAAGCCGGTGCGCATCCCGAGCTGGTAGTGGCCGGCGATGTTGCAGATGAAGACGTACTTCCCGGGCTGAAGGTCGACCGTCACCGAGGCCGATTTCCCGGCCGGGATGCTCTTGATCTCACCGACCTTGCCATCTTCCTTGGCCTTCGCGCTGGCGCCGTCGACCTGAAGCTTGTCGGGCGGGAGATCGGTCTTGATCACCTCGAAGCTGTGCTCCATGGCGGCGAGGTTGCGGACGCCGATCTTGATCTTGCCCGCTTTCGCGCTCGGCACATTCACCGCGATCTTGTAGTCGGTCATCTCCGCGACCACCTGTGAATCTGTCGGTGCGGCCTCGGGTGCGCCGCCGCACGCAGCGATGAGCAGGGCGAGCGCGACCAGTGGTGTGAGCGATCGCATGATCATCTTCTTGGTCCGACGGTAATACGCTCGCGGCGCCGCTGCATTTCTTCTTCCTCCGCGAGCCAGAGGAAGAACGAGATCGACGCCGCCGCGAGGAAGACGAAATCGCCGACCACCCACATCACCGCTCCGCCGATCCGCTGGTCGGTGACCGGGTCCAGGCCAAAGCGCTCCGGGGTGCGCGCGTACGCGTCATAGAGAAGGCGCGTCGAGAACGAGAGCAGCCCACCGAGGACCGTGTTCTGCGCGGCGCCCGCGACGAGCAGGTAGGGCAGCCGGGCGGCGTAGCTGAGCGTCCCGCGGAAGGGCGCCGGGTCGATGACGACACTCCAAAAGAGCAGTGCGCTCGCGAAGAACCACGCGTGCTCGGCGACGTGTAGCCGCTCGTTGGCGAGCGCCGCGTCGTAGAGGGCGGGAAGGTGCCAGGCGTAGAGGCCGCCGACATACAGCGCGCCCGCGATCAGCGGATGCCGCAGCAGATGCAGCGCCGCACGGATCGGCCGCGAGCGCGCCAGCCGACGGACCGCCGCCGCGCGCACGAAGCGTGGAAGGCCTCGCAACATCGGCCGGATCGGCGCGCCCAGCAACAGGAGCGGCGCCGCCGCGACAGTGAGGAGCATGTGCTGGACCATGTGGATACTGAAGAGCGCGGTGGCGAGCAGATCGATGCCCGACACGAGCGCGAGGAGGAGCGCAAAGAGCCCTAAGAGGAACGCGGCAGTGCGCCACGCCGGCCACGGTCGCGGCATGCGTCGCACCCCGATGACGTAGAGCAACGCCGCGAGCGCGCAGAAGACGATCGTGACTACAGGCGCAATGTGCTGTCCACCATGATCGCGACGAAGAGCAGCGCGAGATAGAGCATCGAGTAGAGGTACACGCCGCGCGCGACCGCCCGACGGCGGCTCGCTCCGCTCCGCAGCAGGCGGAGCGCATACACGATGAAGAGCGCGCCAAGCAGGATTGCCGCCGCGAGATAGAGGTAACCCAGGCCGCCGATGATGAAGAGCAGGATCGTCAGCGGAAGGAGGCTCGCGGCGTACGCGAGGATGTTCCACGCGGTCGCCTCATCGCCGCGCACCACCGGCAGCATGGGCACGCCCGCGCGCTCGTAATCGTCGCGGATCAGGAGCGCGAGGGCCCAGAAGTGCGCCGGCGTCCAGAAGAAGATGATCGCGAAGAGCAGCCAGGCTGCGAGGTCGAGCGACCCGGTGATGGCCGCCCATCCCACGAGCGGCGGGATCGCGCCCGCGGCGCCGCCGATGACGATGTTCTGCACGGTCGTGCGCTTGAGCCAGATCGTGTAGACGAGGATGTAGAAGATCGTGCCGGCGAGCGCGAGCGTCGCCGCGAGCAGATTCGTGAAGGCGGCGAGCACGACGAACGCGACGACGTTAAGGGCGATGCCCCAGACGACCGCAAGGCGCGCCGAGACGCGGTGCGACGGTAGCGGACGGTGTCGCGTCCGGCGCATGCGCTCGTCGAGATCGCGGTCGAAGTAGTGGTTGAGGGACGCGGCACCCCCGCTCGCGGCCGCGCCGCCGATGAGCGTCGCCGCCAGGACGCCGAACGGCGGCACGCCGCGAGCCGCGAGGAACATCCCGCCCAGCGCGGTGACAAGCAGCAGCGACATGATCGCCGGCTTCGTGAGGGCGATGAGGTCTCTGGCAAGCGCGCGCTGGACCGCGGCCGGTCGCCAGGCTAGGACGGTCAACGCGACGACGCTGCACCAGAGCGCCGAAGCCGCCGCCGGATGCGCGCCGAGCGCCCAGGGAGAAAAGCCGGTAAGTGGATTCGCCGCGCCGATGGCCACCTGCGCGAGAAAGACTGCCGCCGTCACGATCGCGAGCGGGCCGAGACCCGGGACTTCGCGGCGGTGCCGCCAGGCCTCGACGCACGCGACCAGCAGAATGACGCCCACGGCTCCCGCGACGTAGCGGTGGGCCATCGCGACCGCCGGTGCGCCGAACGTCGGGATGCCCATGGCGCCACCGCAGAGCGGCCAGCCGAGGCACGCGCTGGTCGCATTCGCGCCGCGCACGTACGCGCCTGTGAGCATGAGCACGAACGTCCCGATGGCCGCGGCGAGCGCCAGCCAGGTCCATCGGCCGGATCGCTCGGGGCCAGCGGTCGGCCAGCGGACCACGACGGCGAGGACGGTGAGCGTGGCAAGCAGGAGTTCGGCGTTCGCCAGATGCAGGGTCACCCACTCCGGCGAGAGCTCGAGCACGACGGTGATCCCGCCGAGCACCGCCTGCAGCGGATAGAGCACCGCCGCCGCGATGGCGAGCCACAGGGCGCGCGAGTCGGCGCGATACGTCAGGAGCGTCCACACCACCATCGCCGCGACGGCGATGCCGCTCGTGATCGCGAGGAACCGATGCGTCCACTCAATGCGCGTCGCCGGATCGAGCGACGGCAGGAACTGCCCATGGCAGAGCGGCCAGTCCGGACAGCCGAGACCGGACCCCGTCACCCGCACCACGCCGCCCCACACGACGACGAGGAAGGTCAGGGCGAGGCTCAGGTAGACGAGCGCGCGATAGCGAGGCGAAAAGGTCATGCCGGACGCCGCGTCAGTGCGGAACGTCCTCCTTCAAGGGACGAGCGCTGTGCACCACCGGAATGCGCGCGAAGTTGTACGGCTGCGGAGGCGAGGTCGTGGCCCACTCCAGCGTGTCGGCCTCCCACGGATCGTCGCCGGCCGGCTTTCCGTTGCCGAGGACGATGCTGTAGAAGAAGTTCCAGAGGAACACGATGATCGCCAGCGCGATGATGTAGGCCCCGATCGTCGAGACCAGGTTCAGGCTCGCCCATTCGGGTGCTTGCGGGTAGTGGAAAACCCGCCGCGGCATCCCGTCGAGGCCGAGCTGGTGCATCGGGAAGAACGCCAGGTTGACGCCGATGAAGAAGAGGAAGAAATGCAGCCGGCCGAGCGTCTCGCTCAGCATCCGGCCGCTCATCTTGGGCATCCAGTAATACATCGCGGCGAACATGCAGAAGAGCGCACCCTGGACCAGCACGTAGTGGATGTGCGCGACGACGTACATCGTGTCTGAGAGCTGGACGTCCACCGGCACCGATCCCAGGAAGATTCCGGAGATCCCACCGATCGTGAAGACGACGATGAACGCCATCGCGAAGAGCATCGCCGTCTTGAAGCGGAGCGCGCCACCCCAGATCGTCCCCAGCCACGAGAAGATCTTCACACCGGTCGGGACGGCGATGAGCATCGTCGAGGCCATGAAGAAAACCTGGAGCGCCGGATCGATGCCTGCCACGAACATGTGATGCACGAACACGCCGAACGAGAGGAACCCGATCGCCGCCGACGAGTAGGCGATCATCTTGTAGCCGAAGATCGGCTTGCGCGAGAAGACCGGCAGCACTTCGGAGATCACGCCGAAGCCGGGCAGGATCATGATGTAGACCTCGGGGTGCCCGAAGAACCAGAAGAGGTACTGCCACAGGAGGGGATCGGCGCCCTGGCCCACGGCGAAGAAGTTCGTCTGGGCCATGCGGTCGAAGAGCAAGAGCACGCCCGCGACGGTCAGGAAGGGCATCGCGAGCACGAGCAGGAAGCTCGTAACGAGGACGCTCCAGGTGAATAGCGTGATGCGGAAGAAGGTCATGCCCGGCGCGCGCAGCGAGAAGATCGTCACGATCATGTTGAGCGCGCCGAAGATCGAAGAGAACCCGAGCACGGTGAGAGCGAGGATCAGAAGATCCACGCCGGGTCCTGGTGAGAACTCTCGCGTCGAGTTGGGTACGTAGATCGTCCACCCGGTTGCCGGCGGCCCGACGACAAAGGCCGAGTAGAGCACGATGCCGCCCGCGAGTAGGAGCCAGTAGGAGAGCGCGTTGAGCCGCGGGAAGGCCATGTCCCGCGCGCCGAGCTGAAGCGGAATGATGTAGTTCGCGAACCCCGTCCAGACCGGGACCACGAAGAGGAAGACCATGGTGACGCCGTGCATCGTGAACGCGGCGTTGTACTGCGCGGCGTTGAGGAAACCGGTGTCCGGCGTCGCGAGCTGGGTGCGGATGCCGAGCGCGAGCAGGCCGCCGGTCAGGAAAAAGAGGAACGTCGTCGTGAGGTAGAGAACGCCGATCTTCTTGTGATCGGTCGTGGTGATCCATTCGAGAATGCCGCTGTAACGGGGACGTACGAGCGGGAAGGTCCGCTCGAGAGTGGCCATGACGTGTCAATTGCAACCCGCGGAATTAGGGGTGTCAAATACGGACGCTTATAGCGAGACCCCGCGTGCGCTATTCAATCCGAGGCACCGACGACGCCGTAGAGCCTTAGTTCAAGACGGTGAAGGACGCGCTGACGAGGTCAGTTCCGCCGCCGCTCTTATCGATCGCCACGGTGATCGTGTGCTGGCCGTTCGCGAGCGCGGTCGTGCTGTAGGGGTTCGCGCTCCCATTGGACGCGGTGCCCGCGAAGTCCCAGGGAGCCAGGCCCTCGGTCCTAAACGGGCTGCCGACCCGCTGCGGGTCGTCGAGATAGAACCGCGCTTGCGTGACCCCGGTCGCGGGGTTGACGAACACGTAGATCGTGCCGGCGACCGTCTTGCCATCGAGTCCGGAGGGACCGGAGCGACTGGCAGACGAGCTGACCTGTAGCGAGAACGCGGAGGGAGGAGGCGGCGGCGGGCTGCCATTCGCGACTGTGAAGGTCGCCGTAACGAGATCCGTTCCACCGCCGCTCTTGTCGATCGCCACGGTGATGGCGTGCTGGCCGTTCGCGAGCGCTGTGGTGCTGTAGGGGTTCGCGTTCCCGTTGGAGGCGGTGCCCGCGAAGTCCCAGGGGGCCGCCCCTTCGATCTTGATGGGGCTACCGACCCGCTGCGGGTCGTCAAGGTAGAACCGGGCCTGCGTGACTCCGGTCTCGGGGCTGACGAACACGTAGATCGTGCCGCTGACGGAACTCGCCTGAAGCCGCGAAGCGCTCGAGCGATTCGCGGCACCGCTCACGAGCAGGTCGTAGGAAGAGGCGGCGGTCGTCGTGAAGGTGGAGTCAACCGACTGTGCGGGATTGCTCGACCCGTCCACACTCTTGACGCGGTAGCCATAGGTGGTGCTCGGGCTGAGCCCACCGATCGTCACGCTGTGGTTTGTGACTCTTGGCGAAGTGTCCGTGATCGGGGTCGAGGTGACGACGGCCGGGTCGGTCCAGTACTCGACCTGGCTAGAGGCGGGCTCGTTCGTCGTCCAAGTGATTTTGGCGGTCGTCGATGTTGTCGCAGCGCTCGCGCCGGAGATCACCGGCGGCGTCGTGTCTGGTGCCGCGTAGCCGCCTGCGAACGCGAGGGAACCGAAGTACTTGCCGCTGACCGGATGGAGCGGGTCGCCGTTAAAGCCGTTCGCCGCCGTCGCATGCGCCTGCGCGTCCGTGCGGATCTTCTGGACGATCTGGGCCGGCGTCATACCGCTGCAGGGACCCGCGAGGCCGCCGCTCCCAAGGCACAAGGCAACGGTGCCCGAGACGTGGGGTGTGGCCATGCTCGTGCCCGAGATCGTCGTGTAGCCGCTGCTCAGCCACGTCGAGCCTATGCAGACACCTGGCGCGGCGACGGTATGGTTCTGCTCGGCCGCCGCCACGGCGAAGCTCGAGAACGTAGCGAAAGCGTCGTCCGTCTCACCGGTACGGCATGTGGGCGCGCCGCCTGTCCCGCCCGCGATGCCGTCGCTGTCGGACATGGCCGTGACGGTCAGCGCTTCGGGGTAGGACGCCGGCGCGGAGGCCGCGAAGTTCACGGCACTGTTCCCCGCAGCCACGACGTAGGTGACGCCCGCTGCCGTCGACCGGCAGATCGCCTGATGGAGCGCGTCGAAATTCGAGTTGCCGCAGTTGTTGTCGTTCGACCCGCTCCCGCCGAGGCTCATGCTCGCGACCTTGATGTTGAGCGTCGCCGCATTCGCGGTCACCCAGTCGATCCCGCAGATGACCTGCCCCCACGTGCCCGAGCCCTGCCCGTTGAGGACCTTCACCGCATAGACCTTGCTCCCGGGCGCAACGCCGATAACACCTGCCCCGTTGTTCCGCGCCCCGATCGTGCCGGACACGTGTGTCCCGTGGCCGTTGTCGTCATTCGGGCTTGCGCCGCTCGTGATGCAGTTCTTCCCCGCGACCGCGTTCAGGTCCGGGTGAGTCAGCTGGATGCCCGTGTCGATGACCGCGACCGCGACGGTCGAGGCCTCGTTCGCATTCGTTGCGCTCGCCGCGTCGATGCGGCGGACGCCCGTGGGTGCGGAGTCACCCGCAGCGATCGGGACGCTTCCGATCGCATGGACCTCGCGATCGGGACTGACGAACTTCACCTTCGGATTGCGAGAGAGGGCCGCGAGATGGGTCGAGCTCAGCGCGGCGGCGAAGCCTTTGATCGCGTGTGAGTACCGAAAGTCCGCCCTGACCTTTTCGGCACGCTCGAAGTCGTCGGTCTCACGCTCGGAATCGACCGAATCGACCCAGACGACGATGTACCGGTCGGTCGGCTGAGACGCGGCCGCGCCCGACCCTGGCGAAGTTGCCAACGCCAGAGCGACCGCAGCGACGTACACGAGAACCCTTCCCCTCGACATCCTTCCCCTTCGACGCGCCGCCCTCCGGGCGTGACGGCGACTGTACCTAAGGGGGCGCCCCGTGTCTCCAAAAAAGCGCACGTACGTCCGCTTGGCGAACGTGCGTGCTCACCTTTCTGACCTCCGGCGAAGCAGCGCGACGGGGAGGAGGTCGAGTCCGATCGCGCTGAGATGGAGAGGAGCTGTGCGCCCAGATCAGCGGCACGAACATCCCGGACAGTGGCCAGCGCGCGCGTACACTCCGCGCCCGGGAAGTGAACATGAACCAAGCACCAGGACCATTCCTCGGCACGTGGACGCTGATGATGGCGGCCATGATGCTGCCGTCGGCGATGCCGATGATCCTTCTGCACAGGCTTGGTGCCGATGGTCGCGTCCGCGCGCAGCTCTGGTCGGCCAGTTTCGTCGCGGGATACCTCGTCTTATGGGCATCCGTCGGGGTCGTCGTCTGGGGCGCAGCGATGGCTACGGAGGCGCTCGTCCCATCCGAGCTACGCGCGCTCGGCGTCGCGGCAGTCTTACTGCTCGCGGGGATCTACCAGTTCACTCCGCTGAAGTCGACGTGCCTCCGCGCATGCCGCACGCCGGCGGACTTCCTCCTCACGCACTGGCACCGCGGTCTGGGCGGCCAGCTGCGACTCGGGATCGAGCACGGCCTCTATTGCCTGGGCTGCTGCTGGGCGCTCATGGCGCTTTTCGTTGGCGCCGGAGCGATGAGCCTCCTCTGGGCAGCAGGGATAGCGTTCGTGGTTTTCGTCGAGAAGGTGGCACCGCAGGGGATAGCGTTCGGACGGGTGACCGGGGCGGCGCTTGTCGCCGCATCGCTGGTCGTGCTGGCAAGACCGGAGATCGCAATCGACCTGAGCGGGGGCATGTAACAAAGGAGGGGACAATGGCCGAGGGGAAGTCGCTGACCTGGAATATGAAGGGCGTGCTCGTCATTGCGTGCAACTGCGACTACGGCTGTCCGTGCAACGTGAACGGGCGGCCGAGCCTCGGCAAGTGTGAGGGTGGCTGGACGTGGCAGATCGAGCAGGGCGTATACGGCGATCTGAAGCTCGATGGGCTAAGCATCGGCCTCTACTGCAACTGGCCGGCCGCGATCCACGAAGGCAATGGCATCGCCGTGACGCTGATCGATGACCGCGCCGACACCGCGCAGCGCGCAGCCCTCGACGCGCTCGTCGAGGGCAAGTCCGGTGGGCCGTGGGCGATCTTCCGCAAGACGTTCAAGGAGCTGCACGGTCCGCAATACGTGCGCTACGAGGTCGACACGGAGACGCGGCTGCCCCGGGTCCGCGGTGGGGATGCGCTCGCCATAGAGACGGAATACATCCGCAACCCTGTGACGAAGGAGACGGTCCATCCCCGGCTCGCGCTACCCGAGGGATTGCTCGTGAAGGACCTCGCGCTCGTTGGCACGAAGCGGTTCGTGGTGAAGGATGACCACGTCCGTTACGACCACTCGGGACGCTACGCGGCGTTTGGTTTCTTCCAGTACTTCGGTCCCTAGCGAGACGATCCTCGAGACGCGAGGCAGTTACGAGGAGGAGCGCACTACGACGAGCTTGTCCTGTCCCGACATCGCGCCCCAGACCTCACCGGTACGGCCGAGCAGCTGGCGGATGTTCGCGTTCGGCTGCGGGTGCGAATGGATGGTCCACGCCTCGGTCGCAGGATCGAAATGCGCGATCGCGTTCGCGCCCCAATCCGTGAGCCACACCGTGTCCGCATCGTCGACGAAGACTGCGTAGACCATCGGCCGGGGTCCGATGAGTCTCCATTCGCGCCACTTCTGACCGGCGGGTTCGTACATGGCGAGCTGACCGGCGTTCCACTCCGCGACCCAGACCCGGCTCTTCGAATCGCACCACACGCGACGTGCGCCCTGACCGCTCGTCGGCGGGGTGAGAATCATCGTCCCGCCTGTCTCCTTCACGATCCGCCCGACGTAGTTCCCCGCGAGCGATGCGAAGTACACCTCGCCGTCGGGGCACGTTGCGATGCCGTATGGTCCGGGGCCGCGCGGCGCGTCGGAGACGACCAAGGTGCCGCTCCGCGGATCGAGACGCCCGAAGACGCCGTTCTGTCCGGTGAACCAGAGCGTGCCGTCGCGATCAAAAACGGCCGTATTGAGACTGGCGTTCGGTCTATTCGCCGGCAGCGGATAGCGCCTGACTTCGCTCGTAGCGGGGTCGACGCGCACGATCGCGTTCAGTCCGCCGTCGGTGACCCAAGGTGCGCCGTCGGGACCGACTATCACGCCGTGCGGCGCGGACCCGACACCGAGCCTGATTGCCTTCGTCGTGCCGGTCTTCGGGTCGAGCCATCCCAGCTCGCCCGACAGCTGCGCCGTGTACCACACCCCGCCGTCGCGAGCGGGCGCGACGTCGTGGGGACCCTGCCCGCGGGGCAGGGCGAACTCCTGCATGGTGAATTCAAGCGGTCGCTGCGATGTCCCGGGCGATGGAGGCGCCACGGTCGCGGCCGCGGTGGGCGCTGCGACCGGCCTGGCCGCTGACGGGCTCGCGGGCGAAGACAGAGTCCGTGTCGCCGCGGGCCCGCACGCGATCAGCGCAGCCGCGAAGGAGGCGAATGCGAGCTTCATCACTCCAGAGATACGGTACGAAGGCGCAGCGAGTTCGTCACGACGGTCACCGAAGAGAGCGCCATGGCCGCGGCGGCGAGCATCGGCGAGAGCAGCCAGCCCGTGAAGGGAAAGAGCGCTCCAGCCGCGACGGGTATGAGCGCGACGTTGTAGACGAACGCCCAGAAGAGATTCTGGCGGATGGTCGAGAGGGTGCGGCGGGCGAGCCGCAGCGCGCGAGGGACGCCCCGCGGGTCGCCCCCGACCAGCACGATGTCAGCGGTCGCGATGGCGATGTCGGTCCCCGTGCCGATCGCAACGCCCAGATCGGCGCGCGCCAGCGCCGGTGCGTCATTCACGCCGTCGCCCACCATGGCGACGCGGTGTCCCTCCGCCTGGAGCCGCGCGATGATCTCGGTCTTTTGATCCGGTCGCACCTCGGCACGCACCTCATCGATGCCGATCTCGCGCGCGATCGCCTCCGCGACGCGACGTGCATCGCCCGATAGGAGCAAAGTGCGGAGACCCATGCGCCGGAGGTCCGCGATCGCATCGCGCGCGGCGGCTTTCGGGGTGTCGGCGAGCGCGAGGATCCCTCCCGGCTCGCCGTCGATCGTGCCCACCAGAACAGTGCGGCCTTTCTCCTGGTGGTGCGCGAGCATCCCGTCCCCGAGGTCGGCGAAGCCGTGCGCCCTCGCGAGATCCGCGTTCCCGACCCACACGTCGTGACCGTCAACTGTCGCGTGCACACCTTGCCCCGGCAGACCCTCGAAGCTCGTGGGCTCGGATGGCGACAGCCCTCTCGCCGTCGCGGCCTCGACGACCGCGGACGCGAGCGGGTGCTCGGAACGGAGCTCGGCGCTTGCGAGGATCCGGATGACCTCGTTCTCCCCTATGCCCGCGCAGTTCATGTAGTCGACGACCTCGGGTCGGCCCAC
>Ga0137376_10001013_pt1 | contig 14881 bp, 16 predicted proteins | sample SagtaG_23_FD_104814 | JGI IMG/M metagenome (GOLD analysis project Ga0137376, IMG submission 104814) | Vadose zone soil microbial communities from Sagehorn Ranch, Mendocino, California, USA - Sage2_L_20_16 metaG | ecosystem: Environmental > Terrestrial > Soil > Vadose zone | place: USA...
CCAAAATTCTGCCTGATGACCGGGCGATCAATGATCTGCTTGCCTACATTCATACGCTGTGACGGCTGGGCCGCCGGCCGGATCGGCTGTTCGGGCCGCGAGGCGCGAGCGCGCGGCGAAAAGATGCGGAGGAGGGGTTTTTAATGGCATTCGTTGCAATCGCCGACCGCGACCACGCACTTCATGACCCGCAGACCTTCATCACGAAGTACATCTGGAGTCAGGATCATAAAGTCATCGCAATCCAGTACGCGATTACCGCCATTGCGATTGGCCTGGTTGCTTTGGGGATGTCAGTGTTGATGCGCCTGCAATTGGGGTTCCCGCATTTCTTCTCCCTCATCGTCCCGAGCAACTATTACCAGTTCATCACCATGCACGGCATGATCATGGTGATCTACCTGCTCACCGCGCTGTTTCTCGGCGGCTTTGGCAACTATCTCATTCCGCTGATGTGCGGTGCCCGGGACATGGTCTTTCCCTACATGAACATGGTCAGTTACTGGGTGTATCTGGTCGCGGTGCTGGTGCTGGTGGCCGCCTTTTTCGTGCCTGGCGGACCCACCGGCGCGGGTTGGACCCTGTATCCCCCGCAGGCTGTTCTTCCGGGTACTCCGGGAGCGAGTTGGGGCATCATTTTGATGCTGCTGTCGCTCGCCATATTCATCGTCGCATTTACCATGGGCGGATTGAACTATGTGACAACTGTCCTGCAGGCCCGCTGTCGCGGGATGACCTTGCTGCGCATGCCGTTATCGGTATGGGGCATTTTCATGGCCACGGTCCTCGGGCTGCTGGCCTTTCCCGCCTTACTGGTCAGCGCCGTCATGATGACGCTCGACAGCGTCCTGGGCACCAGCTTCTTCTTGCCCGCGGTCGTCTCGATGGGACAACCCCCCACGCACAGTGGGGGTAGCCCGCTGCTGTTCCAGCATCTGTTCTGGTTCTTCGGTCACCCGGAGGTCTATATCGTTGCCCTGCCGGCCTTCGGCATCGTCTCGGACCTGCTCAGCACCCATGCGCGCAGGCATATATTCGGCTATCGCATGATGGTTTGGGCAATCCTTGCGATCGGATGCCTGAGCTTCGTCGTGTGGGCTCACCACATGTACGTCAGCGGCATGAACCCGTATTTCGGTTTCTTCTTCGCCACGACCACGCTGATTATCGCCGTCCCGACCGCGATCAAGGTCTACAACTGGGTGCTGACGCTGTGGCGTGGTGACATTCATCTCACCGTCCCGATGTTGTTTGCCATCGGGTTCATCTTCACCTTCATCAACGGGGGCCTGACGGGTTTGTTCCTGGGTAATGTAACGGTGGACGTACCGCTGTCGGCCACCTACTTTGTCGTCGCCCATTTCCATATGGTCATGGGCGTGTCGCCGATCCTGGTGGTGTTCGGGGCGATCTACCACTGGTATCCCAAGATCACCGGCCGCATGTTGAATGACACGCTGGGCAGGATCCACTTCTGGCTGACATTCCTCGGAACCTATGCAATTTACCTGCCCATGCACTATCTGGGCATCCTGGGTGTGCCACGGCGGTATTACGCCTTCAGCGGCACTAACTTTATCCCGCCGTCGGCCGAGTGGGCGAATACGGCCATCACCATTTCGGCCCTGTTCGTAGCGGCCGTCCAAATGGTGTTTTTATTCAACCTGATTTGGAGTCTCGCCAAGGGCAAGCCGGCGGGCAGCAACCCCTGGAGGGCCACGACCCTCGAATGGCAAACACCCGACACGCCGCCGAAGCATGGCAATTGGGGTGCAAAGCTGCCGGTGGTCTATCGTTGGGCTTACGACTACAGCGTCCCGGGCGCCAAAGAAGATTTCATCCCCCAAAACCAACCGGTCGATGCTCGCACCCCCGCCGGACGTGACCACGGAATCAAGTCGTGAGTCTTTCGGTTGCGTTTGTCGCCCTGCTCGCGGGGGTCGTTTTATGGGGCCTGCTGGCAAGAAGACTCACCGCCAAGCCGTGGGAGACGCCTGGATCGCGTGACGATGTCGAGGCGGAGGGCGCGCTAACTCTGCCGCCGGCCAAGGTCGGTCTGTGGATTTTGTTGGCGGTGATCACCTCACTGTTCGGGCTGTTCATCTCCGCCTACTGGATGCGTATGGAGCACGCCCACGGGGATTGGAGTCCGCTTGCGGTACCGCGACTGCTGTGGCTGAACACCGGCCTGCTGATCCTGAGCAGCGCCGGCATGCAAGGGGCGCGCGCGGCGGCAAGACGGGCACAGCAGGATCGTGTCAGGCTCGCTCTGATCGTGGCGGGCGTACTCGCCCTGGCGTTTCTGGCCGGGCAGCTCGTGGCGTGGCGCGAATTGAGTGCCTCCGGACATTTCATGGCGAATAGCCCGGCCATCGCGTTTTTCTACCTGCTGACCGGGGTGCACGGGCTGCACCTGCTCGGGGGCTTGTTGGTTTGGGGCAAGACCGTCGTTAGAATGGCGCACCCCGGCGTCGAGCTGCTTGATGTGGCCCTGAGCGTGGAGCTGTGTACCGTGTACTGGCATTACCTGCTGCTGGTGTGGCTGGTCCTGTTCGCTGTGCTGTTGTCCACCTGAGTCTTCGGATCAAATTCGTATGGCAGAACATGCCCTGACAACTTCAGGAGAATCCACGTCGGCGCTCCCGGGCCTGCCGGGAGTCGTCTCCGACTGGTCGGCCGATAAGCAAGCCTTCCCGGTCCCCTGGGGCAAGGCGATGATGTGGATCTTCCTCCTCAGCGATACCTTCATCTTCACCTGTTTCCTCACTTCGTACATGAATGTACGAATATCCACCACCGCGCCCTGGCCGAATCCGAGCGAGGTCTTCTCCCTCGATATCGCAGGTGCGCACATCCCGCTCATCCTGATCGCGATCATGACCATGGTTCTGATCACCAGCAGCGGAACCATGGCGATGGCCGTCAATTTCGGCTACCGCCGCCATCGTGCCAATACCACGGCGCTGATGCTGATCACCGCAGCGTTCGGCGCCACGTTCGTCGGCATGCAGGCGTTCGAGTGGACCAAGCTCATCCGGGAAGGAGTTCGTCCCTGGGGGAATCCTCTGGGCGCGGCGCAGTTCGGATCGTGTTTCTTCATGATCACCGGTTTCCACGGCCTGCACGTATCGGCGGGCGTGATTTATCTGACCGTGGTAGCTCTGCGGGTGTGGCGGGGATTTTATGACCGCAAGGGGAGCTATGAGACGGTGGAGATCACCGGCCTGTATTGGCATTTCGTCGACCTGGTGTGGGTATTCATTTTCGCGTTCTTTTATCTTTGGTAGGGAAACATGGACACAGTCGCCGGACACGCACGTGCCGAAGATCATCAGCAGCATCCCGTCAGTATCTATTTATGGATCTGGGCACTGCTGTTCATTTTCAGCACCTTCTCCTATCTCATCGACTACTTTCATTTGCATGGATACCTGAGATGGTCGCTGATCATCACCTTCATGTTGCTGAAGGCAGGCTTCATCGTCGCGGTCTTCATGCACATGGCGTGGGAGCGCCTGGCGCTCAAATTCGCGATTCTCGTCCCGCCGCTGTGCCTGCTGATTCTGATCGGGCTCATGGCGGTGGAAGGGGACTACACCTTCCTGACGCGTCTGGCGGCATTCCTGCGGTGAGCGAAACGCATCGTGAGCGCAGCCGCCGATCGTAAGTTTCTTGATTTGTTCATGCGAGCCGTCGGCATTCTCGCCGGCATGGTCGTCGCTACCTTCTTCCTTTTCATGTACCGGGCGAGCGGCGCTCGTACCGAACCGATCAGGGACGACATGCAGTACCAGCGACTGGTCGCCGAACGCATCGCCCCGCAAGCGAGAGTCGCAGTCGCGGGCAAGGACAACGCCGCCCTCAATGCCGCTGATACGACTCGGGCGGCCCCTCCCCCGGCGGCCGCGGCGGCCGTGCTCACCGGTGAGCAGGTTTACAGCACGACTTGTATCGCTTGTCACGCCGCCGGAATTGCCGGCGCACCGAAGTTTGGTGACAAAGGAGCGTGGGCAGCGCGCCTCGGACAAGGCCGGGCAGTGCTTCACAGGCACGCGCTCGAAGGCTTTCAAGGCAAGTCCGGCGTGATGCCACCCAAAGGCGGCCGGGTCGATCTTGCCGACCAGTCGATCGCGAACGCCGTCGACTACATGGTGAACGCAGCGAAATAGCGCTACGCCCGACCGCCACGCCGCTCCGTGCGGCTGCTCCCGTGGGCGCGCTTCGCAGCGCCTTTGAATCAGAAGCTGATCGCCTTCTGCGCGAGCCGCGCCGCCGCCGCCTCGAGCATGAGCGATGCAGCGGCCTCGGGCTCACAGGGCGCGACGGCGAGGGCGGGCTCACCGAGCAGCCGCTCGAGCGAGGCGAGATTCTCGGCGGTGCGCGCCATGTCGGGGTCGACACCGCTCGCGATCCAGCCCGCGAAGCTCACGCCCCGCGCCTCGATCGCGAGGCGCGTGAGCTGCGCGTGATTCAGGCACCCGAGCCTCACGCCGACGACCATGAGAGTCGGCACGGCGAGCGCCCACGCCAGATCCGCCATGGTCTGCCGCTCGCTGATCGGGGCGAACCAGCCCCCGGCGCCCTCGATCACGACCCAGTCCGCCTCCGCCGCCAGCAGCTCAAAATTCCGGCGGATCGTGCCGATATCAACCTCGATCTGGGCCTCTTTTGCGGCGATATGCGGTGAAATGGGCGGCTCAAAGCAATACGGATTCACCAGGTCATAGGGCGTCGCTGCCTGCGCCGCCTCGATGAGGGCCAGGGCGTCGGCGTTGCGCAGGCCCTCGGGCGTGCGGGTGGCGCCCGAAGCCACCGGCTTCATGACGGCGACCCGGGCGCCCTGGGCCCGAAATCCGCGCGCCAGCGCGCACGCCACCACGGTCTTGCCCACGGCGGTGTCCGTACCGGTGACGAAAATTCCCCTGCCCGTCATGGCCGGCCTGCCCGCCGGATCGAGCCGGGCGCGATGCGCGCTTCGCCCGCCGTGGCCGCCACGGCGCGGCGCCCGGCCGCTCCCCAGCTCGCACCGTAGATGACTTCGTAGGTGGCCGGCAGTCGATCATCGCGGCGGAATGCCTCGTACGCGTCCTGCACGCGCTTGAGGCGCGCCCGCCCCACGAGCGCGCGCGGTCGCCCGGCCGTCACGTTGTGCGCACCGATCGCCTTCAGATCGCGCATCAGGGACAGCACATCGGGGTAGCTGACCTCGACCCGATCCACATCGAGCACCGGCTCCAGGAGACCCGCACGCACCAGCGCATCACCGACCTCGTGCACGTCGACGAAGTGATTCACGTGATTGTAGCCGTCGGCGCTCGCCCAGGCGTCGCGCAGCTCGTGCAGCGTGTCGGGACCCAGGGTGCTGAAGGCGAGGAAACCGTCAGGCTTGAGGACACGGCGACATTCGGCGAGCGCCGCATCGAGCGGCTCGCACCAGTGCAGCATCAGGCTGCTGAACACCACATCCACGCTGGCGTCGGCCAGGGGCAGGCGCAGCGCGTCCGCGCACACCCGCTCGAAGCGCCGCCACCACTGCTGATGCCGGCGCGCCTCGCGCAGCATCCCGGGAGCGAGGTCGAGCGCAACCACGAGCGCGCGCCGGTAGCGGCGCTTGAGCTCGCGCGTGACGCGGCCGGTGCCGGCACCCAGGTCGAGCACCACGCGCGGGTCGAAGGCAAACACGGCGAGCCGCTCGAGCAGCTCCGCGGCCACGCGCGCCTGCAGGCCGGCGGCGGACTCATAGCTGGTGCTGGCGCGATCGAAGGACGCCCGCAGCCTGCCGCGGTCGAGGCGAAAGACCTCTGCCGACCTAGGCACGCAGGAACTCCGTGAGCAGCTGCGCGAAGCGCACCGGGCTCGACAGGAACGGGGCGTGCGCGGCGCGTGCGAACTCGACGTAGCGCGCCTGCGGCAGCGCCGCCGCCAGCGCGCGGCCCGCCGCCGCGCGTGTGATCCGGTCGAGGCGCCCGGCGATCACCAGCGCCGGTATGCGCACCAGCGCGAGCGCCGGGCGCAGGTCGCCCGCCTTCAGCCGCGCGAGCCCCAGCGCGAGGGCCTCCGGGCGCGCCGCTCCGTGCACCGCCAGGGCGTGGCGCAGCGTCGCCAGCACGCGCTCGGCGGTGCGCGGCGCGCTGCCGCGCACCTGCAGCGCGAGGAACTGGCGCACGGTGCGCTCGCAGTCCGCCTGCAATTGCCGCTCGAGCCGGCGCAGCAGCGCCGGCGCCGTGCCGCAGCGCCAGCCGGAGCCCGCGAGAAACTTCGGTGTCGTGGCGACCAGCGCCAGGCGCTCGATCCCCGCGGGCATGGCGGTCGCGAGGTCGAGCGCGAACTGCCCCCCCAGGGACCAGCCGAGCAGCGCGTAGCGCTGCGTGAGCGGCGCGAGCGTCTCGTGCACCCGCCAGGCCTGCGCCGCCGGTGTGCTGGCGCGCGCGTCCCAGTCACTCTTGCCGTGCCCCGGCAGATCGATGGCGATGACCCGGAAGCGACGCGCCAGAACGCCTGCGAGCTCATCCCACACCCGGAGGTTGAGACCCCAGCCGTGCAGCAGCACCAGGTCCGGGCCGCGCCCCCTGACCTCGAAGTACAGAGCGCTCACGCCTGCGCGCTCCGCGCGCACGCGCGCGCGAGCTGCGCGACGAGCTCATCGACCTGCGCTTCCGTGTGCGCGGCGGACAGCGTGACGCGCAGGCGGGCGCTCCCCTGGGGCACCGAGGGCGGCCGGATGGCCACGACCCACAGGCCCGCTTCCTGCAGCTGCCGCTGTGCGGCGAGCGCGGCGGCGGCGCCGCCGAGCACGACCGGCTGGATGGGAGTGCCGGAGCCGGTGAGCGGCACCTGCGCCTCGCTCGCGTGCCTGCGAAAACGCGCGGTGAGCGAGAGCACGCGCTCGCGCCGCCAGCTCTCGGTCTGCGCGAGGGCGAGTGCGCGGCGCGTGGCGGCCGCCACCGGCTGGGGGAGCGCTGTGGTGTAGATATAGGTGCGCGCCGTCTGGATCAGGTACTCGATGAGATCGGCGCCGCCGGCCACGAACGCGCCGAACGAGCCGAAGGCCTTGCCGAGCGTGCCGATGAGCACCGGCACCTCCTCGGCGCCGAGCCCGAAGTGCTCGAGCACGCCGCGTCCGCTCGCTCCCACGACACCGAGGCCGTGCGCGTCATCGACCACGAGCCAGGCGTCCCGCGCGCACGCGGCGCGCGAGAGCTGCGGCAGCGGCGCCAGATCCCCGTCCATGCTGAACACGCCGTCGGTGGCGATGAGCGCCGTGCGGGCGCCGTCGGCGTCGAGCAGGCGTGCGGCGGCCGGCGCATCGGCGTGGCGGTAGCGTCGCAGGAGCGCGCCCGACAGCAGCGCGCCGTCGATGAGGGATGCGTGGCTGAGGCGATCGAGCAGCACCCGCTCCCCGCGCCCCGCGAGCGCGCTCATCACCGCGAGGTTCGCCATGTAGCCGGTGGAAAAGAGCAGCGCGCGCTCGCGCCCGGTGAAGGCCGCCAGCTCCTCCTCCAGGCGCTCGTGCTCGGCGCCGTGGCCGGTAACCAGATGCGAGGCCCCGCTCCCCGCGCCGGCGCGCGCCGCGCACGCGCTCATGGCCGCGGCGAGCGCCGGGTGGCGCGCGAGACCCAGGTAGTCGTTGCTGCTGAAGTCGATGAGCTCGCGCCCGCCGGCGAGTGCCACCACGCGACTGTCCGGCGCAGCGAACGCCTCGACCGTGGTGCGTTGGCGCTGCAGCTGCCGCTGCGCAAGCCGCGACAGCGCCGCCTCAAGTGCCGGTGCGGCCCGTTTCATGGCGAGCGGGCACCTGCGGTTTCAGCTCGCGGCGCGGGCCGCGCCGCCGGGCGCGGCCGGAAGTTCCTGCGTAACGGGCGCGCGCGGCGGGCCCTCGGCGGTGAGTCCCAGCCGCGCGAGGAGCCGCCGGTCGCGCTCGACGTCGGGGTTGGCGGTGGTGAGCAGCTTCTCGCCGTAGAAGATGGAGTTCGCCCCGGCGAGAAAGCACAGCGCCTGCAGCTCATCGCTCATGCCCTCGCGCCCGGCCGACAGGCGCACGTGCGCGCGCGGCATCAGCAGCCGCGCGACCGCGATGGTGCGCACGAAATCGAACGGATCCACGTCCGGGCCGTGAGCGAGCGGAGTGCCGGGGACCTTCACCAGCTGGTTGATCGGCACGCTCTCGGGATGCGCGGGCAGATTCGCCAGCGTGCGCAGCAACTCGGCGCGATCGGTGGGCGACTCGCCCATGCCGACGATGCCGCCGCAACACACCTTCAGTCCCGCCGCGCGCACCGCCGCGAGCGTGTCGAGCCGGTCCTGGTAGGTGCGCGTGGTGATGATCTCGGCGTAGTACTCGGCCGAGGTGTCGAGGTTGTGGTTGTAGTAGTCGAGACCGGCCGCCTTGAGCTGCGCCGCCTGGGCGGGCGTCAGCATCCCGAGTGTGGCGCAGCTCTCGAGCCCGAGGGCGCGCACCTCGCGGACCATCTGCACGATCACCTGCAGGTCCCTGGGCTTGGGGGAGCGGTAGGCCGCACCCATGCAGAAGCGCGTCGCGCCTGCCGCCTTGGCGCGCGCCGCGCACTCGCGCACCGCGGCGACCTCCAGCAGCGCTTGCGGGGCGAGCCCGGTGTCGTAACGCACGCTCTGCGGGCAGTAAGCGCAATCCTCGGGGCAGGCGCCGGTCTTGATGGACAGCAGCGTGCTCATCTGCACGGTGTTGGGTTCATGGTGCGCGCGGTGCACGCGCTGGGCGCGCAGGATCAGGTCCGTGAACGGCAGGGCGAACAGCGCCTGCACCTCGGCCAGCGTCCAGTCGTGCCGGATGGGCTCGTAGCTCACCGGCGGGACGATGCCCGAGCGCGCCCGCTCATGTCAACGAGACGCAGCGCCCTGAGTCGACAATTGGTCATTCTGTGCTCACCGGCGAAGACCAGCCGGGCCGAGTGTTGAGGTAAGGCCGATAGGTCGCAATCAGCTCCTGCTCGATCTGCTCCCGGGCGGCCTTAAGCGGCACCACCATCGCGTGGATGTGGCTGGCCCCCAGCTTGCGCGCGGGAACCCATTGCTCATGATTCTGAAGTCGGGTCTTGAAGCTGTCAGCGCTGCCTATGTAATAGGCGTGCCACAGGGCATCGGCCTGGATACCCGCGAAGACGTAGACGCCCCCTTCTTCGCTCCAATCCGCTTCCACGTCCATGGACAGGGCTTGGAACACATGCACTCCCCAGTTCACGGTGTCTGCCATTGACCTTCTCCATGGCGACTGAATCGCCGTCAGCGACCCAGCAGGTGCAGCGCCAGGGCGAGCGCGACGGCGAGCGCTCCGAGCGCCGCGATGAGCACGCCGGCGGCCGCGCAATCCTTGGCGATGCGGATCGCCGGGTGCTCGTGCGGGTGCAGCGCATCGGCGAGTCCCTCGATCGCGGTGTTGAACAGCTCGGCTGCGATCACCGCCGCGCTCGCCAGCAGCACCAGCGCCCACCACAGCGCGCCCGGGCGCAGGATACCGAGCGCCGCCAGCGCGGCCGCCAGAGCGAGCAGCTGGGCCTGCAGGCTGCGCTCCGCGCGCACCCCGTGCGCGAGTCCCTGCAGCGCGAAGCCCAGGCGCGCGCGGAACGATTGATTCTTGTACAGACTCATAAGCTACGAGCCCACCCCTGTCACCGCGAGCTTACCCGTGCCCATCCGCCACCGCACCGTGTTGTCCGCCGCCGCCGCGCTGCTGCTCGCGGTGCTGGGGGCGCCCGCGGCGCGCGCCGGCGGCGGCCCGCTCGGGATCGACTCGCGCTTGGGCTACGACGACTCAGGTCTCTGGGCGCGTTCCAACCAGAACGCACTGATCGCGGTGCTGCTGGTCGGGGAGGTGGGTGGCGCGCTGTGGGAGGGGGGCAAGGATCGCTTCGGACACACGTTGTGGCAGTCCATCGATGCGACCCTCATCGGCGGGGTGTCCTCGGAGATCCTGAAGCGGGTGTTCTCGCGTGAGCGCCCCGATACCACCTCCGACCCCAACCAGTGGTTCAAGGGCGGCGGCAACCAGAGCTTTCCCAGCGGCGAGGTCACCATCACCAGTGCCGTCGTCACGCCGCTGGTGCTCGAGTACGGCCGCGAGCACCCGGCGGTCTACGCGCTGGAGCTGCTGCCGGTGTACGACGCGATCGCCCGCATGAAGGTGCGGGGGCACTGGCAGTCGGACGTGATCGCCGGCTTTGCGCTCGGCAGCGGCGCGGGCTACTTCGCGCACTCGCGCAGCGGCACGCCGCTGGTGCTGTCGGTCATGCCGCACGCCATCTATGTGGGGTTGAAGAAGCAGTGGTGAGTGCGCGCGCAGCGCCTCAGGCGTACACGTACTGCAGCAGGATGCCGACGAACACCACCAGGCCGACGTACTGATTGTTGAGAAAGGCGCGCAGGCAGGCGGCGGGCTCGCGCTTGCGGATGAGCCACTGCTGCCACAGGCACAGCACGCCCGCCGCGGCCAGGCCCGCATGATAGGGACGTCCGAAGTGCAGGTTGCGCCCGACCAGCACCAGCGCGCCGAGCATCATCGCCTGCATCACCCCGATCAGCAGCCTGTCCAGGTCGGCGAACAGGACGGCGCTCGACTTCACGCCGATCTTCAGGTCGTCCTCGCGGTCGACCATGGCGTAGATGGTGTCGTACATGGACGCCCAGATGACCGCGGCGATGTACAGCACCCACGCGACCCGCGGCAGCGCGCCGGTCTGGGCCGCGAACGCCATCGGCACGCTCCAGCCGCCGAAGGAGATGCCGAGATACAGCTGCGGCATGGGGAAGAAGCGCTTGCACAGCGGATAGGAGACGGTGAGTAACGCGCCGATACCGGCGAGCTTCACCGTGAGCAGGTCGAGGCGCGTCACCAGGTACAGCGCTGCCGCGAGCAGCAGCGCAAACAGCACCAGCGCCTCGAGCGGCGAGACCCGGCGTGCCGCGAGCGGCCGGTCGCGCGTGCGCTGCACGTGCGGGTCGATGTCGCGGTCGACGAAGTCGTTGATCACGCAGCCCGCGGCGCGCATCACCACCACGCCCAGCACGAACACCAGCAGCACCTGCGGGCGCGGGCGGCCGGTACCGGCGATCCACAGCGCCCACAGCGCCGGCCACAGCAGCAGCCAGGTGCCGACCGGGCGGTCGAGGCGCATCAGCCGGCCGTACTCGGTCACGCGCCGCGCCAGGCGGTACGACAGCGGCGCCTCCGGGACCTGCGGCGCGGAGGCGAGCGGGTGCGATGCGGTGGACGCGCTCATGTGCGCTCAAGTCTAAGCGCCGGCCGCGATCCCCGCAGCGCATACCAGGCGATGTAGGCGTAGCACAGCAGCGGCAGCACGAAGGCGAGCTGTACGCCGATGCGGTCCGCGAGCACGCCCTGCAGTTGCGGGATCACCGCGCCGCCGAAGATCGCCATCACCAGCAGGCTCGAGGCCTTGGGTGTCATCGGCCCGAGGCCCTCGATGCCGAGGGTGAAGAGGGTCGGGAACATGATGGAGTTGAACAATCCGATCGCGATCACGCTCCACATCGCCACCGCCCCGCTGCTGAGGATGGTGGTCGCCAGCAATGCGATCGCCACCCCGGCGAACGCGCACAGCAGCACGCGCGGCGCGACCCGGCGCAGCAGCGCCGCGCCGATGAAGCGCCCGGTCATCGCGGCGCCCCAGTAGTACGAGACATAGTGCGCGGCGCTGCCGGCCTCGATGTTGCCGATGCGCGGAGCGGTGATGTAACTGATCAGGAAGCTGCCGATGGTCACCTCCGCGCCGACGTAAACGAAGACGGCCAGCACGCCGAGGCGCACGTGCCGGTGCCGCAGCACCTCGCTGAAGGTGTGCGGGTGCGGATCGGCCCGTTCGGTGGCCTCGGTGAGCGGCGGCAGGCGGAACAGGTACACGCAGCTCGCGAGCAGCAGCAATCCGCCGGCGATCGCGAGATACGGCAGCTGCACCGATTGGGCCTGCGCGATGCGGTAGGCCTCCTGCTGAGCTTGCGGCAGCTGCGCGAGCTCGGCGCTGCCGAGCACGGCGACCGAGAGGATCAGCGGTCCGATGAGCGCCGGCGAGAGGGTGTGACCGAGCGAATTCAGCGCCTGCGCCAGGGTGAGGCGGCTGGAGGCGCCGCGTGGCTCGCCCAGCAGGCTGATGTACGGGTTCGCCGCGACCTGCAGCAGCGTGATGCCGGTGGCGAGCACGAACAGCGCCAGCAGAAACAGCGGATACGAGGGCACCTTCGCCGCCGGATAGAACGCCAGTGCGCCGAAGGCCGCGATGATCAGCCCGATGACCATGCTCGGCTTGTAACCGACGTGCGCGCTCAGGCGTCCCGCCGGCAGCGACATCACCAGGTAGGTGCTGAAGAAGGTGAACTGGATCAGCATCGTGCGCGCGTAGTTCATCTCGAACACGGCCTTCAGATGCGGTATCAGCACGTCGTTGAGGCTGGTGAGCGCGCCCCAGGTGAAGAAGATGATGGAGAGGACCGCGATCGCCGCGTTGGAGGACAGGTTGCGGCGACTCACGGCCTCAGCCCACCCGGCCGTAGCGCTCGCCCGCACCGATCCAGCGGGCGGTGAGCGCGGCGATGTTGTCCGGGTACGATGCCAGCAGCAGCTCGGCGGTCTGCTGCACGCGCGGCAGCAGATCCGCATCGCGCATCAGGTCCGCGACGCGCAGTTGCGCCAGTCCCGTCTGCCGCGTGCCGAGCAGCTCCCCGGGTCCGCGCAGCTCGAGGTCGCGGCGCGCGATCTCGAAGCCGTCCGAGCTCTGGCGGATCACGCGGAGGCGCTCGCGCGCCAGCGCCGACAGCGGCGCGCGGTACAGCAGCACGCAGGTGCTCGCCTTCGTGCCGCGCCCGACGCGCCCGCGCAGCTGGTGCAACTGCGCCAGTCCCATGCGCTCGGCATTGTCGATCACCATGAGGGTCGCGTTGGGCACGTCCACCCCCACCTCGATGACGGTGGTGGCGATGAGCAGCTGGATCCTGCCCGCCTTGAAGGCGAGCATGGCGCGATCCTTCGCGGCGGCCGGCATGCGTCCGTGCACCAGCCCCACGCGCACCGCCGGAAGTGCCTCGCTCAGGCGCGCGGCGGTCTCTTCCGCGGCCTGGGCGCGCAACTCGTCGGATTCGCCGATCAGCGGGCACACCCAGTACGCCTGGCGCCCGGCGCGGCAGGCCTGCGCGATGCGCGCCACGACCTCGCTGCGGCGCTGCTCCGGCACCACCACCGTTTGCACCGGCGTGCGCCCCGGCGGCAGCTCGTCGATCACCGAGATATCGAGATCGGCGTAGGCGGTCATGGCGAGCGTGCGCGGGATGGGCGTCGCCGTCATGATCAGCTGGTGCGGCAGGCGCCCCTGCTGCTGTCCCTTTTCCGAGAGCCGCAGGCGCTGCTGCACGCCGAAGCGGTGCTGCTCATCCACGATGACCAGTGCCAGGGCGGCAAACTCGATGCCTTCCTGGAACAGCGCGTGGGTGCCGACCACCACGCGCACCTCCCCGCCGGCGATCGCCTCGAGCGCGCTGCGCCGCGTGCGCGGCGGCAGCCCGCCCGACACCAGCGCGACGGTCTCGCCGAGCGGTGCAAACCAGTCGCGCCAGGTGCGCCAGTGCTGCTCGGCCAGCAGCTCCGTGGGCGCCATCAGAGCCGCCTGCAGGCCGCTGCCTGCGGCGCGCGCGGCGGCGGCCGCGGCCACCACGGTCTTGCCGCAGCCGACATCCCCCTGCAGCAGCCGCACCATCGGCACGCTGGTGGCGAGATCCTCCTGTGCATCGGCGAGCGCGCGCGACTGGGCGCGCGTCAGGGCGAACGGCAGCGCCGCGAGGAACCGGCGCGCGAGCCCCGCGCCGTCCGCCAGCGCCCAGGCGGGGTCGGTCTTCAGCGCGCGCTTTCTCAGTCGGAGCGTGAGGTGGTGCGCCAGCAGCTCCTCGAACGCGAGTCGCCGCTGCGCCGGGTGGCGGCCGGCGGCGAGCTCGGCGAGCTGCGCTTCCCGCGGCGGCCGGTGCAGGTAGTGCAGCGCCTCCCGGAGCGAGGGCAGGCCCGGAGGCAGGGCCGCCGCCGGGGGCAGCCAGTCGCGCAGCGCGGCTCCATCGAGCTCGCGCAGCGACTCGCCGATGAGCGCGCGCAGCCGTCCCTGGGGCACGCCCTCGGTGAGCGGATAGATCGGCGTGAGCGTGTCTTCCAGCGGCGCGGCTTCGCCTGTGAGGCGGCGGTATTCCGGGTGCACCATCTCGAGCCCGAGTGCGCCGCGGCGCACCTCGCCGAAGCAGCGCAGCCGCGTGCCGCGCGCCAGGCCCTGCTGCTGCGCGGCCGAGAAATGGAAGAACCTCAGGGTCAGCATCCCCGAGCCGTCGGAGATCCGGCACAGGAGCTGGCGGCGGCCGCGGTAGGCGATCTCGGTGAGCTGGACTTCCCCTTCCACCGCCGCCCGCACGCCCGGGCTGAGCGACCCCACGGCCGACACCCGCGTGCGGTCCTCGTAGCGCAACGGCAGCACGAACAGCAGATCGGAAACGCGTGTCACGCCGAGGCGCGCCAGGCGCGCGGCGAGCGCGGCGCCCACCCCGCGCAGCGCGCTCACCGGGCGCAGCTCGGCGCGCGCGCCCGGGGAGGGGCGGGCGGCGGCGGGATACCTGCGGCTCAGCCCAGGTGCAGGACGCACTCGATCTCGACCTGCGCGCCACGCGGCAGCTGTGCCACGCCGACCACCGCGCGCGCCGGGTAGGGCTTGCTGCAGTAACTCGCCATGACCTCGTTCACCTTGCCGAAGTGCGCCAGGTCGGTGAGGAAGACGTTCATCTTGACCGCGTGGGCGAGGGAGCCACCGGCGGCTTCCGCCACCGCCTTGAGGTTCTCGAACACGCGGCGGATCTGCACCTCGATGTC
>Ga0137376_10001020_pt1 | contig 14862 bp, 10 predicted proteins | sample SagtaG_23_FD_104814 | JGI IMG/M metagenome (GOLD analysis project Ga0137376, IMG submission 104814) | Vadose zone soil microbial communities from Sagehorn Ranch, Mendocino, California, USA - Sage2_L_20_16 metaG | ecosystem: Environmental > Terrestrial > Soil > Vadose zone | place: USA...
AGCGTGAACGGATCCGAATAGCGCCGGATGTAGGGCCAGAAATGCTTGGTGATCATGCCCGCCATCTCTCTCAGTGACATGAACCTTCCGTCAGTGGTCGGCCATTTATCCGAATCGATGTCGCAGGTGAACGGATTTTCAGGGAAGCAATCATACCGCGCGAGCCATCCTTTGCGCGTGGTGTGCGGCATGGGGCGGAATCCCCGGATGATCGGGATATCAGTTTCGTCCAGCACGCCGATTCCATAACTCGGCCAACGCATCACCTCACGGACGATGCCGACGATCAGAGTCGCCGTCGCGATCATGAGTGGGGCGTCCGGAGTAAAGTCGGCGGTGACCTCGATGCGATCGCCGCGCGGTCTGACACCGATTCCGGTGGAGCGCCGGTTCGCCGCCAGAATCATCACTGGAACAGGAAGAATGTGGGCCAGCAGATAGGCGAGCTCCTCGACAGTTCTTTTCGAGCCTTGCTCCAGCGGCGGGACCTCGAACGAGATGTTGTAGTGAGTGCTGAAGCCGGTGAGCTGCACATCCGCATCGTGCGCCTGCTCCCAGGCGTCCAGCTCCTGCCGGACGAATAGAATCGCTTCCCATAACGAGCGTCCTGCCCGCGCGGCGCAGCCCCGCTCGATCTCGATTACCGGGGTCGCGACTTCGATGACGCCGGTGTCGAAGTAGACCGCACCTCCGGTTGGCAGGTGATACGACCTGCCCTTCCGGTGCATCATCTTCTCGCGGATGATCTTGCGCGGGCTACCGAAGATGTTTTCCGGTTTGACTTGCACGCCATCCATGATCACGGCGAATTCTGCTTCCATGCCGATCGCCGCAAGCTGGATCCGCTCCTGCGTGGACGTCTTGTTTTCCGGGCCTTTCTTCTTCTTCTGCGCCATTCTCTTCTCTTACCTAATGTGCTTCACATCTCATTGCGTCGTGCGAAGCTTCGTCAACTTTTCACATCCCGCGGCACCGACAGGACATAGCCGAGGTCGAGGTGAAGGTGATCTTCCGCATAACCGGTTGGAGCTCCATATGGGCGCGTCCAGATGCCGGGTAGCGTCTCACGCGCGATCAGGCTGAATCGCTCGATCGCGTTTCTATTGTCCAGGTAGGTGTCGCCAATTCTGTAAATGTTGGCGGCGGTTCCCCAGGCGTGCGGAGTTGCGTTCTTCGAGAACCGATGGGACGGCGAACGATACCCGCCATTCGCCGAAATGTGGACCAGCGTCCCGACGGCCTCACGGAACCTCTCCAAGCATACTGCCAACAGAGTTATTGCGCACGGAACGTACCGGGGGAAAGTCCTCAAGGGCGGGGCTTCCCTTACGTCGACCTGGATGAACTCCCAAAGCAGGAAATGGGTCGCCAACTCGACTTTCATGGCCGAGTCCCATGAGGGGATCTCATAAAAATAGCGAGGCAGCTGGCGGGGAAACCCGTTGAGGTCCTTCCACTCCTCCCCCGGCCTGAGCGCCTTTCTATAGTCGGGCGGCAAACTAAGCCCGTCAACGACCCGAAGCGGGAAGGTGGGGGATTCATTCATTCCGGCATTCTCGGCAAAACGGGTCGATGCGCTCATTCATCCATCGGATCTTGGGTCAGCAGCTCGTATATGGTATGCGAAATGGCGGCGATGGTCCGTGAGCGACCCGAAACCCCGGGGTCCCACTCCGTGAGTATTACCAGAACGTAAGGTTTCCGCTTGGGCAGATAGACGACGCCAGCATCGTGCGCGACCGTCGAGATCTCGCCAGTTTTGTGAGCGACGCGCGCGACTTTGGGAAGCCGGGCTGGAATACCCTGGTTGAACTCCTGACCGTGCAGGATGTCCATCATCCGTCGGGATAACCCAGGCGAAAACGCCTTACCTTCGGCCAGCATCACCAGAATTCTCAGCAAGCCGTCAGCGGTAACCATGTTGTTGATGTGCTTCTCGAACGCGAGCTCGTCCTCGACGCCGCGCCTGAGCTCGATCCCTTTCTCGAGATGGAGCTCTTTCAGGGTCTGATTCGCGGCATCAGGGCCGATCACTCCGAGTAGCAGATTCGTCGCCAGATTACTCGAGGTAGTGATCATGTGATATGCCAGCTCATCGACGCGCATCATCTTGCCGATGGCGTTGTGAACCGCCGAGTTGGAGTCTCGTCCCGACTCCACGCGGAAGGGAATGTTCTCGACGACACTGAGGAAACGATTGCGGACGTGCACGCGCGAATGGGGCAGCAGCTCGCCGCGATCGATCGCCGCGAATACTCCGAGCAATATCGGCACCTTGATCGTGCTCGCCGCGTGAAACCACCGATCCGCATGGTAGTGCAGCGCGAGATCGGATTCGACATCTCGGAGGGCGACTGCAATCGCTTTGGCTCCCGACTCCTTTTCGATCTTCTCGATCTGGTGCCGGAGCGCGCGCTCACGGTCGGTGGATACGGTAGCCGCCTTCGTCACAGCTGGCGAAGGACGCACCGCGCGCGAAGCGTGCGAAGCATGCGGAGCTTTGTCATCGCGGAACTCAGGAGTACGCTACGCGAGGATCCGCTTTGGCGTAGGCTAGATCGGTAAGAAGATTCACCAGGACGAATACGACGCTGAGGAATAGCACCGAGCCCTGAATCGCGGGCAGGTCGCGTCGGGTGATTGCGTTCACCACGTATCGTCCGAGTCCAGGCCAGCTGAAGATCGTCTCGGTGAGAATGCTGCCGGTGAGATAGTAGCCGAAGTCCAGTCCGAGGACTGTTATGATCGGAATGAGCGCGTTTCTCAACGCGTGGCGCAAAACAACAACGCGCTCCTTCAATCCCTTTGCCCTGGCGGTCCGGACATAGTCGCCGCCGAGCACGTCGAGCATCGCCGACCTCGTTACGCGGGCGAGGAAGGCGATGGAGCGCGAGCCGAGCGCGAATGCCGGAAGAATTAGGTACTTGATTCCGCCGTAGCCCGAGGGCGGAAGCCACTTCAGCATCACGGCGAAAACGAGGATCAGAATCAGTCCGACCCAGTACACCGGGAAAGAGATTCCCAGATACGCGATCCCAAGTCCGAGGCGATCGAACCACCCGCCCGGATTTCGCGCGCTCAGGACGCCGAGCGTTATGCCGAGCACTGATGCGAGCAGCATGGCTGATCCGGCGAGGAGGAGCGTTTTGGGAAATCGCTCGCGAATGTCCCTGATGATCGGCCGTTGCGTGATGTAGGAGTTGCCAAAATCGCCGCGCAGCACGCCACCGGTGTAATGGGTGAACTGGTTCAAGAGCGGCTCATCCAGGTGCAGCTCTTTTCTCAGTCGCGCGATCGTTTCTGGGTCTGCTCTCTCGCCGACCATCTCCTGTACTGGATCGCCAGGCGCGACGTAGAGCAAAAGAAAAACGACGACCAGGACTCCGAACAGCGTTGGAATCGCGAGCAGCAGTCTCCGGACGATGAACGCGAGCACGAGTTATTTACTGATCGTCACATCGGTCCAACGCTGGCCGCTGAATACGGCGGGTACGGTGAAACCCTTGATCCAGGGCTGTACCGCGTAGACATCCTTGTAAAAGAAGAGGTAGACCATCGGCGCGTCGTTGAACTGGAGCTGATCTGCCTGGGTGTAGAGCGAGTTACGCTTTCCCTCATCCTGCTCGCGGTGAGCCTGATCGACCAGCGCGTCGAACTTGGGGTTGGAGTAGAACGACACATTGCCGCCGGGTCCCTTGTTCTTGCTGTGCAGCAGCGGATACAAAAAGTTTTCCGCGTCCGGATAGTCCGCCCACCACTCCTTGACGTAAAGGTCGGACGCTCCTTTGCGAGCAGCTTCGCGCACCGAGGACGCTTCGCGCTGAACTATCTTGGCGCGGATTCCAGCTTCGGCCAGATTGGCCTGAATCGCTTGCGCCAGACGAGGTGACTGGTCGGTGGTCGCCGACCAGAGCTCGACGTCGATTCCATTGGGATGTCCGGCCGCAGCGAGTAGCTGCTTCGCCTTGGCCAGGTCGTGCGGGTATCCTTTGCGATTCTGGTCGTAGCCCGCAAGGGTTGGGGGAACCACGCCGGCGGCAACTGTTCCACGGCCAGCCATCACAGCGCTAAGAATCGTGTTCACATCGACGGCGTGATTCAATGCTTGTCGCACACGCACGTCGGTGAGTGGGCCGCGGGTGACGTTGATCGCGACGTACCAGAAGCGAAGCGCCGGCGCCGAATTGAGCAGCTTCTTCTTTTCGGGATCGGCCTCCCAGGATTTTCCCGCCTCGTCCGGAACTGACAGCACGTCGACGTTACCCGCCTCGAACTCGGCGGTGGCAGTACTCATCTCGGGAATGATGCGCGCCATCAAAGAGTCGGTCTTCGGCGGGCCCTCGAAGTAGTCGGGGTTCGCGGCAAAGCGCAGGAAGTCATCGTGTCGCCACTCGGCGAACTTCCACGGTCCGGTCCCCACCGGTTTCTGTCCGAAGTCGGCTGGCGGATTGTCGGGGACGATGGAATTGACCGGCATCGCCAGCAGCTTGGGGAAAATCGCAAACGGCTCCTTGAGCGTGATCACGACGGTGGAATCGTCCGGAGTAGCGAGACCGGTGATCGTTTGACCCCGGCCGGCCGCGTAATCTTCGGCGCCCTTGATGGGAAAAAGTGGCCAACCACGCCCGCCCTTCGTCTTTGGATCGAGAACTCGTTGGAAAGTCGCGACGACGTTTTTGGCAGCGAACGGTCGGCCATCGTGGAACTTCACGCCGCGGCGAAGATGGAACGTGTAAGTGATTCCATCGGCGCTAACATCCCACGATTTGGCGAGACCAGGAACTACCTTCGCATCGGGTGTGAAGCGAGTAAGGCCGTCGAAGATGTAAGCGACGGCGCGTCCGGTCGGTACATCGGTCGAGAGGGCCGGATCCATCGATCGCGGATCATAGGTGTCGCGCGAGTCGATGATCGTGTTGCGGGAAGGAGCAGCAGATTCACCACCACCACCACAGCTGAGAATCGCGGGTAATACGAGGAGGAATGGTCGCCGCATGGTGTGCTCGAACGGTTGACATGAAGGGGCGAAATGCGAGAACTTTCGCGCACCCCGAAATAGGCCTCATCGTGAGCGCAGAATACTATTATCGCCGCCATCTTGGCGCCAAGGATCTGCTGCCAGCCATTGGCGTCGGCGTCGCCGCCGGTTTGGCCGGGTTTTACCTTGTGCAACTCTTAATCCAGCGGACACCTCTCGTCCCACAGGGTGAGCTTCTGCGGGCGCCGACGACTCCTCCGAAACGAATGCTGGGCGACCGCACCGAGCCGAAGACAGAGACCCACTACGCGCGCGAGTTGCCACCGGGGCAGCCGCCAGGCGCTCGCGCGCTGAAAGAGTGAGCGGTACCCGGGTTCGTCTCGGGATCTACACCGCACTGGGGTTCTTCGCAGCGTTTCTCGGGGTTACGGATGTTCGCGCGCAGGACATCGAATGCCAGCGCGGGGACCTCGAGGTCATGCGCCTCGAGTTCGAGGGAAACAAGGCTTTTTCCGACGCCGAGCTGGCTAAAACAATCGTCACGACCCCGTCGGCGTGGGCGAGGCGTTACCTACACCTCCCTTTCACGGTCAAACATTGTCTGGACCGGAGTGAGCTCCCGAACGACCGGGCCCGGTTGATAATCTTTTATCGGCGTCGGGGGTATCCAAGAGTGACCGTCGACACTGTCGTCAAGACACTAGCTCCCGGCGCGGTAGAGGTCAGGTTCAAGATCAACGAGGGGCCGCCAATGATACTGAGGTCCTTCGTGGTACGCGGACTGGATTCGGTTCCGGAAAGAGGGCGGATTGTCCGCGATCTGCCAGTGCGCGAGGGCGGGAGATTCGACCGCTTCGCGATCGATGCCGCGGCCGACACTGTCCGCCAGCGCCTGCACAACACCGGGTACCCACGAGCTGAGGCGGGCAATCGCTTCACCGTAAACGACAGTGCGCTGAGCGCGTGGGACACGCTCTACGTTACGCCCGGACCAAGAACGAGGATTGGAGCAATCAAGATCAACGTGACACCACTCGCCGGCAAAAAGCAGCAGATACCGACCAGGATCGTGCGCCGCATCATGGGGCTCGACTCGGGCCGGCTTTTCCGCGAGGACGAGATCATCGACGCGCAGCGCGCTCTCTATCAGACGGAAGCGTATCAGCACGTGTCGATCACGCCTGATTCAGCCGCCGATACGGTGATCACGCTCTACACGAATCTGGCCGAGGCGCCGATGCACGCGGCGCGCGTGGGCGCGGGGTATGGTACTCTCGATTGTTTCCGCATCACCGGTGAATACACCGACTACAATTTTCTGAACGGCGCGCGCCGGCTCGATCTCAATTCGCGCGTCTCGAAGATCGGAATAGGCAGACCGCTGGACGGCGCGCCGGGCCTGTGTCCGGCAGCAAGAAAAGACGTGTTCAGCAACCGGTTGAATTACTACGCCGGCGCGACACTGAGGCAGCCGGTGTTCTTCGGTCTCAGAACGGTTCCGACCCTTACGCTGTACACTCAGCGCGTCTCGGAGTACAACGCGTACCTCCGCACGACGGCCATCGGAGGCGTAGCGTCGGTGCTATGGCGCGGCCTGACGAGAACACCGGTCAATCTCAGCTACTCGATGGACCTGGGTCGGACCGAAGCGCAGCCTGCGCTCTTCTGCGCAGTCTTTAATCTGTGCGAAGCAGCTGAACGAGAGAGAATCCAGAAAACTCAGCGATTGGCGATTCTGAGTCTGTCGGCCAGTCGTGACAGATCCAACAGTCTTCTGTCGCCGACGCGGGGTTCGGTCATCCGGCTCGAAGCGCGACATTCATCGCCGTTGGTATTGTCCGATACCGGCCTCTATTTCAACAAGTTCATCGGTGACGCGTCGCGGTACATCGGACTCGCCGGAACGAACGTGCTGGCGTTTCGCGTCCGCGGCGGAACGGTGTTCGGCCGCACTCTCGGAGCGGCAACTGGATTCATTCCGCCCTCCGAACGGTTGTACGCCGGCGGACCGACTACAGTGCGCGGATTTTCGCAGAACGAGTTGGGCTCCCTGATTTACATCGCGAGAGGGTACGAGCGTTTCCTTTTCGGCGTGTCGGACACTGTTTTGCGGCTTCCATTAACCGACAGTGGCTATAAGCGCATCGTTCCCGTGGGCGGAAATTCGTTGTTGGTTGGCAACCTCGAGCTGCGCCTGCGTAGTCCCTTTCTGCCAGACCTGCTGCAGTGGACGCTTTTTACCGATGCCGGTGAGGTTTGGAACCGCGGCACTTCCCAGATCAAAGCGGTGAGACTCAAGGTAACGCCGGGGATTCAGCTCACTGCATTCTCACCGGTGGGGCCGGTGCGCGTAGCAGTCGGGTACAATCCCTATCAGCGTCCCAAGGGTCCTATCTATTACGAGGCGACGGAACTTGCGGATGCACCGTTGCTATGCGTGAGTCCACTGAACGAGATAGTCACGCATTTTGAATACAATGACCCGACTGATCCCACCAAGATCACCAAGATCACACAGGCTCCGGGGTCGGTATGTCCTGCTACATATCAGCCCGCGAAGGACAACCGCTTCCGCAGCAAGCTCACTTTCAGCTTCGCGATCGGACAGGCGTTCTAGCATCCCATGACCCGCCGTCTGCGCATCGCGATCGGGAGCGCCATCATTTTGGTGGGGCTCATACTGATCGTCGTCGTCAGCTTCGTCAGCGTCACGCACACCAGCGTAGGCCAGGAACGACTGCGCCGCATGGTGTCGACGCTGCTCGAAGGCAGGGTCAAGGGCAAAGTCTACCTCGGTCACATGAGCGGCGGGCTTGTGAGTGGAGTGCGAATCGATTCGGTCGAGATACGTGACGACGAGGATTCCGTTTTCTTCGCCTCCGGACCGATCACCGTTGCCTACGATCCGCGCGACTTGTTCGACCGTCGCATTCTGCTCAGCTATCTCGAGGCCGAGCATCCGGTGGTGCATCTGCGTCAGCACGCGAATGGCGAGTGGAACTGGCGGCGCATTTTCCCGGCAAGCGTCGAGAAGGAGAAGAGAAACGAGCGGGGCTTCGGACAATACATCGTTGTCGATTCGTCGGTGATCCGCGACGCCAGCTTTACGCTGACGCTGCCGTGGCATCCGCCAGACACTCTTCGCGGAGCAAAGCTCGATAGCGCCATTCGGTATGAGCTGACTCGACCCGATCACGAGATCCGCCGTACCCGCGAAGGATTCGCACGCACCTGGAGATGGAGTGACGCGCAGGCGAATCTCGGACTCGCGCGCATCGCGGACCCCGATACGGTCGGCCGCCTGGTGAGACTGAGAAAACTGAGTCTCGTCGAGTCCGATCCGCCGTTCAAATTCCGCAATGTCTCCGGCACAATCCTGCACTTCGGTGATTCAGTCTTTGTCGATAGCGATCACTTCGATCTTCCCGGGTCGACGGGCAAAGCGCATGGCAGCGTGGTGTGGGGGAGCGATCTACCGGTGCGCTACTATATCCATGTCGTCGGCGACTCGGTGTCGCTGGCCGATGTCGCCTGGGTCTATCCGACTCTGCCCAAGACGGGCAGTGGCAAGATGGAGCTCGACATCCGCAGCCAACGCAATCCGAAGTACCTGGATTACATCCTGACCAACATGGATGTGCGAACGACCCGCTCACATCTGCTTGGGAACATGACGTTCGGCACTGGCGGGCCCGTTCTCGCAGTGAAGAACGTCGAGCTGCAGGCGGCGCCGGTCAATTTCGATCTGTTGCGAACGCTGAATGGCAAACAGTTCCCATATGATTGGCAGGGAAACATCACCGGAACCGTGCGAGCCTCGGGCGGACCGCTCAATCACTTCAGGATCGAGGAATCGGCACTCATCTTCGATGACGCGCACGTGCCCGGCGCGGTGACCGAAGCGCGTGGCGAAGGTGAGTTGGACATCCTCTTTCCCGCTTTCACCGCGTTTCATGGTTTCAACGTGAACGTGGCAACGCTCGATCTGCGAACGCTTCAATACCTGAACCCACTGTTCCCAAAAATCAAAGGAACGATATCGGGCACGGCGACACTCGACTCTTCGTGGCTCGACGTCCGCTTCAGAAACGCGGATCTATACCATCATGATGCGAACCAGCCGATCTCACACGTGACCGGCAGTGGACGCGTGACGTGGGGTGAGAAGTATCTCACCTACGATCTGGCGCTGCAGGCGCAACCGCTCTCATTCACCGCGCTGTCGCATTCTTACGGGCTGCTGCCGCTGCGCGGGAGCTACACGGGTCCGGTCCAGGTGAAGGGGACGTCTCCCAATCTGCTGGTCAACGCGACTCTGACGGGGCCTGCAGGCACGTTCGGGTACAGCGGGCTGGTCGACGCGGACCCGGTGGAGTACGGCGCTCGCGGCCGCGCGACATCGAGCGCGCTGGATCTGCGAACGTTGCTCGACAACGGCCAGCTGCCGCACACACAGCTCACTGGTCAGTACGATCTCGATCTTCGCGGTGAGGACCTGGGGACTCTGACGGGCCGCGCAGTCGCGTCGATAGAAAAATCGACGCTCGCCGGATTCCGCGTCGATCCGTCCGTTGCCCGGCTGCACTTTGGAAGCGGCGTGGCAACCGTGGATACGCTCGCCCTCAACGCCGCGGGCCTCAAGGCAGCAGCGTCAGGCACGTTCGGGCTGACAGGTGCTCACACCGGATCTCTGAAATTCTCCGCCGCGATGGAATCGCTGTCGCGACTTCGTGCTTTGGTGCCGTCTCTCGCCGACGTGGCGCAACTCGATACGCTGCGTGGCAGTGGAGAGCTGACCGGAGAGCTGACCGGAAGTGCGGAACACCTCTCGCTCAACGGATTCATCCGCGCGAATGACGTGCGGCTCGGCACGCGCAGCGTCGAGAGCGTGCGTGGAACGATTCTCCTCGCTGACCTGACCAAGCAGCCAACCGGCTCACTGATTCTCGGAGCCGACACGGTCGCGCTCGGCCCGGTTGGCTTCAACAATATTCGCGCAACGGTCGCGCTCGCGTCATCAACCTCGGGACACTTCAGCGCGTCCATGCTCAGCCAGAGCGGTGTGCAGACCGATCTGGCCGGCAACATCACGCGCAGTCGAGACACGACGGTGCTCAGACTCGACAGCGCCGCCGTCACGGTCGACGCGGACAACCGCTACAGATTACGGGCGCCGAGTCGAGTCGCGTTCTCCAAAGGGTTCCTGGCTCTCGATTCTCTGATCCTTCAACACAGCAGCAACGCGAAACTGATCGTCGAGAACTTGCGGCTGAAGGGCGATTCGATTGGCGGGCACGTTCGCACCGACAGCGTCGACATGCGACTGTTTCGTGCCTTCGTGCCGGGACTGGTTGATGCAAGAGGAGCGATCGTAGCGGATGTCAACATCCGCGGCAACGTCAAGCAGCCGCGTTTGTTCGGGCAGATCTCGCTCGCCGACGGAACTGCCGCGTTCTCCAATCTGGGAACGCGCTACAATCACATTCACGCCGACATCGCGCTGTCAGGTGACACCGTCCACATCAAGCAGATTTCGGCGGAGACCGTCAAGGAACGCCGCGGCTCTGTAAAACTGGAGGGGACGGTAAGCTTCGAGCACTACGACAATCCCTCGTTCTCGCTCGTCGCGAACGCGTCGAACTTCCACGCCATCGACAAGCCTGGACTCGCAGCACTCGACATCTCGACCCCATCGCCGGTGACGTTGACTGGATCGACGCAGGACGCTGTGATGCGCGGGACGGTGCGGGTCGAACGGGGAACAATTTACATCCCCGAAGTCATCAAGAAGAGGATCATCGATCTGACCGATCCGGAATTCCAGAGCACTGTCGACACGCTGCTGGCGCAGAATCGAGAGGTGATGCCGCGCGCGCCGAAAGCTGTAGCGAGGAATCTCAGACTGGAGAACGTCGCCGTCGACATCGGATCCGATCTCTGGCTGCGGTCGTCGGAAGCGAACATCAAGCTGGGCGGATCGCTCAACGTGACGCTGGCTCCGCCCAATCCGGGTGAGCCGCCGCGATTGGCTCTCGAAGGGACACTCAACGCGGATCGTGGAACATACAGACTGAATCTCGTCGATCCCTTCATTCAGCCGACGTTCGACGTGCAAAGCGGAACGCTGACGTTTTACGGAACTCCTGATCTCAATCCGGGACTCAACATCAGCGCCATTCACACTGTTCGTAAACAGAGCCAGAGCGCAAATGGACGGGACATCAGGGTCGAGGTCGATATCACCGGCACACTGGCGCGGCCACAGCTGGCGCTGCGGAATCCGGACAACCTGCCGCTCTCGGAGAGCGACTTGCTCAGTTATCTGGTGACCGGAGAGCCGGCGGTCGGGCTCGACAACACCGGGAGTCAGGTAGCGAGCCTTGGCGTGCGCGCGGTGGCGAACATCTTCACCAACGCCATCCCCAGAAATCTCGTCGACATTCTGGAGCTGCAAACGGCAACGCCGGGCACCGATCCGACCGCGGCCAATCCCAACAATCCATCGTACTATGGTTTGCTCAATACCCGAGCAGTGCTCGGCAAGCAGCTTGGCAGCAGGTGGTTCCTCGGGCTGAGCACCGGACTTTGTTTCTTCAATCAGACCGCATTCAAGGAAAACCTGGGCCTGCAACTCGAGTACAGGATCAGTCCCGTGTACAGCGCGCAGGCGGCAATCGAGCCAGGATCGAGCAATACCAGGTGCGACAAGGGAGCCACTCAGTCAATCACTCCAACCCAGACACCGCCACAGCTGGGGTTCGATCTTTTCCGGAACTGGCGTTTCTAAACGCAGGTTGACTCGTCAAGTAGTGCGATTTCAGTTTCCCGCATGACCATCCAACCGCGAAAGTGATGGCGAAGAATCTGCGCGAAAAGGACCTGATGATGTGTCGCTCCTGTGGCAACGAGGAGCGCGCGTCCGAAGGCTATCCGTGCGCCGACTGTGGTACATTCGTCTGCATCATTTGCAACTTTCGCGGAGTCACACTCTGCAAATCATGCCGAGCGAAACGACCAGAGCCGCCGATGACACCGAGCAAGTCGACGAAGATCGATTGGCCGGAGCATTGAGCGAAAGCGTCACAGCCGTCGCCGCAATTGCGCCGATGCTGTGCGAGCCAGACGTACGAACGACCCAGGTATCGCAGCTTCTTCACGGCCACATCGCCGACGTCGTGGAGCGAAATGGACTGTGGCTGCACGTAAGAGGCGCCGATGGTTATCCCGGCTGGATTCATCAGGGATACGTCGTGACGATGCCCGAGCCGGTTCCTCCGCCTGCGAAAACCGGCTGGGATGATGCGCGCCCACTTTCACTCGGCTGCACAGTACGCGATGAGCACGGTGCAACGCGAAAGCTCCCGCTGGGAGCGCTGATCACGCAAGGCCAGGAGCGAATCGCTGGACTGGCGATGACGCTCGAGGAGCGGCGAACCGCATTTCCTCCGCAGGCCGATTCCATCACCGCGTCGGCGATGACGTTCTTCGAGGGCACATCGTATGAGTGGGGCGGCGTGACGCCCTGGGGTTGCGACTGCTCGGGAATCGTTTCTAGCACGTTCCACTTGCACGGCGTGCACGTTCCGCGAGATGCATGGATGCAGGCGATGACAGGGCAGCCGGTCGCATCGATGGGCGATCTTCGCCCCGCGGATCTACTTTTCTTTTCCGACGAGCCCGATGGAAAGATCACGCACGTGGCGATCTCGCTTGGCGGAACCAGAGTGGTGCATCAAGCCCTCGGCCGCGGCGGGCATGCAGTCGATGATTTGTCGAGTGGGGATGAATACACTGATCTCTTGGTGAGTCGATACCGATTCGCGCGGAGAGTTCTCGCAGGAGACTAAGTGCTTGAGACTGCGGACTTCGTATTGCGGACTCTCCGCACTTTGCAGTTAGTCTCCCAATCCGCAGTCAGTCCCCCAATTCGTAGTTAGTCAGCAGTCCGCAATGCCGTTGGTCCGCAATCCGAAGTCCGCAGTCCCATCAACTGACCATGCCGTTGGGCGCGCCACCAACCATAGGATGGGCCGGCCCGTTAACGAATAGTCGGGCCGCTGCGGTAGGCTGATCGTCGAGCGTGACTTGCATCGTGTACTGGCCGGCCATGTTGAGCGGAAGATCCACTACTGCGATGATCGGCAGATCGACCTCGAAGACCGGATTCGGCGCTGGCGCGACGTTCATCTCACCGGTCGAGGACCAGAGTTCCTCCTCGAGCGGGCTCAGCCAGCGAAACGCGAGCTTGTGCGTGCCGACATCGTCGCCATTCGCCTTGAGACGCACGATGAAGTGTGTGCGCGGATGAATCGTCGGTAGCCCCGCCACCTGCACCGCGTCGAAGACGCCGAGGACGTTGAGCTTTCCCTCTTGTGAGAGGTTAGCCGCGTCGGCGAAGACGGCGAAGGAGATGTGCATGCAGCAAAGTAGCCGCGCCGCGCCTTCGGCGGCTAGCTTTCGGCGATGACTGAAACAGTAACCGCTCGGGAGATAGAAGCCGCAGCAAACCCGCCAGAAATGGCCGGCTCCGCCGTGCACCACGGGTTCGGTAAGACCGACGTGCTCTTGCTCACAATGGCGACGATCTGGGGCATCAACTTCGTGGTGACGAAGTATGCCACCACGATCTTCAGTCCAATTGCATTCACCGGCCTGAGAGTCGGAACCGCAGCAATCTTCCTGGTAGCGTTTGCATTGGTTGGCAGGCGCGCGGCGCTATCGCGGCGCGATGTGATCAGTCTGCTGCTCCTCGGTGTCATCGGGAACGGGTTGTACCAGCTTTTCTTCATTCACGGCGTAGCGCGCACGCGCGCCGGAAACGCATCGCTGATCGTCGGTGCTGCGCCGGCGTTCATCGCTCTCGCGGCGCGCGCCAGAGGGATGGAACGCGTGAAAGCAAGGACGCTACTCGGCATCGCTCTCTCCGTGATTGGTGTCGCTTTCGTTATCATCGGCAGCGCCCGGCCCACGCACGGACAGCCGACTCTGCTCGGATCCCTACTCGTCTTCTGCGGAGTTCTCTGCTGGACGCTGTACACGATCCTGCTCCAGCCATTCACCAAGCGCATCGACGTGCTGCAGCTCTCCGCCACCACAATGGTCGGTGGAGCGATCCCGCTCGTCATCGCGTCGACACCGGCGTTGATCGCCACCAACTGGGCGAATGTGACCCGCGGTGGGTGGTTCGCGCTGTTTTACTCCAGCGTCATCTCGATGGTCGTCGCGTATTTCTTCTGGTATCGGGGACTGCGGGTGCTCGGACCGACGCGGACGGCGGTCTACTCGAATCTTCAGCCCATCGTCGCATTGCTCGTCGCCTGGGCGTTTCTCAGTGAGACGCCGACGATCTTTCAAGGTGTGGGCGCGGCGACGATCATCGCTGGAGTTTTTCTGACCCGCACATGAGACTCGTTCTGTTCGACATCGACGGCACACTGCTCAACTCTGGCGGACTGGGACGCGCGTCGATGCAGCGAGCGTTGGGAATGGTCTTTGGGTCGCCTGGGAATCCAGCTTACCGTTACGACGGAAAGACTGACAAGCAGATCGTGCGCGACGTCATGCGTCTGGAAGGACATTCGGACGAGCACATCGATTCGCGGATGGAAAGGCTCATCGAGCTATACCTCGATGGACTCCGCACGGGAGCGAAGAGCGGGAAGTTCAATGTGCGTCCGCTCGAAGGCGTCGTCGAGCTGCTGGATGCGCTCGAAACGCGCGAGGATGTCGTGCTTGGCTTGCTCACCGGCAACGTCGAGCCGGGTGCGCGTACGAAGCTCACCGCGGCTGGAATCAATCCCGATCGTTTTCGGATCAATGCGTTCGGATCGGATCACGAGCATCGTCCGGAGCTTCCCGCGATCGCGCAAAGACGCGCCAATGAG
>Ga0137376_10001025_pt1 | contig 14848 bp, 13 predicted proteins | sample SagtaG_23_FD_104814 | JGI IMG/M metagenome (GOLD analysis project Ga0137376, IMG submission 104814) | Vadose zone soil microbial communities from Sagehorn Ranch, Mendocino, California, USA - Sage2_L_20_16 metaG | ecosystem: Environmental > Terrestrial > Soil > Vadose zone | place: USA...
ACCACGCTGCAGAGCAAGGACAAGGGCAATCCCGTCGGCGTCGTCTATCCCGAGGACGGCGCCGTCCTGATGGTCTCGCCCACCGGAATTCTGAAGAACGCGCCCGCGCCGAACGCCGCCAGGCTCTTCGAGGAGTACCTGCTGAGCCGTGAGTGCAACGAGATCATGGTGAAGATGCGCCAGGACTCGGTGCACAAGGCGGTCAAGCCGCTGCCGGGCGCCCGGTCGCTCGCCGAGGTGAAGACGATCCGCCCGTCGTACGACGAGGTCGAGCGGGGCATCCCAGAGGTGAAGGAGCTGTTCCGGGACACGTTCGGGATCTGAGCGCCGTGCGCTGGCGCCACCTCGACAAGTCGGTCTTCCTCTGGCTCCTGCTCGTCGCGGCACTGCTCGTGCTTGTGATCAACCCACTCGCGCGGCTCGTCTGGTCGAGCGTCCAGGACGGCGCGACTGGCGCCGTCACCCTCGACAACTACCTCGCCGCCTACGGGCGCTGGCGGTATCTGGAGGCGCTCGTCAACTCGCTCGTGCTCGGCCTGGCCGTGGCCGCCGTGTGCGTGGTGTTCGGCGTCCCGATGGCGTGGGCGGTGTCGAGGACGGACATGCCCGGCAAGGGCCTCGTGTGGGCGGCGATCCTCGGCACCTTCATCATGCCGTCGTATCTCGGCGCCGTCGCCTGGATCCTGCTGGCCGGCCCGAACGCCGGCTGGCTGAACCGCGTCTACATGGGGCTCACCGGCGCCGCCGCGGGCCCCTTCAACATCTATACGATGGCGGGTCTCGTGCTGGTCATCGCCTGCTACTCCTTCCCCTACATGTTCGTGTTCACGCGCTCGGCGCTCGACCTGATCTCGTCCGAGATGGAGGACGCGGCTACCACGCTCGGCGCCGGCGTCCTGCGCACGACGCTCCGCGTGACGCTGCCCCTGACGCTCCCCGCGATGATGGCCGCGTTCATCGTGGCGTTCCTCGAGGCCATCGCGCTCTTCGGGGTCCCGGCCCTCATCGCGCTGCCCGGCCGGATCCAGCTCATGACGACCACGCTGTGGCAGTTCTTCGAGTTCCCGCCACGGGTGCAGGTGGCGGCCGCCTACGCGATGCCGCTCCTCTCGATCACCGCGCTGCTCTTCTGGCTCCAGCAGCGGCTCATCGCGCGCAAGGGGTACGTGGCCCTCACCGGCAAGGGCGGCGAGCGCCGGGTGGTGAGGCTCGGCGCGTGGCGGTGGGTGATGCTCGGCTACTGCCTGTTCATCACGTCGCTGTCGTTCTTCCTGCCCATGGTGGTCGTGCTCCAGGCGGCCTTCGCCAAGGCCTGGGGCCGCGGATTCTCGCTCGACAACCTCACGCTGGCCAATCTCCGCTTCGTCATCGTGGACCAGCCGATCACGCGCGCGGCCACCGTGCACACGTTCGTCTACGGCGGCGTGTCGGCCGCCCTCGCGCTCGGGCTCGCGCTGGCGATCGCCTACATCGTCCACCGCCGGCTCGTGCCGTTCGGCCGGGCGCTCTCGTACGTGGCGATGGCGCCCTTCGTCATCCCTGGCATCGTGCTGGCGATCGGGTTCTACGCCGCCTACACCTCGCCGCCGCTCGCCCTCTATGGGACGGCCTGGATCCTCATCCTCGCCTTCACGACCCGCTTCCTGCCGATCGCCTACGCCAACAGCAACGCGGCCATCCGCGCGATCAACCCCGAGCTCGAGGACGCGGTGCGGATCCTCGGGGGCGGCCGGCTCCTGGCGCTCCGCCGCGTCGTGGGCCCGCTCTTGAAGCGCGGGCTCGCGGGTGCATTCCTCCTGGTCTTCATCCCGGCGACGCGCGAGCTCAGCTCGGCGATCTTCCTCTACACGACCGGCACGCAGGTGCTGTCCGTGCTCCTCTTCGACAAGAGCGACGAGGGGAACTTCGAGTACCTGTCGGCGATCGGGCTCATCCTCGTGCTCGGCACGGTCACGCTGGTGCTGGCGGGCCTGCGCCTGGTCGGCCGCGATTTCATGCTCACGCGGACGACGACGACGTGAGCAAGCTCGCCCTCCGCCACCTGAGCTGCCGCTTCGGCAGCGTCACCGCGGTGGACGACATCAGCCTCGAGCTCGCGTCGGGTGAGTTCGTCTCACTCCTGGGGCCCTCGGGCTGCGGCAAGACGACGACGCTCCGGCTGATCGCCGGGTTCCTCCCTCCGTCGGGCGGCACCGTCGAGATGGACGGCGACCCGATCTCCTCGCCCGCGTCCGCGCTGCCGCCCGAGAAGCGGAACATGTCCATGATCTTCCAGAGCTACGCCATCTGGCCCAACATGACGGTGGCGCAGAACGTGGCCTTCGGCCTCGAGGTGCGCCGCCTCGCGCGTGCGGAGATCCGCGCCAAGGTCGGCCACATCCTCGACGTCGTGCGGCTTGCCCCCTTCCGGGATCGCTATCCGGCCGAGCTCTCGGGCGGGCAGCAGCAACGCGTCGCGCTCGCGCGTGCGATCGTCGTGCAGCCGGCCGTGCTCCTGCTGGACGAGCCCCTCTCGAATCTCGACGCGAACCTCCGCGAGGAGATGCGCTACGAGATCCGGCGCCTCCACGACGAGTTCCACATCACGACGGTCTACGTCACCCACGACCAGGCCGAGGCGATGGTCACCTCCGACCGCATCGCCGTCATGAACCAGGGGCGGATCGAGCAGGTGGACGAGCCGCGGGCGCTCTACGCGCGGCCGCGGACGCGCTTCGTGGCCGGCTTCATCGGACGCACCAACTTCCTCGACGGCGAGGTCCACGGCGTGGAGGTCGTCTTCGACCACTTCGCCATCGCGCTCGCGCGGTTCGGCGAGTCCCCGGCCCTCCGTGGCAAGGTCGCGTTCTCCCTCCGCCCGCAGAGCATTCACCTGCACCGCCAGCCCCCCGCCGCGTCCGAGCGCACCTGCGTGATCCCGGGCCGGGTCGTCCAGCGCGCGTACCTCGGCGAGCACTGGGACTACGCGGTGCGGCCGAAGGACGGCGAGCTGCAGCTGCGCGTGACGGCCCGTCCCCACGAGGTGTTCGAGGTGAACGAGCACGTCTGGCTGGAGGTCGACCCGGGCCAGATGGCGCTGCTCGGCTCGTCGATCGGCACGTAGCCGTTCTGCTTGAGGATCCGCTGGCCGTCGCTCGATCGAGCGAACTCGAGGCCCAATTCCCTCGGGTCCGGCGGGACAGTGAAATCGCTCCACGGCGCCGCGTCGGACGCCAGGCGTTCGGCACGGCCGGGCTCACCCGCGCGCGCAGCCCGCCCACAGGCTTCCGAGTCGCGCGAGCGCCGAGGCCGGCAGCGGGCCCTTGGCGACGACCCCCGCGGCGTACTCGAGGTGGTCGAGACTCGAGTAGCCCAGGAGCACCGTCGACACGGCGTCGTGGCTCAGCGCGAAGCGCAGCGACGCCTCGACGAGGCTCGCGCTGTGGCCCTCGTTCACGAGCGCGCGCAGGCCCTGGGCACGCTCGACGTCGCTCCCGTAATCGGGCCCGGTGGCGATCGGCTCCACGCTCGGCACCGCGACGGGATGGCGCGTCGCCACACCGCTCAGCGCGCCGCCAGCCAGCACACGGATGACGATGACGCCGACGCGACGCTCCCGCGCGCGCTCGAGCACGCGCCGGAAGTCCTGGGGCGGGAACCCCGCCGGCACCTCGACGCCGGCGCTCGGGTTGAGCAGGTTGTAGCAGACCTGCGCGGTGTGGAGCGACGCCGCGTCGAGCACCCGGTGGAGGGCCCCGGTGTCGCCGAGCGCCGTGATGCCCCAGAAGCGCGTCTTGCCCTGCGACTGCAGAGCCTGGAGCGCGGGAATCACCTCGCCGATCACGGCGCCCACGCTGACCGGGCCCGTCCCGCGCTCGCCGACGATGTTGTTGTGGAGCTGGAGCAGGTCCACGTGCGGGAGGCCGAGGCGCCCGAGGCTCGCGTCGAGCGAGCGGCCGATTGCCCCCCGCACGTCCTTCATGTCCGCGGCGTCGAGGCGGACCTTCGTGCCGACGTAGACCGGCACGCGGAGCGTCTTCAGCGCCGCGCCGAGGTTCTGCTCCGACTGGCCGTCACCGTAGAGCGGCGCGGTGTCGAAGTAGTTGACGCCGAGCTCGACCGCACGCGCGACGGCACGCTCCCGCTCGGCGGCGCTCCCGCGGATCATGAGCCCGCCGACGTTCCCGCAGCCGAACCCGAGGGCCGACACGCGCAGCCCCGTCCCACCCAGCGCTCGATACTCCATGCGTTCCTCCTTAACCGAGCGGGCCCACCTCGGCCTCGAGCAAGCTCCACGCGCTCGGCCCGAAGATCTTCCGCCAGCGCGCGTAGAACGGGCCGAGCCGGCGTCGGAAGCTCGCCGTGTCCACCTGATTGAAGATCATTCCACGGCCGGCCAGCCGCCCGGCGAGGTCCCGATTGAGCATGTCGGTGTCGCTCCGTTGCCGCCGCGCGAAGCTCGCGGCGACGCGCTCGATCACCGCCTGCGCCTCCCGGGGGAGCGCCTGCCAGGCCTCGAGGTTCGCCAGGAGGTTGAAGCCCGACCACATGTGATTCGTCAGGCTCACGTACTGCTGGACCTCCCAGAAGCGGTTGAACTCGGTGACGACCAGCGCGTTCTCCTGCGCCTCGATGGCCCCCGTCCGGAGCGCCCCGTGGACGTGGTTCAGGTTGATCGCCGTGGGCAGGGCGCCGAGGGTCTCGAAGAAGTCGAGGAAGAGCCGGCCGGCGGGCGTACGGATCGTGAGCCCCGCCAGGTCGTCGGCGTGGCGGATCACGCGCGTGCGCGTCGTGAGCCGGCGAAAGCCGTTCTCGAACGTCGCCCGCCGCAGGCAGTAGATGCCCTTCCCCGCCATCTCGCGTCGGAGGAAGTCGCCGAACTCGCCGTCCATGACCGCGAACACGTGCGCGTGATCGTGGAACGCGTACGGCAGCCCCTGCATCTCGGCCACGGGCACGACGGCGCCGAGGAGCCCGCCCATCAGCGTGAAGAACTCGACGCCCCCGGCGAGCAGCATCTCGAGCGCGGCGGGGTCGCCGCCCGGGATGCCGTCGTTCTGCGGGCAGACGCGCACCTGGACGAGCCCGTCCGTCTCCGCGCTCACCGCGCTCCACATCTCGCTGAGCCATCGGTGGAGCGGGCTCGACTCCGGCTGGTTATGGAACTGCCGGTAGATGGTCACCTCACCTCTGGCGTTCCGCGCGGATCGTAGGGGTGCCCCTTCGGGGTGTCAAGGCGCTCTGCGTCCGGCCAGCGCGCGAAGGCGCGCCGCCGCCTCGACGAGGCCGCCCGGCAGCAGGAGCACGATCCCGATGAACAGCGCGCCGAAGATCAAGAGGTGGAAGTCCACCCAGCGGACCGCGAGGTACTCCTTCAGAAGGACGTAGAAGATCGCGCCCAGCACGGGGCCGTGGAGCGTGCCGACGCCGCCGACGAAGGTGATGAGGAGCGCGTCGAAGGTCCAGTGCGGCCCGAACGGGTGCGACGGGTAGTAGCTGATGTGATAGTACGCGAAGAGCCCGCCGGCGAGGCCCGCCAGCGCCGTCGACAGCGCGAGCGCCAGGAGCTTCAGGCCGAGCGCGTTCACCCCCGACGCCTCGGCCGCCTCCTCGTCCTCACGGATGGCCTGCATGCCGAGCCCGGCGCGCGAGCGTCCGAGCGCCCCGACCACGGCCAGGGTCGCGACCGCCAGCGCGAGCGCCAGATAGTAGCGATCGGCGAGCCGGTAGCTCGCGATCGTCGCCGCGGGGAGCGTCGAGATCTCGGCCAGCACGTTGCCGACGGTGATGCGGAGGATCTCCCCGAGCGCGAGGGTGCCGATGGCGAAGTACGCGCCCCGCAGACGGAAGGCGACGACGCCGATCAGGAGGGCGAACGCCGTCGCCACGAGGGCCCCGGCGCCCATCGCGAGGAGCACCGGCGTCCCGCCGATCCAGAGCGTGCGCGTCGTGAGCGCGCCGAGCCCGAAGAACGCCGCGTGGCCGAGGTTCACCTGGCCCGCGTAGCCGGCGACGATGTTCCAGCTCTGGGCGAGGGTCGTCGAGAGGAGCACCAGGAACAGGAAGTTCAGCTCGGCGTCGGTGCGCGCCACGCGCGGCACGGCCGCCAGCGCCGCGACGACGACGACCCCGAGCGCGAGCCTGCGGGGCCGCGTCACCTGGCGAAGAGCCCCTGGGGGCGGGCGACGAGGACGACGAAGAAGAGGACGAGGCCGACCATCTCGCGGTAGGGCCCGCCGAACCCCCAGGCGGCGGCCGCCTCGGCGAGCCCCAGCACGAGGCCACCGACGAACGTGCCCGGCATCGAGCCGAGCCCCGCCAGCACGACGACGACCAGCGCCTTCAGCGTCCACTCGAGCCCGATGGAAGGGCTCACCGAGTAACCGACGCTCACGAGCGTGCCCGCCGCGCCGGCGAGCGCGGTGCCGATCGCGAAGGCGAGCAGATAGGCGCGGCGCACGTCGATGCCCGTCAGCAGCGCCGCTTCCCAGTCCTCGGCGGTGGCCCGGATGGCGCGCCCCCAGCGCGTGCGCGCGAGCAGGAGGTGGACGCCGCCGATCAGCGCCCCGGCCAGGACGAGGCTCGCCAGCCGCACGAGCGGGATCGCGATGCCGCCGACGCTCACGACGGCGCCCGCGTACGACGTCGTGATCGAGCGCTCGTCGGCGGTCCAGAGCCTCACGGCGAGCGCGTCGAGCGCCAGCGCCAGGCCGAAGCCGATCAGGAGGGAGTTCTTCACGCGCGTCTCTTCCGAGGCGCGGACGACCCAGGCGAAGAGCGTCCAGTAGAGGACGGCGCCGAACGCGAGCGCGCCCGGGATGACCAGGGTGAGCGCGGCGAACGGGTCGAAGCCCGCGAGCGCCCCGAGCCAGAAGGCGCCATAGCCGCCGAGCATGATGAGCTGGCCGTGGGCGACGTTCAGGACCTTGAGGACGCCGAAGACCAGCGAGAGCCCCGCCGCGGCGAGCCCGTAGAGGCCGCCGATGAGGAGCCCGAGGACCATCTGCTGGACGAAGGCTGTCATCGCGCCAACGGGCCGAGGTAGGCGCGGCGCACGTGCGCGTCGTTCAGCAGCACGCTGCCCTGCCCCTCCGCGGCGACGCGCCCTGCCTCGAGGATATAGCCGCGGTGCGCGAGGGCGAGGGCCGCATGGACGTTCTGTTCGACGAGAAGGATCGAGACGCCGCCCCGGTTGATCTCGCGCAGGACCCCGAAGATCGACTCGACGAGCCGCGGGGCCAGGCCGAGCGAGGGCTCGTCGAGCACGAGCAGTCGCGGGTCGGCCATGAGGGCGCGCCCGATCGCGACCATCTGCTGCTGGCCGCCGGAGAGCGCCCGCACGAGCTCGCGCCGGCGCTCGCGGAGCACCGGAAAGATCGCGTATACGCCCTCGAGCCGCGAGGCCTCCCCACGCCGCGCACGCGGCGCGAAGGCGCCCAGGGCGAGGTTCTCCTCGACGGTCATCGAGCCGAAGAGCCGCCGGCCCTCGGGCACGACCGCGACACCCCGTTCGACGACCGTGTGGGCCTCCGCCTGGCCCAGCGGCCGGCCCTCCCAGCGCATCGCGCCCGCCCGCGGACGCAGGAGGCCCGCGATGCAGCGGATCAGCGTCGTCTTGCCAGCGCCGTTCGGGCCCAGGAGCGCCACGATCTCGCCCGGGCGCACCTCGAGCGTGACGCCCGAGAGGACCCGGAACGAGCCGTAGGACGCCTCGAGGCCCTCGACCTCAAGCACGGCCGGCGCCCGCGCTGCCCAGGTAGACGTCCACCACGGTCGGGTCGGCGGCGACGGCGCCCGGCGCGCCGTCGGCGATCTTCTCGCCGGCGCTCAGCACGATGATCCGCTGCGCCAGATCCATGAGCGCCCACACGATGTGCTCGACCATCAGCAGCGTCACGCCCTCGCCCTGGAGCCGGCGGATCAGCGCCATGGCGCTCTCGGTCTCGGTGGGGTTGAGCCCGGCCATGAACTCGTCGAGCAGCAGGAGCTCGGGCGCGGTCGCGAGCGCGCGCGCGAGCTCCAGACGCTTCCGGTCCATCAGCGTGAGCTGCGCGGCGCGCAGACGCGCCCGGCCCTCGAGCCCGACGAGCCGGAGCAGCCGCTCGGCCTCCGCCGTCGCCGCCCGGCGCCGCCCGCGCGCGCGGCCGAAGAGCCGGCCGACGAGGACGTTGTCGAGCGCGGTGAGGCCGGCGAACGGGCGGACGAGCTGGAACGTCCGGGCGACGCCGCGCGCGCAGACACGGTGCGACGCCTGCCCCGCGAGGTCCCGGCCGCGGAGCCTGATCGCGCCGGCGTCGGGCACCAACGCCCCCGCGATCAGGTTGAAGAGCGTCGTCTTGCCCGAGCCGTTCGGGCCCATGACGCCGACCAGCTCGCCCGCGGCGAGCGTGAAGCTGACGTCGCTGACCGCCCGCACGCCTCCGAAGGCCTTGGAGACGCGCTCCACCGTGAGGAGCGTCATCGGGCCCGGGGTCAGGAGCGCCAGACCGCGCGCGCGGTCGCGGCCACCACCTCGAGCTTGCGGCGCTGGGTCTCGGGCGGGATGCGGTTGCCTTCGAGCGTCGAGGCGAAGCCGCACTGCGGCGACAGCGCCAGCCGCTCGAGGGGGACGATCTTGGCCGCGGCCTCGATCCGGCCCGCCAGCTCCTCCACGGTCTCGAGTCGCGGCTTCTTCGTCGTCGCGAGACCGAGCACCACGGTCCGGTCGTCGGGCACGGCGCGGAGCGGCGCGAAGCTGCCCGAGCGCTCGTCGTCGTACTCGAGGAGGAAACGCTGGAAGCGCGCGCGGCGGAAGACGCGCTCGGCGATGGGCTCGTAGCCGCCGCTCGCGTAGAACATGGACTGGTTGTTGCCGCGGCAGATGTGGAGGCCGAACGTGACGCCGGGATGGTCGCCGATCACCGCGTTGTCCATCTCGATGCAGGTGTCGACGAGCCGGTCGGGGTCGCTTCCCCGCCGGCGATAGCCTTCGCGGATCTCCGGGTCGAGCAGCGCCGCGTACTGGGGCGCGTCGATCTGGATGTAGGTGCAGCCGAGGCGGATCAGCTCCTCGACCTCGCGACGGGTGAAGTCGACCACGTCGGCCAGGTAGGCGTCGCGGGTCGGGTAGGCGGCGCGCGACTTCTCTGGATCGTAGTAGGCCGCCGCCTGCTGGGCGCTGATGAGCGTCGTCTTGGCCGGGTGTCGCGCGCGGGCGCGCAGGTAGGCGAACTCCTCGCCGCACATGCTCCGCCGCCAGCGGAGGCGCTCGACCACGACGGGGCGCTTGAAGACGAGCTGCTCGCCGTCCTCGTTCCGGAACGGGATCGCCCAGCCGCCGAAGCGGTCGAAGCCGTCGAGCGCCTCGATCAGGTGACCGAAGAAGGCGTAGCGCCGCATCTCGCCGTCCGTGACGACGTCGAGGCCGGCCGCTTCCTGAAGGGCGACCGCCTCGTCGACCGCGCGGTCCTCGATCCGCTTGAACTCGGCCGGACCGAGACGCCCGCTCGCGGCGTCCCGGCGCGCCTCGGCGAGGTACGCCGGGCGCAGGAGACTTCCCACGACGTCGCTCCGATGCGTGGCCACAGTCGAGCCTCGACTCGTCTTTATACATTGTCCTTGACAAGTCGTACACCGCGATTTAGAAGTCGCCTCGCCGCAGAGGAAGGCAAGGCGCATGACTGCTACGCGACCTCCGTTCCGCGCCGATCACGTCGGGAGCCTGCTGCGCCCGCCGGCGCTCAAGGTGTGGAGGCTCGACACGGAGTCGGGGCGGGCGAGCGCCGCGGCCCTGGCGCGGGCCGAGGACGCGGCGATCCGCGACGCGGTCAGGCTGCAGGAGGACCTCGGGCTCGAGGGCATCACCGACGGCGAGCTGCGCCGAAAATCCTGGCACATGGACTTCCTGCTGAAGCTCGGCGGCCTGCGGAGCGAGGGCAGGGCGCTGCCGGTCACCTTCCACGGGCAGGGCGGCGATCTCGTCTTCACGCGCCCGGATCTCCGGATCGGCGAGCGTGTCACCCGGCCCGCGCCGATCTTCGTCGAGGCCTTCACGTTCCTCCGGTCGGTGGTCAGGCGCACGCCGAAGCTGACGATGCCCTCGCCCTGCATGCTCTACTCGCAGGTCGGGCGCGCCAACATCGACGCCGAGGTGTACCCCGAGCTCGACGCGTTCGTCGAGGACACCGCCGCCGCCTACCGGGCCGAGATCGCCGACCTCTACGCGGCGGGCTGCCGCTACCTGCAGCTCGATGACGTGAGCCTGGCCTATCTGTGCGACGACGAGCTGCGCGTGCAGGGCCGGGCGCGCGGCGAGGACCCCGATGCGCAGCTCGAGCTGTCGGTCAGGCTGATCCAGGCGACCCTGCGGGGCCGGCCCAAGGACCTGACCGTCTGCACCCATCTCTGCCGGGGGAATTTCCGCTCTGGGTGGCGCGCCCAGGGAGGCTACGCGAAGATCGCCGAGGTCATCTTCAACCGGCTGCCCTACGACGGCTTCTTCCTCGAGTTCGACGACGCGCGCGCGGGAGATTTTTCACCGCTCCGGCACGCGCCCAAGCACGTGCGTGTCGTGCTGGGCCTGGTCACGACGAAGGTCGGCGCGCTGGAGACGAAGGACGACCTCAAGCGCCGCATCGACGAGGCGTCCCGCTATGTCGCCCTCGACCAGCTCTGCCTCAGCCCGCAATGCGGCTTCTCGTCGACGGTCGAGGGCAACGACGTCGCGGCCGAGCATCAGCGGGCAAAGCTCGCCCTCTGCGTCGAGCTGGCCCGCGAGGTGTGGGGCGGCCTCTAGCGCAGCTCCTTCAAGACCTCCGTGACGTCGAGCGGTGTCAGGACGATCTCGATCCGGCGGTTTTCGGCCTTCCCCTCTGGCGTGTCGTTGCTCGCGACCGGCCGGAAGGGTCCGTAGCCGACCGCCGAGAGGTACTTGCCCTCGACGCCGGCCTTCTCCTCCAGGAACCGGAGCACCGTCGTCGCCCGCTGGGCGGACAGCTCCCAGTTGGTGGGGAACTGCTGCCGGAGCGCGGCGCCGATCGGCACCGCATCCGTATACCCTTCGATTCGGATCTGCTTGTCCTTCACCTGGAGCAGCACCTGGCCAACCTTGCCCAGCACGTCCTTGCCCTGCGGCTTGATCTCCGCCTTGCCCGAGTCGAAGAGAATTTTCTCCACCAACTGCACGGAGAGCTTGTCGCGGATCTGCGTGACCTTGATCTCACCCTTGGAGATCTCGCCCTGGAGGTCCTTGACCAGATTGTCGTAGGTCCCCTTGAGGCGGTTGATCTCGGCGTCCTTTTGCGCGGTCGCTTCAGCCGCCCGCGCGGTCGCCTCGGCCGCCTTCTTTTCCGTCTCCGCCAGCCGGTCGTTGAGGGCGGCGGTCTGGCTCTCCAGGGTCCGCTTCCGATTCTCCAGATCGGCGGTCTGCGCCTTCAGGGTCGCGATCTCGGCTTCGCGACGCGTGATCTCCTCGCGCAGCGTCGCGACGTCCTTCCCGAGCGCAGCCCGTTCCGCCGAGGCCTTCGCCTCCAAATCGTCATACTTGCCCTGCGAGACGCAGCCGGCGAGCACGCCTACCGCGAGAGCCAAGACAAGGACATGGCTCCTGTGCATGATGGGGGTCTCCTTTCGGATCGACGCTCAGCCGAAGTGGCTTCAGCCAAATTGTAAAAATTGTAAAAGATGAACGAGGCGTTTGTCAGGTCGAATTCGTCAGTGGTTCGCTGGCACGCCTTTCAGGAATCCACCGGCTATGATGGCTCGATGCGCGGGAGTATGCCGGCATGGGAAACGGCATGAGCGCGATTGCGACGGATCGCTGGACGGCGTGGGATCGCTTCCTGGAAGCGACACCCGACACCGGGTTCATGCAGGCGTCCTGGTGGGCGGATTTTCGCGCCACCAGCGGCTACGAGCACTTCGGGGTCACGCTCAAGGCCCGGAACGCAGTGATCGGGGGCGCGGTGGTGATGAAGTACTCCTGCATGCCCGAGAGCTGTTTCTACTACGTCCCCGAGGGGCCGGTGCTCCCGACCGACGAGTCGACCGCCGGCCGAGTGTTCGGGGCTGTCCTCGACGCCGTCGAGGCGCGGCGTGCGGCCGAAGCGCAGACGGTCAGCCATCTCCGCCTGGAGCCACGCTGGCAACACCTGCCGGGCTTCGTGCGCGGGTTCCGCGCCGTGCCGGGTCTGATGGACCCCTTCACGGAGCCGAGACACACCCTCTGCATCGATCTTCACCCCTCGGAAGCGGACATCCTGGCGCAGATGAAGCCCAAGGGGAGGTACAACATCCGCGTCGCGCAGAGACACGGCGTCTCGGTCGTCGAAGACGCCTCCGACCAGGGCGTGGCCGATTTCCAGAAGATCTACGACGTGATGGCCACGCGCCAAGGAATCCGGGCGAAGCCCCCCGCGTACTTCCAGACACTCGTCGCCCTGCTTTCGTCCCTCCACCAGGGGTCGGTGTTCTTCGCCGAGTATCAGGGCCTGCGACTCGCCGCCGCCGTGGTGGTGTACTTCGGTCGCCGCGCGACCTATTTCTTCGGTGGCTCACTCGACAGCCACCGGCACGTCATGGCCACCTATCTCCTCCATTTCGAGATCATGCGCCGAGCCAAGGCGCTGGGCCACGAATGGTACGACCTCTGGGGCGTCGCACCCGAAAACGAGCCAGACCATCCCTGGTGGAGCATCAGCACCTTCAAACGCAAGTTCGGCGGCCTCGAGGTCAACCTGGTCCCGACACTCGATTACGTCTACGACCCGACGGCCTACGAGGCCTACCTCCGCCACAACAAGCGCTCCTGACAAGGATCGCGAGCTACGGGTCAGCGTCCGGGATTGTCAGGGAGCTTCGCCGGAACGATAACCGGAACGCTGTAGGCCGTCCATATAGGACGGAATCCGATACGTCCTCACGCCAATTTCCTACGTGCCCAGGGCTCCGCCGCCTATTGTTCATGGACGCGAGTGGCAGGGAGAATGGCCCCGCGTTCGTCAGGAGGAGCATGGCGAGATGCGACGGGATCGCTTCGTCGACGGCGCCGAAGAATTTCCGGAATGTGCAGACCGCGATGCTGACCCACGACGGCAGTCATTCCACCTAAGGGAAGTTTCCGCATCCCATTCAAGAATTCACCTGATTGAGGCATAGCACCTCCCTCGGTTTTATTCACAGCCAAGGCCTCGACAGTAGAACGGGCCGCGAAGGGAGGTGACGCCCGGCAGTGAGAGGATCGAAGACGGAGACACCGATCGTTACCTCAACCATTCACGCAACATCCCACGGAGGAAACCCATGGACCTGAAGCTCGAGATCGAGGAGCTGGAAGCGCGCATCGCCCCGGGTGGGGGCGGTGACCACGGCACCAATGGCCACGGCAGCAAGGACAACGGCAGCAACGGCCACGGCAGCAAGGACCACGGCAGCAAGTGCCACGGCAGCAAGTAGGAACGACCATGGTGGTAAGGCTGCTGGCGACGTCTGGACGCGACCTGCAGGCGCGAACGTGCTTCGCCGCTAGCCTGACGCGATGAGCGATTCTGCCCGCCGTGCCGAGACGTGGTCACGCGGGCGTCGGCCCGTCGAGGTACGGTGGGCAGGATCCTCCTCGCATCGCTCAGCCCCGACGCGGATGGGCTCGTCATGACTCCGGGAGAGCTCCTGGTTCCCGGCAAGCCGAAGTTGCGCAGCGACATCGTCATCACGCGCCACGACGACGCCACGAACGCTCCGTTCATCGCGAAGGATCCGACGACGACCCAGTTCTTCCGGTTCCGCGAGGCGGAGCATTTCATCGTCAGCCAGCTCGACGGAGAGACACCGCTCGACATCGTCCGGCAACGGACGGAGGCGCGCTTCGGGGCGACGCTCTCGCAGGAGACCCTGGCCCAGTTCGTGCGAACCCTGCAGGATCACGGTCTGCTCGAGACCGACCGCAGCCGGCGCGAGAGTCGGTCCCGTTCGCGGGTGAAGGGAAGCCTGCTGTACCTGCGATGCAAGGTGCTCGATCCCGACCGGCTCCTCACCCGGATGGTGAAGCCGCTGGCGCCGCTCTTCAGCGCGCCGTTCCTCGTGCTCTCGCTTCTGCTCGTCGCCGTCGCCGTCGTGACGACCGCGTCCAACGCCACGGACATCGCCCACGCCCTCTCGCGCCACTTCAGCCTCTCGTGGCTCCTGATCGCCTGGGGGTTCATCATCGTCGTCGGCGCCGTCCACGAGTTCGCCCACGGGCTCGCCTGCAAACGGTTCGGGGGCGAGGTCCACGAGATCGGGATCTTCTTCATCTACTTCAACCCCGCGTTCTACTGCGACGTGAGCGATGCGTGGCTCTTCCCGCAGAAGTGGCAGCGGCTCCTGGTCACGCTGGTCGGGCCCTACCTGGAGCTCGTGTCCTGGGCCCTCGGGACGGTCGTGTGGCGGGCGACCAACCCCGGCACCCTCCCGAACTCGCTCGCGCTGATCGTCATGGCGACGAGCGGTGCCAGGGTCTTCTTCAACCTGAACCCCTTGCTCAAGCTCGACGGCTACTACCTGCTGAGCGACTGGCTGGGCATCCCGAACCTGCGCCAGAAGTCCTTCGAGTACCTCCGCGGATCGCTCTCTCGCCGCAGTGATCGGCCGGCCGAGCCGGCCACGCTGACCCGCCGAGAGCGCACGATCTACCTCATCTACGGCGTGCTCGCGTTCGTGTACTCGTTCAGCGTGCTCTGGTTCGTCGCCGTGAGACTGGGTGGCAACCTCATCCCGCGCTATCACGGGTGGGGGCTGCTCCTGTTCCTGCTGCTCTTCGGCGCGCGAGTTCGGAACCGGCTGCGCTCGCGGATGTTCAGGCGGTCCTCGAGCTTGCAGCCAGCCCGGGAGCCGGCCAAGGCAGTGCCGGCGACGA
>Ga0137376_10001031_pt1 | contig 14825 bp, 12 predicted proteins | sample SagtaG_23_FD_104814 | JGI IMG/M metagenome (GOLD analysis project Ga0137376, IMG submission 104814) | Vadose zone soil microbial communities from Sagehorn Ranch, Mendocino, California, USA - Sage2_L_20_16 metaG | ecosystem: Environmental > Terrestrial > Soil > Vadose zone | place: USA...
GTCGCAACACAGTCTACATCGCGACGAGCTCGCCGAGCGTGGATTATTTCGGCGGCGAGCGGAAGGGGCGCAACGAATACGGGAATTCGGTCGTGGCGATCGAGGCAGGCACGGGTAAAATCCTGTGGCACTTCCAAACGGTGCGACATGACCTGTGGGATTACGACAATGCATCTCCGCCGGCTCTCGTCACGTTGACGGTCGGTGGTCGGTTGGTCCCAGCGGTCCTACAGGCAACGAAAACCGGACAGCTCTTCGCGTTAGACCGCCAGACCGGCAGATCGCTCTTTCCTGTCAGGGAGGCCGCGGTTCCTTCGAGCGACGTTGCTGGTGAGGAGGCGTGGCCCACTCAGATCGTCAGCTCGGGATTGCCGCCGCTGAGTCCGCAGACTTTCACGCGCGATCAGCTCTGGGGGCCGACGCCGGAAGCTAAGGACGCCTGTCGAAAGCGCTACGACGAGCTTCGCTACAACGGCGCTTTTACTCCGCCCAGCATTCGTGGGTCTTTGATACTCCCTTCCAACGTCGGCGGCGCGCACTGGGGCGGGATCGCATTCGATCCATCGAGTGACGTAGTCGTCGTCCCTACCAACCGTATCGCGGCTGTCATCACGCTCATTCCTCGCGACGCTTTTGAAGCGATGCGCGGGCGTCAAACTACTGGCGAGCGGATCGGAACCGAATACGCCGTGATGCGCGGAACTCCGTTTGTGCTCAAGCGCGAACTTTTTTTTGGGCCCTCCGGTGCTCCCTGCACGCCTCCGCCTTTTGGGTCGCTCGTCGCGGTGAGTCTGCGCTCGGGCCGGATACGATGGAGCGTACCGCTGGGGACGTCCGAGGGTCTGGAAAAAATCGGTGTCAAGGTTCCGTCGGACATTCCGGGCACCGTGAATCTTGGAGGCCCGATCACTACGGCAGGCGGTCTGGTGTTTATTGGCGCTACAATCGATCGATACTTTCGAGCGTACGATCTGACAAACGGACGCGAGCTCTGGAGGGCGCCGTTGCCCGCTGGAGGCAAGGCCACCCCAATGACCTACATGGGGTGGGACGGCAGACAGTATGTAGTCATCGCTGCCGGTGGAGACGGTAAGGCCTGGGGATGGAGCGACGAGGTCATCGCGTTTGCGCTCCCGCGCCAACCTCGCTGATATTCCTTAATGCCAACGACACCGCTGTTCCGAAAGCCGGCCCACGCATGAACTTCGAGAAGAGTCTTCGCCGCCTGGACGAGATAATGGCAGCACTGGAGGCCGAGCAGGTGGGCCTCGACGCGTCGCTCAAGCTTTTTGAGGAGGGCGTCGAGCTGCTCCGCGCCGCGTCAGCCGAGCTCGACAAGGCAGAAACGAAAGTGCAGATGCTTATCGAGAAGCCCGACGGCGGCTTCGATCTTCGGGAGATGGACCTCTAGAGAAGTGGTCTCCAGCTTCGACGCGGATCGCGAAAGAATCGAGCGGCGGCTCGACGAGATTTGCGACAGCTATCTCTGGGAACTTCACAGCGACGTTGCTGACGCCGTACGATATGGCCTCAAGAGTCCCGGGAAGCGACTTCGGCCGCTGCTTCTGCTCTATGCCTACCGTGCAGCCGGAGGCAAAGAAGACGCAAGCCTCCTCGCGTGCGCGCCGGAGGTCATCCACGCGTATTCGCTAATGCATGATGACTTGCCTTGCATGGATGATGACGATATGCGTCGCGGCAGACCGACGGCGCACAAAGTGTACGGCTCGCGGACCGCAATTGTGGGCGGTGTCACCATGATCCCGCTCGCTGCAGCAGTCGTCCGCGACGCTGCACGATCGATGAGGTTGTCTCAGTCCGCGCGCCGGGCCGTCGTCGAGACACTGTTCGAGGCTGGTGGTGCGCGCGGAATGATCGGCGGCCAGCTTCGCGATCTGGCCGGGGAAGGGTTGTCGCTGTCGCTCGATGACCGTGAAGCCGTCCACTCCGCCAAGACGGCGGCGCTGATCGTCGCGTCCGTCAGAATCGGCGCCATCGCGGCCGGCGCGGCGACAGCGCAAATTGCAGCGTTCGATGGCTACGGCAGCGCAGTCGGTCTGGCGTTTCAGATTATGGACGATGTGCTCGATGTCACATCCACGTCGAGCGCGCTTGGAAAGACGACCGGCAGAGACGCGCAACTGGGAAAGAGTACTTATCCGGCGTTGTTGGGAGTGGCGGGCGCCCGCCAGAGAGCACAGTCCTTGATCGACGACGGATTGGACATGCTGGCGAAGCAGCAGCTGCTCACGCAGGAGCTTTCGCAAGTTGCTAATTTCATGGTAACCAGAACGTCCTGAAAACCACGCCCTGAATGTCCATCCTCGACCGTATTCATTCGCCCGCGGATCTCAAGTCGATGACGCGCGACGAGCTTCGCGCCGTGTCCGAAGAGATGCGCGTGCGCCTGATCGAGATCTGCTCGCGAACCGGTGGGCACATCGGCGCCGGACTGGGGGTTGTTGAGTTGAGTGTCGCGCTCCACGCGGTGTTCGATGCCCCCCGTGATCGAATCGTTTGGGACGTGGGCCACCAGGGTTACCCCCATAAGTTCCTTACCGGTCGTGGCGACAGACTCGAGACGCTGCGGCAGGAAAATGGGCTCTCCGGGTTTCTGAAGCGGACCGAAAGCGAGTACGACACGTTTGGTGCGGGACACGCCGGCACTGCGATTTCGGCCGGGTACGGGATGGCTGTCGCCCGTGATCTTAACGGCGAGAGCTACAAGGTCGTTTCAATACTCGGCGACGGCGCTCTGACATGTGGGCTTGCGTACGAGGGTCTCAACAACGCGGGCGCGTCCGAGCGTGATTTCATCGTCATTCTTAATGACAACGAGATGTCGATCGCGCCAAACGTCGGCGCCATTTCCAAGTATCTGACGTCGATTCAGCGCAATCCGCTTTACAATCGACTCCGTTCTGCGATCGGAAGCGTCGTTGACGCTGCGCCAGGCCCTCTGGCTGGGGTAGGCACATTGGTCAGAAAGTGGGAAGAAAGCGTGAAATCTTTCCTGACTCCTGGCGTGCTGTTCGAGGAGCTCGGGTTTCGCTACTTCGGCCCAATCGACGGCCACGACATCGACGCTCTCATGGACACGTTCGCCGCGGTGAGGGATTTGAACGGCCCCAGATTGATTCACTGCATCACCCAGAAAGGAAAAGGATTTCCGGCAGGCGAACATATCGAAAAGTGGCACGCCCTTCCTCCCGGCCATGACCCCGCGACTGGAAAGCAGCGCAAGACATCGACTGCGAGCTCCGCGTACACAGCGGCATTCGGCCAGGGTCTGATCGAGCTGGCGAAGGAAAACCCACGCGTTGTCGCAATTACTGGCGCAATGCCAAGTGGAACGGGAACAGGCGCGTTTGCGAAGGCATATCCCGAGCGTTTCTTCGACGTCGGAATCGCCGAAGGACATGCGGTAACCTTCGCCGCTGGCCTGGCCACCGGCGGAATCAGACCGGTGTGCGCGATCTACTCGACCTTTCTCCAGCGTGCGTACGACAACGTGATTCACGATGTAGCCATTCAGCATCTGCCGGTGATCTTCGCGATGGATCGCGCGGGACTGGTTGGAGAAGATGGTCCGACCCACATGGGACTCTACGACATTGCCTACATGCTCGCCGTTCCCGGGATGGTCGTCACCGCGCCGAAGAACGGCAGGGAAATGATTGCGCTGCTGCGAAGTGCGTTGGAGTACGATCAGGGACCCTTTTGTCTGAGATACCCTCGCGACGCAACTCCCGACAGCGTTCCCCCGGCATCAGAGATAGACGCGCTGCCTCATGCGAGCTGGGAAATCGTTCGCCGCAGTGTGAGCGCCGCCCGCGATGCGGACAAGGCCGTTGCAATACTTGCGGTGGGAACGATGGTTCTGCCCTCGCTCGGAGCGGCTGAAGTTCTGAACGAGAGTGGAGCAAGTGTGACCGTCGTGAACTGCAGGTACCTCAAGCCGTACGACGAGAGTACGCTGGCCGAAATCGTCCGCGATCACCGCAATATCCTGGTTGTCGAGGAAGGCACAGTCGTGAACGGGTTTGGATCGTACATCGCGGCGATAATCACCGAGATGGATTCGGCGGTGAGAGTTGTCACGCACGGCGTGCCGGATGACTTCGTGGATCAAGCGCCGCGCGCCACGCAGCTCGCGCGGCTCGGACTCGACGCGCGTGGCATCGCGCAGCGCGCGAGCGATGCATTCGGATTGGAGAGCTCGCGGGGCACCCACCTCCGTGCCGTCTGATGCGGCTTGGCGTCATCGGACATCAGGGATACGATGAGCTTCCTGACATCCTGCACACTCTTTTTCGCGTGGCCCCAGGACTTGGAATCGAGCCGCTGCTCGAGCAGGGGCTTCACGAGATAGCCGAGAAGGGTGCCCGTCTCGAGGACGCGTCGCAGCTCGACGGGCTAGTGACTCTCGGTGGTGATGGAACTCTTTTGCGCGGGGCGCGCTTTCTCAACGGACGCGACATTCCAATTCTCGGGGTCAATCTCGGGCGCCTTGGGTTTCTCACCAGCTGCCAGGGAGCGGACTTCGAGCCGGCGCTCAAGAACCTGGCGAGCGGTGATTACGTCGCTCAGCCCCGCATGGCACTCAGCGCGCGCGCGATAGATTCCGATGGTGAGGCGCGAAAACAGTGGAGGGCGCTCAACGATTTCGTCCTGCACAAGGGTGGATTCGCCCGCGTGATTCGTCTCAATGTCTTCGTCGACGGCGAGAGCATTGGCACCTATGCGGCTGATGGCGTGGTGATCTCGACTCCCACAGGGTCGACCGCGTACAGCCTCTCAGCCGGTGGGCCGGTCGTCGTCCCCACGGTGGAGTCGATCATCATTACGCCGATCTCTCCACACACCCTGGCGATTCGCTCGCTGGTTATCCCCGCTGATGCGGAAGTGACAGTGGAAGCAAACGAGACTCCCACCGAGCTTCTGGTTACGGTGGATGGTCAAGTGGGAACGAGCTTCGTCAAAGGCGAAAAGCTCAAGGTGAGAAAGGCCGATAACCCCGTGCGCATCGTACGGTTTCCCGGTGCGACGTTCTTCGAGCGAATGAGGGTGAAACTCGGTTGGGGAGGACTGCCCGACCGCGACCAGCCGTATTGATGCTGACAGAGCTGCGAATCCGAAACTTTGCGATCATCGAGCAGGTGACGCTGCCACTTTCCGAGGGATTCAACGTTCTCTCGGGCGAAACCGGCGCCGGAAAGTCGATCATCGTCGGCGCCCTGGGGCTGTTGCTCGGAGAAAGGGCGAGCGCCGATCTCATTCGAACGGGGGCCGACAAAGCGACAGTAGAAGGTGTCTTCGATATCGCTGGTGTGAAGGGAATTGCGGCGATGGCCGACGAACGCGGGATCGATGTCGAGGATGACACGCTGGTGCTCAAGCGCGAGATTGCGACGAACGGCCGTGGGCGCGCCTGGATCAATGGGGCGACTGTGACTGCCACGGTTCTGGCCGAAATCGGCCGTCAGCTCGTGAATTTACATGGCCAGCATGACGCGCAAATGCTATTGGACAGCGAGTCACAGCGGCGCATTCTCGACGCTTTCGGCGGATCCGAAGCACAAGCAAATCTCGTTCGCGGCGTCCACGCCGAGCTGTCGAGCGTCCGACGTGAGATTACGATCCTAACTGTGCGACGTGCTGAAGCGGAAAAGAGAGCGGATTATTTGAGACACGTTGCAAAGGAGATAGAGGACGCGCGCCTCTCTCCCGGCGAAGACACGAAGCTCGAAGAGGAAGCACGAGTGCTCGAGAACGCCGACGAGCTCCGCACTTTAGCGCACAGCTTGCACGAGCTACTGTCCGCGGAGGACACGAGCGTGCTGACCCAGCTCGGCGCCGCACAGCGCCCGCTCACCTCTATTGAGCGCATTGACTCGGCTGCAGCGCGAATGCAGGAACTGTTCGATACTTCATTTTACGCCCTTCAGGAGCTGGCTCGGAGCGTCGAGGAATACGCGGGCTCGGTGGAGTTGGACCCCGCGCGTCTCGATGAAGTGCGACACCGTCGCGACCGACTCTTCGGCCTGCTCAAGAAATACGGACCGACGCTCGACAATGTCATCGAGGCCGGCCGCTCTGCGCGCTCAGAGCTGGATCTCATTGATACCGCGAAATTCGATCTCGCGAATCTGACCACCCGTGAGACGGAGGCGCGCCGTCGTCTATTTACCGAGGCGGAGAAGCTTTCGGAGATGCGGCTTGCAGCCGCGAAAAAGCTGGCCAAAGCCGTTGACGCGTTGTTGCCTCCGCTTGGAATGCCGGATGGCGACTTCTCTGTCTCTCTGATCTCGCGCGACGAGCCAGTGGCTGAAGGCGCGGAAGATGTCGAGTTCCGCGTGACCCTGAACGTGGGACACGAAGATCGTCCCCTGGCTCGAGTCGCGTCAGGTGGAGAGCTCTCTCGCGTGATGCTGGCGCTGAAGACGATCCTGGCGAGAGTCGACCAGGTTCCCACGTTGATCTTCGACGAAGTTGACGCGGGGATCGGCGGCCGGGTCGGGCTGCAGGTGGGCGACACATTGCGTCGCGTCGCGAGGGAGCATCAGGTATTCGCGATCTCGCACCTGCCGCAAATAGCTGCCCGCGCGCATCACCATATCGTGGTGGCAAAAGGCGCAAAGGGTGGAGTTACGACCGCCGACATTTCAGTGCTCGAGGGAACGAGCAGGGTCAACGAGATCGCGCGAATGCTTGGCGGCGATCCAGAGAGCAAGGTCAGCCGGGCGCACGCAAAGGAGTTGCTGGAAAGCGCGGGCGCGCCGGCCTAACTACGAACTGCGAACCAGATTACTTGCCCCCAAAGATTCGGGCGTACAGGCGCAGCTGGATCTGATCAGTGAAGAACTTTGGCTGATTGCCGCCTGCACCTTTGACCGTCTGCCAGTGCAGGTACGTCACCTCGAACGGGATGCGCGCCTTGCCCTGGTCGAAGGAATAAAGATTCGAGAATGAGATCCCGCCGCCGAGCCTGTGCTCTGTCTGCTCCGTCTCGAGATTGAGCGTCGCCGCGTTGAGTGTGATGTCGGCGAATCCCGTAATCGCCGCTGGAATGGTGAAGGTGCCGCTGTAGTCGTCCTGTTGCTTGTGACGATACAGGTACCATCCCGAGACGGCGAGGTAATTATTCACCACGACGCGCGGCGTGGTCTCGAATTCGAAGGTACTGCCAAGTTTTCTGTTGACTTCCTGCCGCCGATAAAGAGGTGCCAACTCCTCGTTGGGCAGGTCGAGAATGCGCATCTCCTGCTTGTCTGAGAACGGCCTGTTGTACCGAAGAATGAAGGACTCCCAGAAATGGCTGCCGACGAGAACGTCGCTGAACCATCTTCCCTCGATCGCCTTTGCTCCGCGCCCGGTTCCGAGGTCGATAAAGTTGTTCGGCGATTCGATCTGACCACTCGGGATCCTGAAAATTCCGCCAACAGACGTACGGAAGTTCAGTCCCTGTGGCGACATTCTCGCTTCCGTGCTGCCGTCGAACGAATCGTATACGGAGAACTTGCCACCGATATCGATGTCGCCGACGTGTGAGCGGGTAACAGTCTTGAGCGGGTCGGCGGCGATCCCGAAACCGGTCTCGGTAAGAATTCGCTGCGCATCGGCCACGGTCAGACGACTCTGCGAGGCAAACGGACCTGTCGTAGTCGCGGCGATGCTCGTCACGCCGAATTGCTGATACAGCGCTCTGAAGGCGGCGACGCGCGCCTCGATTGCCAGTTGTGCGTCGGTGCCCACGATCGGAACAAACGGCGAGGTGATGTAGACGCCGCCGACAGGGTTGTATGGTCCACCGACAGGCCCGACAGTACCACCGGCAAAAGCCCTCGACTTGGAGATCAAGGAGTCGGCGTTCACCTGATTCGCCAGGAGCGCCGGACACGATGGCGAAGCGCCCGGGTTCGCCCGACAAGCAGCGAGCTGACCCTCGAGCGTGCTCGCGGCGGTGGTGAACTGGGTATACATCGTCGCGTTCTGAGTCGCGGCCGCGGCAACCGCGAGTGCGGGATTGAATCCCAGGTTTCCATTGGTTCCGCTGGTGTTGACGTTGAAGAACGTGGAGGCGCGTGTCTGGACGTACGGAATCTGAATGCCCACGGAGAAGCGCTTCGAGAGTCCGGCCTCGAACACAAACGGGAACGCTGCCACATGGTCGCGCAGATTTACGACGGTGTTTCCAAGCGTCGCGTACCAGTTCGGGTTTCCTGTGAGCGCTTGCAGTCCCGTCTCAAGCCTCCCGAGATTTCGGAACTGCTTCACGCCGATTGTATCGAGAGTGAAGTCAACGCCGAGTGGCTCGAGAGCACCATTCTCCCGGCCAGGTGTATCCATGCCGTAGCGCTCGTTGAAAAATGTCCACTGTCCAAGAGTTCTGAAGCGGAACACGCCCCGGGGAAGCACCAGGGCGTCGTCACCGACTCCGAGCACGCGCTGCGCACTGGCGGGGTCGGCAAAAATCGCGATGAACGCCAATACTACGGTGGTAACGCTGACCAAAGGACGGCGCATAAGTTCTCCGCACGATGTGAAGAGGCATTGAGGGCGTTCGTCTGAGAGAGGAGGACGTCCGCCGGCGGGGAGACGTTATCATTCGGCGCGAGGTTTTGTCAACTTGAGATTCCACGCGGTTTCGAGCGCCATCTGTGGCGCTTGTTGGCGTCGTTTTTCGCCGGTAGCTTTGACACGTTTGCGGGAATAGCTCAGTTGGTAGAGCACAACCTTGCCAAGGTTGGGGTCGCGGGTTCGAGTCCCGTTTCCCGCTTCGGTTCTTCCGCTTCTCTGCTCGGGTGGCGAAATCGGTAGACGCGAGGGACTTAAAATCCCTTGGGATAAACTCCCATGCGGGTTCGATCCCCGCCCCGAGCACTGGTCACCGCTGGACTTCCACACCGCCACGTTGACAAGCACTTCGGTCGGACCGGCAGGTGCAACTGAACGGGTGCGAGGCGAGAGTGCATAGATGCGAGTTTGCGAGTTCACTACGCCCCGACTTATCGGGGCGCGATTCATCGCACAAGCAATTGCTCGTATCCCAAATGCCACCGCGCTAAGTCCGGGCGTCGTGAACTGAATCACTGGCAACTACGCTACTCGCGCCTCCCGCCTGTTCGGTTGACGTTAGTGACAATGAGGAGCGCACTGATCGTGGAATCCCGAGTATGAGTGCGGCAACGGCCATGCGATTCGCGCCGAGGAGAATCGAGCGCGTACTGCTGATCGTTAATCCGGCGTCCCGTCGCGGGACTCGCGTCCGTCGAAAGGCGCTCAAAGCATTCGCCGACGCCGGCGTTGATTGCGACCTGATGGAGACCGAGGGTCCTGGACACGCCTGGACGATCGCCAAAAATCACGCGCATAAATACCACGCGGTGTTCACGCTGGGTGGCGACGGAACCGTCATGGAAGTGCTCGGCGCACTCGCGCATCAGGGGCCACCCGTCGGTGTCCTGGGCGGAGGGACTGGAAACGTCGTTGCCCGAACGCTTCGCATTCCGCTAAACCCCGCGCGCGCAGTGCCGCTACTCCTGAACGGGGATGAAGCGACCATGGATCTGGGGCGACTCGGTGATGGTCGGCGGTTCGCCATTGGCGTCGGAGTTGGCCTCGACGCCACGATGATCGCGGAAGCGCCGGCCAGATTGAAGCGGCTCTTCGGTTTCATGGCCTATGTGATCGGCGGCTACAAGGCGGTGCTACGCAACCGGAAATTCATGCTCCGCCTTACTGTCGACGGCGTCGTGTACGAGCGCTCCGCGTCAGCCGTGCTCGTAGCCAACTTTGGAGCAGTGCTGAACGAGCTGGTCGCCTTCGGTGAAGGAATCGTTCACGACGACGGATTGCTCAACGCCTGTGTCTTCTCCCCCGAAACACTCTCGGATTCGCTGAGGCTCCTTTGGCGCATGATCAGGAAGGACTTCGGGCCTGACCGCTGCCTGTTTTACAAGTCAGGTCGCGACTTCAGAGTCGAAACGATGCCCCACATGCCGGCCCAGGCAGATGGCGAGCTACTGCCGGGCACTCCGCTAACAGTTTCGGTCGACCCGCTGGCCGGTAGTCTTCTCATTCCGAAGAGATCCAAGTCGGATTGAGATCAAAAAAAAACGAGCGCCGGCGCGCTCGTTTTTTTCTCAATTCCGGGTATCAGAAGGGAAGCTCTGCCTCGTCGGCGCTTACCAGCGCGGAGGTCGCGAGAACCTTCTTCTCTCCCTTGGCCTCGCCGACGGGCGGTGCCTCTGCGGACTTCGGCGGCCAGACCACTCCGTCGCACGAGCGGTTCTGGCACTTGTAATCAGGTGCCTTTGGATTCCGCTTCGTCAGTCTGTTATCCCACATCCTGCCGCCACACTTGGGACAACTGATGATTTCCATGTCGGTGAGCAGGGATACGGGAGGCGCAGCAGCTGCTTCCGCGTGTCCGTTCGGTGCCCGGCTCGCCGCGGCCACTCCAGGCTTGCCGTAGCGACGCACATAGGCGAGTTGGGGATCTTCAACCGGCTTGGCGTATTTTCCGTCGCCATCCATCTCGACCCAGTTCTGCTCGTAGGCATAGAGCTCGTTGGCGATTCCGAATCTCACCGCGGCTCTCTTGAATGCGTCGGTCGAGGCCTGCTTGTAATCACGGCCGGTTCCGACATCCTCGCGGATCACTCCCAGGATCTGGAGCCGTGCCTTGAACGAATACTGCGCGCCGTCCCCGTCTTCACCGGCGATTAGCGGGAGCAGCTCGAGCGTGAGGTCCCACTCGCCCGGAGCGACCGCGTCGAGTCTCTCACGGACCGTGTTTGCTTCGATATACGCGACGAATCTCGCGAAGTACTTGCCGTCGCGCGCCGTCACCTTTCCATCCTGTCGCCACGAGATTACACCAGCTGGTAATGGGGCGGAAAGCTTCGCCCATACGTCCGTCTTCTCGATGTAGGCATCTTGTCTTGCAATCATTCTCTCATCCATCCGTTGTTAGTCGCTAAAGTTTGTTTCTGGTGAATTTTTGCACGTCTCCAACCGCACCGCACTGTTTGCCGTGCTCGCAATACCAGCCGTGTCGATCGAAAAAAACGAGGTGGTGAATTCTGGCCTGATCGGTGGTCTCTTCGACGCAATAGAGTTTTGTCACCGACGTTCCTTTTCCGCACATCTGGACCGGGTCCATCGGCCGAATGCGTACCTTTCTCACACCCTGCGTTTTCTCCTTCCTCCTACTGTTGAGGTTCCTCCTTACTCGTGGCAATGTAAGCTCCTGCGATACCGTCGCTTACGCGCCGAGGCTTCGGCGCATATTCGGGTACGTAAAATTAGTCTTTTGATCGCACGCGCGCAACCCATTTCGGGCACAAGTTTCGCTTCCACATGCTGCGAATACTCATCGAACCGAACGGGAGAGAACATGGATCGCGGTGCGGATTTCCTCAAAAGCCAGATCAACAATGCCGTGATGCAGCACGGAGCATTTCTTAGCGCACTCGAAGAGCACGTGGACCAGGCGGATGATCCGCGCTTCAGAGATCTCTGCTCACGACATATCCCGCACATGCGCGAGCACCAGCGCATGCTCGAGGACTATCAGGGGCAACTTGGCGGCGAGTCCGGCGTCGCCAAGAAAGTCCTCGGCGCCGCTGCCAGCATCGTGCGTGATGTCGCCGATGCGGCGCGGGAGAGCGATTTCTTGCGGCTGGTGGGTGACATTGTGATGGCGCGCCAATCAGAGGACACATTCAAAACATTCCGCGAAGCCGGCAAGACGCTGGGAAACAAGACGCTGCAGGAAATCGGAGACATCGGTGAGCGCCATCACGACGCTTACGTGAAGGAGGCAAACCGGCTCGTTCAGCAGATGTTCGTCGAGCACGTTCAGGCTGTTGACGGCGTGGCGGAGCAGCCGACCATCCCGCAGGTCGACACAGCGACCTGAAGGGCGGGCTTCCCGCGCTGCGGCGTACGCCGCGCCGTACTGACGCTAGTCGCCGCTCGCGCTAACTTCCGCGCATGACGGATGTGGTTTCGCTCGCCGCCGAGTTGCTGGCGATTCAATCGACTACCGGGTCCGAAGCGGGCATCGTCGACTTCGTCTCCCGCTGGCTGGTTGCGCGCGGGTGGAACGTAACGCTTCAGGAAGTAAGCCGCGGAAGCGCCAACATCTGGGGATCAAGATCGGGCGGTGACGGCGGCGTCACCCTCTCGACCCATCTCGACACCGTTCCGCCGTTCGTGCCGCCACGCCTCGAGGGAACTCGTCTTTACGGACGTGGGTCGTCGGACGCGAAGGGCATTGCCGCCGCAATGATGGTCGCGGCCGATCGGCTGGTGAATGATGGTGAGAAACGCATCGACGTACTCTTCGTTGTCGGCGAGGAGAAGGGCTCAGATGGCGCGCGGGCCGCGAACAACCTGCGGGCACGGAGTCGCTTTCTAATCAACGGCGAGCCTACCGAAAGCAAGCTGGCGAGTGGGGCGAAGGGATCGCTTCGAGCGACCATCCGTACCCGCGGCCGCGAGGCACATTCAGCGTACCCGCACCTCGGTCGGTCGGCCATCGAACCAATGCTCGAGCTGTTGCCGACCGTTAGAAATCTGCCACTCCCTTCGGATCCGGTCCTGGGTGAGACGACCGTCAACATCGGAACGATCAAAGGAGGAACCGAAGCGAACGTGATACCTGCGCACGCAGAAGCAGAGATCATGTTTCGTCTCGTCGGCGACGTCGAGCCGATCAAGAAGATGGTGCTCGATTGGGCGAAGGGTCACGCGGATGTGGAATTCGGTTCCCACATTCCTGCGCAGCGGTTTGCAACCGTGCCCGGATTCGAGACGGGTCCCGTCGCGTACACCTCGGACATTCCGCTTCTCTCGAACTGGGGCGAGCCATTGCTGTTCGGCCCGGGATCGATTCACGTGGCACATACCCCTGACGAGTACATCGATGTCGAGGAGCTGAGAAACAGCGTCGAGACGTACGAGAGACTCGCGAAGACACTTTTGGCCAGATGACTGCTCCGCCGATTCCCCGGAAGCGCAATAACAAGTGGCCGGTTGCCATTCTTGGCGCCACCGGCGCGGTCGGGCAAATGTTCGTGCGATTGCTCGCTGAGCATCCGTGGTTCGAGATAGCGGAGCTGGCGGCCTCCGAACGATCCGCAGGGAAAAAGTACGGTGAGATCACACGGTGGCTGGAGGGCCCGACTCCGCCGCCGGCGATCCAATCACGACGAGTAATAGCATGTGATCCCGGTGTAGTGACCGCACCGATCGTATTCTCCGCGCTCGACGCAACCGTGGCCGGCGAAGTAGAACTGGCCTTCGCGAGGGCGGGGAAGTTCGTCCTGAGCAATGCCAGGAATTTCCGGATGGATCCCGATGTGCCGCTCGTAATCCCGGAAGTAAACGGAGATCACCTCGGACTTCTCGAGTGCCAGCGACAGCGTCGCGGCTGGACGGGAGCGATCGTCACGAATGCCAATTGCTCTGCCACCGTCGCTGCCGTCGCTCTGGCGCCGCTGCATCAAAAATTCGGCATCCGCCAGCTCTTTCTGTCGACAATGCAGGCCGTGTCGGGTGCCGGGTATCCGGGTGTGCCGTCCCTCGACATACTCGGCAATGTGATTCCCTACATTGCGGACGAGGAGCCAAAGCTCGAGCGCGAAATGCTCAAGCTGCTCGGTCGATTCGAGGATGGTGAAGTCGTGAGCGCTGCGTTCAAAGTCAGCGCCCACACCAATCGTGTGCCGGTCGAACACGGCCACACGATTTGTATGACAATCGGTTTCGAGGAAACGCCGACGCCCGAGTCTGCCATCGAAACGATGCGCTCGTGGGAAGGTCTTCCTGCGACGACCAGACTCCCGACCCGACCGCAGCACGCGCTGGTCGTGAGCGACGCTCCGGATCGGCCTCAGCCAAAGCGCGATGTCAACGCCGGTGGCGGAATGACGGTCACCGTTGGTCGCGTGCGGCGCGACGCGGTTCTCGATCTGCGAATGGTTGCGCTCGGGCATAACACGATACGTGGCGCTGCCGGGGGCTCGGTACTCAACGCCGAGCTGCTTGCTACGAACGGCGCGCTCGACTCCGCGTGATCGTCGTAAAGTTCGGAGGAACGTCGGTCGGCGACGCCGAAGCGATCCAGCGGGCGGCCGAAATCGTAAAGGGCCGCCTCGATCGGCAACCGGCAGTCATAGTGTCTGCGCTCGGAGGAGCCACAAATTCGTTGTTGGCCATCGGAGAGCAGTCAGCAAAGGGCCATCTGATCGGCGCGCTTCGCGGAGTCGAGAGCCTGCGCGATCGCCATTTTCAGCAGTGCGAAAAGCTGCTCGGCACTTCCACCGAGGCGTCGGAAGTTGCCGCCGAGATGAGTGCGACCTTCGACGAGCTCGCCAGTCTGGCCGAAGCGCTCTCGGTCCTCGGTCACGCTACACCTCGCAGTTTCGATGCGATCGCGGCCTTCGGCGAGCAACTCTCGTCGCACCTGGTTGCCGCGTTCTTCAAGTTGCGTGGCCTTCCAGCCGAGCACGTGGAAGCGCGGGACATTTTCATCACCGACGCCAACTTCATGACGGCGGAGCCGCAAACCGACGCGATTGCTGAAGGTGCCCGCGATCTGGTGCAGCCGCTGATCGAGGATGGAAAAGTCCCGGTGATGGGTGGCTTCATCGGCCGCACCACCGATGGAGTCACGACCACCCTCGGCCGTGGCGGATCCGATTACAGCGCGTCGCTGCTTGGTGCGGCGCTCCACGCCAACGCCATCGAGATCTGGACGGACGTGGATGGGATGCTCACGGCCGATCCTCGCGTCGTCAAAGGATCAAAGCTCA
>Ga0137376_10001034_pt1 | contig 14797 bp, 11 predicted proteins | sample SagtaG_23_FD_104814 | JGI IMG/M metagenome (GOLD analysis project Ga0137376, IMG submission 104814) | Vadose zone soil microbial communities from Sagehorn Ranch, Mendocino, California, USA - Sage2_L_20_16 metaG | ecosystem: Environmental > Terrestrial > Soil > Vadose zone | place: USA...
AGGGGCGGCGTAAGCGTACAGCTAGCCAACGGTGAGACGCGCACTCGTCGGAGAACACTGTTCTTCTCGAGCAATCCAACGCCAGGGCCTGGTTCCGAAATCTTTGTGCCGTTCAGGGATCCAACGCAAGCCAAAACCGATTATGTCGCTCTCTTCGGATCGATCGCGCAGATCCTCGCGAGCACCATTGCCATCATTGTGGTAGCGAGAAAGTGACTGCCCGTTCGATCGCGGCGCCGGAGTTTGAGGATGAGCGCAGCGTTCTCGACATCCTGAACGTCCTCCTCAAGCGGTGGCGCGTCGTGCTTGGGTTCCCACTTCTCGTAGCCGGCGTCGTGCTTGGGATATCCTTCTTGGTTCCACCGACTTTCACAGCCACGGCATCTTTCGTTCCCGAGATGCGCTCCGAAGGCGGACTGCCAGGTGGCCTAGGCGCGCTCGCCGGTCAGTTGGGCATTTCCCTCGGAGGCGAGGCGAGCCAGTCCCCACGATTCTATGCCGAGGTTACAAAGAGCCGCGGGATTCTGGACCGCTTGCTTCTCTCCCGTTACGCCGATCCTCGGACAGGGCGACAGGTCGGGGATTCCACGACGCTCCTGACCATTCTTCGGAGCGGGGGTCGGAACGGTGTGGACACCTTGGAGCGCGGTGCCAAGAAGCTGGCGGCCCTAATCGCAGTGGGTGTGGACGCCCAGACCAACATCGTCACGCTAAAGGTCCAGTCGCAGTACCCTGAACTCGCCGCGGCTGTCGCGAACAAGTTGGTTGCGTACCTGAACGATTTCAACACTCTGTCCAGGCAGTCACAGGCTCGCGAACGCCGCAAGTTCACCGAGCAGCGCGTCGCCGCCGGTGAGCAGGAGCTACGCGATGCCGAGGAGGCGCTCAAACGATTCTATCAGGCGAACCGCTCTTGGCAGCAGTCACCTCAGCTCGTGTTCGAAGAGGGTCAGATTCGTCGACAGGTGGACCTGCGACAAGAGCTCTATCGCACCCTGCGGCGGGAGTACGAGACCGCGCGGATCCAGGAGGTGAACGACACCCCGGTGATCACGGTGATCGATGAGGCCGTCGTGCCTCAACGGAAGTCTGGTCCGACAAAGCGATTGTGGGCGGTCGTGGCCTTCGTTGTCAGCGGAGTGTTCGGCCTGTTTCTCGCCTTTGGAGCGGAGTATCTAGAACGAGCAAAACGAGAGCAGGGCGAGGTCTACCGTGATTTGGCTTCCCAGCTAGGACAAGTGAGACGAAGGATGACGAACGCGGCTCGGTCGGTGTTCCCGCCCCACACTGGGAAAGATCGGTGACGGCGGAGTCGGAGGCATTCCTTGCCATTTTTCACGTAATCCCTGTCGGCCAATGATAGTCGCCGTATCCAGCCACCCCGCTCAGTATCGGGCGCCCATGTACCGTTATCTAAGTCAGCAACCTGACACAGCCGTCTATGCCGTGTACCTGCGAGACACTCACGTAGGGGAGAACTACGATCCCGACTTCGCCGCCGCGTTCCGGTGGGCAACCGATCTTCTTAGCGGCTATGAGTACCAATTCTTGCAGGAGAGCGGGAAACGGCAGCGATTCACCTTTTGGAGGTCGGTCGCCGCATCGTTTGCAGCTGTGCGAAAGGCTGTAAGGACGGCCTCCAGCCCGGGCGGCGTCCTACTACACAGCTACGTGACACCCGAAGGACTCGGCGGCCTGTTAGCCGCAAAGACGAGTGGAGTACCCGCCATACTAATGTCGGAATCGGAACTCCTCCGGCCTCGGTCGCTCGCCAAGAGAACGATGCGTGGACTCGTTCTTCCGCCCGTCCTTCAACTGTACGACGCATTGTTCTACATAGGAACCCACAATCGCTCCTTCTACCAGCATTACGGCGTTCGAGAGCAACGGCTGTTCTTTACGCCCTATTGCGTCGACAACGCAGGATTCCTGGCAGGTCTTGATCGGCATCTAGCCGCCCGGCTCACAACACGCAGCGAACTCGGCGTCGGCTCGACGGATCGGGTCCTTCTGTTCGCCGGGAAGCTAATCGAGCGGAAGCGACCGTTGGATATCATCAGAGCCGTAGCGACGCTCGAACCTGCACGCCGCCCGTTCATAGTCTTTGTGGGTTCGGGCCCGCTGGCTTCGGATGTTCGCAGGATCGCGACCACGCTGGGGGTAAACAAGTATGCTATCACCGGCTTCAAGAACGCGGACGAGATCGGCAGGTACTACGCTGCCGCTGACGCCTTCGTGCTGCCATCGGAGTTCGAGACTTGGGGTCTCGTGGTTAACGAAGCCATGGTTCATGCCCTGCCCACCATCGTAAGCGACCGGTGCGGCTGCGCGATCGACCTGGTTGAGGACGGCACAACCGGTTACCGCTTCCCAGCAGGCGACTCGGCGGCGCTCGCAGACCGGATGGCTCGCGTGTTCCAAGATGAGGGCAAGCGGCGAGCAATGGGTGAGCGCGCTCGTGCCCTCATCGATAGGTGGAGCTTTGCTGAGGTAGAGTCCGGGCTAAGGAAAGGTCTCGCGTTTCTCGCGACCAGTGCGCCCGTATTGGTCGGTTTGATCCTCCGTGGATAAAAGCATAGTCCAACGGCTGCTCAAGGGCTTCGGCGCCAACATGTATGGGCAGAGTGTAATCATCATCATACAGTTGGCCGGCGTGCCAATCCTGCTGCACTCCTGGGGCCCGGAGCTGTATGGCGAATGGCTCATTCTCTTCGCCATCCCCGCCTACCTGTCCATGACCGACCTGGGCTTTTCACAGTCAGCCGCCAATGATATGACCGCGCGGGTGGCACGCGCGGACAGAGCGGGTGCACTCACGGTTTTCCAAAGTCTCGGGGCCTTGGTGTTTCTCCTGGCAGTGGCTGGGTTGGTCCTCGTCGCTGCGGCCGCCACGTTACTGCCGCTAGGGAGCTGGATGCATTTTGTCATCCTGAGCACGCCGCAAGTACGCTGGGTGTTGTGCCTGCTGGCTGCCGAGGTTCTGGTTAGGCTGACGGAAGGGATCAGTCAAGCGGGTTTCCGGGCAAACGGTGACTATGCTTTGGGCACTGCCGTGTACTCATCGACACTCCTCACTCAGTACGGCAGCGTGTGGTTGCTCGCCGCGCTAGGAATGGGACCGGTCGCCGCGGCGGCGGCATTCTTCGCGATCCGCGCCATGGTCACGCCGACAGTAGCCCTGGTCCTGGTGCGGCGGCACCCCTGGCTGCGTTTTGGCTTCGAACATGCTCGCCTCGCTCAACTGCGCACGCTCGTACGGCCGGCGTTGGCGAATACGGGACTGCCCCTCGCGCAGGCTCTCAATGTGCAAGGCATGGTGTTGCTGGTTGGCACAGCGCTCGGACCGATAGCCGTTGTGACTTTTTCCACCCTCCGTACCCTCACCCGTCTCGCCCTACAACTGGTATTTACGGTCAGCCATGCTGCGGAACCCGAACTTGCGTCTGCCATCGGCAAGGACGACTACCCACTCGTCCGTACTTTGTACCAACACATGCTCCGCGGCGGCGTCTGGCTCGCACTCACAGCGAGCATCGGCCTTGTGCTGACCGGAAGTTGGATCCTTAGGTTGTGGACTCACGGGAATGTGGACATGAACTCTGCGTTGTTCCATTGGTTGATCGCCAGCGCGGCGGCGAGCGTGTTGTGGTACGGGAGTCTCATTCTCCTAAAGGCAGCCAACCGCCATCTGCGCGCCGCCGTTGTTTACGCCGTCTCTGCAGGCACCGCGCTCGCGCTGGCCGCTCTCCTTCTCAAAGCCACCGGCAGTCTCGCGAGCGCAGGAGCATCACTACTAGTAATGGATGCCGCGATGGCGACGTACACACTGCGAGCGGCGGGTCGTCTCTGCAGCAGTTCTGTTCTGAACAGCTTGTATCCCGCCCTGAATCCTGCTCCACTACTGAGACTGTTAACAGCGAAAAGCCATGCCTACTGAGATAGACCCTGGTCGTCAGCGCATTTACGGACAGTACGTCACTGCCCGCGACCAACCGCTTGCCCCTACCAGCATAGAAGGTCTCCGGCCGCGCCTACCCTATTTTCGGCAGGTCATTCGGCGGCACTTTCCGCGCGATCCGAATGCTGTGATTCTGGAGCTCGGCTGCGGACACGGAGCGTTTCTATATGCGATGCAACAAGCCGGCTACAGGCGTGCGAGGGGTGTGGACTGGGCGGAGGAGCAAGTTCGCGTCGCCGGCGAGCTAGGCATCGCCGGCATCGAACAGGGAGATGTGATGTCCGCACTGGCTGCGACACCTAGCGGTTCGGTCGATGTGGTAGTGACGTTCGATGTTATTGAACATCTCACCAAGCGTGAACTCGTCGCCCTGATCGATCAGGTATACCGTGTGCTGCATCCGAGTGGTCGTTGGATTATCCACGTCCCTAACGCAGAGGCTCCGTTCGGTGCGCGGATGCGCTATTGGGACTTCACACATGAACTCGCGTTTACACGCACGTCACTGGCCCAACTACTCAAGGCCAGTAGGTTTGCGAACGTCCGATGCTATGAAGATGAGCCGGTGCCGCACGGCATTAGGAGCGCCGTCAGGTTCCTTCTGTGGAAGGTGATGCGTACCGGCCTCTTGTTCTACATCGCGGTCGAAACGGGCGCTTTCGACCGTCGTGCTGTATTCTCGCAGAACCTCCTTGCTGTCGTCGAGCGGGGCTGACTCAGCCGTGCGTATCGCCTACATCGGACCGAACGTTGGCAACTCCCGCCATCGCGCTGATGCGCTTCGACGTCTGGGCCATGAAGTGAGCGTGGTTGATCCATGGGCGTACCTAGGACAGTCTCGCTGGGTGGCGCGTTGGCTCTACCATGCCGGCGCGCTGGGAGCACCGCTCCTAATCGACGATTGGACCTTCCGTCACGTCAAAGAGAGTAGGCCTGAACTTGTATGGGTCGACCAAGGGCCGTTCCTGGGGCCTAAATTGCTTCAACGGTTGCGCTCGCTATCCGCGCCGATCGTCAATTACAGCGTTGACGACCCTTTCGGCGCGCGACACCGCCTCCGTTTTCGGCTCTACCTTCGAGCGCTACCATACTATGATCTTGTCGCGGTTGTGCGCGAAGTCAACGTAAGAGAAATGAGGGACTGCGGCGCACCGAAAGTCGTTAGGATCTTTAGAAGCGCCGACGAGGTTGTACATCATCCCAGAGTAGTCACTCCAGACGAGCGACAGAACTACGCGAGCGAAGTTGCCTTCCTCGGCACCTGGATGCCGGAGCGCGGTCCGTTCATGGCAGAACTCATTCGTCTCGGTGTTCCGCTCACTATCTGGGGTGACCGGTGGCACAAGGCGCGGGAATGGTCAATCATCAAGAAGCATTGGCGGGGGGGAGCAGTCTATGGGGCCGGCTATGCCAAAACCATATTGTCGGCCAAGGTCGTTCTAGGGCTACTCTCCAAAGACAATCGAGACTTACATACAATAAGAAGTATGGAGATTCCGGCACTCGGCGCGGTTTTCTGCGCGGAACGCACAAGCGAACACATGGATCTATATGACGACGGGGTTGAAGCCGTATTCTGGAACACTCCGGAGGAATGCGCCGCAGCCTGTCGCCGCTTGCTCGCGGATGAGGTGTACCGCCAATCTGTGGCGCGCCGCGGACGAGAGCGACTGAGGCGAAACGGACATTACAACGAGCGGGTCTTGACGGCGCTCCTCAAGGAAGTAGGCGGCTATGGGGTGGAGACGAACGGGTGAGGGACGTCGCCCCTGTTCGAGTCCGCCCGGTTGCAGGGCAAACGAAAGTGTGGCTACCTCTCAAGAGTGCTACGCTAGTAGGGACCACGCTTGGACTCTTGGTCGCGTGTGTCGTTGTGCAGGTTGCTCTCAGTGCTGACCTTGTTGTTTTGGCCCTTGCGATGATCTCGTGCGCTGCCGGTCTCGCTGGATTCCGAATTGCCGGCGCCTATCAGTCTGGCGCCTGGCTAGCGTTCCTCTTTGTTCTTGGCAACGCCATCGTGGCGCTTGTCGCCAAGACACTATTTCTGCAGCCACTCGACTCCAATCTCTATGCGCCGCTCGAGTCGTTCTTGGTGCTAACGGCGGGCTCCGCGGTGCTGTTGATTGCTCTGGTCATCTCGCTGATCCTCCCCGTGGGCAAACCTGTCTTTCGCGCTATCAAAGATCCACGGCTCTTACGTTTTCTATCAAGCTCGACGTTTGCCCTGGGTACGCTATTCTGGTTCCTGACCCGCCGGTTCCAAGATCCGGGGGGGTCCGGATTCGGCGGGGTCGCCGTCTTCTGGAATTTGGTGGTCATGGCTGTGATCGCTCGAACTGCGATGTTATTAGAGCGAACTGATGACCGTCGCTCGGTTGACCTCCGACTCTTCATGATCCTTGGTGCGTGCATCGTAATGGGTCTCATTGACAATTCCAAAGCGGAAGTAGCGCTCCCGATAGTTGCCTATTTCATAACGAGCCTGTTTTACCGGAGAGGTGTCACACGCGGGCAGGTCGCGTCAGGAACGCTCGGACTTGTTCTCATGGCTGTTCTGGTTGGACCAGTGATTCACACGTTCCGGGCTCTCGGCATCCAAAACATGCCTTGGCAGCAACGTGTCAGTCTCATCGAACGCGGCGTGAAGGACGCGTTAGGGCGTGGTGACTTCGCATCCTATCAAGAGGTAGCATCTGAGGTTGCGTCTAGGGATTTTGGTTCCGGATACTATGACTACTTCGGCAAGGGTAGTGGCCAGATGCTGGTAGGACGATACGCATCCATTCAACAGATCGACCCCGTGATCGCCACTGTTAACCGCCGTGGGTTACTCGGACCATCGATCATATGGCCCGCTTTCCCGAGACTCTTACCAACCTTCATCTATCCTACTAAACCGCGTTACACCGAGAGTTTCCGCCTCCTCGTTCAGCTGGGCATCGTAGATCCAGAAGGAGGCAAATACCCCACCGTCCCTTTACTCGCGCAAAGCTACGCCGGCTACGGTTCACTCGGGCTGCTGCTAATCCCGTTTCTCACCTTTCTCGTTTTCTTGCTTGCGTTGAAGAAGCTTGGGTGGAACCTACACCGAAACGTATTTGCGATCTCTTTCTCCTGCGTGTTCATCTTAGTCTACGCCAATCAGGGGGATTTGGCCCAATATGCGGAGGCTGTATTGCGAAACTTCCCACTACTAGCAGCAGTTTTTTGGTTGCTCGCCCGCATTCACCGCGCCAGGATCAAGCCGTACACCATCGCCCCGTTGCCCACCGCTCCACAGCAATGACGGCAACGCCAATGACCGACTCGCAGCCGAGAAGAGCGACGTTTGGCTTTTCGGGGTCGATCACGCAGACAATCGGCGCCGTTGCAGGCACTTTCAACTATCCCCTGGCAACCGATAGAAGAGGGATGTCGGTACGATCAAAGGGCAGGGATGTCAGACTCTCGACCTCCGATTCGGGAAGCGGTGCGGAAGGGTTTGGGTTCGATCTCGTCGACAGCAGCAGGCACTTTTCAACGTAAAATTGAAGGGCCAAGCTCTAGCACTCACAGCGTGGCGGCGGGGTGCTCATCTCATGGTCTGAACCACTAGGGCAACATCTGCCCCGGGGCTCCTCTAAGCCGCGGACGCGAGAGCAACTCATCGTAGATGTCGAAGAAGGCTCGGCCCGCAACACCAGTCTCGTACGAACGCAGGATTGTCTGTCTTGCCAATTCGCCCATACGCCGGTTGAGCTCCTGATCACGGAGCAAGCAGGCTAGTCTGTGCGACATTGCCGTAGCATCACCCAGACCGACGAGGTATCCATCCCTTTCGTCCGCGATGATCCCATCCGGCCCACCGCTGCGGGTGGACACTACCGGGATCCCACACGCCATCGCCTCCAGGATCGCTACACCGAGGCCCTCCTCCTCTGAGCTTGACACAAAAACCGAAGCCCGCTGGTACAAACGAATCAACCCTTCAACATCTGGAGAGGAGACGAACTCCACGCGGTCGGTTAGTCCGAGCTCCTTGACGCGTGCCCAGAAGGCTGGATCCGGGCCCGTAAGGCCCGCCAGTAGGAGACGCGCACTCCGGATCAATTCGGTCGGCAAGCGCGCGTAGGCCTGCAACAGCAGCCCAACGTTCTTGCGTGGGTCGTCGAGCCGACCCACCGAGAGAACGTAGGGATCCAACCGGACATCGCGGGCAGCCGCAGGGCGGAAGCGTCCCGCATTCACACCCGGCGGGGCGTAGCGAATGATGACCTCGCGCCCGACGTTGATCCGTCGGGCGTACTCGAACATCCAAGCATTCTCGACCTGGATAGCATCGACATTCTGCAGTGCTTTGTGATCCAGGCGGTCAGTCATCCGTGTCATCCAGCGGCGCCAAGCGGCCTTGGGACCTCGCACCGTTGCAGCCACGCGACGTCGCTCGACGATGGCACGCGTTGCACATTGCACTGCAACGGGCTTGCCCACCCCGCACACAGCCCAGGCCGCAGCTGGCGAACCGGCAATCACCTGGACGAGATCGCAGTCAGCCAATAGCCGCGACAACGCGGCGCGAGGCTGAAAACGTTGAAATTCGAATTCGGACGCGAAGGCGCCCACACGAGTGAAGGGACGGCCTTGCCAGATCTCTTCACGCGTGCGTACACCACGCAACCAACTGGTCGGCCTGGTCAGCGCGACTCCGATCTGATCACGCGCGCCTACAGCGAGGGAAACGAGTCGGAGATCGAAGGCGTTGGACCCCTCAATGGTCTCGCAAACGAAATCTGCCACAGAGGGCACGCCCCCACCCAGTTCCAGTGCGGGTACCACCAGGCCGATGCGTGGTTTCAGACTAACACGACTCTAGAGCAGTGGTAGCGGTCGTAGGGCCACAAGGCTTGGTCTTGTTCCGAAATCACGCCCTCGAAGACTCCCGGCAGGAATGCGGGCGTGCCTTCACCGCATGGTTGCATTGACATCGGACAGTCTCCCTCGTCAGCGCGTGGGCTCTCATCTCTTCGACTCACGCGTGCGCGCAATTACAGTTTCATATTCACGCGTTAGTGCCTCAACGATAGGGGGCCAGCTGTAACGCTCCCGCACCATGCGACGGCCAGCTGCGCCCATGGCCTTCGCAAGCGCGTTGTCGCTCAACAGTCGATACAAACAGGTGGCGAGCGGTTCGACAGCGCACGGAGTCACCAGGCCCGCGCCGACGGCGGCAATGTCGCGGTGGATATTCACCTGATCAGAAATCACTACGGGCGAACCGCAAGCCATCGCCTCAACCACAGTCATCCCGAAGCTTTCGGTGTACGAGGGCAACGCGTACACGTCTGCGTCAACATAGGCACTTAGTACATGAGGCCCATCTAGAAAACCGACAAAGCGGATACACTCGTCGAGCCCTCGTTCATGAACCCAGCCACGCAACTGTTGTCCATAATCGTCGTTGTCCGGGCCGACAATTACCAACTGTGCATCCGCCACCTTCTCTTTTACTGCCGCGAACGCGGGGATTAGGAGATCGAGTCCCTTGCTCTTATGAACGCGTCCTAAGAAGAGAACTATGCGAGCGTCGTTCAGCCCATGGGCTGCCCGAAAGGTGCCGCGCTGCGGCAGTGCTTCGTAGCGCGCCCAATCAATTCCGTTTGGTATGACAAACGACGGGGCACGCAGATGCAAGAACGACGCGCCCATCTGTTCTTCCTCAGCCGTGTAGTGAACCGCACCCGCTCCGTGAAGATTTGCCAACTCAAACCAGCGCTCGTACAGTCGTTTGAGGGCAACGCTCCGTGAACTCCGCCGATGCAGATACGGAGCAAGGGATCCATGCGGAGTGACAACATAAGGCACACCCAACCTGCGTGCGCGCCATGCGGTATACGTGGAGGGAAAACGATACAGCCCGTGCACATGGACGATGTCAAAGGTCTCGATCTGAGTATTGATGAAGTGTGCAAGGGACAGAGAAATCTTCAGTGCACTCACCTGTACGGAAAAGTAGTGAACCTCCACCGCTCCGGCACAAATGACCTCCGTACCTGCTGGACGCAAACTCCCACGCGGGTAATCGCGGTTCGTGGTGCCAACCGTCACATCGTGGCCCGCCTTAGCCTGTGCGCATGTCAGGGCCTTGAGCATCGACACAGGACCGCCAAACCGCGGCGCGAAGGACTCTATAACGTGAAGGATTCTCACGATGGGTCGGCTGACTCTAAGCGGAGTTCGTAGAGCCGGGCACCGACGAGGACAATAATCGGAGCGGTGCTTGCGATATGCTCTAATGATCCATCGCAGAGATAGCTGACCATTTTGCAATACGACGGACAGTGCCTTGTACGGAGTGACGCGCTCCAGCTCGCTGGGGTCAGGACGCCGATCACGCCACTCTCGCTCGAGTAGTTGTCGTGCGGCGAGGCCACCAGTCACGGTGCCTGGACAAAACTAAGGTGCGGCGCTGCTGGTCTTGGAACGCGCCCACCGAGTGTTCAAGTGGCAACCACTACGCGTGACGAGCTACGCCCTCCCTTCTTCTCCAGTTCCTTGGCGATCCACCGGTACGTCTCCCCGAGGCCGCGCTCCAGACTTGTGGGTGGCTCCCAATCCAACACTTTCCGAAGGCGTTCGTTATCCGAGTTCCGACCTCGCACTCCTTGCGGCTTGCTATGATCATGACGCCGACGAACCCGTTTGCGAGCGATGCTCGCAACGATGTCTACAAGCTGGTTGATCGTCACCAGGCGATCCGAGCCAAGGTTCAACGGCTCCCGATGATTCGACTGCATGAGGCGTAAAATCCCTTCCACGCAGTCATCGATGTAGCAGTACGACCGCGTCTGCTTACCATCACCCCAGACTTCGATTTCTCCACCATCCTCCACCAATGCCACCTTGCGGCAAATAGCCGCGGGCGACTTCTCGCGACCGCCGTCGTACGTCCCTAGCGGACCATAGATGTTGTGAAACCGGACGACGCGCGTTTCCAGTCTGTAGTCCTCGAAGTAGTGCCGGCACTGACGTTCGGAGAACAACTTCTCCCATCCGTATCCATCCTCCGGGTCGGCCGGATAGGCGTCCTCCTCCTTTAGTGGGGCGACATCAGTGACGTTCTGTTTGTAACCCGGGTAGATGCACGCCGAAGACGTATAGAGATAGCGCTTGACACCGTTGGCCCGAGCGGCCTCGAGCATATGCATGTTGATCAGCACGTTGTCGTGCATGATCTCGGCCTTGTGCGACTCGATGAATCCGATCCCGCCCATGTTCGCTGCAAGATTATAGACCTCGTCCACCCCTTTGGTCGCCTCGATACAGTTGTCCCAACGCCGCAGATCCAGCAACCGGAACTCGGCGGCCGCACTAGGCTCGTATTCAGGGTGCTTGAGATCTACACCTCGCACCGTGTGACCTTTCCCGGTCAACGCGTGTGTCAGATGATGGCCAATGAAACCCCCGGCACCCGTCACCAAGACTCGAGTCATGCGAGTAACGCTCCGTAGATGGCATTTCGATCAAACCGTCGAACCGCAAACTCCCGAGCCTGGCGCCTCAGCCGCGCCGTGTCGACCTGACGGGAGCGAAGCCGCTGTATCGTGGCTGCCAGCGCTTCGTCATCGCTGGCCGGTACGAGAAGACCCCCACCACTCTCACCGATCAGTCGGGCAGTCTCGCTCTCCGGCGCACACGCCCCGACGATCATGGCCCCTGCCCCCAGCGCCGTCACAAGCTTCGACGGTACAACAATATCAACTACTTCCGGGAGCTGGCTGATCAAAACCAAGTCCGCGCCGGAGAGCATGTGCCGTAAGAACGCGCGCTCTTGAAGCGGATAGTGGGAAATGTTGCTCAGCCCATGCTCGGCGCGCAGTCGAAGGAATCTATCCTTAGTCGCTCCATCACCGAACACATAGAAGTGTACGCCGGGATCATGTCGGAGCCGCTGAGCTGTACGCAACAAAAGATCGAGATCCTGCTTCTGTCCCATATTGCCGGTGTGCAGTACGGCAAATGTTCCCTTCGGGACAAACCGGCGGCGGAACTCGTTCACGTCGTACGGCACAGGCTCGAGCTCTGCAGCATCGATCGTGTCGGGAATGATCCGGACCTTTCGTCCGTCAGCGTCTCGCTCCACCCGGCGCCGCATCCCTTCCCCGAGCGTGTGGATTTCGTCGGCACGTTTGTAAATCCATCTTGCCAAGCGCCGAGACAGTCCAATCAAGAATGAATTCTTCAGCATTCCCAATTCCACCGCCGCGTCGGGCATCACGTCCTTGATTACGAGAACCGTGCGGACTCGAAACAGCTTGGCAACAAGCGTCGCAGTAAAGGCATAACTAAGTGCAGGACTTACGATGTAGGCTTGTTCTGCGCCCGCGAAGACCCGAAAAAAGTTGGGTATGGACAACAGTGAAAGCGTCAACTCATGCAGCAGGCGGGTGATTGTGGTTGGATGAGGTCTTACATAGTGCCATGCACGCCGAATGGTGACTGCGCCCTGCTGCTCGCTGCTCCACAGGTTGCCGCGATACGAAGGAGCGATGCTCCATTCCGGGTAGTAAGGCATCGACGTCGCTACTTGAACGGGAATCCCAGCGTTAGAAAGAAAACATACAAACTCCCATACGGTCTGACTCGTTCCGGTCGGCTCAGGCCAGAAGTTGGAAGTGACCACAGCCACTTTCCCTCGAGAACGACTTGGCGCCACAGACCTAGTGCGCACCACGGCGTGCAACTACAGCAGGGGCTGTCATCAGAAGGATCCGAAGGTCTCGCGCCAAGGACCAGTTGCGAACGTACTCGAGCTCCATATCCGCGCGATGCGGATAACCAACCTGGCTGCGGCCGTTCACGCCCCAAGCACCCGTCATGCCCGGTTTCAGCGAGAGGAAGACAGCAGCGCCAGGACCGTATTCCCCCAGCTCCTCTGGAACAATCGGACGGGGACCCACGAGCGACATCTCGCCTCGCAAGACGTTGAATAGTTGCGGGAGCTCGTCGAGACTTGTCCTCCGCAGAAAACGACCAACTCGAGTAAGGCGGGGATCCTTGCGATCAGGCAGCTTGTAGTTGTTGCCCACGTATTCCGCATAAAGCTCCGGATTTGACTGTAGTCTCGCCTCGGCATCGACACGCATCGATCGGAACTTCAAACAATTGAATACGCGCCCATTCATCCCGAGTCGGCTGTGCCCAAAGATTGCTGGACCACGAGACTCGAGTTTGATGGCTATGTAGATCAAAGCGATGAGAGGTGACAATGCGGTCAGCCAAAACGCTGACCCAACCAGGTCCAACAGTCGTTTGAGAAATAGTTGCCGGCCCTTCAGTGCGGGGCGTGTAAGCTCCACTAGAGCTTGTCCCGCCCGCCAGACGGTAGTCGGATGAACACCCACGACTTGCATTTCACGTGGGACGGCGAGAACCTGACAACCACCGGCAAGCGCGCCATCGACCACATCGTGGAACTGCCGATCCGTCAAGAAGCCGCAAACGACGACGACCTCGGCCCCGGAGGCCGCCAGGATCATTGAAAAGTCGCTCAGCGTCCCAAGAGCTCCAACTCGTGGTGGATCCTTGACGTCGATGAACCCAATTCCTCGATACTCTTTGCCAACCGAGAAGGCTGGGGACCCCATCGCTGCCGTGCACGCATCCGCATTCCCGACGAATACCGCCTCAGCGGCGTCTCGCCCCGGTTTCCGGACCTTCGAGATAATCCGATCCAGAATCAGACGCTCGGATGCAACGCCTGCCCATACGAGAACTACGGTCAGGAAATACTGAATGAGAACGACTTCGAGTCCGCGCGCCCACAACATCGTCCACAAAGGCAATGCTGTGGCGAGCGCACAGGCAAGAAACAACCGCCGCGGGTCACGTCGGCGATCGCCGGGACCGTAATTGCCCAGCATGAGGAGACCCACGAACAGCGCAGATGCGAACTGCCAGCCATTCATGTAACCCGTCGGAAGCGCGAGCTGCACTTCCCCTGACAGCCACCCACCGAGCGCCCCTCCATCCCGCACCGCCCTGATCAAGGCTCGCATCAATCCAAACGCTGCCAGATCGGCGACCACCAAAGCAGCGAACCGGATGGCCGCTCGTGTAACATGGCGGCGAAGGTTATGAGATGCCCGCCGCTGCAAGCCCAGGCGAACCTGCGCGGGAGCGTCGAGCTTTAGATGGCTTGTGTCTTCAAGGCGCCGATGACCTGCGGGCGTCCACCGGTGCTCGCGTCCGGGCGCACGCGAACCCCCGCTCCGTGAGGGCGTCGGCACCTCGACCGGAGCAATGTCAGACTGCTGATTTGTGATGTGGAAAGGTTCTGCTTCCACCGCCCGCACCGCCCCCGACAAAAAGTGACGCCTTGACACTCCTCGTGTCCGTGAACGGCCAAGGGAAAAGCGAATATGTTGCCGCCGTGCAACGTTGGCTAGGCCACATATCACCTTGGGTTTAGCCTACTTCAGGCACGGATTGCCCCCCCATGAGTGCCGTGTAACTTGTGGCCGTGAACGAGCGATCGCGGGCGGCGGCGTGGGGCGGCGTGGCGCTGGCGACCCTCGCCATCCTCGCCGCCACGCTGCACTCGCAAGGCGGTGCGCTCCCGCCCGGCTGGTCGTTCAGCATCACCTCCGGCGACGCCGCCCTCGCCGAGCTGCTCCAGAATCTCCTCCTCTTCATCCCGCTCGGCGTCTGCCTCACCCTCGCCGGCGTGCGGCCGCGGCGCGCCATCGCGCTCGGCGCGCTGCTCTCGTTCGCGGTCGAATTCGCGCAGCAATGGATCCCGGGCCGGGACCCCAGTACCGGCGACATCCTGTGCAACTCGATCAGCACCGCGCTCGGCGTCGC
>Ga0137376_10001036_pt1 | contig 14794 bp, 13 predicted proteins | sample SagtaG_23_FD_104814 | JGI IMG/M metagenome (GOLD analysis project Ga0137376, IMG submission 104814) | Vadose zone soil microbial communities from Sagehorn Ranch, Mendocino, California, USA - Sage2_L_20_16 metaG | ecosystem: Environmental > Terrestrial > Soil > Vadose zone | place: USA...
GATGTAACCTTCGCTGCGGTCAATCGTCAGCGAGTCCCGGCCTTTAATTTTGAGCGCAGCATTTGCTCCGGCAATGAGCCCCTGGGCAGCCGCCTCTTCGTAACCTGATGTTCCGTTGACCTGGCCGGCGAAATAGAGACCGTACAGCGATTTGGTTTCCAGGGTGTGGTGAAGCTGAGTGGGAGGAAAATAGTCGTACTCCACGGCATAGCCTGGCCGCATGATTTCGGCCTGTTCCAATCCAGGAATTGAGTGGACAAATTCGAGTTGGACACCATATGGCAGGCTGGTCGAAATCCCATTGACATAGAACTCCTCAGTATGGCGGCCTTCCGGCTCAAGAAATAACTGGTGCGAGGTTTTTTCAGAAAATTTTACCACCTTGTCTTCAATGGAAGGGCAATAGCGCGGCCCAACCCCTTTTATCCGACCGGCATAGAGGGGCGAAAGATGGAGATTTTGCCTGATAATTTCGTGCGTTTGCGGGGTCGAATGGGTGACCCAACAGGCGATTTGTTCCACGTGGAACTCGCCTTCGCTGTCATAATTTAGGCTGAAAAAGTCATCGCCACGCTTGGCCTCCCCATTATAAAAGGCAAAACGCGGGGGCGGATCATCGCCCAATTGGATTTCACAGCGCGAAAAGTCGATCGAGCGGCGATTGAGCCGACACGGCGTCCCCGTCTTGAAACGGCCGACCTCAAAACCGAGTGCCCTGAGATTCTCGCTCAAACTCGAGCTCGCGTCCGCCATACGGCCACCCGGCTTCTGATTCGCTCCCACATGCAGCAAGCCGCGGAGGAAAGTTCCGGAAGTGATAACCAGCGCACGCGCCAAGACCTGGACGCCTATGTCGGTCTCTACGCCTGCCACTCGTCCATCCTCAACTATGATCTTTGACACTGTGGCCTGTTTAAGGTCCAAGTTTGAAGCTCGCTCAAGCACAGCTTTCATGCGGAATTGGTAAGCTTTCTTGTCGCACTGCGCGCGCGGCGACCGCACCGAGGGACCCTTCGTCCGATTCAGCATTCTAAATTGAATACCAGTGGCGTCTGCATTCAGACCCATTGTACCCCCCATGGCGTCGATCTCCCGCACGATATGCCCCTTAGCCAGACCTCCGATTGCTGGGTTGCACGACATTTGCCCGATCGTGTCGAGATTTTGCGTCAGCATGAGCGTGCGGCATCCGATGCGCGAGGCAGCTAGAGCAGCCTCGATTCCGGCATGGCCGCTTCCTACTACCACCACCTCATATTTAGTGGGTAACTTAAACATTTCTGAACGATTCCAGGATGCCCTGTTTGGCGTCCGGAAGTAGCTCGTTTAGCCGGGTACTGTGCTTGCGGCCGCCGACTGTAGACGTGATCACCTCTATTTCGGGGTTGAATTCAGCCAGGACCTGCCGACATGCGCCACAGGGCATAACCGGCTCGGTGGAATCTGCTACAACGGCGATGGCAACAAAATCTCTCTCGCCGGCCGCAACTGCCGCGGCAACCGCAGCCTCTTCTGCACAAACGGTCAGACGAAAAGAAACATTCTCGACATTGCAGCCTGTAAAGATTTTCCCGGACTTCGCCAGCAAGGCTGCTCCTACCGAAAAATTGGAATAAGGGGCGTGAGCATGGCGCCTAACGTCTAAGGCAGCCGTTATAAGCTCCGAATTATTCATAACATATTAACAATTAAGTATTTATATCAGTCAACACGCTGCGGCTCCTTCGCGCTGCCGCGATCCCTCCGAATAGCCTTGCCGCCGCGCAGTTTGGATTGCACGTGTCGCGACCCGGCTCAACACAACCAAGAGAAGCGCGGAGATAACAAACGCGCCGCCCCATGTCCAATATTCGATAAGGCGCGGGTGACTTTTGCCGCGAACCAAGTTAAGGCCCAATTGACCCAGTGTTCCAAGGTATACGTACAAGAAAAGTCCCGGCGCTCGTCCAATTGAAACCCAGAGCATGTATGTGCGAAATGGAATTCGCGTCAGCCCGTAAAAGTAATTGATCAAGCTGGTAGGAAAGAAGGGATGAAGCTGGCTCAGAAGAATAAACTTCCATCCTTCGCGTTCAACCGCCGGTCCCAACGCCTGCAACATTGGGTGACGCGAGAGCTTACGCCACAACCACCGCTCGCCAGCCCAGCGGCTGAGCGCGAAAGAAATCGCGGCGCTTATGCTATTGCCGACGAATACGACGACAAAACCCCACCACAGGCCAAAGAAAAAGCCGCTGCCGACGCAGAGAATCCCGCCTGGCAAAAGCAAGATATTACAGAGGGCAAAGAGCAGCGGGTAACAAATCGCGCTCCACGCTCCCGACTGCATAACGCGCTTTTGCATGCCCGCGATGGCATCCAGGAGTGGATAGAAACGCGACAGCCACAGAAGCAAACCAATCGCGCCAAAAAGAATGGCGAGCTGTAAATAGAATCCCCAGCGAACTTTCGACATCGCGAAATATTCCGCGCATCAGAGGCTGCACGCAAATTTTCGCCAAGTCGGTCGTCGTGTCGAAACGTAAAAACGGTGATCCTCCTAAATTCCTTCCACCAACTGCATCGCAGACCGCTATCGCAAGCATTTAAACGTAGTATCGCTCGACTAAACGGTCGGGGCCTGCGCCTTCCGCCGACGCGGAATGCCGAGGCTGTCAAAAATTATCCGCGTAGCGTCGGAACGATTGAGTGTGTAAAAGTGAATGCCGGCGACGTTGTTATCCAAGAGATCGTGACATTGTTCCAGGGCGAAGTGAACACCGACTCGGCTAACCATATCAGGATCGTTTTCGCATCGCTGTAGAGCGCGCAAGAGCTTGGCCGGGAAGCGTGTGCCGCCGGCGAGCTCGGCGATGCGTTTACATCCGCTCATGGAGGTAATCGGCATGATGCCGGCGATAATGGGGATGTGGATGTCGGCGAGCGCACAGCGTTCGCGGAAATCAAAGAAGTCGCGATTATCGAAAAATAGTTGTGTGACGATGTAGTCGGCGCCGGCGTCGACTTTCGCTTTGAGGTGATCCATTTCGACTAATCGATTCGGCGTGGCCGGATGTCCTTCGGGAAAACCGGCCACGCCGATCCCGAAACCGCGGCGATCCGGATGCGCGCCCGATTCGTTGAATCTGCGAATGAACTTCACCAAATCGATCGCGTATTGGAAGGCATCGCCAGACTTATCGTAGCTGCAACCCCGCGGCGGATCGCCGCCGAGGGCAAGAATATTTCCGATGCAGGTCTTCGCATATCGAATCAGAATCGATTCGATCTCGTCTTCCTTGTGGCAGACGCAGGTCAGGTGCGGGATCGGATCCAGTTTTGTCGTGGTCTGAATGCGCTCGACCAGATCATGGGTCAAATCGCGCGTTGAGCCGCCGGCACCATAAGTAACGCTGACGAAGTGCGGCATGTACGATTCAAGATCGCGAATCGTTTGATATAGAATCTCGGCCGCCTCCGGCGTTTTCGGAGGAAAGAACTCGAAGGAAAAGGTGGGAGAATCACCCTGCATGATTTCGGTGATGTGCATGGTTCAGCGCCTATCTTCGTTCGTGCCGCGACTTTCGGTCAACTGACCAAGCACATTTTCGACCACGGAGCGCTGTCGGGTGTCGCTTATCGTTTGAGAATAGCGGCAACTCAAGCGATAGCTAAGGCACAATGGCAAATACTCGCGCCGGAAAGCCCGAGCCGCCTTTAGGTTTTGGGAAACTGACGACAGCGATGGCGCCAAACTCGGGCACCTGGTCGAGATTTGTAAGCAGTTCGATCTGATAGTGATTCGTGCTGAGGATGTAGGTCTCCAACGAATAATCATCTTTTGTCGTCGCCACGCCAGGATCGGTGTCGGTGGTTTCGTGCCCCGACGCCGTGATCTTGCGTTCCTCGTAGAGGTACTTCAGTGCAGGTAAGCTCCATCCAGGGTAATGCGCTACACCTTTGGCGTCTTTGTTCTTCATGCGCGCCGCGTTCGGCCAACGCTTGGACCAATCGGTCCGCATGGTTACAAATGCACCAGCGGGAATTTGTCCGTGATCGCCTTCCCATTTTCTCACTCGCTCCAGAGTCAACGTGTAATCGGGATCCTTCGCCACCGCTTCGTGAACGTCGATAACAACCAGCGGCAAAAGCATTTCCTTGGGATCGATTTGGTCCACCGTGCGCAATCCTTTTACGAAATGCGCCGGCGGATCGACGTGCGTGCCCCATTGACCGACATGCGTGAACACCTCAGAGAAAAAACCCATGCCCATCGTGTCCGGGCGTTTCTCGTACCAATAGATTGTCTTGCGCGTTTCATCCGGAAATCCGGGCCAGTGCGGAATGCCGGGCGCAAACGCGTGTGTTAAATCGACAAACTTTCTGCCGGCGAGCTGCTGTTGGATTGGCCAAAGCGAATCAGCTCCGGCAGCAAAACAATTCGCGGCAAGCAAAAGAGCGCTGATAACATTGAGTCTCATGGTACGAGTGTTAACGAAATGCTCAGGAAGAAGCCAACAAGTTCCAACAACTCTTAATAACAAGGCCCGCCCATGAAGTATCGCCGATTTCTTCGGAGTAACTTGGTTCCTTGTTCACACCCAGTTCCAGTAATGTTTCGGTCGGCAAACATTGTTTATGGTGAGTTATTCGTCGTTAGAAGGTGAAGAAAGAATGTTTCCTAATTGGATAGAATTCTTAAGACCTGCGAAAAACTCGCGCTAGCCGCGCCATGAGCACTCACCAAATTCTTAATCCCGCCGGGACACCACAACTTACACGCAAAGTTTGTGCGCTTAGTATCATGACCAAAGCACCCCAAGCCGGCAAAGTGAAGACGCGCCTCATACCACCTCTTACGGCCGAAGAAGCTGCGGAGTTAAATATCTGTTTTTTGCGCGATCTCGGCCGATCGATTTCCAAGGCTTCGATGCAGTCGCCGGCACAGGGAATTGGAGTTTACACTCCTCCAGGCGTCGAGTCTGCGTATGAAGGCATTTTGCCAGACGACTTCTTTTTGCTTGCGCAACGCGGCGATCGGTTTGGTGATCGCCTGGTTTACGCAGCGGAAGATCTGTTCAAAATGGGATTTGAATCGGTATGTCTGATTAATTCTGACAGCCCCACCGTTCCAGCATCGAACTTTATCGAAGCAGCAAACGAACTTGCCAAAGCGGGCGACCGGATCGTGCTCGGGCCGTCGGACGACGGTGGTTATTACTTGCTCGGCCTCAAACAGATGCACCGGCGGGTCTTTGCCGACATCGATTGGAGTACGAGTAGCGTGTTAGATCAGACGCGGCAACGCGCAGCGGAGATCAGCGTGCAAGTCCATGAGCTTCCATCCGGAATTGATATTGATGATCAAGCGACGCTACGGCGTCTCTGCGATGAGCTACTAGGCGGGAAATCGAAAGAGAATATCGCGCCCGAAACCAGCAAGTTTCTAGGCGGCATAATCGGCCGCGAAGGTCGCGAACGAATCTGGCCACGAGTGTAGGGCGGCTGTGTTAGTCACAGGGGGTATGGCCTTCTAAAGGTATATTCACGCCGAGCTCGCCTGCGGTGTCATCCTGATCCCGCAGTCGCGGGAGAAGGATCTGTCAAAAGCCGATTTTGATCACGCTCTTTACTCCAGAGTAACAGTCGCTTCGATTGTGAGATCAGCGCTCCGCCCAGTCGCGATCCCTGTGCCCGGGATGACAATCACGAGGGTCGCACGGTAGCGCTATAAATACTGTGCCATGCGCCTGCCGCGGCGCGACTACAGAACATTTCGAGGTCGGACATCACGTCCCTCCGAGGCCGAAGTGGTTTGCGTGCGAGGAGACGCACCTCTACAAAAGAATGGTGGCAAAAGACGGACAACGAGCACTCGTTACGGGAGGTGCTGGCCTCATCGGCTCTCACGTGGCCGACTTGCTGGTACACGAGGGCTGGAAGGTGCGGGTGCTGGACAACCTCGAACCACAAACTCACCGGCGCGGCAAACCGGCATGGATTTCAGACAAGGTGGAATTCCTCCAAGGAGACTTGCGCGACCGCGAGACGATCACGGCTGCGCTCGATCATATCGACGTCATTTTTCATGAGGCCGCCTACGGCGGTTACATGCCCGAAATCGCAAAGTATGTGCACGTTAATTCGTTAGGCACGGCCCAGATGCTTGAGGTCATTCGGGAGAAAAACCTGCCGGTCCGGAAAATCATTGTTGCGAGCTCGCAAGCAGTTTACAGCGAGGGCGCCGGGATCTGCCCGCATCACGGCCTGGTATTCCCTAATGTCCGGCCGCTAGAGCAACTGGTGACGGGCGATTGGTCGGTTCGTTGTCCGATTTGTCAGGATGTCACAACGAGCGCGCCCACGCCGGAGAACGCACCCATTGGCGGTGAAACGGTCTACGGTTTGACTAAAGTGGATCAGGAAAAACTTGTGCTGCTTTGGGGGAAACAGATCGGCATACCGACGGTTGCGCTCCGTTATTCCTGCACCTATGGGCCGCGCCAATCGATCTTCAACCCTTACACGGGGGTTATCGCAATTTTTTGTACGCGGCTGCTGAACAATCTGCCGCCAGTGTTCTACGAAGATGGCGCGCAAACGCGAGACTTCTCGTTTGTTGAAGACATCGCTCGCGCAAACTTGCTCGCGGCGCAGAGCGATAAGCTCGATGGTTTGCCGGTGAACATCGGAAGCGGTCGCGGAGTGCCGATTCGTGAAATTGCCAGCCAGATTTCCGGCGCGCTGAATATCTACATTGCACCTGAAGCGAACGGCGAATTTCGTCCGGGCGAGATGCGGCACTTAACAAGCGACACGACTCGAGCTCGGGCGGCCGGCTATGAGCCCCGGGTCGATTTGGCTACCGGCCTGGTCCGCTATCTCGATTGGATCCGCGCTCAATCGGATGTGCGTGATTATTTTGCCGAATCGGCGACGGTTTTGCGCGATAAGGGCATCGTGCACAAGGTGAGAGAAGGACGGTGATGGAGTTTTCGGGCGCGGCCGATTTCAACGCACTGGCGTTGGAGTACGCGCGCAAGGATTTTCCGCTTCTCCAAGCGGGGGCCAGCGTGGAGAAAGCGCTGGAGACGATTCGGCGTGAAGGAATCGGCGAAAGGGTAATTTATTTCTACGCCGTTGACGAGGGTGGCCGGCTGGTCGGCGTTGTTCCGACGCGTCGTTTGCTTACGGCCACGCCGGCGACCGTTCTGCGAGAGATCATGGTGCCACGCGTGATCGCCTTGCCGGCGGAGGCGACCGTTCTCGAGGCGTGCGAGTTTTTTGTGCTTTACAAACTTCTCGCCTTTCCAGTGGTGGACGCGGAGCGTCACGTGATTGGCGTCGTCGATGCAGACATGTTTATGCAGAGCGTTCTGCAGACGGAGGAAGCAACAGGCGAAGGTGCGCGCTACGATTTTTTTGAGGAGCTTGGGTTTCACCTCGCCCAAGTGCGCGACGCATCACCTTGGCGCGTGTTTCGGTATCGGTTTCCCTGGCTTTTAGCCACCGTTGCCGCCGGGACCGCCTGCGCACTGCTGGCCGGCGCATTCGAGGTCACGCTGGCACGCAGCTTGGTCATCGCGTTTTTTTTGACGATGGTGTTGGGGCTAAACGAAAGCGTCAGCACGCAATCGATGAGCGTGACCATTCAAGCACTGCGCTCGGCGCGACCGACCTGGCGCTGGTTCAGAGTGGCATTCCGGCGTGAACTTGTTACCGCCCTGCTGCTTGGGGTGGCCTGCGGCGGGCTAGTAGCAGCCATCGTTTGGCTTTGGCGCAGCGACGCGCGCGCCGCCGGCGTAATCGGTGGCAGCATCGCGCTCTCGCTCGTCACCGCATGTTTGTTTGGACTCAGTGTGCCCTCGCTTTTGCATTGGTTAAAATTGGATCCAAAAATTGCAGCTGGGCCGGTCACGCTTGCCCTCGCCGATTTTTTTGCCCTGCTGTTGTACTTCACCAGCGCTTGGATCGCCCTTGGATGAAGCGCGAAGAAAGTAACGCGAGCTTCCGGCTTGCGAATTGATACTGGTAAACGAGACGCTTGCGTTACACATGCCTTTTGTCTCCGTCATTATTCCGGCGTTGAATGAAGAGGAACCGATCGGCGATGTCGTGTGCAGTGTCGCCGCGACGAACATTCCGAGTGAAATCATTATAGTAGATAACGGCAGCACAGATCGGACAGCCGCGCGCGCTCGGGAAGCGGGCGCGCGAGTAATCGCCCAACCACATCACGGGTACGGCCGAGCGTGCATGGCTGGAGTGCGTTCTCTTTCGCCGGAATGCACCATCGTTGTGTTTCTCGACGGAGACGGCAGCGATTGTCCTGAGTTCATGAACCAACTGGTCGAGCCCGTTGCACGTGGGACGCACGATTTTGTCATCGGGTCGCGCACACGAGGGCAGCGCGAACCCGGCAGCATGAATTTGCAGCAAATCCTTTCCGGACGCATCGCTGGGTTCATCCTGCGCCTGCTTTACGGCGTTCGCTATACCGATATGTCGCCGTTTCGTGCCATCCGGCGGGACGCGCTCGATGCGCTGGGTATGCGCGAACAGACCTACGGCTGGAATCTCGAGATGCAGATGCGCGCGGCCCGCGCTGGCTTGCGAATTCTGGAAATCCCGGTGAATCATCGTCGTCGCACCGGCGGTCACTCGAAAGTTTCCGGCACGCTTCGCGGCACATTCGTCGCTGGCACACGAATCATCGCGACATTAATACGGGTCGCAGCGGAGCAGAAGTCACAGACGCCGTCGTGAGTGCCAGTCGGATCCATGAACAGAAATCAACCCAGATGTATCAAATGAAGTAAGCCGTGCACTTGGCTCTCGACCACAGCACAACAACAAAGAGGATGCGAATTTAGCCACGGATTAACACAGATTTTCACAGATACGGAATATCTAAGGGCCGATTGTTGTCCCCGTGCGTTCGGAGGAACACAAGGCGCGGTAACGAGCCATTTCTCCTCATCTGTGTTTATCTGTGTCCATCTGTGGCGAAATCTTTGGCCTCAATTGTAGGGGGAGATCCCCGGAATTAGATTTCTTTGCCACGGTGAGCTTGTAATATCGACCATCAAATGATGAGCAGAACGAAGGCGTTTTCCGCCGGATTGCTCGCTGGGATCATCGCCGGCATCGCCATGACTGTGGTGATGCTGTTGCTGGCTTGTTTCGGAGTGGGGACACCCCTTGCTATTATCGGCGACCGGCTGTCGGTCTTTATCCCCCCAGGGCCGTTCCTTGCCCTGATGGGGCGTGTGGGCGGGTACAACCATCTAAAACAGCTCGGTGTCGTATCGACCATGGCGGGGCAACTGGGGGTCAGCGCGCTCGGCGGAGCGATTTTTGGACTAGCGATGCGCCGCAACCCCGCGCGAAAAGCCACGGCCGCGACCCTGAGCGTTTTTGTGTTGTTGCCAATTATCGTCTTTGCCGTCGCCCTTTGGCCAGTTTTAGGAACGAGTTATAGCGGATTACCGATTGCCGCCGCCCGATTGGTGACACTGGTGGGGTTCGTACTCAGCGTATTTGTTTTTGAACGGACCCTGGTTGGCAGTTTTCAATTTCTCACCGGAGCGCAAAAGCAACGCGGAGCTGAAGAATTCAGTCCGGCCATCGGCCGGCGCGCTCTTATTTTAAGCGGATTAGGTTTGCTAGTGGCCGGCGGCGGTGCCGGGCTGGTCCGGAAACTTTATCGCGCGGCCACATTTAGTTACGATGGCACGCAATACAAAGGGCGGATCGTCCAGCCAATTACGCCTAACGAGCAATTCTACTGCGTGACGAAAAACGTTATTGATCCGCGAGTTAATGTTTCGCTCTGGCACCTGGAGGTAAATGGATTGGTGGAAAACCCGCGCACTTATCGCTTCGAGGATTTGAAGGCGATCCTGCCTGTTGAGCAGGAGACCACGCTGATGTGCATTAGCAATGGACTTGATGCTGGTTTGATGAGCAACGCGGTTTGGAAAGGAACCCCCATGCGCGACTTGCTCGATGCGGCGGCGCCGCTTTCCAACGCGGCCAAAGTTCGCTTGTACGGCGTCGATAATTATACCGACACCTTCCCGCTCGAAAAAGCGATGGATGCGACCACGCTGGTCGCCTACGAGATGAATGGTCAACCTTTACCGCACAAACATGGCTATCCTGCACGTGTGATTGTTCCCGGATATTTTGGCGAGAAACATGTGAAATGGCTTACCCGAATCGAGCTGACGACCAACGAGGCCAAAGGATTTTATGAGACCCAGGGCTGGGGCCCGGATTTCATCGTGCCGACCCGTTCCCGCATCGACCTGCCTGACCACAATTCTCAGTTCTCGTTAGGCAAGCTCAACCAACCGATCGACATCAGAGGCATCGCTTTTGGCGGCGACCGCGGCATTTCGCGGGTTGAACTGAGTTTCGACGATGGCAAAACGTGGGATGACGCCGACATTTACTACGCGGGCGGAGATCTGGCCTGGTCGCTCTGGAGCGCGCACGACGGCTGGCTGCCGGAGGACCCCGGCGATTACACGATTGTTGTCCGGGCCACCGATGGCGAAGGTGAGGTGCAGGAGTGGGAAGAAGATCGGAGCCCGTTCTCAGGCGTAACCGGCTTTCACAAAATCGTGCTTCATGTCACGGCTTAGGCGCGCCCGCTGATCACCTCCTAGCGATGTGGCGGTTCGGTGAACCGCCGCTAGCTTCTCTCCGCCATGCCCGAATTGGCTGAGGTAGAATGGTATCGCAAACAGTGGGCTGCCGGCCTCGGCCATAAAATTGCCGCAGTCGAGCTGCACCCACGGAAACGAGTTTTCCGAGGGACGGACACGCGAGGATTGGAGCAGCGATTAACCGGCGAAAAGTTGTTAGCCTCGAGCGCCCGCGGCAAGCGCATGCTCTTCCAGTTCTCGAGCGACAATTGGCTTGGTATTCACCTGGGCATGACCGGGACATTGCGCGTCGAACCTGCCGATTTCCACGGCGACAAACATGATCATCTCCTGTTGCGGCAGCAAACACGTACCCTCGTTTATCGCGATAGCCGGCAATTTGGGCGCGTTCGCTTTCACCATGGCCGAAGTAACCCGGATTGGTGGAACACCGCCGTGCCGGAGATTATTGGTCCTGAATTCGATCGCAAGTTTATCGATCAATTTTTGGACCGACATGGCAAAGCACCAATCAAAGCTGTGCTGCTTTTGCAAAACGGATTTTCCGGAATCGGAAACTGGATGGCCGACGAAATCTTGTGGCGCGCGAAGGTTCTGCCGTCCAAGCAGAGCGGAAAACTAACAGGGCGCGAACGCACCGCGATTTTCCGCGCCACTAAGTTTGTCGTGCGAAAATCGTTGCAAACCCTTGGCGAAAATTTCGCCGATCCGCCGAAGAATTGGCTGATTCATCAAAAATGGAAACGCGACGGCATCTGCCCACGTCACCACACATTATTGTGCCACGCCACAATTGGCGGCCGCACCACGGCATGGTGTCCGAAATGTCAAGGGTAGCGGCGATTGCCTGCCGTGCCGTAGCCTTGTGCGAAGGCTGGACCTCAACGCCAAATCGCTCCATTCTCACTTCGGTCAAAGTGACGGAGCGAGATGTTGTCGGCAGGTCGCGGAGATAGCATATGGCTTGTCGATCTTGGCGCACTTGCGCGCCGTGCTAAATTTACTCATGGAAAAGGTAATCATAGCCGGAAGCGGGTGCGCCGGTTTGACTGCGGCAATTTATGCGGCCCGCGCCAATTTGAGCCCATTAGTGCTGGAAGGGCGTCAACCTGGCGGGCAGCTTTCTACGACGACATTGGTGGAAAACTTCCCCGGCTTTCCCGAGGGAATCGATGGGCCACAACTTATCCTAAACATGCACCAGCAGGCGGAAAAATTCGGCGCGCGCTTTTCTTATGCAGAAATCACCGATTTCGACCCGCAAAACAATCATATCCGGGTCAAGGCAGACGATGAATGGCTCGAGACGCAGGCGCTGATCGTGGCCAGTGGCGCTTCGGCGCGCTGGTTGGGCCTGGAAAACGAAGAGAAGCTGATTGGCCACGGTTTGACGTCGTGTGCGACCTGCGATGGTGCTTTTTACAAACATGTGCCGGTTTGCGTTGTGGGCGGGGGGGATTCCGCCGCAGAGGAAGCGCTTTTTTTGACCCGGTTCGCTTCAAAGGTTTATCTGATTCATCGGCGCGACAAGCTGCGGGCGTCGAAGATCATGGCCGATCGCGTTCTGGCAAACAAAAAGATCGAGCCGATGTGGAATACGGTTGTTACCAAATATATTCCCGATGAAAAGGGCGAGCTGCGAGCAGTCCGGTTGCGTAATGTAAAGACACAGCAGGAACGTGAGTTGCCGGTCGCCTGCGTGTTCATTGCCATCGGGCACGATCCGAATACGAAAGCTTACGCTGGAAAACTTGAGACGGATCCGGATGGCTATTTACTGACGAAGCACATGGTCGAAAGCAAGCATCCCGGAGTGTTCATCGCGGGGGATGTGGCCGATCGCCTTTACAAGCAGGCTGTAACCGCCGCCGGTTCGGGTTGTGCCGCGGCCATGGAAGCGGAACGTTATTTGAGCGAACTAGAATCGCGCGCCTGATTTCGGCCCGCGCGATTATCGATTTCCTCAGGAACCACGAATTACGCGGATCAACTGGATAAGGACAGGGAAAGACCTCACCCGACATGCGGGATTTGCGTGTAGGTTGAAAAATAGCCCAGCGTTTTAACGCTGGGTAAAATTGTTGCTCAATTGCATTAAGTCCCTTAGGGACGAAGAATATTTCTGTCGCCCCTGATGGGCTTATCCTGTTTTTCTTTGCACCGCAAACCCAGCGTTAAAAACGCTGGGCTATTGTCATGAGAAGAAAATCCAGATTTGCTACTTTTGGTGCTTTGATCCGCGCTATCCGCGTAATTCGCGGTAAAGTTATAATGGGTTCTGTGACTTCGTTTCCCCGTGTTGCACCTGGCTGAGCGTGACAGCACAGAGATGAAGATTTGCGACCTGACGCAGTTTTATTCTCCGGTTAGCGGCGGGGTGAAGCGTTATCTTCACGAGAAGATTGACTACATCGAGAAATACCGGCCGGGTGACGAGCACGTGTTGATCGTCCCGGGCGGGAAAACGGAAGTTGTTTCCAACGCAGGATCGCGGATCTATACGATTCACTCGCCGCTTCTCTCACGCACCTCGCGTTATCGCGCGCTGCTCAATCTGCGCGCCGTCGAACAAATTCTGGAGCGTGAGCGGCCAGACATCATCGAATCGGCCGATCCATATCAGGTCGGCTCGAAAGCAATCCGGATTGGCCGCGCGCTCGGCATACCGGTGATCGGATTCTATCACTCACATTTTGTGGAAGCCTATTTGCGCAGCGCTACCAAATATCTGGGCGAGATTGCCAGCGATGCAGTCATGAACTTAGCTGCGCGTTACGTGCGAAATCTGTATAATCGGTTCGAGACGACACTTGTTTCGGCGGAATATCTCGCGGACGTGTTGCGCGATTGGGGCGTCCGCAACCTACAAGTGGTGGAGCTTGGCGTGAATACCGACGTCTTCAAGCGCACGCCACGAGATGGCGCCGGCACGCGCGTGTCTTTGGGCGTAGCCAGCGACCAAAAACTTCTCTTGTCCGTCGGCCGGCTGGCTACGGAGAAGAACACGAAAATGTTGTTTCAAGCCTTTGAGCTTTTACACCAGCGCCGGCCCGGCGATTTTCATCTCCTGGTTATCGGCGATGGGCCACAGCGCGATCAGCTTTTGCAATTAAAAGCGCGGACCGATGGGGCCATCTCGTGGATCCGCTATTGCACTGATTCGGCCCAACTCGCGCGTTATTACCGCGCGGCTGATCTCTTCGTTCATCCGGGCATGCAGGAGACATTTGGGCTTGTCGCTCTCGAAAGCCAGGCCTGTGGCACGCCAGTGGTCGGAATTCGCGGCAGCAACTTGGACCGGATCATTTTTCACCAACAAGAATTCTGGGCGGGTGAAAACACCGCGGAGGCTCTGGCCGACGCGATTGAAAAGTTGGATCAATTGAATTTACAGGCTCTCGGGACGGAAGCGGCCCGCCGCGTAGGGGAGTCATACGCCTGGCCACGGGTGTTTGAGCAACTGTTTTGCATTTATCGCGAGGTTTGCGCAAACTACCGGCATTCTTGATGGAGGCTGAAAACAACAAACTGTTCACCATTCGCAGTTATCGTCCGTCCGATCGCGAAGTGGTTAGAAAATTGTGCTGCGAAACCGGGTTCCTCGGGGTACCGATCGACCCAGTTTACGAAGATCGCGAGTTGTTTGCCGACTTCCTGACTACCTACTACACTGATCACGAACCGGAATCGTGTTTCGTGCTCGAGATCGACGGCACGATTCGCGGTTATCTTCTGGGCTCACGCTGGCCATTCCGCAATCAGCTTTACGCCCTCTACCAAAACGTTTGGCTCTTCCTGCGCGCCCTCGCTCGATATTTCCGCTATAATCGGTGTTCGCGTCGATTCATCCGCTGGACATTGGTCCATGGCTGGCGGGAGGTGCCGGCAGCCCCGCGCCGCGCACCGCATTTTCACATCAATCTTCTGCCCGACGCGCGCAAGATGTCGACCACGCGGGCGCTGATGAGTGCGTATCTGAGTTATCTTTATAGATGTGGCGAAAAGCGCGTCTACGGTCAGATTGTTACTTTCGAAAGCCGGCGCGGCGAAAAGATGTTCGAACGCTACGGCTTCAAAGTTTTGAACCGCGCCGAAATAACCAAATACAAAGCCTTCTATCCGCACTCGGTTTATCTGAGCAC
>Ga0137376_10001038_pt1 | contig 14784 bp, 9 predicted proteins | sample SagtaG_23_FD_104814 | JGI IMG/M metagenome (GOLD analysis project Ga0137376, IMG submission 104814) | Vadose zone soil microbial communities from Sagehorn Ranch, Mendocino, California, USA - Sage2_L_20_16 metaG | ecosystem: Environmental > Terrestrial > Soil > Vadose zone | place: USA...
CGCACGGCGGCCGGAGGATCCGCGCGTCGAGGCGTATCTGGCGCTGCTGTCGCGTTCGGACGTCGTCCCGGTGGGCGCCGCAGCCGACAAGACAGAGAGAAAGAAGAAAAAGAAGTGAGACGTCTCGGGTTGCTGCTGGCCGGTCTCGCGCTGGCCTGCACTCGCTCCGCGGCCAATCACGAAGAGCTGGGTGACCGCTCGTATGCCGCCGGCTCCTACGCCGACGCCCTCGCGGAGTACCAGCTCGGGCGCCGGTCGAACGAGGGAAGCGGGACGCTGCTCGCCAAGGTTGGTGCGGCCGCGATGCACACCGAAGACTACGACCTCGCGGCCGAATCGTACCGCGCGCTGGCCAAGCGCGACCGCTCGCGTGCGGAAGAGGCGGCTGACGGGCTGGACCGGGTGGCCCGCGCGGCGCTCGCGGCGAACGACCGCACGGCGCTCGCCAGTGCCCTGACGGGATTGCGGGAAGTCGCGCCGCGGCGGCCTCTCGGCCGCTACGTGGTGCTGGCCGCGCTGGACGCGGTGGACCGCGGCGACACCGCCGAGGCGAGGGCGTTGTTGCCAGTCGCTGCAGTTTCCGCCGTCGACGCCTCCCGGGCCGACTCGCTACTGTTCGTGTATGGCATGATGCTGGTCCGGGTCCGCGACTGTAGCACGGCGGTGCGCGTCTTCGAGGGCGTGGTACGGCGCGATCGCGCGCCGGCGGTGTCCGAGTCCGCGAGGGAAGGCCTGGGACTCTGCGCACTGCAGCAGGGGCAGATCGCGCTCGAGCAGGGCCACCCCGCGGACGCGGAGGCCTGGTTTCGACGCGCCACGGCCCCGGGCGCTTCGCCCGACGTCGTGCGCGGGGCCTTCCTGGGACTCGGTGACGTGCGCCTGGCGCAGGGTGATATTGCGGGCGCCATGGAGAGCTATCAGCAGGCGCTCGCCGGCGGCACGCCGGGCGACACGATTTCGCAGCGCGCCCACGAAAAGCTCAATGCGTTAGGAAAGGCTGAGCCGGAATGAGGATGTACTCCAGGATTGGACTGTTGCTGGCAGTGGTTGCGGTGGGAACCGCGGCATGCGGTCGGCGCGGGCGCACGGCGCGCTCCGCGCCGATGTCTGAGCCGAGTGTCGACATCGCCAAAGCGATGGATCTGTTCCATCGTGGCGACTTTCGAAAGTCCCAAACGATCCTCCAGCGCGTCAGCTTTCAGCTGACACCGGGGTCGCCGGAGCTGGCGCAGGTACGCTACTACCTCGCGGAAACGTGGTTCCAGCTGGCCGATTACGTGCAGGCGGCGAGCGATTTCCGCAAAGTCGCAGACGAATTCTCGATGACGGACTATGCGCCGCTGGCGCTGCTCCGCGCGGGCGACTCCAACCTGCGGCTGTGGCATCGTCCGGAGCTCGATCCTTCGTACGGCGAAACAGCGCTCGCGATCTATCAGGAGCTGGCCGGCCGCTTTCCCGACAGCGAGGCGGCCGGGCGCGCCCGTCCGCACGTACGGCGCCTGGAAAACCAGTTCGCCGAGAAGACCTATAAGACCGGCATCTTTTACATGCGGCGCAAGGCGTTCGACTCGGCGATCATCTACTTCAAGGACGTGATTGCGAACTATCCCGCCGCGCAGCGGGCCCCGGACGCGTTGCTGCGGTTGGTGGACAGCTACCACCTGATCGGGTACAAGCGGGAGCTGGAAGAGACCTGCGAGCACCTGCGGCGCTTCTACCCGAGCCTGGCGAAAGACGCTCGCTCCTGCCCCGCGGTCCCAGCCGATTCAACGCGCACGACGTCGTCGACGCCGTCCACTCCCTGACCCGCGTGCCGGGCGAAGCCCTCTTCGGGGGCTCCTTTGACCCCGTGCATGTCGCACATCTGATCGTGGCGGAAGCGGCGGCTGACGCGCTGGGAAACAACGTCCGCTTCCTCCCCGCGCGCGAGCAGCCACTGAAACGTGGCGCGCGCGCGGCTCACCACGCGACGCCCGAGCAACGGGCCGAGATGCTCGAGCTGGCGGTAGCGGGCAATCCGCGCTTTCGCGTGGAGCGGATCGAGTTGAGCCTGCCGACTCCCTCCTATACCGTCCGGACGCTGCGGGCCCTGGCGGAGCATGAAACGGGGAACCGGTTCACGTTATTGTTGGGGGCGGACGCCGCGCGCGACCTCGCGGAGTGGTGGGAAGTCGAAGCGCTTCCAGAACTTGCCGACATCGTCATCTTTGCGCGGCCGGGCGCGAGCGTGGTGCGGCATCCCTTGATCAAACGAGTCATCCCGGTGCCCTCGATCGACCTGTCCGCCACGCAGCTGCGCGAGCGCGTCAAACAGGGGCGTTCCATTCGATATTTAGTGCCCGATCCGGTGCGCGAGTACATCACGGCACACGGGCTGTATCGCTAGAGGAGTAATGGCTAACCGACTGTTCACGAAAATCTTCGGGACGCGATTCGACCGCGACCTCAAGCGCATCCAGCCGATCGTGGATGCGATCAAGCAGCACGAAGTGCGCCTGAAGGATCTTCCCGACGCCGAGCTGCAGGCGCAGACTGCCAGGTTTCGCGCAACGATCGCGGAGCGCACCGGCGAGCTGCACGCCGCAGTCGAGCGGCTCAAGCAGGCGAAGCACGACAACCCGAACCCTGAAGAGCGCGCGACCCTCAGCGATCAGTTACGCACAGCCGAGCAGGCGTTCGTTGCCGAGCTGCAGCAGACGCTCGACGATGTGCTGCCCGAAGCGTTCGCGACCGTTCGCGAGGCGTCCCGCCGGCTGCTGGGCGGCGAGGTTGTCGTGACGGGGCACGCGCTGAAGTGGGACATGGTGCCCTACGATGTGCAGCTCATCGGCGGGATCGTGCTGCACCAGGGCAAAATCGCCGAAATGGCGACGGGCGAGGGGAAGACGCTGGTCGCGACGCTGCCGCTGTACCTCAACGCCCTGGCGGGCCGCGGCGCGCATCTCGTGACCGTCAACAACTATCTGGCGCGGCGCGACTCGCAGTGGATGGGCCATCTCTTCAAGTGGCTCGGCCTCACGGTCGGGTGCATCGACGACACCCAGCCTGGCAGCCCCGAGCGACGCGCCACCTACCAGTGCGACATCACGTACGGCACGAACAACGAGTTTGGGTTCGACTATCTCCGCGACAACATGGTGCGGAGCCTGGAGGAGCGGGTTCAGCGGACGCACGTCTACGCGATCATCGACGAAGTCGATTCCATCCTGATCGACGAGGCGCGCACCCCGCTGATCATTTCCGGCGCGGTGGGCGCCGAGTCGGACGAGAAGTACGCGCAGTTCAACGCGCAGGTCGTGCAGCTGGTCCGCAAGCAGACCGCCATCGCGAACGATCTGATCGCGAAGGCGGAGCCGCTGCTGGGGAACCCGGATACGAATTACGAAGGTGCGACGCTGCTCTACAAGGCACAGCTCGGCATGCCGAAGAACAAGAAGCTGCTGAAGCTGCTGAACGAGCAAGGCGTCAAACAGCAGGTCCAGCGCGTGGAGCTCGACCGCCTAGCCGACCGCAAGCTGCCCGCGCGCGATCAGAAGATGCGGCACGTCGAGGACGACCTGTACTTCGTCATGGACGAGCGCGGCCGGTCCGTGCACCTCACCGACCAGGGCGTCGAGACGATGTCGCCGCAGGATCCGACGCTCTTCGTCGTGCCCGACATCTCGCACGCCATCCACGAGCTGGAGCACGACCCCGACCTCTCGCCGCAGGAGAAGATCGAACGGCGCCGCGTGGTGGAAGCCGAATACGCGACGAAGAGCGAGACGCTGCACATCATCCACAAGCTGCTCCAGGCGCACGCGCTGTACGAGAAAGACGTCGAGTACGTCGTGCAGGACGGCCAGGTCTTCATCGTGGACGAGTTCACCGGCCGGTTGATGCCCGGGCGCCGCTGGTCGGACGGTCTGCACCAGGCCGTGGAGGCCAAGGAAGGCGTTGCCGTACGAGAGGAGTCGCAGACCCTCGCGACCATCACGATCCAGAACTACTTCCGCATGTACGAGAAGCTCGCCGGCATGACCGGGACCGCCGAGACCGAAGAGACCGAGTTCCATCAGATCTACAAGCTCGACGTCTCGGTGATTCCCACCAACCGGCCGGTGCGGCGCGTGGACAAGCACGACCTCGTCTACAAGACGCGCAAGGAGAAGTACGACGCGATCATGGAGGAGGTCGAGCGCCAGCACAAGCGCGGCCTGCCGATTCTGGTCGGCACGACGAACGTCGAAGTGTCGGAAACACTGGCGCGCCTGATGAAGCGGCGCGGCCTGAAGCACGAAGTACTGAACGCCAAGTATCACCAGCGCGAAGCCGAAATCGTGGCGCAGGCGGGACAGCCCGGGTCCATCACGATCGCGACCAACATGGCCGGCCGCGGCACCGACATCAAACTCGGCCTCGGCGTGAAGAAGTGTCAGGTGTGCGGGATCAAGTCGCGCGAGGCCCCATTCGGCCAGACGATCGAACAGCCCGATTTCAGCGACGCGCAGCTCAAAGAGCACAAGTGCAACGAGGATCCGCCGTGCGGTCTCGTCATCATCGGGACCGAGCGGCACGAGGCGCGGCGCATCGACCGCCAGCTGCGCGGCCGGTCGGGGCGCCAGGGCGATCCGGGGCAGAGCATCTTCTTTCTCTCGCTCGAAGACGACCTGATGCGGCTGTTCGGCTCCGACCGCATTGCCCGCATCATGGATCGCACCGGCGCCGAGGAAGGCGAAGTCATCACCCATCCGTGGGTCACGGCGGCGATCGGCCAGGCGCAGAAGCGCGTCGAGCTGCAGAACTTCCAGGCACGCAAGAAGCTGCTCCAGTTCGATGACGTCATGAACCAGCAGCGCGAGGTCATCTACTCGCAGCGCCTGTACGCGCTCGAAGGGGGCGAAGAGCTGAAGGCCGAGGCGCAGCGCATGATCGAGAGCGCTGTGGCGCAGCTGGCCGACAGCCTGATCGTGGATCACGACGATCCGGCGCAATGGGACCGCGCGCTGATCGAGACGGAGTTCCTGCAGAAATTCCTGATGTCCGTTCCCGGCGTCACCGATCCCGCGGTGGTACGGAATCGGGAAGAGCTCGTGCGGGCGGCCCAACAGGCGGGTCGGGACGCGTTCCAGAAAAAGGTCGGCTATCTCAAGGACGTCGAGGCGCGAGTCGGCGCGGCCAACCTCAGCGAGCAGGCGCTGTCACACGTGACGCTGGGCGTGATCGATGAGAAGTGGAAGGACCATCTCTACGATCTCGACCAGTTGCGCGAAGGGATCTACTACCGCGCGTGGGGGCAGAAAGACCCGCTGGTCGAGTACAAGCAGGACGCGTACGAGATGTTCGTCGGCTTGATGCACGACCTGCAGACCACGTTTGCCGAGCGGTGGTTCAAGTTGCAGGTCGAGATTGGTCCGCCGCCGGGACAGGGAGGGCAGCGCCCCCCGAGTCGGGGCGTTACCGGCCCCGCCGGAGGATTGCCCGGGCCGAGCCCTCGCCAGACACCGATGGTCGCGTCCAAACCGGCCGCCGACGGACTCGTGACGAGCGGTGACCCACCGCCGCCGTCAGTGCAGCGTGGCCGTCCGGGCGGGGGGGGGGGCGTGACCGAGCCGGCGTTTGCCGCGAGTCCCTACGCCGGCGTGGGCCGCAATGATCCCTGTCCGTGCGGCAGCGGCAAGAAGTTCAAGAAGTGCCACGGAGCGGGGGCTTGACCGACGGAAGCGCACGATGTGCCGTGCCCCCGTTGAGATTGAGTTCGAGTCAAATGGGACAATTTTCGGCGTTGGCGCGCACTCCATGCTACGGCTCGTCGTCCTCCAAGGACTCGTCTCCGACGTCTGTGATCTTCCAGACCTCTCCGGCGAATGTGATGACGTAGGCGGTGTTGCCGATGAATTTCAGCGACGTCGGCCGGTCAAGCCCGCCCTTGATGACCGTGAATGTGCCGTCCTCGTTCACGCTTACGAGCGCGCCGGTGTTGGGGACCGCCGGTGTAGCGGGGGGGCCGCCGCTCCCTGTGCCCTGCGAGATGGCGAACAGCCTGTGTCCGCGGCCGAACTCCACGTCGACCATCAGCGGCGCGCCGTGAGCGATCTCGGTCGCGGTCGGCGACTCCAGACTGAACGTGACCACCTTACCGTCCTCCGGCAGATGGGGGATCGGGCCGGTCTCGGTCATGTCCACCGTGTTGCCCCTCACGGCCAGCCCGGTGGGGACGATGTTGCCCAATTGCAGCAGGGTGGTGATCTCGCCGTCGCGGGTGACCCGCAGAACCCGGTTGTGGTGCCCATCCGTGACCAGGAACCCGCCGCGGAATGGCTGCAACGCGAACTGAACGCCGGTCTTGAGGCCAATTGGGAAGTCGGGCGGCGGCAGATGAGCCGCTGAGAACTTGCCGATGTCTACGACGAGCGTGAAGGTATTCGGGCCGTCCACGCGGTAAATGCCGACGCTCGTGGGGTCGCCCGGTTGCGGGGCAACGAAGTTCGAGCCGACGATGGTGACCAGCGCGTACGCTGTCCCCTTGACGAAGGCGACGTCGACCACCCCGCCGGCAGCGAGTGGCGAGGTCGGCAGACCACTGGCGAATGTCGTCACCGTGCCGTCCTCCGGGTCCACGCGCGAAATCCTGCCGACCTCGGATTCAGTGACGTACAGCGCGCCGTCAGGACCGACGGCGCTTCCACGGGCACGGCGTAAACCAGTCACCAGCAAATGGGCGTTCGCCGATCCGGGCTCGAAGTGATTAAAGCTCGTGGCAGTCGGGGAGAGCGTCGTTCTAGACGGCGCCGTGGGCTGGTCCGAGCAGGCGACTCCGGTGGCGGCGGCCACCACACCCATGATGCGCGAGAGTTTTGACATGCGAACCTCCATTGGGCGCGGCGCTTAGACACTCCGCGGGCGAGCCGGCCCCGACCGGACGCGGGAAACGCTCTGGCGGGTACCCCCCGCCGACGTACATTGAGCAGACTAGCGCCGGCCAGTGACCCAGCCGTGATCGGAGCGTGACTTGGCCGCGTCCCCCCGGTCGGCGCGCCTGTCGCGGCGGTGGCTGAATGATCGAATTGCGGTTGCTGGGGACGCTGGATCTGAAGGGGACCGACGGACACGCGGTCCACTCTATCCTGGCTCAGCCGAAGCGCCTCGCCCTCTTCGCCTATCTGGCCCTCCATACTGACCACGGTGCTCGTCGCGACTCCGTAGTCGCGCTGTTTTGGCCCGACCTCGATACCGCGCACGCCCGGGGTGCCTTGCGGCAGTCACTGCGCTTTCTGCGCCGGGAGCTCGGTGACGGAATCCTCAACGGCCATAGTGACGAAGCGATTGCGTTCGAGCCCGGCACGGTGTGGTGTGATGTCGTGGCGTTCGAACAGGCCTGCAGGGTGGGACACGCCGCACAAGCGCTTCAACTGTATCGCGGCGGATTTCTCGAAGGCTGTTTTGTATCGGGTGGGTCAACGGAGCTGGAAGCATGGATCGCCTCTGAGCGAACGCGTCTCGGGCAGCTCGCGGGCCGTGCGGCAGCAGACGTCGTGGAAGACGCCGAGCAGGTAGGGGATCTGCCGACGGCCGTGCAAGCCGCTCGACTGGCGATCGCCCTCGATCCTGACAACGAGAAAGGACTGGCACGGCTCATCGCGCTGCTGGACCGGTCGGGGGATCGTGCCGGGGCGCTGAGCGCTTTCGAGACATTCCGGCGCCGGCTGGAGAAGGAGTATGACGCGACGCCATCGCCTGAGACCGACGCGCGCATCCAGGCGATCCGCACCCGGCGGACCCCGTTCGCTGAAGCCGCGACACCTCGCATTTCGGCGCGACGGCGTCCCGTCAGACGCGTGTTGTGGTCCGTCGTCGGGGGCGCCGTCGCGACTGCAATGATCGGGTGGCTTTCCGTCTCCGAAACGCACCGCAGCTCGGTCGCGGTCCTTCCTCTAACGAATGCCACACAAGACACTGCGCTCACGTACCTGACCGAGGGCCTGTCCGAGGGCGTAACCGCCGCGCTGTCGCACATCCCCGGGCTTCACGTCGCAAACCCCTCCGCCGCTCAGGTGCAAGAGGCGGTCAAAGCCGACGCGGTGATTGCCTGGACGCTGCGACGTCAAGGCGATTCCCTGGTTCTTGCCGTCGAGCTGACGGGCTCCAGTGCAAGTCGGTGGACCAGGGAGTTTCTGCTATCGGTGTCGAGCGCGCTCGCGGTCGAGGGACGTGTGGTGGGCGACGTCGTAGGGCAGCTGCGACCGCGCCTGGTCGACTCGATTGACCTGAGGGAGCTGCATCGCACCACCGCGAGCGCTGACGCCTACCTCCTCTACCTCCAGGGCAGATACTTCCTGTCCAAAAGGACCCCGGAGTCCATCTCACGCGCTCGTGGACTGTTCGCCGCGGCCATCGAGCGTGATCCGGTCTACGCGGCCGCGTATTCAGGTTTGGGTTACTCCTACGGCGCCATGGCCTACTATGGGGTGATGCCGTCGCGGGATGCATTTCCGTTGCTGGAGGCCGCCGCCAAACGCGCCTTGCAAATCGACTCGACGCTCGGCTCGGCCCACACGCTCCTAGCGGTGGCGACCTCGGCCTATCATTGGCGGTGGGCCGCGGCGGAGCCGGAGTTTCGGCGCGCAATCGAGCTGGGTCCCAACGAGCCGGAGTCGCACAACAACTTTGGCATCTACCTCCGCACTCTCGGACGCTTCGACGAGGCCGAGGCCGAGATGCGGCGGGCCGCCGAGTTGGATCCATTGGCGCGTCACTACCTGTATCAGCTGGGCCGAGTCCTGGCGTGCGCGGGTCGGCCGGCAGACGCGGCGGCCCAATTCGCCACGCAGCTTGCGTTGGACTCGATCTACCCGCAGGCCCACTCTGAGCTCGCGAAGGCCCTCGCTAGCCAAGGAGACTACGACGCGGCCATCGACGAGATCGTGACGGCTCAACGCCAGTGGGGGGACACCGCATTCGTTCGTCTCATCCAGGGGAGCCGGGGCAATGCCGGGTACACGGCGGCACGTTTGCTCGGAGCAACCCGCAGCCTCGCGCGGCTGCAAGAGCAAGCGAAGCGCGGATTCGTTCGACCGGTCAGCTTTGCCGACGAGTATGCCCAGCTCGGCCGACGCGAGGAGTCCATGGCCTGGCTGGAGCGAGCCTTCGCGGATGGGGACGTCACGCTGGCAATGATCAACTGCGATCCGGCCTACGCCCTCCTGCGGGCTGACCCGCGGTTTCAGGACCTCCGGCGTCGCATGGGTTTGCGATAAGGGGCTCTCGGGCAGGCCGGGGAGGAAAGAAGCGAGGGGCACGATAAACCGTGCCCCTCGCTTTTTGCAGTGTCGCTTCTACCGCGCCGTCAACACCGAATTCCCCGAAGCTTCCGCTGCAATGGTGAACCGCGCGACGCTACGTCCCAGGTCCTGACCAGCATCGATGTCGAACGCAACCGACGCTCAACGCCCAGTAGGCGGCGATGCCGATCTGTTCGGCAGTGCGGGTGTCGGAGATCTGGCGGATTGCGTCGCGCGCCGTCGCGAAAGCCGCTACTGACTGACGACGAACTGATAACAGGCGCTTTCTAACACGACGGCGCCCGATGCATCGATGACTCGGAAGTGGATGTCGAACTCCGTGCCCAAGAGGGAGGCGGAGAGTGTCCGCCACAGCGCCGCCCGCCCGGTGCCTCCGTCGTCGGTTACAATCGCCCGCGGCGTTGGCCCTTCGCCCAACGTCAACCACGACGTTGCCGTGCAGTCGTCGTTCACATTCGTGTCCACTGCGCGCTGCAGCCGGTAGCTCGCGTTCGGGGCGAGGTCGCGCACCCACGTGTCGAGATTGACGATCAGGTTGGCGTCCTTGGGCTGCCGGAACTTGACGTGCCCGAACCCGGTGGCATCCCCCACAGGGCGCAGGATGATCTCGTCGTTAAAGGGAGGGGTTGCCGGCCCCGACACATTGGCGCTCATGGCCGGCGTGATTGCGGCGGTCGCGGCGGCGGGAGCAGCGGTCGGCGCAGACCGGTCGGCCGAGCAGGCCACGAGACACAGACCGGCGGTGATGGTGAGTGTGACGAGCGCGGATCCTGGTTGCATAACTACCTCCACGAGGATTGAGTGAACGCGGACAGCGTCGCCTCGTGGATCGGCCGGCAGGCACGGGGTGCACTACAATAATCGCTCCAAAATCGACCGGCCGTTAGGTCCGGACGGCGTAATTCTGGCTATGCCGGAGCGTCGGCGCCCGCCTAGTGTTTCCCATGCCTTTGCGGCTCTCCGAGCACCTCGAATGCGACCGTCCCCGCGAGCGTTTCTGGGCCGTTGGGCCCGGCGCGTTGACGACGCAAGAGCTACTGGCCATTCTCCTAGGAACAGGCACACGGGGCAGGGACGCACTCGCGGTGGCCGCAGACGTGCTGGCCCGCAGGGACGGGTCGTTACGACGGCTTGCCGGCCGTCCGTGGGCGGAGCTGGCCGGAATTGCGGGTGTAGGCCGGGCCAAAGCGGCTCGGCTGGCGGCGGCCATCGAGCTGGGGCGGCGGATCGGCGCGGAGACCGACCCGCCGCCGCAGCGCATTCGCGGTCCCGGCGACGTGCAGCGCTACTATGGACTCAGGCTGCGGGACCTCGCCGTCGAGGAGTTTCATGTTCTCGCCCTGGGCAGCCAGAGTCAGATTCTGGCCGATCTGCTGATTACGCGGGGCATTCTGAACAGCTCGCTGGTGCACCCGCGCGAAGTGTTTCGGGCGGCGATCGCCGAAGCGGCGGCAGGGATCATCGTGGTGCACAACCATCCGAGCGGCGACCCGACGCCCTCGGCGGACGACCGGGCGGTAACGCGACAGCTGGTGGACGCGGGGCGCCTGCTGGACATGCCGGTGTACGATCATGTAATCATCGGTAGTGGGGGAGGAGAGCGGTACGTGAGTTTCGCGGAGGCGGGACTGTTGTGACGAGCACGGCGGGGACACCGATTCTCGCGCCGGAGCTCGCCAAGGCCGTTGCGGCGCAGCACGACCGCCTCGACCTCGGGGTCCTGTCACGCGCTTACCAGATGAGCGCGCAGGCGCACCACGGGCAGAAGCGCCTGTCGGGCGACGACTTCGTGTCTCATAGCGTCGCCGTGGCGACGATTCTCGCCGAGCAGCAGATGGACACCACGACCATCGCGGCGGCATTGCTGCACGACGTGGTCGAGGATTCCGACGTCACGCTGGATAGGCTGCGCAAGGACTTCGGCAACGAGGTCGCCGATCTCGTCGATGGACTGACCAAGATCAAGGCCTTGACGTTCCGGTCGACCGCCGAGGAGCAGGCCGAGAACTACCGCAAGCTGCTCATGTCGGTCGCGCGCGACGCCCGCGTCATCATCATCAAGCTGGCCGACCGGCTCCATAACATGCGCACGCTGGATCCGCTGCCCGCCGAGAAGCGCCGCCGGATCGCGGTGGAGACGCGCGAGCTGTATGCGCCGCTGGCGCACCGCTTCGGCATGGCCGGCGTCAAGGCGGAGCTCGAAGACCTCTCGTTCAAGTACCTCGAGCCGGACGATTACAAGCAGCTCGCCCGCCAGGTGAAGGCCCGGCGCGTAGAGCGCGACCGCACGATCGAGCGTATGCGCGCGCCGCTGGCCGACGAGCTGCGCCGCGCCGGGATCGTGGGCTGGGAGATCGTCGGGCGGCCCAAGAACCTCTGGTCGATCTTCAAAAAGATGAAGAAGCGCGGCAAGCCGTTCGAGGAGATCTACGACCTCCTCGCCGTCCGCGTGCTCGTCAACAGCATCACCGACTGCTACCACGTGCTCGGCATCATCCACCATACGTGGACGCCGCTGCAGGAGCGGATCAAGGACTACATCGCGAGCCCCAAGTCGAACGGCTATCAGTCGCTGCACACCACGGTGTTCGGCCCGGGCGGCCAGCTGTACGAGATCCAGATCCGCTCGCGCGACATGCACCGCACGGCGGAATACGGTATCGCGGCGCATTGGCTCTATAAGGAGAACGGCAAGGGCCCCGACGAGCTCGATCACCATCTCTCGTGGTTCCGTCAGCTCATCGAGCTGCAACAGGACGCGCACACCCCCGAGGAATTCCTCGAGTTCCTCAAGATCGACCTCTACCAGGACGAGATCTTCGTCTTCACGCCGCGCGGCGACGTCAAACGGCTGCCCAAGGGCGCGACGCCGATCGACTTCGCGTTCCTGGTGCATACCGAGGTCGGCCAGCACTGCCACGGCGCGCGCGTGAATGGCCGCATCGCGCCGCTGCACCGGCCGCTTCGCAACGGCGACACGATCGAAGTGCTGACCAGTCCCCAGGCCAAGCCGTCGCGCGACTGGCTGGCGCATGTCCAGACCGGCCGCGCTCGCCAGAAGATCCGCCAGTGGATCAAGCAAGAGGAGCAGCAGCGCAGCGTGACGCTGGGGCGCGAAATTCTGGCCCGCGAGGTGCGGCGCCGGCGTCTCGATCCGCCCACGCCCGAGCAGCTGACGCAGGCGGCCGAAACGCTCTCGTTGGGCGTGGCGGAGCAGGTGGAAGCCTCCATCGGGCGCGGCGACGTTCAGCTCGGCCAGGTGATGAAGGCGATCTATCCCGAGCTGCCTGCCGAGGACGCGCAGGCCCCGCCGGCGAAGTCATCGGCGTTCGGCCGCGTGATCGAGCGGCTGCGGCTGGGACGGGGCATCAAGATCCACGGCGTCGAAGGATTGATGGTGCGGTACGCGCAGTGCTGCCAGCCGGTGCCTGGCGACCCCGTGGTCGGCTACGTGACGCAGGGGCGCGGCATCTCCATCCACCGCAACGATTGTCCCAACCTCCTCACGCTGTCGGGCGACGAGGACCGCCGCGTCGAGATCGACTGGCGGGAGGTCGAAGGTGAGGCGTTCCCCGTGCGGCTCGCGGTCAGCGGTGAGGATCGCCGCGGCCTCTACGCGGATATCTGCGAGGCGATCAGCGGCACGGGGACCAACATCCGCAGCGCCGAGCTGGCCTCCAAGGACGGCGTGGTGTTCGGGTCGGTGCTGGTCGAGGTCGAAAACCAGACGCACCTGAACAAGGTCCTCAAGGCGGTCCGCAAGGTGAAAGGTGTGACCGAAATCGCGCGCCGGGATTCGAGCGGTCCCGCTGAAGTCGTCGTCGGTTAGCTTTCCTTCCTATGCCGTTTGAGCTTGGCAACGCCCCGCCGCCCGCGGGCGATCAACCGCGCGCCATTCGCGAGTTGACCGCCGGCCTCGTCCGCGGCGACAAATACCAGACGCTGCTCGGGGTGACCGGGTCGGGGAAGACGATGACGATGGCGCACGTCGTCCGCGACTTTGGGAAGCCGACGCTCGTGCTGTCGCACAACAAGACGCTGGCCGCCCAGCTCTACGGTGAGCTGAAGGCGTTCTTCCCCGGTAACGCCGTCGAATTCTTCATCTCGTACTACGACTACTACCAGCCCGAGGCGTACGTGCCGTCCACCGACACGTACATCGCCAAGGACTCCTCGATCAACGACGACATCGAGCGCCTGCGGCTGCGCGCGACGTCGAGCCTGATGGAGCGCGACGACGTCATCATCGTCGCGAGCGTCTCGGCGATCTACGGCCTCGGTGATCCCGAGCTGTACCGCGAGCTGTTGGTGACGGCCGAGAAGGGGGAAACGCGGGGCCGGGACTCGCTGCTCGCCGATCTTGTCGCGGTTCAGTATCAACGCAACGACGTCGGCTTCGAGCGTGGCACGTTCCGCGTGCGCGGCGACACGGTCGAGGTCTTCCCGGCCTACGACGAGCAGGCGGTCCGCATCGAGTTCTGGGGGGATGCGATCGAGCGCATCGCCAAGATCGATCCGCTCACGGGCAACGTCATCCGGCAGATGGACAAGTCCGCGATCTATCCGGCGACGCACTTCGTCACGCAGCGCGCCACGATCGAGCGCGCGGTGTCGCGGATCCGCGCCGAGCTGGGGGAGCGCCTGGCCGAGCTGCGGGCGCAGAACAAGCTGCTCGAGGCGCAGCGCCTCGAGTCCCGTACGAATTTCGACATCGACATGCTGATGGAAGTGGGACGGTGTGCCGGGATCGAGAACTACTCGCGGCTCTTCAGCGGCCGGCAGCCGGGCGAGCGGCCCGCGTGCCTGCTCGACTATTTCCCCGACGACTATCTCTGCATCATCGACGAGTCGCACCAGACGCTGCCGCAGCTCGGCGCGATGTACGAGGGCGACCGCTCGCGCAAGCAGACGCTGGTGGACTACGGCTTTCGGCTTCCCTCGGCGCTCGATAACCGCCCGCTGCGTTTCGACGAGTTCATGGGGCTCGTGCCGCGCATGGTGTTCGTGTCCGCGACCCCGGGGCAGGACGAGCTCCAGCTCTCGGGTGGTGTCATCGTCGAGCAGATCATCCGGCCCACTGGCCTCGTGGATCCCACGGTCGAGATTCGGCCGGTCGCGGGGCAGGTCGACGACCTGCTGAGCGAAATCCGGCTGCGTGCGAAAAAGAGCGAGCGCGTGCTGGTCACGACGCTGACCAAGCGCATGGCCGAAGATCTGACCGATTATCTGCAGCAGCATGGCGTGCGCGTGCGTTACCTGCATTCGGAAATCGACGCGATCGAGCGCGTCGAGATCATCCGGGGCCTCCGACTCGGCGAGTTCGACGTGTTGGTCGGAATCAACCTGCTCCGCGAGGGCCTCGACCTGCCGGAGGTGTCACTCGTCGCGGTGCTCGATGCCGATCAGGAAGGGTTTCTGCGCTCGGATCGCTCGCTCATCCAGACCGTGGGCCGCGCCGCCCGGCACCTCAGTGGCAGAGCCATTCTCTACGCCGATCGCGTCA
>Ga0137376_10001039_pt1 | contig 14775 bp, 11 predicted proteins | sample SagtaG_23_FD_104814 | JGI IMG/M metagenome (GOLD analysis project Ga0137376, IMG submission 104814) | Vadose zone soil microbial communities from Sagehorn Ranch, Mendocino, California, USA - Sage2_L_20_16 metaG | ecosystem: Environmental > Terrestrial > Soil > Vadose zone | place: USA...
GCCGGCCTCCCGGATCAGCCACTCGATCTTCGCCCCCGAGAAGTACGGGTCGATCACGAGGCCAGTGCGCTCGCGGAAGAGCTGCTCGTGGCCGGCCTCGCGCAACTCGTCGCAGCGGGCGGCGGTGCGCCGGTCCTGCCAGACGATCGCGTTGTGCACGGGCACGCCGGTGCTGCGGTCCCAGAGGAGCGTCGTCTCGCGCTGATTGGTGATCCCGACGGCGCCGACCTCCCCGCCGGCCACGCGCGCCTCGGCGAGCGCCTGCGCCGCCGCGCGCTCGACCGTCGCCCAGATCTCCCCCGGGTCGTGCTCGACCCAGCCGGGCTCCGGGAAGTACTGCGGCAGCTCGGCGTACCCGCGCGCCCGCACGCGCCCGTCGGCGTCCACCACGAGCGCGGTCGAGCCGGTCGTGCCCTGGTCGAGCGCCAAGACGTAGCGCTTCGTCATCGGCCGAAGAGCCGCTTGGCGAGGTCGGGGCGGTCCGTCATCACCGCGTCCACGCGGAGCTCCAGCATGCGACGGAGGTCCTGCTCCTCGTTCACCGTGAAGACCGAGATCCGGATGCCCGCCGTCCGCGCCTCGGCGACCAGCGCGGCGTCGACGATCCGGTGATCTATCCCGAGGTCGGTCGCGCCGACCTCCTGCGCCCAGCGCACCGCCTCCCGGGGCGCGGCGCGCTCGCGCTGGAGGCGCGCGCGGCCCACGAGGAGCATCGTGCGCGCGGTGGGCTCGAGGGCCAGAAGACGCCGGAGCGTCGAGCCCTCGAAGGCCTGCACGACGGCGCGCCCGAGGACGCCGCGGGCCCGCAGGAGTGCTAAGACCTTCGCCTCGATGCCCGGGTACGGCGTGCCGTCGGGGCCGACCTTGATCTCGGGCAAGAGCCCGACGGCCGCGGGCGCGGCGAGGTCGAGCACCGCGGCGAGCGTCGGCACCGGCTCGTCGGTGACGCTCCCGTCCCTGGCGCGGATCCTCACGGGGGCGAGCTGGCCGAGCGTCAGGTCCCGCACGGCCCCCCGCGCGGTCGTCGTCCGGTCGAGCGTGGCGTCGTGGATGACCACCAGCTCGCCATCGCGCGTCATGTGGAGATCGAACTCGAGGCAGTCCACGCCGAGCGCGAGCGCCTGCCGGAAGGCCAGCAGGCTGGCCTCGGGCCAGAGGCCCGCGCCGCCCCGGTGCGCGGCGATCCTCACGGCCGGGTCGGCCGCGCGGCTCTCGGCGGCGACCGCGAGCCCGAGGGCCAGGAGGACGAGCAGGGTCGCGCGTTTCACCGCGCGTCCCGCACGACGCGCAAGGCGAGGTCCGGGCGGTCGGACGTCAGCACGTCGACGCCCAGGGCGGTCAGCCGGCGCATGGCGGGCTCGTCGTTGACCGTCCAGACGGAGAGCAGCACGTCCGCCGCACGCGCGGCGCGCACGACCGTCTCGTTCGCGAGCGCGTGCTCGAGCCCGACGTCGGTCGCGCCGACGGCCAGCGCCCAGTCGATCGTCTCCTCGGGCCGCGTGCCCGCCTGCGCCACGTGGTCCGCGTCCACGAGGAGCGTCGTGCGCTGACGCGGCAGCCGAGCGCGCACGCGCGTGAGGACGTCCGGGTTGAAGGCCATGACCGTCGCGCGCTCGAGGAATCCCGCGCGGCCGAGGGTCGCGATCACCTTATCCTCGAGGCCCTCGTACCGCTCGCCGGGCACGGCGGTCGCCCGCCCGCCGGCTCGCCGGTAGCGCACCTCGACGCCCGGCCCCGGCCCCTTGACCTCGACCAGCAGGGCCGCCGGGGTCGGCGCCACGAGCGCCAGCACCTCCTCGAGCAGCGGCACGCGCTCGTCGGTGAGCCCGCCGTCGGGACCTCTGAGCCTGAGGCGCCGGAGCGCGGTGGCCTTCGCCGCGACGACCGCCCCCGCGCCCTCGGACGTCCGGTCGAGCGTGGCGTCGTGGATGACCGCGACCTCGCCGTCGGACGTCAGGTGCACGTCGAGCTCGAGGAAGTCGCAGCCGAGCGCGAGCGCGTGCCGGAAGGCGTGGAGGCTGTTCTCCGGCCAGAGCAGGGCGCCACCCCGATGCGCTGCGACCCGGGTCATTTCTCGCTCTCGATGAGCCCCTTCACGAACCAGCGCTGCATGAGGACGATCACGGCCACCGGAGGCAGCAGCACCATCATCGCCGCCGCCATCGCGATGTTCCACTCCGGAAGCTGCGAGGTCCGCGGCACCAGGGACTCGATGCCGATGACCGCGGTGCGCATCTCCGGAGTGTTGGTGATCATCAGCGGCCAGAGATAGTCGTTCCAGCCGTAGACGAAGAGGATGACGAAGAGCGCCGCGATGTTGGGCTTCGACAGCGGCAGCAGGATCGACCAGAGGAAGCGCATCGCGCCCGCACCGTCGAGCTGGGCGGCCTCGGCCAACGAGTCCGGGATCGTCTGGTAGAACTGCCGGAAGAGGAAGGTCCCCGTCGCGGACGCGAGCAGCGGCACCGTGAGCCCCCAGTAGGTGTTCACCCAGCCGAGCACGCTGATGACCTGGTAGGTGGAGACGATCCGCACGGGCACCGGCAGCATCAGCGTGACGAAGATCATCCAGAAGACGATCTGCTTGCCGCGGAAGTTGAAGTAGACGATCGCGAAGGCCGAGAGCAGCGAGATCGCGATCTTGCCGAACGCCACGCCGAGCGCCACGATCGCGCTGTTGAGCAGCAACCGACCCATCTGGGCTCGCTGCCAGGCCTCGGCGTAGTTGGCGAAGAGCGCCGTCGACGGCCACGGCCGCGGCGGCAGGCTCGTCACCTGCGAGAGGGTCTGGGTGCTGATGACGAACGCGTAGTAGAGGGGGAAGGCCAGGACGGCGACGGCCGCGAGCAGGATCGCGTGGGCGACGAGCCCGCTCCGATCGCGGGGCTTCGCGCGCGCCGGCGCGCGGACGGCGAGGACGCCCGGCCGCGTGAGGGTCCGCGACATCAGTAGGTCACCTTCTTCTCGGCGAAGCGGAACTGAAACGCGGTGAGCCCGATCACGAGCGCCATCAGGACCACCGATTGCGCCGCCGAAAAGCCGAGCTGCAGCCCCTCGAAGCCGTCCTTCCACGCGCGGTAGACCAGGATCGAGGTCGCGTCGCCGGGCCCGCCCTGGGTCACCGAATGGATCAGGCCGAAGGTGTCGAAGAACGAGAAGGTCATGTTGAGCGTGAACAGGAAAAACGTCACGGGCGAGAGCAGCGGGAAGGTCACCGCGAAGAAACGCCGGATCGGCCCCGCCCCATCGACGCTGGCGGCCTCGAGCACCGAGGCCTCGATCGCCTGCAGCCCGGCCAGGTAGAAGGCCAGGTTGTAGCCAAACTGCTTCCAGATCGCCGCCATGACGATGAGCGTCATCGCCACCCAGCCCTTCAAGAACCAATTGAACTGGTAGGCCGTGACGAATGACAGGAGCCACGGCAAGATCCCGTACGAGGGATGGAAGATGAAGAGCCAGATGATGCCGGCGATCGCGGGCGCGATGCCGTAGGGCCAGAGGAGCAGCGAGCGGTAGACGGCGAGCCCGCGGATCTTCGCGTTGGCGAGCGAGGCGAGCAGCAGGGCCAGGGCGAGCCCCGCGAACGTCACGACGAACGAGAACACGAGGCTGGTCAGCGCGCTCCGGAGGTAGGCGGGGTCGCGGAAGAGCCGCTCGAAGTTGGCGAGGCCAGCCCAGATGAGCCGGTCGCCGAAGGGCGAGGCGCGGTAGAGCGAGAGCCGGAGCGAATCGAAGGCGGGCCAGAAGAAGAAGGCGAGCGTGACGGCGACCTGCGGCGCCACGAGCGCGTAGGGCAGCCACCGGTTCCGGAAGACGAAGCGCTTCATCGCGGGTGGCCGACCCGCCCCTCACCTGTAGAGCGCGGCGAACTCCTTCAGGATTTCGCTCGACTTCGCGACCGCGTCGTCCAGCCCCTGCTTCGGCGTCTTCTTGCCGCTGAAGATGTTTTCCATCTGCTCCTCGATGCCGTCGCGGATGGAGACGAAGTTGCCGAGGCGGATGCCCTGGCTGTTCGGCGTGGTCTTGCCGCCGAGCATCTGGTCGATGGCCGTACGCTGCTGCGGGTTCTTCTGGAAGTGGCCTGAGGACTCCATCGCCTTCACGGCCGCGTTGGTCAGCGGCAGGTAGCCGGTGAGGCCCGCCCACCACGCCTGGTTCGCCGTCGAGGCCAGGTATTTGAAGAACTGCGCGACGCCCTTATACTCCTCGGGCTTGGCGCCCTTCATCACCCAGAGCGTCGCGCCCCCGATGATCGAGTTGCCCTGCGGGTAGCCAGAGAGCCGCGGCAGCGGCCCCGTCCCCCACACGAACTTGCCCTCGGACGCGCGCGTCAGGTTGCCGATGTAGGCGGACGATGAGAGGAAGATGCCGCATTCGCCGCCACCCATGTTGGCCTCGGCCTTGTTGAGCCGCCCGTTGTAGACGAACCAGCCCTCCCGGGCGCCGCGCTGGAGCAGCTCCAGCATCTTGACGCCGAAGGCGCCGTTGATCTGAAGTCGGGTGGCGAGGCCGTCGAATCCGTTGGCCTGGTCGGCGAACGGCTGGTCGTGGAGCGCGTGCATGTTCTCGACCAGCGTCCACGACGGCCAGGCGGCGCTGAAGCCGCACTTCGTGCCGGCGCCGGCGAGCTTCTTCGCCATCGCCTCCACCTCGTCCCAGGTGACCGGCGGCTTGTCGGCGAGGCCCGCCTTCTTGAAGAGGTCCTTGTTGTAGAAGAGGATCGGCGTCGAGGAGTTGAAGGCCATCGAGGAGAGGTTGCCGGCCGTCGAGTAGTAGCTCTTCACCGGACCGATCAGATCGTTCCAGTCGACGGCGATCCCGTGGTCCTTCATCAGCTGGAAGACCGGATACACGGCGCCCGAGGACAGCATCGTCTGCGTGCCCACCTCGAAGACCTGCACGATGTGCGGCGGCTGCTTGGCCCGGTAGGCAGCGATGGCGGCGTTCAGTGTGTCCGGGTAGGAGCCCTTGTAGACCGCCTTCACCTCGTAGTCGTTCTGAGAGGCGTTGAACGTGGCGGCGATCTCGTTGACCCGCTCACCGAGCACGGCGGTCATCGCGTGCCACCACTGGATCTCCGTCTTCGCCGTCGACGGGGCAGGTGAGGCGAGAAGACCCGTCGCGGTCAGAACGAGGACGCTGCCGGCCCACCGCTTCATGAAGACCTCCTTGGTCAACCGCGGGTCTGAGCGACGTGTCAAGTGCGCCGCACTATAGCACACGCGTCCGACGCGCTTATGTCGTCCTGAACCTCTGCGAGCGCGCCACGTACGCGCGGTAGGCCTCGAGCTCCGCCTCGAGGCGCCGCGGCGTCCAGCCGAGGAGCTGCGCCATCCGCTGGCCGATCGCGCCGGCGCAGTCGAGACCCTGGCAGCGGCTCGTCCCGATCCCCGTGCGCCGGAGGAGCACGTCCTGGAGCGAGACCGCCATCTCCTCCTGCACGGCCAGGTAGAGCTCGGCGACGAGGTCGGGGTTCGACGGGCAGAGGCGCTCGGCGCCCGCGGGCACCTTGCCGGCGAGGTCGATGACGCGCGGGTACGCGCGCCCGTAGAGCGTCACCAGCGTCTCGAGCGTCTCCCGCGCGAGGCCGGAGGCGGCGAGCTCGGGCCCGACGTCGAGCCACGTGCGCGCCTCGACGCGCCCCGCCTCCTCGTCGAGCCCGTCGAGCGTGAGCCGGTCGGTGCCCCCCGGCGCGCCGCGCCCGAGGGTGCGGACGACCTGATCTCCCAGCACGGCCGCGAGGCTCCGGAAGCAGGTGAGCTTCGTCCCCGTGATCGAGAGAAATCGGCCGTCCTCCTCCGGGACGACCTTGTGCGCTCGCGAGACGTCGGACTCGCGCTTGCCCTCCTCGAACGAGAGCGGGCGCACACCGGCGTAGGTGTAGACGACCTGCTCGAGCGTCACGCGCGGGTCGGGCAGCACCTTGCGCACCTCGTCGAGCAGGTAGCTCACCTCCTCGCGCGTCGCGTGGAGCCGGTCGAGGTCGCCCTCGAAGTCGCTGTCGGTCGTGCCCACGAGCGAGAACTCCCGCCACGGGATCACGAAGATCATCCGCTCGTCGCCCGTCGAGTGGTAGATCGCACGGTCGGTGAGTCGCGGCAGCAGGCAGTGGATCCCCTTCGTCCGACGGAGCACGCGCCGGCCGCGCTCCGTCACGCCGCCGAGCGCCCGGAGCTCGTCCGCCCACGGTCCGGTGGCGTTGACCACGATCCGCGTCCCGAGCCGCACGCTACGGTCCGTGAGGAGATCCCGCACCCGCACACCCGCGACGGCGCCCCTCCGGTCGCGGAGGATCGCCTCCACCGGCGCGTAGTTGAAGGCCCGTGCGCCGTGCCGGCACGCCGAGAGCACGTTCTCGAGGCAGAGGCGCTCCGGAACCACGAGCAGGTCGTCGAAGTAGTAGCCCGCGCCGCGCAGGTCCTGCGCGCGGATGCCGGGCTCGAGTGTGAGTGTGTCGACCGGTCGGAGCACGCGGTAGCGCTCGCGGTTCCGCCCCGGCGTGAGCCAGTCGTAGAGCGCGAGGCCCATCCGCACCTTGACGAGGCTCCGCGCCGACTCGCGGTAGATCGGCACGAGGAACGGCAGCGGCCGCACGAGATGGGGCGCGAGGCGACGCAACGTCTCGCGCTCGCGGAGCGATTCGCGCACGAGACCGACGTCGAAGAGCTCGAGGTATCGAAGCCCGCCGTGGATCAGCTTGGACGAGTACGCGGTCGTCCCCGAGGCGAAGTCGCCCTTCTCCACGAGGGCCACCGACAGGCCGCGAAGCGCCAGGTCCCGTGCGCAGCCGGCGCCGGCCATGCCGCCGCCGATGATGACGACGTCGTAGTCGCCGTCGACGAGCGCCCGGGCCGAGGTCATTGGTGCGGAGGCTCCACAATTTCTCTGATCGATCCTAGCACGAGGTCGGGGCTGGTCTCGGCGATGCGCGGGTCGCGCGCACGCGTGATGCCGGTGAGGACGAGCACCGTCGCGAGGCCGCCCCGCTTGCCCATCACGATGTCCGTCTCGATCCGGTCGCCGACGATCACGCAGTCCGCGGGCGCGACCCCGAGGCGCTCCAGCGCGACCTCCAGGATGATCGGCGAGGGCTTGCCGACCACGACCTCGACGGCCTGACCCGTCACCGCCTCGACGGCGGCGATCATGCCGGCGCAGTCCGGAATCTCTCCGTCCTCGGTCGGACACGTCCGGTCGGGGTTGGTCGCGATGAGCCGCGCCCCGCCCCGCACCGCCTGCAGCGCGGTGTCGAGCTTCGCGTAGTCAAAGGTGCGGTCGAACGCGATCACGACCCAGCGCACGCGATGGTCGGCGCGCACCTCGAAGTGATGGGCGCGGAGTTCCGCGACCAGCGGCGGCTCGCCGATCACGAAGACGGGCGCGCCGGCGTCGAGCCGCGCCAGGTGGCGCGCCAGGACGAGCGATGAGTTGACCACATCGTCCGCCGACGTCGGGATGCCGAGGCGCGTGAGCTTCGCCGCGTAGTCGGCGCGCGTGGCGAGCGGCTTGTTCGAGAGGAACGCGACGCGGCGGCCCGCGCGCCGCAACTCGGCGATCGCGGCGTCGGCGCCCGGGATGAGCGCCTCGCCGCGGTACACGGTGCCGTCGAGGTCGACGAGCCAGCCGCGGTGCGGGAGGCGGAGGCTCACGCGCGGGCGACGTCGGCGGGCGGCACCCGCGGCCTCAGCGCAGGAGGGGGGCGACGGCCGCCTGGGCGAGGTCCGCGAACGGCGCCGGGATCACGCCGAGCAGCACGATCCCGATCAGCGCGATCGCCAGCGCGAGGCCGCCCGCGAACGACGGCACCAGGCGCGCCCCGGCGCCCTCGGGCTCGCGCATGTACATGAAGACCACCACGCGCAGGTAGTAGTACGCCGCGAGCGCGGAATTGACGACGCCGATGACGGCGAGCCAGAGGTAGCCGGCGCGCACGGCGGCGGCGAAGAGGTAGAACTTCCCGACGAAGCCCGCGAGCGGCGGGATGCCGACGAGCGACAGGAGGAAGAGGCCCAGCGCGGCGGCGAGGACGGGGTGGCGCCGCGCGAGCCCCGCGTAGTCCCCGACCTCGACCGCTTCGGCCTGGGCCCGTTCGCACAGGGTGAGGACGCCGAACGCCCCCGCCGTCGTGAAGGCGTACGTGAGGAGGTAGAAGAGCACCGCGCCCGGGCCGGCGCTGCCGCCGGCGACGACGCCGATGAGCATGTACCCGACGTGGGCGATCGACGAGTAGGCGAGCAGCCGCTTGAGGTTCGACTGCGCGATCGCGACCACGTTGCCGACCGTCATCGTGATCGCCGCGACGACCCAGAGCAGCACGGCCCAGTCCGGCTGCGAGCCGCGGAGGGCCGTGACGAGGACGCGGATCAGCGCCGCGAGCGCCGCCGCTTTCGAGCCGGTCGCGATGAGCGCCGTCACGCTGGTCGGTGCGCCCTGGTAGACGTCGGGCGCCCACATGTGGAACGGCACCGACGAGATCTTGAAGCCGAAGCCGACGAGCAGGAGCCCGAGCCCGATGACGAGGAGCGGGTCGTGGGCCCGCCCGGCGGCGGCCGCCGCGATCCGGTCGAGGTTCGTCGTCCCGGTGGCGCCGTAGATCAGCGCGATCCCGTAGAGCAGGAACGAGGTGGCGAAGGCGCCGAGGATGAAATACTTCATCGAGGCCTCGGACGCCGCAAGCTCGCGCTTGAAGAGTCCGGCGAGCACGTACAGCGAGAGCGACATCAGCTCGAGCGCCAGGAACAGGACAATGAGATCGCCGGCGGCGGCGAGCAGCATCATGCCGCCGGTCGAGAAGAGGACGAGAGCGTAGTACTCGCCCGTCTCGGGCCCGTTCCGTCCGAGGTAGTCGATCGAGAGCATCACGACGAGCGCCGCCGCGTAGCAGATCACCACGTTGGCGAAGAGCGCGAAGTCGTCGAGCACGAGCATGTCTTGGAACGCGCGCCCGGGCTTCCCCCAGAGCGCGAGCGTCGCGAGGAGCGCGCCCACCAGGCCGGCGAGGGCGACGGTGGCGATGAGCTCGCGCCCGACCGGCCGCGGCAGGAGGTCGAGCAGGAGCACGAGCCCGGCGGCGCCGAGCACGATCAGCACCGGCGCGAGGGGACCGATCGCCACCGGAGGCATCGCGAGGGGCGTCATGGTAACGGGGTCCGCCAGACCGTTGCACTCGGTGGGTGGCCTGACTCCGGAGCGCCCCGGCCGCGTTCGGCGAGGGAGACTCGCGGGACGGCGCTCTTCGACTGCACCTGGGCGATCAGCGCCTCGAGCGTCGCCTCGGTCTTGCCCGTGAACGTCGTCGGGTAGACGCCGATCCAGACGATGAAGACCACGACCGGCACGAGCATCGCCCACTCGCGGGGCGAGAGGTCGGGGAGGGCACGGTTCTCCTCGTGTGTGATCTCGCCGAAGATCACGCGCTGGTACATCCAAAGAAGATAGACGGCGGCGAAGATGACGCCCGTCGTCGCCACGGCGGCGAGCCAGGGGCTCACCCCGAAGGCGCCGACGAGGATCAGGAACTCCCCGACGAACCCGTTGAGACCAGGCAGTCCGAGCGACGAGAGCACCACGATCAAGAAGAGCGCCGAGAAGGCCGGCACTACCTTCCAGAGGCCGCCGAAGTCGGCGATGAGGCGAGTGTGGCGCCGCTCGTAGATCATGCCGACCATGAGGAAGAGGGCGCCCGTCGAGAGGCCGTGGTTCACCATCTGGATGACGCCACCGACGAGCCCCTGCTGGGTGAGCGTGAAGATCCCGAGCATCACGAACCCGAGGTGGCTCACGCTCGAGTAGGCGACCAGCTTCTTCACGTCCGCCTGGACGGTGGACACCCAGGCGCCGTAGACGATCCCGACGACGGCCAGCGCGACGACGAACGGGCCGAAGGCGAGGCTCGCGTCGGGGAACAGGGGCAAGCAGAAGCGCAGGAACCCGTAGGTGCCCATCTTCAGCAGGACGCCCGCCAGGATGACGCTGCCCGCGGTGGGGGCCTCGACGTGGGCGTCCGGCAGCCACGTGTGGAACGGGAAGAGCGGCACCTTGATCGCGAACGCGAGCGCAAAGGCGAGGAACATGAGATCCTGCGCGAGGCCCGGCGCCACCACCCAGCGCGCGAGCGTCACGAGGTCGAAGGTGTAGGCGCCGGTCCCGGCGCCGTGCCGGTAGTACAGCGCCAGGATGGCGACGAGCATGAGGAGCGAGCCTGCCAGCGTGTAGAGCACGAACTTCACGGCCGCGTAGACGCGGTTCGCGCCGCCCCAGACCCCGATGATGAAGTACATCGGGATCAGCATCGCCTCCCAGAAGACGTAGAAGAGGAAGAGGTCGAGGCTGACGAAGACACCGAGCATCCCCGTCTCGAGGACGAGCATCGTGATCACGAACTCCTTCAACCGGTCTTCGATTGCGTGCCAGGCGGAGGCCAGCGCGAGGGGGGTGAGGAAGGTCGTGAGCAGCACGAGCAGGAGGCTGATCCCGTCGATGCCCACGTGGTAGGAGACGCCGAGCGTCGGCATCCATACCCGCTGCTCCTCGAACTGGAAGTCGGCCGAGTCGCCGTCGAAGCCAAAGTAGAGCGGCAGCGAGAGCGCGAACACGAGGAGCGCGATCAGGAGTGCCGCGGTCTTGAGGAGGCCGGCGCGGCGCCGCGGGACGAAGACCAGGGCGAGGCCGCCGAGCATCGGCACGAACGTGACCGCGCTGAGGAGCGCGGTCACTGGCAGCACGGAGCCAGGCGCGCGACGCTCATCGGCTCAGCAGGAACGCGAGGAACAGGACCGCGCCGGCCAGCATCGTGAGCGCGTAGTTCACCACGTAGCCCGTCTGGACCCGCCGGAGCGAGGCGGCCCAGCCGACGACGGCGCGCCCGAGGCCGTTGACGATCCCATCGATGAGGCCGAGGTCGAAGGCGCGCGCCAGGTATCCCGACAGCGCCAGGAGAGGGCGGACGATCGCCGCGTCGTACAGGCGGTCCACGTACCACGCGTTCAGGAGGAACGCGTGGACGAGCGTGCGGGGCCGGCCGATCGCCTCCGGGCGCACGGCCGTGGACATGTACATGAACCATGCGAGCGTGATCCCCGCTGCCACGACGACCACCGACAGAACCATCAGCATGAACGCGACGGAGCCCCCGTGCGGCGCCTCGTGGATCGGAAACACGCCCGCCAGGAAGCGGGCGAAGCGCGTGCCGGCGTCGGACGGGGCGCCGAGGGCCACACCCGTCACCACCGTGAGTAGCGCGAGGATCCAGAGCGGCAGCGTCATGACGGGGGGCGACTCGTGCACGTGGTGCGCCGCCTCCTTGGACATCCGCGGCCCGCTGTAGAACGCGAGAAAGAGCATGCGCCCCGTGTAGAAGGCCGTGCAGAACGCGCCCAGCAGCAAGAGCGCCCACATCGCGCGGTTCGCGTGGTAGACCGCGGCGAGGATCTCGTCCTTCGAGAAGAAGCCCGCGAGCCCCGGAACGCCCGCGAGGCCGAGCCCGCCGACCGTCGTCGTGATCGTCGTCGTCACCATCCGTGACGAGAGCCCACCCATCCGGCGCAGGTCCTGCTCGCCGCCCGTGCCGTGGATGACGCTGCCCGCCCCGAGGAAGAGGAGCGCCTTGAAGAAGGCGTGCGTCACGAGGTGGAAGATGCCCGCGGCGTAGGCGCCGACGCCCACCGCCGCGAACATGTAGCCGAGCTGGCTCACCGTTGAGTAGGCCAGGACGCGCTTGATGTCGGTCTGCACGAGGCCGATCGTCGCGGCGAAGACGGCGGTGGCGACGCCGACCCACGCGACGACCTCGAGAGCCGTGCCGGAACGCTCGAACAGCGCGTGACTCCGCGCGACCATGTAGACGCCCGCCGTCACCATCGTCGCCGCGTGGATGAGCGCGGAGACCGGCGTCGGGCCCTCCATCGCATCGGGAAGCCAGGTGTGGAGCGGGAGCTGCGCCGACTTGCCGCACGCGCCCATGAAGAGGAGCAGCGCGATCCCCGTCGCGGTCGCCGGGGCGAGGGTCGCCACGCTCTTGAAGACGGTGGGATAGTCCAGCGCGCCCACCGCGGTCCAGAGCCACATGATGCCCAGGCCGAACCCGAAGTCGCCCACGCGGTTGACGATGAACGCCTTCTTGCCCGCCTGCGCCGCCGCCGGGCGCGTGTACCAGAACCCGATCAGGAGATACGAGCAGAGACCCACCGCCTCCCAGAAGACGTAGAGCACGAGAAAATCACCGGCGAGCACGAGCATCACCATCGAGAAGACGAACAGGTTCAGGTACGCGAAGTAGCGCGCGTACCCGGCGTCGTCGTGCATATAGCCGGCGGAGTAGAGGTGGATCAGCGCGCCGACGCCGGTGACGACGAGCAGCATGACGCCCGTGAGCGGATCCACGTACGCGATCACCGACGCCTCGAAGTCGCCCGCGACGATCCACGTGAAGAGCGAGCTCGTGAAGCTTCCACCGTGCCACACGCGCGCGAGCGCGACGCACGAAGCGAGGAAGGCGCACGCCACCGCCGGCACGGCGACCCAATGAGCCCGCCGCCCGATGAGCTTGCCGAAAAAGATGTTGAGGAGCGCGCCCGCGAGCGGCAAGGCTGGAATCAGCCAGACGGTGGACACCGGGTCATGCTACGAAGGGCGTGCAGGGGTGTCAAGCACGCGGCGTGGTATCATTCGTTCTCGTGCCGCAAAGATCTCGCGGGAAGATCTGGACCCTCGTCGTCCTCCTGTTGCTGCTCGCGGTCGTCGGCCCGATCTCGTATCTCGGGTGGCGCCAGTGGGTGCCGGGCGTCAAGTCCCTCGCCGCGCCGACGCGGTTCCTGGGCCAGAAGACGACGCTCACCCTCAAGCTCGAGGCGCGACGCGGGAACATCGCGCGCGTCGAGCTCCGCGTCGTGCAGGGAGGCACGTCCATCAGCGTCGCGACCCAGGAGGGCGCCTTCGGGCGCCGCGTCGAGATTCCCGTGACCCTCGAGAGCGCGGCGCGCGGGCTCCGCGAGGGCGCCGCCACGCTCGAGGTGTGGGCGCGCGACGACTTCTGGCGTCCGCTCCGCATCGACGACCGCGCGATCGCGAGCTATCCCGTCACCGTGGACCTCACGCCGCCGAAGATCGAGCTCCTCGCCGCCACGCAGTACCTGTCGCCCGGCGGGAGCGGGCTCGTCGCCTTCCGGGTGACGGGCGCCTCGCGCTCGACGGTGACGGCCGGCAAGCTCGCCCTCCCCAGCTTCGCGTGGGGCCCCGCCGAGCAGGGGGTGCGCGTCGCGCTGATCGCGCTCCCCTGGGACTTCACGCCCGGCGCGCCGCTCACGATCACCGGTGAGGACGAGGCGGGCAACACCGCCTCGCGCGGCATTCCCGCCTCGTTCAAGCCGCGCCGCTTTCCGAAGGACACCATCGAGATCAAAGACGGGTTCCTCCAGGTGAAGGTCCCCGAGCTCCTGCCGCAGCACCCGGCGGACAAGCCGCTGGTCGAAGGCTTCCTCGTGATCAACCGCGAGCTCCGCCGCCAGGCCGAGGAGGAGAAGCGCCGGCTCGCCGCCTCGACGGCGGACAAGCCCCTGTGGGAGGGGGCGTTCGTGCAGCCGCGCAACACGAAGGTGTTCGCGAACTTCGCCGAGACGCGCGCCTACGTCTACGGCGGTCGCCAGATCGACACGCAGGTGCACTTCGGCTTCGACCTCGCGTCCACCAAGCAGTCGCCGGTGCCAGCCGCGAACAAGGGCACGGTCGTCTTCGCCGGCCCACTCACGATCTACGGTAACACCGCGATCGTGGACCACGGCCTCGGCCTCCAGACGCTCTATGCGCACCTCTCGAGCCTCGGGGTGAAGGTCGGCGACGCGGTCGAGAAGGGCGGGGAGCTCGGGCGCACCGGGACCACGGGGCTCGCGATCGGGGACCACCTCCACTTCGAGGTGCTCGTGAACGGCGTGTCGGTGACGCCGCTCGAGTGGTGGGACGCCAAGTGGATCCGTGACCACATCAGCCAACCGCTGAAGGCGGCGGGCCTGGCCGAGGTCGGCGGCGCCACCGCGCGCGACGACGCGCCCGCGCGCGCGGCCACCGCGAAGCCCGCGCGGCGCCTCGGCCGCTAAGAGCACGTCGGACTAACCACGGTTCGAGCGCGGGCTTTTGCCCGCGCAACCGGTCTTGCCGGTAGGGCCGCCGCGGGTGAACGGTGGGGGGTGTCGGGGGGAGCGGCGCCGCTCCCCCCGACGTTCACTAGAAGCTCCCGAACTTCTCGTACGCCTCGATCGGCGTCATCCCGCGCCGGACCGCCGTGCGCACCCTGTTCTCCATCGAGACCAGCTTCTCGCAGCGCGCGAGGACCTCGTGGGCGACGCGCCGCGGGACCACCACGACGCCGTCCCAGTCGGCGACCACGACGTCGCCGAGGCTCACCCGCACGCCGCCGAGCGTGACCGGCTGGCCCCAATCCTGGACCCGCCAGCGCGGCACCGAGTCCTGCGGCGTGCGGTAGCGGACGAACGTGGGAAAGCCGACGCGCGCGATGAAGGCCGCGTCGCGCGTCGCGCCGTCGATCACCGCGCCGCGGACCCGGCGGGCGCGAAACCACGAGGCGCTCAGCTCGCCGAAGTGCGCCGCGGTACTGTCGTTGGCGGCCAGCACCAGGACAGAGTCGGCGGGCACCGCGCCCAGCATCTTGAGGGACCGCCGGAGGGTGTCGTCGCGCTCGCGCGGCGTTCCGCGGTGCGGCCGCCCGCGCGCCGTGAACGCGTAACCCGCGGCGCGCATGCCGGCGGCGAGCGGCTGGATCGC
>Ga0137376_10001040_pt1 | contig 14772 bp, 19 predicted proteins | sample SagtaG_23_FD_104814 | JGI IMG/M metagenome (GOLD analysis project Ga0137376, IMG submission 104814) | Vadose zone soil microbial communities from Sagehorn Ranch, Mendocino, California, USA - Sage2_L_20_16 metaG | ecosystem: Environmental > Terrestrial > Soil > Vadose zone | place: USA...
TCGAAACTGGCTGTCCTCAGTGAGAAATTCGCACCAGAGACTACCCTTCGTACGACAAATGGCATGCCACCCACTAGTTTGAATGGGAGGAGCGTTTGGAATAATACACTGTGATATATGTACTAAATTGTTGCAATCGGGAACTATTATACAATTTATCAGGTGACTATAACTATCCTTTTTTCCCCTCAGATTCCGTTATATCAATCGCAGGAGCCCAGGTGCTGAGCGATGTGCATGAATCATAACTGATTCAATGTCACTTCTCTACAAACATCTACGCATCCACCAAGTTTTCGGGGCGAATACGGATGTGGGTAAGACCATCTTGACGACGGCCTTGGCCCGCGCATCTGCAGCTAGAAATACGCCTGTCTTTTACCTCAAGCCAGTAAGCACAGGTCGACCCGAAGATGCAGATGATGGGTTCGTAGATATTGCGCCCATATAAATTAGCGCTCAAGATTATGACAGGCACATCGACCGTTATGGTGGAGCACCAGATCTTATCGAGACTCACTGCTTGTATTGTTATAACGAACCCGTCAGCCCGCACTTGGCCGTAAAGCTAGCAAACGATGCAAATGTAGGTGGATACTACCGTGAAGCCCCAGTTGTTAATTATGGAACAGATACCGTCTAATGAAACAATACTAAGGTCTATTTCTAGCTATGTGCAACGGTCGGCATCGAAATTCTCGAAAAGGGCGCATATGTACATAGAGACCGCAGGAGGTGAGGTGTAGGCTGTAGTGTATATGGTTCAGTCCGGCAAACTTGAGCTCCAACTGACTGATAAAATTTCTAGGTGTCCATAGCCCCACCTTGTCAGGTACCACGCAGGCAGATTGCTACCGACCTTTATTCCTGCCTACGATCCTTGTCGGCGACTCCAAACTTGGCGGAATCTCGTCAACAATCTCGTCGTATGAATCCTTACTCTTGCGCGGCTACATTATCGATGCCGTCATCGTATTTCGCGATGAATACTATCGCAACTGGGAGTATCTGTCCCCTTACTTCGCAGAACGCGGAGTGCATGTCTGTGCATTCAAACCGCCGCCTCCATTGCACTCTGAACTATCCGTGAACGTCCGATTAACGGATGAATACTACTCCTCACTTGTTCCCGAGAACAAAAAAGATGGCATGTTCACTGTCATCGACCACTTGGACGAATGCCATGAAAAACGGCTTCACGAGCTTAAAACAATGCCGAGACGCACGCTAGATTCGATTTGGTGGCCATTTGTTCAACATGGACTTGTAAAAGATGAAAAGGATGTCATGGTCATCGATAGCGCATATTCGGACTTTTTCAGCACTTACGAACATAAAAAGGGTTCGGAATCTCAAACTCTCTCGTCCCTTTTGATCCCGACTTTTGACTCTTCTGCATCGTGGTGGACGCAGGCATTTGGTCACGGACATCCATCATTAGCTCTTGCAGCCGCCAGAGCGAGCGGTCGTTATGGTCACGTCATGTTCCCAAAAGCCACGCATCTTCCGGCATTGAGATTGGCAGAACGTCTAAAAGAAGGTCCCGGTAAAGGGTGGGCAAGCCGAGTATTCTATTCTGATAACGGGTCGACGGGAATGGAAGTAGCCCTGAAAATGGCTCTCCGTGCTTATACTGCACGGTATGGCCAATCAATATCTCGGACAGAGCAAAAGTCTCTTGGTGTGTTGGGCCTCAGAGGCAGCTACCATGGGGACACAATTGGTGCTATGGACGCATGTGAAGAGGCGGGTGTGTATACATGTGAATGGCACGACGCGAAGGGTTACTGGTTCGACCCACCTTCTGTCGGTGTACGACAAAACAAAGCTATCATTTCCCTCCCTTCTGCTATTGCCGACTTGACTGGTTCAGCACAAGTTTCGGTCAATTCGCTCGCGTGGGTTTATGATATGGACGCCCGTGTGCAGTCACCCTTGGCGCAGACTTATGCGACGTACATCCAACGCACTCTGGATAGCCTACAGCGCCAAGGTGGTCCGAAACTCGCTGCGCTTGTCCTCGAACCACTGCTTATGGGCGCCGGGGGCATGATATTTGTTGATCCCTTATTCCAACGAGTACTCGTCGATGTCATACGTGGCAAGAATCAGCCTTCTAGTTCTGACTGGTCTGGAATGCCCGTCATATTCGATGAAGTATTTGTGGGTCTTCACCGTCTTGGGTTGCAAAGCGCTGGGCCACTTCTTGGTGTTAATCCTGATATCTCTGTCAACGCCAAGATTCTGACGGGAGGGCTGGTACCCCTTGCTGCTACCTTAGCATCTGAACATATTTTCAATGCCTTCCTTCGCGATGAGAAGGCGAAAGCGCTCTTGCATGGCCACTCGTATACCGCCCATGCTCTTGGCTGTGAGGTGGCGAACGAAACGTTGAAGATGGTAGACCAACTAGAAGCCAGTCCAAGCTGGCAGGCGGCGCGGAGCAAGTGGATCGACTCAAATGGTGGTTTCGTTTGGAGTTTCTGGGATCCAGATTTTGTGAATGCTATCTCATCAGTCGGCTCAGTGGAAGAGGTCATGTCTCTAGGTTGTGTGTTGGCAATCAAATTTAAAGATACCGGCGCTGGTATGTTCTCTTGTAACATTTTGGATGCATGAACTGACGAACGTGAACAGGCTACACCTCCAATCGTGCCGAAGAGCTATTAGCTCCACTTGACGAGATCATCGATGATGGTGTATCTTCTCCTGCGCCTGGGGGTTCACCTTTCAACACACACTTCAGAACGTTGGGTAATGTTGCCTATTTCATGACCAGCTTGAACACGTCTCCTTCTGTCGTAAGAACTATGGAGGACAAAATCTGGAAGACGCTTAATAGATTTTGAAAAAAATGTACATGACAGTAGAAACAAATTAACTCCGCCAATATTGCGCCAAGTCGTGAATGCGATCCAACACCACCGTCAGATACGAAGTCTCGTTAAGCAATGCTTCGAAATGTTTGATCGCTTCCTCTTCCGTCAAATCCAACCTGAACTTTTCCTGGATCTGTTCATGCACATCACGGTGCTTGATATCGGGGATGTTCGCGTCCACCATTAGCGCCACTAAGTTAAGAATCAGGTTTGCGCTCTTGCGAAGGATGGTGAATGCAGTGAAGCAAAAATTCTTGAACCGCGCGTAGTGTGGTGATTGAGCTCCACCCATGCCATCTACCATTTCTTTGCATACTTTGACGGGTGGCGGAAAAGGCTTTGGATCGCGTCCGAGAATGTAACCAAAGTCGACTGAACCTGCGCGTAAGGCATGTGATGCAATACTTAACCTACATACGTACCGTGGAAGAAGTGTCCTGAGGTCATACCATCAGAGTGATTTCATTCCCTATCGATATAAACTTACCGTCGGATGCAACAAGAAGATTGTCCAAATGACGATCGCCCACGCCTAGTAGATAAGTTACAACGCAATAACCAGCTATCACCATTCGTTAGCTCTGCGGCTAACAAAATACATCATCAACACTCACCACAGCTCCGAACAAATGTATCAATAACGCTTGGCTCAACACCCGAAGTGCCCACGCTGCCCTCGTCAGGATTATGCAAGCGAAGGTAATTGAGAACGTTCCCGTGTTCGCTAACGATAGAGGCAATGGCCATGCTGGGGATGAACTGTGCCATCCCCTGCGACGGACCCGTAGCCAACACGTCATAAGGACTCAACTTGAGGTCCAAGTTTTCCTTTCGCAACAGCAGATCCATCAACGTGAAAAGCTGGATAACGAGCTGGTCTTGTCTCATGTCATCTCCGTCTTTGAAGATGACGGGATATGTCGATCCGTCGGAACACTGAAAATACAGCAAGAAAGGTTGAAGACTTGATTTGAAAATAGAAGACTTTTCAGCCACGATGCCAGTTATTTCGATTCGGGCGTTCAAGGGTAATGGCAGAGGTGGCATAGATGCCATGTTACTTTTTGGATCCGCGAGAAAAGAACGTAGCTTCTCAATCTTCTTCGGACGTGGGTCTTTCGATGTCCTGAGTTCTCTGGCTCGCTTTGCGAGAGTCTCGATCAAGAGACCTTGGCGGCGCAAAAGCTCGCGGCGCTCCGTCCCATCTTCTGCCTCGAGTATCTTATTCATAAACTTGAAAACCACCCGCCCGTACATCTTGGCCATGACCCTGTCCTCTGAGGCCACTTCAACCATGAGGTACCAATATAATCTGTTACCTAGCACAGAGTTCATAACACCACGTTCAATCAAAAAATCAGTAAGCCCGCTATCGTCATATGAAATTGCGCTCGTTGCAGATCTTGACGATCGCTGGTCACTAGCCACACTCTCGAATTTGAGTGCCTGCACTAGTTGAAGTAGATATAGTGTAAGTTCCTATGTGAAATGAGCGGCATGTTCTCCCCTACAAAGTACCGGAGGCTTACATCGTCATCGGCACGTTTTAGTTGTCGAACAGCAAACGCTCGTACGCGTGAGTCGACAGTGCCTGGTCCCAGCAGTTCGAGGGCGTCGTCAACGTCAACCTCTGTCCATTGAGGCAATAGCTCCTCAACGGCCTGCTTAACCTCAGATGAATCGCGCCATGTGACCGATTTGAGGAACTTTGTTAGACCCCGTTTGTCCCTCGTCAGGTAAAATCGGAATTTCCAAATGAGGTCTTTCTCTTCCGATGTTAGTTGTTGACTTGGGGCATAGTTCAACATAACCTGATGACGATGAGAAGGACGAAAAAACCAGTGGGCATTGAAAACAAACAGCTAGTTCATCTCGTATCTTTGCATTTGGTTTCAACTCCCTGTCATAGGGACTACTCCGGTGACTTCGAACCAAACGACGATGTTTGTCTTCCACGGGATTTTCACGTACGACATCTGGGTCAACGACGCTCCATAATGTCGAGTCCAAAGAGAGAGGTGACGAGATGGTTGTAGAAGTAGTGGTCGTTGTGGGTGGTGGTAGACTTGATGATGTTGTCACAGGCAACAAAGTCTCCTGAAGAAAGTCAATCTTTGATTTCGCACATGGTTACCACAGGACATACGGGTTCACTGAAGATGACTGGAAAGTCGAATCTGGGCAAGTCGATATAGAGGAATAAATTCTCAGATTTCTCCGCCTCTGCCTGTTGGGAATATGCTTGCTAAAATGAACTAGACCCGGTGAGAAATGTTTCATACCACATGAATCTCTTCCATTTTTCGAAAGGCTAATTTATCTAGCCAATCTGATTTTGGAATATCTCCTCGGTCATATTTCTTGACCAGCTATAATCAACTGGTCAAGATGCCCGCCTTTGCAGCCCAGAAAAGACGAACCTTCTCCAAGCGGCCCATCTCGTCCCTTGTATCCACTTTGCTCGGCGTTCTTGTCTCGAGTGACCCATCCGCCTCCTGTCCAGGCCATAACAACAGACGGTGCTTGCCGCGTCTCAGAGTCCTGGAAGTGACGTAAGGTACAGCCTGAGTGCAGCGATGTCAAACTCACATTTTCTTCCCGAACAAACGGAAAGTGGAACCACCGACAGGAACAGCATTTCTGGGACCAGCAATATCCCAGACAGTGAACGTAATTTGCGAGGTCAAAGGAAGGTCGCAATAACGTATTGGAAGTGTTATCCATTCATTCCATCTACATAATGCGTGAATGTCGTGCAGGATATAATGGAGGTCAGATGTACGAGTATTTCGATTTGAAAGCCTTGAAGGATGTGCGAAATGGGATTGTGAGCGGTTTGTTGTCCGCTACCAGCTGACAGGTGACATATAGGTCTGACATTGTTCTTGAATCCTAACATTATAAGCTGGCAACAAACAGCGGTAGCAAGAGTACACGCTTACGAAGATTGGACGCCATGGTGTCGTAGTTCAGGGTTCTCAAGTAACTCGGTATGACTTTTTGGCTTCCTATTGCCCTGCAGCTCCGACCTGTTGTGGTTGTCAGATCTAGAGTCCAGCAGAAACTGTCATACGAACACCCTGAAAGTGACGGGCAGTTTCAAGTCCGAGAGTTTTGCAAACGTAAAGTCGTCTCGATTGTCTTTGTCCATTATATCATGGTAGTTGCTAGAGTGTGTCTTACAAATTAGGACATGTACTGTCTTGGCCGAACGTAACGATTTTGGTCACATAACAGCCTCGTCGTTCAAAGGTGAGCTTCCTTCATCGATGCAAAGTCCCAACTCAGATGCGGTAGATGGACTTAATCAACAATGAACGCATAAAGCCACAAAATGACTCGAAAATAGAAGAAGCCCACAATCGTCTCCCGAACGAAATCCTCAGTCACATATTCATTCTAGCTGCACAAGATCATGGACCCGTATATTTCCCTATCTCTATAGACAATCGCTCTATTCAACTTGTCATATCCCATGTGTGTTCGCATTGGCGAAAGGTGGCTCTTTGTACATTCGAGCTATGGAACAACACACTACTTTTCTATTCCGGCCCGGGACGCGTTATCGATCTTCATGAGCAATGGCTCCTGCGAGCTGGAAATTCTCCCGTCACGCTGTCGATACGATTCTCTGGCTTACTGGATGGTGATGAAGTTGCCAGCGCGTTGCAGAGGATTTCCTTACCATTTCAAGTCAAGAGGCTCTGTCTTGACTTGATTTATGAACAATTCGAAAAATTGTCAAATTTACCGGAGACTGCATTATCAGATCTTGCAGCGTTGGAACTTGACATCTCACTTCCTGACCAGGTAGACGCAAACATCACTCCACTTCATTTCATTACCCGACTCCAGTCTCTGACACTCCACAGCGAGGGGTTAGACGTCTGGTTTGATAGACTCTCCACAATTCTGCCGTGGAGCCAGCTACGATCTGTGGATGTCGGGAACGTAGGTTCAGCGAATTTGCACCCCATTGTTGATGCCTTGCGCCAGATCCCAATGCTGCAAAGACTCAACTTGTATCTAAACGAGCGTCGTATCGACGTCTTTGAGGACCTGACGATGCCTTATTTACGGGATTTCCAACTGGACATTGCCATGGAACGCAGAGAGTTTGACAAGGTTCTGCGTTGTTTTACGTGCCCTTCCCTCGAAATTTTCACACTCTCGTCGAATACTTCTTGGACGTTCCAGACGATTGAAATTCTTAAGCAACAGTATAATATGCACAATCTTCAAGAAGTCAAATTTACCGATGGTTGTGCACTTCCAGTTTCCTCCATTTTACGAAATGCGCCTATGCTACGGTCGCTTTCTCTTCCACGTGGTGCTGTATTGGATAATACAGCTATCAATGGTATATCATATGGCAAACTTGGACCACATCTCAGGAGGTTTGATATGGACGTTGTACACAACTTTGGAGAGGTACTCCATATGGTGGAAAGACGCAAGAAAACAGCTAATGAGTTCATGAAAAAAAGTCGTAGCTGGAGAGAGGAAATCACTGTTTTGAAGGAAGTAGCGATTTGCCTCCCTCCTGGTAAGAGGAGGGAATTCCGAGAGAGGGTTGGTGCAATGAGGAAGGCGGGCATCACTATTAAAGACCGCTTGTATTGAAAGATGGTACTGCACTATGTCTGCTATTTCCCGGGTCCCCCGTCGTGGTTGGAATTGTTTGCCCGTTTAACGTCCTGCTTCAGCACAAATCAAGGTGCCGCCGCTCCGGAATCATTTAGAAATTCACCGCCGCCCAGTAAGGCTGGTGGAAGTCCCGTGCGACCTGCACTTTTTCGCTGATTCTGAGTGCCAAGGGCTCGAGCCCGCTTTGACCGGGATTTCCGTCACGTATGATCGACATCTCTGCGACATCAGTGAGTAGGCAAATGATATATCTACATGTGACTTTTACCGTCCCACTTCAGATCTGAGATAATCAGATAACAGTATCGATTCAGCATCGAGTCCAGGATGCAGGTGTGTATCGAGATACTCCTCTATGCTTCAACCGATTATCAATTCATCCTTCAGCTAGTCGACGTCTCGTTCGCCATCCGCTTCGGACCTGGGGGCAACGTGCGACCCCCGGCGACGATCAGAGCGAGTCTGCCCCCAGACACATTGATCAGTGCCTTACCTGAGATTGTGCGTACGAAGGCGGGTTAGTAACAAAATCATGCACATCATTTCTAAGGGGTGATACCTCTAAACACGCAGAAATTCAGCCTGATTTCAACATAATTGTTGAACCTCAACCCCTTCTACTTCGAGTTACCAATGGGCCATCCATTTACCATCCTACTCCGAATGGTCATCTAGAGATATCTTTGTATGTGCTGCTTTCTGACACCTAGTGTTCGAATTTGACGTCTTGTTGTGCTTACTAGGGATCAACCTCTCATTGATTATTTCAAGAACTACCGCACTCAACATGGACTCCTACAACGTGCGGACCCAAACCAGTGCCATTCCACCGTAAATGCCCATCAGGAGTACCGGAATGACACAAAAAAGGCTCAACCTGTCCAATGGGAAGAGGCAGCGATTAACGCAGGCCCTGCCAAATTGCGATTCTTCCGCACTCTTCGCATCCCAGACAATGCGGAGAAATACTTATTGCCACCGGTGGGCATTGTGTAGCCTTCGGACGAGTAGATCATAATGCTCATGCCTTGCACAGGGACTGGGAACGTTTCCTCTCATACCTGCTGACAGATTCCAAACGATTTTACCACCTGAGATCAGAAAAAGAGGGGGATACCTGATGGTACGAGAGCCCTTCCCCGTTTCTCCTCAACCATGGGGTAAAATATCCATCGTAGCCAATGTTCCAGCGGGAGGCTCTCTGGATTAGTTTTGCTGGGTCTGGTGAGTGTGCGGTGAAGATATCGGTCGGTGGTGAGTAACAACAGAGGTCGAAACCGTCCACTCTCAAAACATCATGACAAGGAATCAATTCCATCACTGGCGAGACCCAACAGTCACCATCGAGGGATGGTGTTCAGGACTACGTTTCTCTACCCACGCAGCCGTGGTTGGACGGCATTTGCACGTCCCCTGGGGTTGTGCGCCAGGTTCAGCGCTTCGCACCTCACTTGTCTTCAACTCCGACTGACTAGGTTTGCAGTTCGTAGCTATGCAGCTTGGCCATGGGTACACCGTCGAAGAACAAATGACGGGTCGCGCAGTACATGGTGGCATACAAATCGATATATATCCAAGCTTACGGAACGCCATTGCCTGCAAGTCGGAATCTGGTATGAAACTGGACATTACGCAATCGCCACGGGAGCTCGGTTTACTTCCCTCCGCGAACCTCAAGATGGCCGCATTGTACGTTCTGAATCCTCAGGCCGCCTACTAAATTAAGCATGTTTGGCAGCTGTCTTCCGCCATGCGTAACAACCAAGGACCTGATGTCCAGAGGCTCATTCGAGCCGAAGATTATAGTGGCGTGCCAGCGGAAAGGTCGTGTTTCTTGCCATATTTCCATGACCCATGGCCCCTCTCCAGGCAATTTTGTTGTTAAGATGTTGACGGGGAAAGAGCTAACTGATTTACATTGGGAGTGGAGTGACACTGTCTATAATCTGAAAGTAATGATTCAACGTAGAGAAGGTATTCCTCCAGACCAACAGCGGTTCGTGTACGCGGGGGTCCAGCTCGAAGATGGCCACATCCGGGCAGGTGGGCCGATAGCACATGGATCTAGCCATAAGGTTTGACGCATATGTCAGATTATAATATTCCCCCAGGGGCTGTTATCCACCTTATTCTGAGGCTTCGTGGAGGCGGTTACGTCGAGTTGGAAGGCGCTCGCATGGGTATCGCGGCTGGAGGGCAAATTCAACAGAAGATTTACACAGACAACAAACGTGCAAATATCTACGATGAGGACGCTCATGAGCGTGTCTGGATTCATACAGTCTCCACGGATTTATGGGAGGTACGCATAGAATTCTAGACCAGGATGCAACATCTAACCTCTAGCAGAGTATCACCGGCGTTGTCGCACCAATCACGCCTATCGTACCCGGAAGTACGTTGTCGTAGAGTGCCTTTTTTCCGTTTTGCCTTACCTGATGTTATTTCTCCAGCCTACAAGGAATATGACTATCCCTGGTTCGATCTATACGATGAACATTTACTAGAATTGCAGCCCACGGGCCGCTTCCGCAATCTGCGGTCTGTTCGACAACTAGACACCTCCTGCGCGTCTGCCTCACCGTCGCGGTCATCTGATCTACCTGATCCTACTAACCCCCCTCATTGCTCAAACCATTCCTATAGCCGAAGTGGTTGTGTTTTCCGACCGTGTGGCCATTATGGATGCGAAGGTTGTGTTGGACGGGTCATTATGGGCGGCAACGAGTGTCCTGTCTGTGGACGAGCGGTCGCCCGGATGGTCGGTTTCCAAAAACCCATTCCGCGGGTGAACGTGGGAGCTGGAAGCGAAGGGGACTGGTGGTCCGTCGAGGAAAAGATTGAAGGCATCCCGGTTCATGCCAAGTCCGAAGCAGCTTCCGTCATTACCCTCGTTCTTGACGAGGATAACGTAAGCTGCCTGAGCGGCACAACTCTATGAGGTGTATATTGTCCAGTTGCCTTCGAGTACATTTCTAGTCGTCTTGAAGTCTTGCTTTGTGAGACTACTAATCCGTGATATGATTGCCTGTAGTATCACGGTGTGTCACGCATATCCATCATGATGGTGTCACAGTCGTCGGGACTCGGTGGTGCCTCATTGACATTGTACATTCCTTCGCTATGCCGGTATAATGGCTATCCCACGTTTGATATTATCCTTTGCTGATTACCTGGTAGACCGTTGCTGAGCTACAATAGGCTGCCCGTGCAAAAATTAATTGGGATCAGGTTTTGAACGTCGCTTCGTCTATCTTTATCAGGGGCCAACCTTGTACCGTCTTCGAAGGCGAAGAGCTTCCCGGCGGTTGTAACATCATCAATCGCATCGTCTTTGACGACGGCATACTCTGGGCTCTTCGTATTCCATATGACGAGATGCGCTCGTCCGTTGAGTGTACGGTCACCACGATGCGCTACGTGCAGCGCGCCGTTCCAAGTATACCTGTTGCAACTGTACACGCTTGGTCGGATAGCGAGGACGGCGATGGCGTAGGGACACCTTATATGTTGTTGGACTGGGTTGATGGCAAGACGTTGGAATGGAATGTCAATGTTCCGCCACCAGCTGCAAGGGAAAAGGTTCTTGGTCAGCTGGCACAGTACACCGTGGACTTGCTAGCGCGCACTGCTATGCATTCTAGCCCTCAGTCAGCACTGACGTGGATATTGAGGAGGATCGACCCCCGCCTCACGCGTATCTTAACTGGAGAACTCCTTGGATTCGACCCCGTTGATTGCTTGATCTACCGTGCCATGGCCAAAGAAATATATTTCGTCTCGCCCTTGGATGCCTTCCCCTTTCCACTGATGCACACCGACCTTGGGCGATTGAATATTCTTGTTGATAATAATTTCAACATCACGGGGTTATAACATATTGCTTTCCTAGCCAATATCACGCAGCTGATTGTTTTTCAGGATCTTAGACTGGGATGACTGGGCTTGCCGTTTGCCTCTGCAATGTGCCGCGATGTGCCCGGCAATGATCGCTGCTGACAATGATCCTCCGTATGACGAACTTTTCCGCAAGGACCGTTTGGCGTTCACTGAGCATTTTGCGTCTGCCATTCACTCTTCCGGCCTACCTGATGACATCATGGTTCGCTTGCCTTCCATAATGGTAGATGACGAGCTGCAGGTTTTCCATTCGTCGATCGGAAGTAAGGGTGCGTATGCCCATTGGGCAACTAAGTATGCCGTTCGGAGTGCTCGTTGGATCAGTGCAGCCATTGAGGCTCTAGATGAATTTGTTCTGGTTTTCCCTGACGTGGTAAGTTCATCAGGAGTTCGGTCTGTACGTGCTCGTTTACTGGAGATCCAGGACGATGGGTTGGGACTTTAAAATGTGGTTTTAGCCTGTGCGGTGTCTGGAACCTGGAATATGGTATATATAGGAAGCGCGAAGCTCCTTTGCTTGATCCTCGCTATATTAGAATCTATGCTACGGTCGCTGGCATCTTGCACATGAGCGCTGCGGACAAGTTTTTTTTCGTCGAACTTTTGGCGAAGTTTGGTGACCAAGATGAATCGTCAGTTGTACGATCTTGGGAGCAGTTTGACAGAGTGGTCGAAACACTTAAGCTCATTGTCTGTTCTCACCATAAACTGATTTCAATACCGTGAAACAATGGCACTCTTGGACGATATCTCAGGAGGTTTGAAATAGATTGCACACGACTTTGGAGAGGTAGTTGTCTTCCGGGTCATAATCTTCTCTAGGGAATTGAGAGCGTATTTTCTGGCGGTCGAGCTTGTATCCCTTTATGTATAACGTCCGCTCGTCCATCCCATCCCAGTAAGTCAGGTACAAAGAACACGATTCCTCAGGCCGTTGAGGGTTTGGTGGGGTTGGCGTTTCAGATTTCTTGACAGTATGATTAGACCAAACTATTGTTGCTTGCAACTCGTTTTCGCCTCATTCTCGTCGACCCAGCGCATGATATGGTCAAGGTGTTGCCAATAGGTGAAGTTTGTGTCCGATACACGATAGGCCGCGCTGGAACGACGGTAACAGCGATACTGATACAAAAGACTAGCTACAATATGTACGCAACAGCTTCACGCTCCTACGGCACCCAAAGGAGCCTCAGCGACGGGAGCTGCCGGCGCCTCTGCATTGACAGCAGCAGTCACAGCGACGGGAACAGCTGGAGCCTCCGCATTGACGACAGCATCCATAGCCGCCGGTTTCATCGTCTTTGCCTCTGGCTCTGGCTTCTTGCTCCCATTCCCACTTCCATCCGCCTTAGCTCTTTTCCTCTTCTTGAGCATAGCAACGGACACAGCAATCTTGACTCCATCGACAATCTCTTTGCTCTGCTCAAGATACTCGGTATCGTCAAGCCGATGCTTCTTGTCGGATTTTGAGCCTGAAGGATCTGAACTGTCAATACCAAGTTTACGTTCAAGTGCCTCGAGCTTTGCTTTCTGAGCATCAGCTTTCGCAGCCAGCCGCTGCGGTTCTGATTCGAGGTATTCTGCAAGCCTTTGCAAAATCAGTCAAAAGTTGTCAGACTTGAAGAGAATTGCATACTTTTTCGCTTCTTTAAGCGTGCTAAGTCGTCTTCCGCTCAGATCTCGACAAGAATCATTGTTGCTCGTTTTCTGACTGCTCATTCGACCACCAGCGGCACGCAACTGACTTCCGAAACCGCCTTTTCCGCCCAGGACGCGAGGTGTGAGTCGTAGGGTAACAAAATTAGGTGTCGAAATGCCATCATTGGGATGAAGCGAAGCTAATGTGGAGTGCGGTTGGAGTATGTGACCAGCATTTGTTGAAAATACGGCTAGATTTGTAGGCAGAGAAGGGTAGCGGGCATTCAAATGCGCATATAGCGAGTGGATAGTGGCATGGGAGGGGACAGAGAGTGTCAAGGAGGGGAAGGGCGAGAAGGCATTGACGAGCACAGACGTCGACATGATGGTTCTGCCTTGTTTTGTCTTGTTTGGTATGAGATTTACTTTACTTACATAATACTGCTTACGTATTTCTCCTCTTGCGCTCCCACAATGATGACGAGCCTCCCAGCTGCGCTACATTGGCCAGTGCAGTTCTGCGCCTTTGTTACTACTGCGACGTACGTTACGTCCATTATCACCTCAAATGTCTCCCAGGTAGACCGTCTCTGGACATTTCTACCCACCATATACACCGCCTACTTTGCCCTTTTGCCACTATGGTCAAAGTCTCAGCAGTCTTTCCTTATCCCATACACCCCTGCTGAACTACCTCAAGACGCTATCAAGGATTATAGCCCGAGGGCTTTGTTAATGCTCGGCCTTGTAACCCTTTGGATGTGTAGGCTATCATATAATACTTGGCGCCGTGGCCTCTTCGCTCTGTACGTCTTATTGACCCTTTCTAACCATACCTAATTCTGCGTCAGGAATGATGAAGACTACCGCTGGACAGTTTTACGTACCAAAATACCTGCTTGGTTCTTCCAAATCGTCAACCTCACGTTCATCGCTATCATTCAGAACGTCCTCCTGGTTCTCCTAGGTCTCCCCACCGCTATTGCATCCGTCTTACAACCTCACGAACCTCTTTCCACCTCCGATTTTGCCCTTACTGCTCTGGCGCTTGCCTTACTCGCTATCGAATTTACTGCGGACAATCAACAGTTCGCATATCAGTCATATAAACATGCCTTTCTTGCCAAAGAAAAAGGGGCGAAATCCGTGGAGTCATATGATGAGAAGAGACACTGGCTAGGTGCGCGTCTTGCATGGACACCCGCAGATGCCCGGCGAGGCTTCATCACTCGCGGTCTGTGGGCCTATTCACGCCACCCCAACTTCTTTTGTGAACAGACCTTCTGGGTATGTCGTATATCCTTTTATTGACATCTGGTTGATTGCTGTCCAGTGGACCATTAATTTATTCCCTCTGCTCGCTTTACCCCCTCCGAATGTTTCCCATATAGGTCCAACACAGCTCGCACAAGCTTTCCCGAACCCAAATTTGTTAAAATCCATGGTCGCATCTTTGTTCCCAGACATTTTATACATTCTTCCAGCAGCCTCTTTGTCCCTCCTCTTTTTTAGCTCGACCCTCTTCTCAGAAAGCATCTCGAAAAGCAAATATCCTCAAGCATACGCCGCATATCAAAAGCGTGTTACCATGTTTGATCCTTCGAAAGCTCTGTGGAATGCCCTCATTCACAAGCTTTTCAGGAGTGAGTCAGAGAGAAAGAAAATTAACGATCTTGTTTGGGGCGATATACAGGATATCAAAAAATCA